>WNFI01094535.1_pt1 | contig 14307 bp, 13 predicted proteins | sample 5400471 | NCBI WGS metagenome assembly WNFI01 (sample SAMN13153348, study PRJNA577476) | soil metagenome | isolation source: 100 cm saprolite on Douglas fir-dominated hillslope | place: USA:California | collected 2013-09-17
CGATCAGAAATGCGGGCTTCAGCACCATGAGTTTGCGATCCTTCGGTGAAAGCCTATCGCGAAGGGTGCGGGCGCCGATGGGACCTGCATCAAGAAACGAGTTTAACGGGCCTCGCGGGTGCTCAATCCGCGTCGGTTTCCAAGGGGTCGAGCAAGGGTTCGTCGTTATTGCGCGTCGAGTTGACCTGGGGGCGCGCTGCTCGCGCGGGTCTCTTCACGCTCGATGGACGCTTCATCGGGACTGACGTAACGGCCGCAGTCCTGACCATCATCCTGCCTCGCGCATCGCAGGCGGCGCCTCGGTCCAGCGAATTATGGTGAGAGGAATTCATGCGTCGCCGTCTGGCGGCCCGCCTGTCGGCATTGGATTAGTTAACAGATATTTAACGTATTTTTTCCGATTTCCGCACGGATTTTTGGCTCGGGGTGCGAATAGAATCATCCCCAGCCACATTCAATCCCCTGGCCGCGATTTACTCGTTGCGATCGGCAAGGGATTGGGGGCGGCAAGTTGACAGTGCATCGCAGCATCACAGGGTCTATTGCCAGTTCTATGTCTCTTCCCGAAACCGTCGTCGTCGAGCCGTCAATCGCAGTTCCCATTGGGGAGGGCGTCGTTGCGGTTGAACGTCGTGACGCTTTGGGTCTACGCGTCTGGCTGCTCACCGCGCTGCTCTTCCTCGTACCGTTGGTGACCTATTGGCCGGCGACATTCCACGATTTTGGACTGCGCGACGATTACTCCAATTTGCGCGAAGCGCACGAAGAGCCGGGCAAAGTGGTCAAATTTTGCGCGTCCCACGCGCGGCCGATCTACGGCTGGCTTCTGCAATCGACTTATGGTCAGACCAGCTCGGTGCAGGATCTGCAATGGATGCGTTTCGGCGCCTCGCTGTTGTTGGGCGCGCTGTCGTTGATCAGTTTTCGTGGTCTGCGTGTGCTCGGCTGGTCGTTCAGCACCAGCCTGTGTTTCGCCGTGTTGCTCGCGCTGATTCCGTCCGCGCAGGTGATGGCGGGATGGGCCGTCGGTTGGCCGTACGTGGCGACCGCACTCCTCGCCTTCGGTGGATTCTTCACTGTTGAGGGCGCGCTCGCCGTGGGAATGAGCGCCGGTCCCGGTCGCGCCATCGGTCAGTGGATGGTGGCGCTCGGCCTCATGGTGGTGAGCGCGCTCATCTATCAGCCGAGCGCCATGTTCTACGTCGTGCCGCTGGCGGGCGCGTTGATCGTGCAACGGCACCGCACCCTGACGCAGACCGCGCGCTGGGCTGGGATCCATCTGGGATTCGTCGTCGTCACCCTGGGCCTGGCCTATTGCGTGATGTCGGTGCTTTACGCGATGGGGATCTTCGTCAAATCCGGGCGCGTTGCGTTCGAGCATAACTGGGGCGAGAAGATCGCCTGGTTCCTGCAAGAAACGCTGCCGAATGCGCTCAGTCTCTTCGTGTTGAACGACAACAATCATCGCGACCATGCGCTGTACTTCGGCAGCGCCGCCATTGTCGGCGCGCTCCTGCTCGCCGGCGCCTATGTGGAATGGCGCCGTTACGGACGTACCCGCGGCATCGTGTGGCTGACGGCGCTGCTGAGTCTGCCGGTGTTTGCCTGCGCCGTCAGCTTGATCGCCTCGGAACGCTATGCAACCTATCGCACGGTGCTCGCGATGACCGCGGTGCTGCTCTGCTTCCTGGTGGCGTCGATCCGCGCGCTGACGGAAAGATGGGGCCAGAGCGGCCGCCGCATACTGGCCATACTCGCCGTATCGATCGCATTCTTTACCGCGCAGCATCATGTCTACGCCTTGATTGCGGTGCCCCAGGGCAACGAATGGCAGTTGATCATGGCGGGCGCGAAGCACGTCCGCTTGGAAGGCAACTCGCATCCGCGAATCTTTGTCATCGCATCGACCCCGGCGGATATTTCGACCGCGACGATCTATCACGACGAATTCGGTTCGCTCTCATCGAACTCGGAATGGGTGCCGAGGGAAATGTTCAAGCGCGCGATGCACGACCTGCATCCTGAGATCGCGAATCTCGATTCTCACTATGACTTTTCTTCGGGGCCCAAGCTGCCGGTCGACCAGCGCTTCGACGTCATCATCGACTTGCACAGGCTCCGTACGTTCCACACCGACAATTGAGCCGCCCGGCTTAGATATCGAGGAAGTCGGCAAGGCGTCCGCGCGCGATGGCGGCGCTCACGGCAAGCGGCCACAACGCGTGCAAAGGTATGCCCTTCATATCGGTGATGGGCATATCCAACTCGGATGATCGGTGGAGGAGCCGGCGCGCGAGCTGCGCACCTATTGCCGTGCCCATGGCGACCCCGCGGCCGTTATAACCCAGGCAGATCAAGACGCCGTCGGCGGGCTCATGAATGTGTGGATACTGATCCGGCGTCATGGCCAATCGCCCTCCCCATGCATGGGACCACTCCGCTTGCGCCAGAACAGGCCAGAGCCCGCGCGCATAGGCCAACAGGTGCGGGATCGCCGCCGCGGCGGATATCTCACGCATCGGGCCGCGGCCGCCGATCAACAAGCGCTGACCGGCATCCACTCGGTAATAGACGGTGACGGCGCCGCTCTCGTAAAGCACCGCTCGACTCGGCATGACAGCGCGCGCGATCGCATCCGGTAGAGCGGCCGTCGCCGCAATCGCGCCGAATAACGGCACGATCGTGCGCCGCAAGTTCGGCCACAGATCGTCGGTATAGCCGTTGGTCGCGAGCACGGCTTGACGCGCAGAGACGGTTCCGGTCGCGGTATGCACCCTCCAGACAGCGCCGATCCTGTTCATGGCGAGCGCCCGCGTGCCGCCGTGCACGGCAGCGCCCGCGCCGATCGCAGCACGCGCCAGCCCACGCGCAAAGCTCAAGGGATTCAGGTCGCCGCCGCGAGGGTCCAGCATCGCGACCCGGTAACGCCTCGTGCCCGTCGCGCGCTCGAGGCTTGAGCCCTCGAGCAACTCGACCGGAGCGCCGCGGCGCGCAAGCTGTTCGGCCGTAGCGCGCACCAGCGCCGCATGCTTCGCCCCAACCGCCGCGCGCAGCGTCCCGTTCCGGCGTGCATCACAACGAATGCCATGGCGCTTGATGAGATCGAAGACGAACCCCGGTGCGCCGTCGGCGAGGGCGTTCATGCGGCCGCCCAAATCGTTGCCGAATTTGCGTTCCACCTCGTCCGGATCGTGCTTGAGACCCGGATTGACTTGACCGCCATTTCGGCCGGATGCGCCCCAACCCGGTTCCTCGGCCTCCAACAGCACGACCTTTGCACCCTGTTCCGCGAGATGCAGGGCGGTCGACAATCCGGTGATGCCTCCGCCGATCACGACGACGTCGGTTCGTACATCCCCGTCGAGGGCCGGCGTCGGAGTCGCAGGCTCCGCGGTATCTTGATACAGGTTAGGCATGTGAATCGCTCATGCGCACGGTAAGCTTGCCGAAAGCGGCGCGTAAGCTTGCCAGATCGACGTTGACGGCGGAACTACAATGATAACAGAACCCCTGCAGTGGATAAGCGCCGTCCTGGGCGCCTTGATGGTCGGCATATCGAAGGCCGGCATCACTGGATTGAGTATCCTGTCGGTCGCGCTGTTCACGCACGTATTTCCCAGCAGCAAGCAGGCGAGCGGCCTGGTGCTGCCGCTGCTGATATTCGGCGATATGGTCGCAGTGCTGTCCTATCGGACGCACACACAATGGCGCTATCTGTGGAAGCTCATGCCGTGGACCGCGGCCGGGGTCGCGCTTGGGTATTTTGCGCTCGGACATATTTCCGACAGAACCACGCGGATCATGATCGGCGCGATCATCGTCTCGCTGTGCGCGTTGGGGTACTGGCGAAGGTACCTCGGCACCCAAACGCAGGAAACGACCGAGACCTGGCATTGGACCCTCGCGGCGGCGGTCGGCATCGTCGCCGGCTTCATCACCTTGGTCGCCAACGCCGCGGGCCCGCTGATGTCGATTTACCTGGTTGCCATGCGCTTGCCGAAGATGCAATTCATGGGCACCGCGTCGGTGTTTTTCATGGTGCTCAATCTGTTCAAGGTACCCTTCATGGTCAATCTCGGCTTGATCACTACACAGAGCTTCGGGTTCAATCTTGCGTTGGCGCCGGCCGTATTTCTCGGCGCGCTCGCGGGCCGCTGGCTGTTGATCCGCGTCAATCAGCAGCTATTCGAGAAACTCGTGCTGGGCCTGAGCGCCGTCGCAGGAGTTCTATTGATCGTGTGAGAATCTCACCGCTCCGCTAAGCGTCTGATTGCGCTTAGATTTTCACTGTCGATGACGAGTCATGCTCTCCTCCGATGGCGAGAATGTGCCACGTCCATGAGTGATAAAATTTGCGATGGGACCGGGACTATGATTCCGTTCGCGAAGGATTCATATGCGTGTAGCCTGTCGTCTTAGTAAGAACAACGAGGATAAGAGATGCAGTACCAAGGCCTGTTCGGTCTCATAGTTCTGATCGCCGATGTCTGGTCGATCGTCAACGTCTTTCAAAGCGGCGCGGATACGGGAAAGAAAGTTCTCTGGACAGTTTTGGTAATCATCCTGCCCGTGCTCGGTTTCATTCTTTGGTATTTTCTGGGGCCCAAGACCGCCGGCAAGAGCTAGCGTTTGCGCGCGATGCCCGCTCGCTGGTTGGCCCTTTCTCATGCGGCCGATCCGCTGCTAATATATAAAGGATAGTCATGCGTCCACGCAGTCATGAGCGCCATCGTTTGGGCGGGGTTGGCTGGCTACGCGCCAGCGTTTTGGGCGCGAATGACGGGATCGTCTCGACCTCCAGCTTGATCCTGGGCGTTGCCGCCGCGCACGCCTCGCAGACCAATATCTTGCTCAGCGGCACCGCAGCCCTGGTCGCCGGGGCAATGTCGATGGCGACCGGAGAATACGTTTCCGTGCACTCGCAAGCGGACATCGAAGCCGCGGCTCTGGCACAGGAGCGTGCCGAGCTCGATGTGGACTTCGCCGGGGAGCGCCGCGAATTGACTGAAATCTATGTACGGCGGGGCCTCGATGTGAACCTTGCCGCGCAAGTTGCCGCACAGCTCATGGCGCACGATGCCTTGGGCTCGCATGCCCGCGATGAATTGGGATTCTCCGCCGGCTCCAAAGCGCGCCCTTTGCAGGCCGCGCTCGCGTCGGCCGGCAGCTTTGCGACCGGCGCCGTTCTTCCTTTGATGGTGGCGGCATGGGCCCCGGAGCGCTATCGGATGATTTCCATCGTGGTCGTGTCTCTCCTCTGTCTGCTCATTCTCGGCGGCTGGTCCGCAAAGGTCGGAGGCGCCGATGTACGCACGGGCGCGCTGCGCGTGATGTTCTGGAGTGCGCTCGCGATGGCGGTAACCGCACTCGTCGGCGCCATTGCCGGATCGCTGCAATGAACCGCTCCTCCCATGAACCGCAGGGAGTCGTCCCTTGACGGGCGATGCGCGCCCGTTTCAAACCGCGCTGCTCAGCGTCGCGCAAATGACGGAAGCCGATCGCGCGGCGATCCGCGCCGGCACACCCGGGTCGTTGCTGATGCAAAATGCCGGGAACGCGGTCGTGCGGGAAATCACGCGCCGCTGGTCGCCCCGGCCCGTCACCGTTCTGTGCGGCCCCGGAAACAATGGCGGCGACGGCTTCGTCGTGGCCATCTCCCTCGCGCAAGCCGGCTGGCCGGTCCGAGTCGCCCTGCTGGGGCGCAGGGAAAACCTCCGCGGCGACGCACGAGTTCACGCAGACCGCTGGAGCGGCGGCATCGAGAGCGTTACGCCCGGCGTGATCGAGGGCGCCGCGCTGGTCGTCGACGCCCTGTTTGGATCCGGGTTGAGCCGCAGGTTGGAGCCGCAAATCGCCGCCACGCTGGCCACCATTACCCAGCGCGGCTTACCGATGGTCGCGGTGGATGTGCCGAGCGGCGTGATGGGCGATACCGGCGAGAGTGGAGGCGCAGCACCCGCGACCTGCACCGTCACCTTCGTGCGCAAGAAGCCCGGTCATGTGTTGTTGCCGGGCCGAGAATTGTGCGGGGAAATCGTGGTTGCGGATATCGGCATTCCCTCTGCCGTGCTCGAATCACTGCGCGTCGACACCTGGGAGAACGACCCCACCCTGTGGCGGGCGGAAATGCCGCGGATGAAATCCTCGGGGAACAAATACACGCGGGGCCATGCGCTGCTGTGCGGCGGTTATCCCATGACCGGCGCGGCCCGAATGGCCGCGCGCGCCGCGGCGCGCATCGGTGCCGGTCTCACCACGATCGCGGTGCCGGACATTGCATTCTCTCTCTATGCCGCAGCCCTCACCAGCATCATGGTGCAGCCGCTGAGGCAGGACGGCGACCTGGCGCGCCTGCTGTCCGACTCGCGATACACGGCGTTCTTGATCGGGCCCGGCGCCGGCGTCAATGACGCCACCCGCGACACTGCAATCGAGCTCCTGAAAACCGCAAGGCCTGTGCTCCTCGATGCGGACGCGATCAGTGTCTTTGCCTCGAGAGCGGCTGAGCTCACGCGAGCCATCCGCGGACCCTGCGTCATGACCCCGCATGACGGCGAGTTCGCGCGGGTATTCGCAGCGCAAGGCGACAAGCTGAGCCGCGCCCGAGCTGCCGCGCGGCAGAGCGGCGCGGTCATCGTGTTGAAAGGCGCGGACACCGTCATCGCGGCTCCCGACGGCCGAGCCGTCGTCAATTCCAATGCCCCCGCGAGCCTGGCCACCGCCGGTTCCGGAGACGTTCTCGGCGGATTGATTCTGGGTCTGCTCGCACAGGGCATGGATGCCTTCCCGGCAGCGGCCGCCGGCGTCTGGATCCATGGCGCGGCGGCCGCGGACTTTGGTCCCGGGCTGCTGGCCGAAGATCTCCCCGATCTCGTGCCCGGCGTGCTGCGCCGGCTGGAACGCGAGTGAGCGCCGGCCGGTGAGCGCCTGGTTTCCGCGAGTTACCCTTCATTCACTGGTCGTTGCAATCAGTGTGCTGGTCTATGTTTTGACCACGCGCGTGGAACACGAGCGCCGCCCGCCGTCGATCGCCATCGCGTGGGTTCTGGGCATGATCGCGGTGCCCTATCTTGCGTTGCCCACGTACCTCCTGTTCGGCCGCCGCAAATTGCCGCGTAAGGTGCTGCTGTGGTCCGGGATTGGTTCGCATTGCACTCACTGGGCCGAAGACCTGATCGAGAGTTTCGGGCTGGCGCCGTCCGCACCCTCGTCGATTCGCCTGCACCAGGACGGCAGCGAGTCCGCCGCCGCCTTGTTCGCCACCATGTCCAACGCGATCGATCGGCTGGATATTTGCACCTATATTCTCGGCAACGACGCGTTCGGCCGAGAGGCGATGCAACGCATGATCGACCGCGCGCGGTCGGGCGTGCAGGTGAGATTGCTCATCGACGGCGTCGGGGCGGCTCAATTGCCGCACTCGTGCTTCAGCCGTTTGACTCTCGCCGGCGTCCAGACCGCGATTTTCAGTCCTTTGTTCGCCCGCAAGACCCCGGGCCCGCGCAACTTGCGCAATCATCGCAAAATGGCCATCGCCGACGGCGCGCAACTCTGGGCGGGTGGCAGGAATCTCGCCGCGGAATATTTCACCGGCCTCAAAGGCGCGCCGCCGTGGCGCGATTTGTCCTTCGATTTGCAGGGCCCGGTCGCCGCTGCCGCCGCATATCAATTCGAGGCCGACTGGGTCGCTGCCGGCGGCAGGCCCGCCGCGCGCGCCGGCGTGCCAGCCGAGGTTACCCCAGGCGTCGTAACGCCGGACGTGGCTACCCCGGGCGTCGCCATGCCAGGCATCGTCATGCCGGGCGTCGTCATTCCGGGCGTCGTCATTCCGGGCGTCGCCACGTCCGTGCCGCAGCCTGCCGGCGCCCGGGCCCAGTTTCTACCCAGCGGTCCCGACCAGGCCGAAGACACCGTGCATGCGCTGCTCATCGACGCGTGTTTCCATGTCCGCGAACGCTTGCTGGCCGTGACGCCCTACTTCGTCCCCGACGTGAGCCTGGAAACGGCGATGCGCCTGGCGGCACGGCGCGGTGTGCAAATCGACTTGTGCATTCCCGTCGTGTCGAATCATCGCCTGGCGGATTTTGCGCGCAACCGCGCGTTGCGCGCCCTCAGCACTGCGGGCGCCAGGATTCATTTGCTGCAACACATGAACCACGCCAAGGCCGTGGTGTTCGACGACTCTCTCGCCATCTCCGGGTCGGTCAATCTCGATTCGCGCAGCCTGCTGCTCAACTATGAATGCGCCGTGGTCTTCTACGGAGCACGTGAAATCGATTGGCTGGCCAGTTGGATTCAAGCCTTGATCCCCGAAGCGCAGCCCTTTGATTGCCGCTCGCCCAGTCTCTGGCGCGATATCGGTGAAGGCTTGCTCTTGACCGTCGCGTACCAGCTATAGCGCCTGGCTTCGGTCTGAGGTTTGTCTTCCATCTGTAACGTAGGAAAGCGCCTACATAGGATTATTGATCGGCTGTGCGCGACGCATAGTATTCTTCTCCGCTAGCCACGGTTGCGGCGTATTGGCAGGTACGATGGAGTTTAAGGACTACTACAAGGTCATGGGCGTGGCGCGCGACGCCACCGAGGCGCAGATCAAGCAGGCCTACCGCAAGCTCGCTCGCAAATATCACCCGGACGTCAGCAAGGAAAAGGACGCCGAAGCCCGCTTCAAGGAAGTCGGCGAGGCCTACGAGGTACTTAAAAGTCCCGAGAAGCGCGCCGCCTACGATCAGCTGGGACAGGGCCCTCGTCCGGGCGAAGATTTTCGCCCGCCTCCGGATTGGGGCGCCGGTTTCGAGTTCAGCGGTGCGGGCGCCCGCGATTCGGACTACAGCGACTTCTTCGAGGCACTGTTCGGTGCACGCGCGCGGCCGGAGCCAAGCAACCGGCGCGGCGGATTCCATCCCGGGCAGGGCGTTGACCATCATGCGAAAGTGCTGCTCGATCTCGATGCCACGCTGCATGGAGGCGCCCGGCAGCTCGCTCTGCGTGTCCCTGAGATCGATGCCGAGGGCAGGCTGGTGTCGAAAGAGCGAGTACTCAATGTTCAAGTGCCCAAGGGCATCCTCGCCGGTCAGCATATTCGCCTGGCCGGCCAGGGCGCGCGCCCTCCCGGTGAGGGAACGCCCGGCGACTTGTTCATCGAGGTCGAATTTCAGCCGCATCCCCTCTATAGAATCGATGGGCGCGATTTGTATCTCGACCTGCCGGTCGCCCCTTGGGAGGCGGCGCTGGGCGCCACAGTGAAAACGCCGACGCCGACCGGAACCGTGGACTTGAAAATTCCCCCGTGCTCGCACGCAGGGACCAAGTTGCGGCTGAAGGGTCGGGGCATTCCGGCTTCCCCGCCCGGCGACTTCTACGTCGTCCTGCAAATTGCCCTGCCCGCCGCCAACGACGACAAGGCCAAGGCCGCCTATGCGGCCATGGCTGCGGCGGTGCCCTTCAATCCCCGCGCGAGCCTGGGAGTGTAAGCCATCATGTCTTCATCCGACGATCAGGTGCTGTCCGGCGCCATATTCGAGGAATCCGTACTCCTCACCGTCAAGGACTTGAGCCGCATGTGCGCCGTCGATGAACGGCACATCGTGGAATACGTCGAAGAAGGAGTGCTCAACGTCGTCGAAATCAGCGCGGCCGAATGGCATTTTACCGGCGCGGCCCTGCGCCGCGCGCGCCGCGCGCTGCGTCTCGAGCGGGATCTCGAAATCAATCTCGCGGGCGTCGCACTGGTGCTTGAACTGATGGAAGAAGTGGAGCGCTTACGGCGCGAACTCGAGGCGAGACGCTAAATGACCGAACTCATTTCCGATGCCTTCGTCTTTTTCGGCGCCACGGGCGACCTGGCCTACAAGAAAATCTTCCCGGCTCTCTATGCCATGGTGCGGCGGAGCGGCCTCGACATTCCGATCATCGGCATGGCGCGCGCCGGCTGGTCGCTGGACAAGCTGAAGGCACGCGCTCGCGAGAGCGTCGAGCACGGCGGCGACTTCGACGCCGGGTGCTTCGAGAAACTCGCCGCGCAATTGCGCTACGTGGGCGGCGATTACACGGATCCCGCGACTTATGCGAAATTGAAGCAGGCCCTGGGCCTTGCGACCCGGCCGATCCACTACCTTGCGATTCCCCCGAGCATGTTTGCCAGCGTCGTGCAAGGTCTCGCCAAATCGGGGTGCGCCGACAATGCCCGGGTCATCGTCGAGAAACCTTTCGGCCGCGATCTCGCGACCGCTCAGTCTCTCGACCGCACGCTGCACGAGGTGTTTTCGGAACCCACCATCTTTCGAATCGACCACTATCTGGGCAAGGAGGCGGTACAGAATCTTCTGTATTTCCGTTTCGCCAACACCTTTCTCGAACCCATTTGGAATCGCCACTACGTCAAGGACATACAAATCACCATGGCCGAGCAATTCGGCGTGCAGGGCCGCGGTGCCTTCTACGAAGAAGTCGGCGCCATTCGCGATGTAGTGCAGAACCACTTGCTCCAAGTCATCGCATTGCTGGCGATGGATCCTCCCACCGGTCACGAGCCCGAGGCGATGCAGGCGGAGAAGCTGCGCTTGTTTCGTGCGATGCGGCCGCTCGATCCGAAGGAAGTCGTGCGCGGTCAATTCAAGGGTTATCGCGATGAACCAGGCGTGGCCAAGAACTCGCAGATCGAGACATTCGCCGCCCTGCAGCTGCACATCGACACCTGGCGCTGGGCCGACGTCCCGTTCTACATCCGCACGGGAAAGTGTTTGCCCATCAGCGCCACCGAAGTCACGGTTACCTTGAAGCGTCCGCCGCTCGCCGTCTTCGACCCCAGCGAAACCATGCCGCGAAACTATTTCCGCCTGCGCCTGAGCCCCGAGGTGGTGATCAGCGAGGGCGCGCTGGTGAAGCGGAATGGCGAACAAATGCACGGCGAGCCCGTCGAGCTGATCGCGCGCCACCATTCCGAGAGCGAGAAATCGCCTTACGAACGCCTGCTGGGCGATGCCATTCGCGGCGATACCTCGCTCTTCACCCAGGATGCCTGCGTGGAAGCGGCCTGGCGGGTGGTGGACCCCGCGTTGACGGCGGCTCTTCCGGTCCTGGAGTACGAACCCGGCACCTGGGGACCCAGAGCCTCGATCGACGTCGTGAACGACGGAGACACCTGGCATGACCCTGTAACCGAGAGATCCTTGCCATGTTGAACACCGGAGACGTGATTTTTCTGCTGGACGTGGACAACACCTTGCTGGACAACGACCGCTTTGCGGCGGATCTCGGCGACCGGCTGGAACAGGCGTTCGGCGCCTCGGAACGTGCGCGCTACTGGGAGATCTTCGGACGATTGCGCGAGCAGCTGGGGCTCGCCGATTACCTGGCAACTCTGCAGGCGTTTCGAACCGGACTCGACGACCATCCGGATTTGCTCGCCATGTCGGAGTTTCTGCTGGAGTATCCTTTTGCCGCACGGCTCTTCCCGCGCGCGCTCGAGGCGGTGGCTCATTTGAACGCTCTCGGCCGTCCGGTGGTGCTGTCGGACGGCGACATCGTTTTCCAACCGCGCAAAATTCAACGCTCGGGAATATGGGATGCGGTCGGAGGCCGCGTCATGATTTACCTGCACAAGGAACGCGTGCTCGACCATATGCAGCAGCGCTACCCGGCCCAGCGCTATGTCATGGTCGACGACAAGCCGAATCTCTTGGCAGCCATGAAATCGACGCTTAAGGGTAAACTGACCACGGTTTTCGTACGCCAAGGGCACTACGCACTCGCCGCGGAGTCCAAGTCCGTGGACCCGGCGCCCGATATGACCATCGAGCGCATCGGGGATCTTATGAACCACACCTTATCCGACTTCCGGGAACGGCCTTGACATCCTCCCACGTCACGAATGACTCTCCTCCCCAGCATCAACGCCGGAGTATCCGGTGCGGAGAATTCCGATGAAGATCACGAAACGCCTGCACGATTTGGGGCAAAGCCTTTGGCTCGACAACATCACGCGCGAGATTCTCGACAACGGTACGCTGCGCCGCTACATCGACGATCTGTCCGTCACCGGTCTCACCTCGAACCCCACTATTTTCGACGAGGCCATCGGCAATACATCGGCGTACGACAGCGGCATTCGGCAGAAGGCGCAGTCCGGCCTCGCGGGCGAAGAGCTATTCATCGAATTGGCCCTGGAGGATTTGCGGCGCGCCGCCGATTTGTTCAGGCCCGTGTTCGACCGCACTCAAGGAATCGACGGCTGGGTCTCCATGGAGGTCTCACCCCTCCTCGCGAACGACACCAAGACCACGATCGACGCCGCATTGCGCATTCACAAGCAGGCGAACCGGCCGAATCTCTATGTGAAAATTCCCGGCACCCCCGCCGGGGTGCCCGCCATCGAAGCGGCAATTTTCGCCGGCGTGCCGGTCAACGTGACGCTGTTGTTCTCCCGCGAGCACTACCTCCGCATTGCGGAGGCCTATCTGCGCGGCATCGAGCGCCGCATCGCCGCAGGCCTCGATCCGCGGGTGAGCTCGGTCGCGTCGCTGTTCGTGAGCCGTTGGGACCGAGCCGTCAGCGACAAGGTGCCCGAGGACTTGCGCAATCGCCTAGGGATCGCCATTGTGGGGCGCGCCTACCGCGCGCACTGCGAATTGCTGGCGAGCAAGCGCTGGCGCGACCTCGAAGCCGCCGGCGCGCGCAAGCAGCGCATGCTCTGGGCGAGCACCGCACCTAAGGACCCGAAGGCTCCGGCCGGCCTGTACGTCGAGGCCCTGGCGGCTCCCGACACCATCGACACCATGCCGGAAAAGACACTGCTGGCATTTGCCGCCAACGGAACGCTCAAGTCCGTGATGTCAAAGGACGGCGGCGACGCGGAACAGGTGCTCGCACGATTTGCAAGCGCCGGCGTCGATGTCGACGCGCTCGCCGCCCGCTTGCAATCGGAGGGAGCGGAGTCGTTCGTCAAGTCTTGGAGGGAGCTCATGGGTCGCATCGCCGAGAAAAGCTCGGCACTGGCAACGTCTTGACGGCAAAGGTCAATCCGCTCGCAGGACACCCCGCGCCGGCCGCGTCGCTGGTGGATATCCCGCGGCTCATTACCGCCTATTACAGCGAGCGGCCGGATCCTGCGATCGCCGCGCAACAAGTTGCGTTCGGTACCTCCGGCCATCGCGGCAGCTCCTTCGACTCGAGTTTCAACGAATTTCATGTGCTCTCGATCAGTCAAGCCATCTGCGAATATCGCCGGCAGCAGAACATCAACGGTCCGCTGTTCATGGGGTTCGACACTCATGCGCTCTCGGCACCGGCGTTCGCGAGCGCCCTCGAAGTGCTGGCCGCCAACGGCGTCGAGGTCATGATCTCGGCGGGCGACGAATACACCCCGACGCCGGCCCTGTCGCACGCCATCCTGACCTATAACCGCGGCCGCGAGACGGGTCTCGCCGACGGCATCGTCATTACCCCCTCGCACAACCCTCCCGACAGCGGCGGCTTCAAGTACAACCCGCCGAATGGCGGACCCGCGGACACGGACGTGACGAAGTGGATCGAATCCCGTGCCAACGATCTGCTGCGATCCGGTGCCGGCGCCATCAACAGAATGGGATTCGCCGCAGCGCGGCGTGCCGCCACCACCCGTACTCACGATTACCTGGAGAGCTACGTGGGCGACCTTGGCGCCATCCTGGACATGGACGTGATACGCAGCTCGCGCATTCGAATGGGCGTCGACCCTTTGGGCGGCGCCGGCGTGCACTACTGGGCGCGCATCGCTGAAGCTTATCGCCTCGATCTCACGGTGGTCAATGAAGACGTCGATCCCACCTTCCGTTTCATGACCCTGGATTGGGACGGGAAAATTCGCATGGACCCCTCCTCACCGTATGCCATGCAGCGCCTCATCGGCCTCAAGGATCGATTCGACATTGCCTTCGCCTGCGACACCGACCATGATCGCCACGGCATCGTCACCGCCAGCAGCGGCTTGATGCAGCCGAATCATTACCTGGCGGTTGCAATCGATTTTTTGTTTCGTCATCGAACGCGCTGGCGTGCGGACGCGGCCGTCGGCAAAACTGCGGTGAGCAGCGCCATGATCGATCGGGTCAGCCATCGGCTCGGCCGGGCGCTGTACGAGGTCCCGGTGGGTTTCAAATGGTTCGTGAGCGGGCTGATGGATGGCAGCTTAGGGTTCGGCGGCGAGGAGAGCGCCGGCGCCTCATTCAGCCGGCTCGACGGCAGCGTGTGGACGACCGACAAGGACGGCCTGGTGCCGGCGCTGCTGTCGGCGGAGATCACGGCGCGCACCGGACGGGATCCCGGCGA
>WNFI01377136.1_pt1 | contig 14307 bp, 11 predicted proteins | sample 5400471 | NCBI WGS metagenome assembly WNFI01 (sample SAMN13153348, study PRJNA577476) | soil metagenome | isolation source: 100 cm saprolite on Douglas fir-dominated hillslope | place: USA:California | collected 2013-09-17
GTGATTCGTCCACAGCTCCAGGCTGTAGCTCTGATTGGGAGCCGGTTCGGTATAGCCGAAGCCAATCTGATCATAGGCGAAGACGTGGAGCCGCTCCGCTAAATAGGGGATAGCGAATTGCCAGTTGGCCCATGCCGACACGCCTGGCCCGGAGCCGTGAATAAGGATGACAGGCGTCCCGCTGCCCGCCTCGTGATAGTTCGTCAGCACGCCGCCCGCACGAATAGATTTGCCGATTTCAGGTGACGCTTTCGCTTGTGTCATAGACTTCTTTCCCTCTCTAATACTGCTCTGGTAGGCAGCCATCTCTACTTGTATCTCATGAAGCACCATCGGGCTTGAGGAAGAGCAACCGTATTGGTTGCCCTCCTCAGCACTGGCGTCCCAACCACCCATCATACAACTGGAAGATTCATTCGCCGCCAGCCTCATCCCCCTAGGGGGAGACATCCTCTAGCTGTTTCCCACGCGTATTCACCCCAAACTGTGCAATGATCGCTGCAACGACCAGGAAGCCGGCGATGAGCAAGAACGAAGGGAGCACCCCAATCAGTGGGAGAATCGGCGCAATGGACACTAAGCCAATGCCCCCACCGACATGTCCCACACCATCCACGAGGCCAAAGCCTGTCACCCGCGCACGCGTCGGGAAGTTCTCCGCGGACCACGCATAGGTCATCGGCACCCAGATATTAAAGCCGAAAAACACGATCAGCGAACCAATAAAGGCTCCCACCAGTGCCTGGCCCGACAGCGCGATCAGTATGCCACCAATAAGCGTGATTATGGCTCCAATGGGAAGCCAGTACTTCCGCTCCAGGCGTTCGCCAAAGATAGAGGCAACGATCGCACTCGCAATGAAGCCAAAGACTCCTACAGCGGCGATCAGACCGGCCTCTGGCGGCGGATAGCCGAGCGAGGTGAGCACTGAGGTAAATCCGGCACCAATCGTATAGACCGTCACATAGGCAAACAACCATACGAGGAGCAGGAGCACCATACGCCGCACGTAGAGGGGATTGCTGAAAATCTCAGCATAGCCCATTTGCTTTTCTTGATGGACCGGCACTTCTGCTGTGACCTCAGGCAGCGGCTGCTTTAGCGCTGCACGTGACTCCATCGCTCTGACGATCGCATCAGCCTTCTCAAGCCGGCCAGTCGAAACCAGCCAGCGCGATGACTCAGGTAGGAAGAGGCGCAAGAGGATGCCCAGGATGCAAAGGGCCATCGCAATGAAATACATCAACCGCCAGCCGAACGTGAAGGAGGAGCCCGCTAATGCAAAAGGAAGGCCCAATGGGAACGGTGTTGACTGCGTGGTGAGCAGCAAGCCCAGCCAGATACCCAGGAAGGCCCCGAGGGACGAATTGATGAAAATCAACGCGGTGTACCGGGCGCGTCCGGTGCTGGGAGCCATCTCGCCGATAAACGTGTTCACGACCGCCAGGTCAGCGCCAATACCGATGCCTGTGACGAAGCGCGAAATGTTAAAATTGACGATATCCCCGCTCAGCGCGCTGTACAGGGCGCCAATGGCCGTGACTGCCAGGGTCAGCAGCATGGTTTTGCGCCGCCCGAAGCGGTCGGCGACCGCGGTCAAGCTCAGAGCACCGACGACATAGCCCACCAGGTTGAGCAGTGTTGGCACGCCAATACTTCGCGAGGCGACCTCCGGAGTACACTTTGGCACGATCTGGATACAGGTCTGAATGAAGGAGACGTTGATGTCGAAGATGTCGTAGAACGTGAATATGAAGCCAATGCCAAGCACGATGAGAAACGCGGTCGGAAGCGCCCAAACTGTAATTCTGTCCTGGCGTGCAAGGATCATGCCAGGGCTTAACCTTGCAGGTTCTCTTCCTGCTGCCGCAAAATCTGATGCCATAATGACTTTCTTTCTCCACCTGAGTCAGTTACATGAGAAGGTGCGCCATAGGGCGACGACCTTACAGTGCCTGCCTCTCAGTAGTCTACGACATTCTTGTATTGATGTTATCTGTACAATAGTACAGCTTTGTACCCTCACCAGGGTATTATCCCTGCTGGGGTAGGCGAGCATCCAAGAGTTGTGAGCGCTTCAACTTCCTTTCATACTCGGCGGGTGTAAGACTTCGTGAGCCCTCTTTCCCCCACTCTCAGGGTCTCACACACGACAACGCGTACCCCGCCGGAAGAAGGCAGCACAGCTATGGCGTTCTTTTAAGCCGGATCAAAGACAAAGAGATCTTCTTTACTCACCGCAGATACATCCACGACCGGCGTCCCATACGTCTTGAAACTTTCGGGTAAGGTGCCGCCCCAGTACACGCCCCTGCCGCGATCGGTCTTCCTCCAGGTGATTGGTTCCCAGTCGGGGGCAAAGATCTGGTAGCCAGCTGAGAAGAGTTCGAAGCGGTTGCCACCGGGCTCATAGCAGTAGAGGTAGAACGCCTGCGTGATGTTGTGCTTGGAGGGGCCGGCCTCAATGAAGACGTCGTTATCCGACATAATGTCGGCGGCTCGCAGCACATCTTCCTGGTTATCTACCCAGTACGAGATATGGTGCAGCCTGCCGCGATTGCCAGAGAAGTCACGCGTGTAGGCGATATCATGCACCAGAGATGTGACGCTGAGCCAGGCCCCTTCTTCGACCCCACCCACTTCGGGTTGTAAGTTCTCCCGCAGATGAAATCCCAGCGTATTTTGGACAAACTCCCGGTTCGGCGTGACACTGCTGCTCATCATGTTGACATGGTCGATGCGCTTGACGGCGGTCCCACGCCCCGTAAACTTTTGCGGCTGATTGATGAGTTTTGGACGCAGGTGTGGAGGAGCCACGTACTTCTGCACGTCGTAATAGACCTCCATCAGATGCCCATCGGGATCGTGGAACTGGTAAGCTCGGCCATGGCCGATATCCCCATCAATCCACCCTATCCCACAGCCGACTGCCTCGAGGGCCTGCACCCGGCGATCGAGCGCCTGCGGGCTCCAGGTGCGCAAGCCTACGTGCCCTAACCCCGCTTGTTCGGATCCGGTGATTTTGAGCGTACAATGATCATGATCGCCCCAGGCCCGCATGTACACGGACTGGCCCTGGCGATCCGTTTCTTCCATCCCGAGAATCTCTTTGAAGAACCAGACGCTCTCGTCAAGTTTGGGGCTAAAGATCTCAAAATGTCCCAGTTGAGCAATATCATGGATAGGCTCTGGACCGTAAGTCATGGGATAACCTCCTCTCTCCAGTTGGAGAAGCTAGACTAACAATATGTCCTGATGCACAACTCATAAACGTGCAGCTTTGTTCATCACGAACCAACTGTTTCTCATGCGAGAAACAATGCATTACGTGTCTCCTTAGAACATATCCTGACCTGACCCTTCGAGCAACGACCCCCACGATGAATTGGGGGGCTACCCAGGGTTCTTGGCAAGCTCTTGCAGAATCTGCGCTCCTAGATTGGCAGCCGAGAGGCCGCGGAACAGGAAGGCCAGACCGACGACGGCACTCAGTTCCTCCCAGGTGGCTCCTGCACGGTATGCTGCTCGCCCATGCAGATGTGCCGCATCAGATAACTGGACGAGGAGCATGCCAAAGAGCATGAGTTGCGCCGTTTTCGTGTCAAAGCATTCCGGGTACATCGCATGCGCACGAATCGCCTCTTGCATGGACAAGAGTTCTGGGTCTAAGCGCGCAAGCAGATCGGTACGAGCCTGGATACGCGGGGGCACAAACCCGATCAGTTCCACGTACCGGCGTCGTAACTCTTCTAACTCCGTTGGATCCATTTGTAATTCGGGGAGCTTACGCTCGTCTTCCGTCTGACTCATGTTGTACTCCATTAGTCGTTACAAGCGACCTGGCTCCTTAAGCAGGAAACCAATTTCGAGGGTAACTTGATACTCGATGTTGCTGCCACTCGTAATCCGTCCTCGCTGCTGCTTGACCTCAAACCATATTGAAGTATGCCCTTTCAAAAGGAAGTTATGACTACCAGGTAAAAGGCAATCCGACGTAATTTTCTGCGAGGCTGGTGGCTGCTGCACGTGAACTTACCGTATAATCAAGCTGAGAGCGCTGCATGCGCTGTTGAAACGCGTCGTCGTCAAGGAAGCGATGAAGCATTGAGGTCATCCACCAGGAAAAATGCTCCGCTCGCCAGACTCGCCTTAAACACGTCGTCGAGTACGCCTCTAAAAGATCTGTTCGGTTCTGTTTGTAGAACATAGTAAGAGCGCGAGCCAGATGACGGACATCAGCGACCGCCAGATTCAGACCTTTCGCTCCGGTCGGTGGGACGATATGGGCGGCATCACCTGCGAGAAAGAGCCGACCATACTGCATCGGTTCGATGACGAAGCTGCGCATCGCCAGGATGCTTTTCTGGATGATTGGCCCCGTGAGCAACTGCCAGTTGTCTTTGGTTGCTAATCGTAGCTGCAGCTCTTCTACGATCATCGCATCTGACCAATTAGCAATATCATCCTGGGGATCGCACTGGATATACAAGCGTTGGAGGTCCGGCGAGCGCGTGCTGACCAGGGCGAAACCACGTTCGTGATAGGTATAAATCAATTCTTGGGCCGAGGGAGGAGCCTGCATCAAGATGCCGAGCCAGCCAAAGGGATAGGATCGGGAAAAAACGTATTGTATCGCCTCTGGAATAGACGCCCGAGAAATCCCATGAAAGCCATCGCATCCCGCAATGAAATCGCACTGCAGCTCCATCTGCTCATGCTCGTGTACAAACCGTAGGATTGGCTGACGAGAAGATACATCGTACAACTGGACGTCCTCGACGTTGAAAAGAATGGGTCCACCCTGGTCGAGGCGTGCGGCAATAAAGTCCTTAATGACTTCATGCTGCGGGTACACCGTGATGGCGCGCCCGTTCGTCAGTTCAAATAAGTGAATGCGATGCCCCTCGCCATCAAATCGCAGCTCGATGCCGTGATGAACGGATCCTTCGCGCTTCATGCGTTCACCAAGACCTATTTCCGTCATCAGATCGACCGTGCCCTGCTCGAGCACACCCGCGCGAATCGTCGATTCTATCCCCTCTCTGCCCCGGCTTTCGAGCACGATGGAGTCAATCCCTTCCACAGAGAGGAGGAGCGACAGCAGTAAACCAGCTGGGCCAGCCCCAATGATTCCAACACGTGTTCGCATGTTCATAACTCATCACCTCGCAAGTGGTGTGCGTCTTTTAGTAGATGCGTCGTGATCACCGTGACGCCGCTTGCAAAGTTGCTAATGACCTGGCGAAAAGCCTGTGGATCCACACGTTGCTCCTTCTATTGGTTCACACTAAGTGAAAGCCTTGAGCAATATCAACATTAGCAAGGGTGAGAGGGACTTTTATTTCCTATCTAAAAGTGTAGCTGATTGGAAGGTAAATTTAGGCTGCAAGTCCCTCTGCTTTGGGAGAACAGTTCCCCTATTTCAGGGAACAGTTCTCCAAAGCAGAGGAACCGTTGTAGAGCCACTTCGTCACAGACAAAAAGTTTGATCAGCAGTTTTTGTCGGCCTTGCATGAGGGGTCTGAAGAACGACTACGGGCGATTCCTTAGCGCCGCCTCACGTCGACCACCTGACAGGCAGCTCGCGCGGCCCACGGAAGAACCAGCCCCAGGCGACAACCTCATGTTCGGCGTCGAGCTCGATCGATGGGATAGCGCCGAGGAGTTCCTCGAGAGCGATCCGTGCGACCTGGGGGGCGAAGTAGCTCCCGGCGCAGGTGTGCTGGCCCGTCCCGAACGCAAGGTGCGGTCGCGGCGGCCGATCCACGTTGTAGGTCTCGGGCTGCTCGAACTCCGTCTCGTCGCGGTTCGCCGAGCCGTACGACAGCAACACATTCTCACCAGCACGCAGCTTCACCCCGCCGAACTCCATATCGTGCGTGGGACGACGGCCGATGGTGGTCCAGATCGGCGACATCCAGCGCAGCCCCTCGGTCACGGCCTTTGGGATCAGGCGCTGGTCGTCGATGACCCGGCGCAGCTGTTCCGGCTGCGTGAACAGCCCGAGCAGTGTCGACCCACAGGCATGGCCGGGCTCCTGCATCCCGCCCAGGAGAATGACGAGCAGCGTCGGGAAGATGTATTCGCGTGACCGTACCTGCCCCGGGGGCATGCCGTCGTGCAGCCAATGCGAGAGGGCGCTATCGTCCGGCTCCTTATCGAGCCGGTCGAGCATCGGGTTGATGATGGCCTCGATCTCCGCGCGCGCGGCGTCGGAGCGCGCGAACCCTGCGGGGTTCAGGAAATTGCCTTCGGCGTCGACCGCCTTATTGACGAACCCGCTGCTGAGGTCGTGGAACCAGCGCCGCAGGGTATCGGAGTCGACCGCCTGCAGGCCGAGCACGTCGCCCACGGAGCGCACGCTGATCGGCTCGAGGTATTCAGCCATCAGCTCGGCGGTCCCCCGGTCCCGGATCTCGGCCAGGTACTTGCGGGCGATGGGCCGAGCTAGCTGATCGATGTAGCGGTTAACTGCGCGGGGACGCAGATGAGGGTCCACCATGGAGCGCAGGTCGGTGTGGACTTCGCCGTCGACGCTGAGGACGCAGGGTTGCCCGAAGACGTGCTCTAGCGCCGGGTCGGTGCCCCCGGCAAAATTCTCGGAGTTGCTCGCGATCTGCCAGCAATACCTCCAGGTGCTTACTAGCCAGCTCCCGAGCGCTGGGATCTGGGCGATCGGCGCTTCGCGACGAAGCCGCGCGAAGATCGGGTATGGGTTGTTCTCGAGCTGTTCGATGGTGATCTCGTCCAGCCAGCTCGTCGGCATTACCATAGCTTACCTCCTAATATCAAGCCGTCGCGGTCTACGCCAGGATCGCCGCCATACTCGCGCAGGCAAGCAGCGCTGGCGCCAAAGCTCTAGAGCGAGAGCAGGCGGACCGCATGACGACGCCAAAGATATCGCTCACCGTTTGAAGATTTGAGCACAAGGGCTCGTACCTCTCTACGCGTTGGACGCGGCTCAGAGCCGGAGTCGGGTCCTGCGGAATGCGGGTCGTATCGCCGCCACGCCACGTTCTCGCGCCAGCATGGTCTCCACGATCTGGCGCGCCTTGATCGTCGCGATGTCGGCGTTAACGGTGACGTTGGGTTCGCGCCAGCGATCTCGCTCGTGGGTCTGAATGGTTTCGAGCACGGGCTTGTCCTCCATCAGTGTCTGCTCGTGAACGTCACGCAGGTGTTCTGTGACAGCCACGTCATCAGTGGCGAAGTTGCGGGCGACTTGCCAGAACACGTGCGTACTGGCCAACCCTTCAGGGGTGAACGCGCGGATGTACACCTTCTCGTAGACCTGGCCACTGGTGCCGTCGGCGGCCGGAACCACGATGTCCATGTGGTCGATGTGCAGCCCAGGCAAGACGAACATCCCCGACTCGCGCTGTTCGTACTCCTGGTCCGGGCTCAGGCCCGTCGCCCGAACCTGCCAGTCGGCCAGGCGTACCGGCGGAAAGATGCGGCGATAGCTGACTGACAGCTCGGTCACCTCCACCCCGAGCGGAGGCGGTAGCTGGCGATAGCCGAGCGGCGACATCTCGGGATGCACGAAGGGAAAGTGGGTGAGGTCGAGGGCGTTGTCGTGCAACAGCAGGTAGCTGGCGTCGACGTGCAGCGCACCACCAAAGGTCGTCCAGCCCTCGTCGCGGAGCCAGGGGAGCCCCGGCGGTGGCGATGCCGCCGACCTGGCCGGATCGCCCAGCCAGATCCATACGAACGGCGTCTCTTCCCGCACAGGGAAAGCCCGCACGCAGGCACCATAGGGGACGTTCGTCTGGGACGGGACCCGCACGCACTCTCCGCTCGGGGCATAGGTGAAGCCGTGGTAGCCGCACACTACCTGGTCACCAACCAGATAGCCCAGGCTCAGCGGCATCGAGCGGTGGACGCAGCGATCCTCCAGCGCGACGACCATGCCCGCTTCCTGCCGGTACAGCAGCACATCCTCGCCGAGCAGACGGCGACCGAGCAGCTTGCGACCGACTTCATCGCTGGTCGCGGCGACATACCAGCAGTTCAGCGGATAGTTCCTGGCCTCGTCAGGGGAAGACGCTTTGCCATGATCGTTCACTTGTTCGCTCCTCCCATATTAACCGGCTCACAGGTCGAGCACGAGCCGTCGTGTGCAGGACCGCGAGACGCAGATCATCATGACCCCGCCAGCCTCTCGCTCGGCCGGCGTCAGCACCGAGTCCCGATGGTCCGGCACACCATCGAGCACGACTTGCTCGCAGGTGCCGCAGATACCCTCTCGGCATGCCGACAACACGTACAGTCCAGCTGCTTCGACCATCTCGAGAATCGACTTGTCGGGCGGGACCGTCACAGTGATGCCCGTACGCTGCAAGACCACCTCGAAGGTCTCGACAACGGTCGGGGCTGCCTCGGCCGGCTTTGATTTGAACCGTTCGAAGTGCAGGCTGCCCGCTGGCCAGGAGGCGCACAAGCCCTCCACCGTGACCAGCAGGGGCTCGGGGCCGCAGCAGTAGACCAGGGTGTCGTCGCGCGGCGGCGCCAGGAATGAGCCCAGAGGAAGCAGGCCCTCTTCGTCCTGCGGGTAGATCAGCACTCGGTCGCCATAGGCGGCCAGCTCGTCCAAAAACCCCATGGAGGTGCGTCGACGGCCACCATAGAGCAGTTGCCAGTCCGCTCCCCGAGCGTTGACCTCCGCCATCATCGGCAGGATCGGCGTGATGCCGATGCCGCCAGCAATGAACAGGTAGCGCGGAGCGTCTACCAGGGAGAAGTGATTGCGCGGTCCTCGCACACGCATCGTGTCGCCAGTTTTGAGAACGTCGTGGATGAACTGCGACCCACCACGGCTTTTTGCCTCGCGCAGGATGCCGACCCGCCATGCATGTCGATCGGCCGGGCTGCTGCATAGCGAGTACTGTCGCGTGAGCGACGGGCCGGGCAACACCAGATCGATGTGCGCACCGGGGGTCCATGCCGGTAGCTCTTGACCGTTGGCGTCTGCTAGCGTCAGCGTGACGACCCCATCAGCCACCGTCTCCTTCTGCGCCAGCACCAGGTCGGCTTCGCGCTCACGGTAAAGCGTCGGCACGGCGGTTGACGAGAGGACATCAGCCAGGTCGCTAGATGAGACTTCACTCACGGTTTGCGGAATCTTTGCACTCATGATGAACCAGACCTCATAATGAACTAGACCCGTAGCCTTCGTGTGTTTCCAGCCGCTCCCAGACGTCACACGAGCCTATCTCACTCCAGCCTGCCGAGTGATAGCGGGGAGTAGCGATGCACGCAGCAGACCCCATGACCTGGCGGAAAACGTGTGGGTCCACACGTTGCTCCTTTACTCCATTGTCAGCTTGCACTCAACGTATGCACTCAGTATTATCAGCGTTCCTAAGCGAGAGTGGGAGGGATATTTCTTCCCTCCCTAAAAGTGTACCTGACCTAAAAGTGTACCTGACCAGAGAACAAATTTATGGCTGAAAGTTCCTCTGCTTTGGGGGAATAGTTCCCCTATTTTAGAGAACAGTTCTCCAAAGCAGAGGGACCGACCTCAAGCAGGAAGTCAACATACCTCTCACTTCATTGCTGAGAAAAGGGAAGTGAGATGAGCGCGTAGGCTGACCCTGAGGTGGAGATGGTGATCTCTAAGCCGAACGGGCGTAATTTAGAGCGCAGCTTAGAGAGAGCGTTGTAGAGCGGTTTCAATTCCCTCTTCCTGGTTTGCGACTCCAGGGCCCGCTGCAGGAACACGCGCTTCTCCTCTATGGTAGCCTGCCACTCCTCTCTGGCAGTGCTGTTGGAGGAGAAGAGCCCGGCTAGTAGTCCCCGGTACGAATAGAAGAGGCTCGTATAGAGGACCTCATGGGGACAGTAGTGCGGGGACTCCAGCAGGGGGAGCAGGAGACGCATTTGGAGTTCGGTCAAGAGTCTTTGCAGCAGAATGGGGTTCTCGCTCGTCGAGTTCGTCAACACCAGCGAGACGACCAGGTAGGTCGTGTTCACACTAAGCGCCTGGCCAGCGGGTAGTAACCCTTCTAAAGGGAACAGGAGCAGATCATCTCCCCGCTGGTTAAAGGCCCCTTGCACCTTTATCATCTCTTCTATAAATCTTTCTTTCCGTCCTCATACAGCTTAGGCGGACAATTCCAAGCACTCGACCCTACCCTCTGAATATACTCATGAATGACAGTGATCGGGCGCGATCAAATCATATATTATTTTATATATAAATATAATATATGATAACATATTTGTCAAGTGTCTGGGGCGGCTTAACTTTTCGGACAGCGGTTTCTCATCCCGCTGTCTGCTTAGGATCACTTTAAGACTTGACCGGGCAGATGCAGGCTGCCTGCTATTGAGTGGAAAATGTACATAGTCAAGCTAATACCTCTGAAACTAAATTGCTACCTGAATCGTGTTATATGTTACGGTAATTTTTTTGAGTTCAATGGAAATTATTTTTGGATTGTTCAGACTGTCACATTTGATTGAATGTGAGAGGAATGAGCTATGAAAAAAATGAGCATTGTACCCCCGTTCGCTGACGAGCGGGAAAGCGAACTTCCCTTATTTTCCCTGGACGGATTGTTGCCTGTTGCCCAGGCGCTTAGCGTGAATATGGACTGCCTGGTCATCTCGCTCGTCTCGACACACGCGGTGAGCGAGAACCCCATTCTGCTGCAGAGATCCTTAACCGAACTCCAAATGCGTCTCCTGCTCCCCCTGCTGGAATCGCCGCGCTACTGCCCCCATGAGGTCCTCTACGCGAGCCTCTTCTGTTCGTGTCAGGGACTATTCGCCGGGCTCTTTTCAACAAGGAGAGTCGCCGAAGAAGAGTGGCATGCTGTGGTGCAGGAGGCACGATTGCACCTGGAGTGTGCCCAGGCTCGGGGTATGTGGAGAAAGGAATTGAAGCAAATCTATAATGTGCTCTCCGAGCTACGCGCCAAATTACGCCCGCTCGGCTTAGGCATCTCCGTCTCCACCTCGGGGTCAGCCTATGCGCTCGTCTCGCTCCCCGCATCGGAGCAGGAAGCGCACGTAGCAGTACGAGTCCCCGATCGGCGGCTATATTGAAAAAATTCTAGTGAACCAAAAGGAGCTGTGGAGCCATCCTGCTATGAGCAAAGGCAACCACGCGAAACTGGCGTGTGATGAACAGGATCGTCAATGATTTCACCATGGTGGAGTAAGGCATGACGTGAGATAATGCATTGAGGAGATTATGTCATTGCGGTTGCCTTCAACTCCTATGGAACACTGCTGGTTGCGGGGACGACCAATGGTGAAACGCGCAATCCTCCATTTGGACGTTGACGGAGGGATACTTTCTGTTTATACTTAATTTACCACACCCTAGGACCAGCTAATCGAACTCGTCAGCTACTCCTGCGGCAGGACATACGAGCAAGAGCAGCCTCCTATGTGGCAACCTGCCCAGCCGACTCTGTAAGGAGATCCGGAGCGCTATCTGTTTGAAGCCCATACCTTCTGCTACAGTGTTATTGCTATTTGCACCGAATATGGGGGTTCACAGAAACATGAGAAACGTGATTACTGTACCACCGTTCGTTGATGAATGGAAAGGCGAACTTCCCTTATTTTCCCTCGACGGATTGCTGCCTCTCGGCCAGGCTATCAGTATGAATACGGACTGCCTGGTCGTCTCGCTGGCGTTGACACACCCAGCGAACGGGAACCCGATTCTACTGCAAAGACTCTTGACCGAACTCCAAATGCGCCTCCTGCTCCCCCTGCTGGAGTCCCCGCACTACTGTCCCCATGAGGTCCTCTATACGAGCCTCTTCTGTTCGTACCGGGGACTACTTGCCAGGCACTTCTCCTCCGACAGCACCGCCAGAGAGGAGTGGTTGGCTGCCATGCAGGAGACGCGGTCGCTCTTGGAGCGTGCCCAGGCGCGAGGCATGTGGAGAAAGGAATTGAAGCAAATCTACAATGTGCTCTCCGAGCTGCGCGCCAAATTACGTCCGTTCGGCTTAGGCATCTCCATCTCCACCTCGGGGTCAGCCTATGCGCTCATCTCGCTCCCTGCATCGGAGCAGGAAGCGCACGAACCATGGCGAGTCCCCCCGTGGGCTGCCAACGGGAGCAGCCAGCCTAGCCTATCAGGTGCGATATAATGCCTTTTCCATTACTTCGATTGGCGGTTCTACTCCCGTATAGACTTTAAATTTCAGCACACCTTGCCAGTTAATGCATAATCAAGAGACCATGTCGAGAAGAAGAGGTGTTCCCCGAACAGCTCCTCTTGTGATGCACGAGCGAGCACAGCGCTACAACGGACACAAGTGATACAACTGATACAACTGATACAACTGATACAAACCTCATTGGAAATGCATTAAGCGACACCAAAATTGCTCGTCCATTGCTCGCTCACCCTGAATCACCAAATCTGACCAAGAGCCAATTATACTTTGGCGTTAATAACTAATGAAAGCGTTTGCTAAAGCGGAGCATCACTCCACTATTTTGGCTTGAAAAAGTTTACAAGAGCCCGTCGCAGGTTTCTCCAAAGGGAACCATCGGGTCTCCTCAAGGGATGACCCATAAAAAATTGGTACATAGCCAGGCTTGCGTTCGGGCCCAGCGGGTCAGTATACGTCCCGTCGGGACTGCCCCCTGACCACGCATGTCCCATACCCTGGACTTTCCAATAGGCTTGGACTTCATCCCCCTTGGTATCAATCCAGCTGGAAACAGTGTATGCATGTCCACCCGGTACCTGTCCGGCTGTCGTACTGCTGGGACGGTGAAAGTCTGCTTGATACGTACCGTTTGACGTCAGATGATCAGTCTGCATCCATTGCTGTACGGTTTGGTCACCATTGATGGGAGAGATGATGGTGTCATGTGTGCCATGAAACACAATCGTCGGAACGCGACGTGAGAACCCTTCCATCGCATCTAGCGCTCTCTGTCCTTGCAGGACTGGGTCAGGACCACCATGCTGCATGATCTGGATGGACCGAGTCAGGCTCGTTGCAGCCTGATACTCTACTCCTGAGTGCACGCCAATGGCCGCGAAGATATCCGGGTAGGTGGCTCCGAGAATAACAGCCATTGCCGCTCCAGCAGAGATACCCGCAATATAGATGCGGTTGGTATCAATTGTCCATTGGGAAGTATGCTGTACAATAGTCTGGACAATTCCAGCAATACTTGCTGGTTCTCCATGATCACGCCTTTGATTTGAAGGGGTAAACCAGTTCCAACACAGGTTTGAGTTATAGGTAGGCGTCTGCTGCGGATATACGACAATGAAACCATACTGTTCTGCCAACTGATTCATGTGTGTACCTGCTGCGAAGTCTCCGGCTGTCTGTGTGCATCCATGCAACATTACGAGAAGCGGGACGGCTGTTCCAACTTGGTAACTCGTCGGGGTACAGATAAAATACGGGCGACTGCCAGCAGAACTACTAGACGTGTAGTGTTCCATTCTCAAGGCACTTTGAGCATACTTAGTGTTCCGCTCTACAAGGGATATCGACCACGTGCTGGCGTGACAATGCCAGCCGACCCACGTCTCGTCAGTAGCCCTCTGTCTGCGTCAGGCGCACCTTGCCCCAGAAGAGACGATAGGTGACGACAAAGTAGATGATGGCCAGCACTATGCCAATGCTCCACCAGGCTAATCCTACCGTCTGGCCATACTGGGATCCCGAAGCGTTCTGGATCGTCAGACTGTAGGCCGGATTGACGGCCGGTAAGACCATGGGATACAGGCTACTGGCCGCACTGGCAAGCAAACCCACGATAAAGGCACACGAAGAAAAAAAGGCTGCCAGGTCTCGTTGCCTGCTGGTAAAGTAGCCCATGCCGATGAGCCCAACGAGCGCGATCAGGGGAAAGATGAGCTCCCAGGGACGGCTCCCGAAGCTCGCGCGTATCGCTGGCTGTACCGAGAACGTCACGATGCTTCCAAGCACCGTGAGGACAATCGTGACCAGCCACGCGAGCCTGGCAATACGCCGGGAGCGGGCATTGAGTGTCCCCTCCGTCTTCACGGCAATATAGTTGGCCCCATGAGCCGTCAGGGCCGCGAGCGCTAGCAGTCCGATCAGGATCGTGTACCAATCCAGGATCCCGGGGTTCGCGCTGTACGGGTTGAAATCGGTCCACAGAGCCTCAAAGAAGATCCCATTGCTCGCCAGCGGCACACCGCGGATGACATTCCCCAGCGCGGCGCCGTAGAAGATCGCCAGCAAGGTGCTTCCGAGAAAGAAGATGCCATCCCAAAAGGAGACCCACACCGGATTCTGGAGGTGCGAGCGGAGTTCAATGGCGACTCCACGCAGCATTAAGAACCAG
>WNFI01092493.1_pt1 | contig 14305 bp, 14 predicted proteins | sample 5400471 | NCBI WGS metagenome assembly WNFI01 (sample SAMN13153348, study PRJNA577476) | soil metagenome | isolation source: 100 cm saprolite on Douglas fir-dominated hillslope | place: USA:California | collected 2013-09-17
TACCAATCAGCAGGACGAAGATGCCTTTAATGAACTCGACTGTCGCGACCGCCCGGAGCAGACTCTTCTGGCCACGGTGAATGTCGATTTTCGATGCTGGGAAGGCCATGAAAGAAGCGGGGAACTCTCAGGGTATCACGCGCCGAATGGCTCGATTTTCCCGGGGTCCAATAGAGCCCGATCGATTGGGCGCGTCTTTCAGTGTCTTCCGCGGACTGCAGCCCTAAGCTCGTTCACAATTTCTCGCGACGCCCTGATTGCCTCGGCGTGCTGGTCCACATTGAAAGAGATTGCGCCTACGCGAGCATGGCCGCCGCCTCCATAACGCTCACAGATCCTGGCCAGGTTGACGACGGGCTCCTCAGGAGCCCATGGGTTCGATCCAACCGACACTTTTACTCGGAAGCTGCTCTTACTAAGCCCTACGCTGTAGATGGACTCCGGATGAAGGTAGTAGGGAACAAACTTGTTGTAGCCTTCGAGATCATGGTCAGTGACATCGAAGAAAATCGTGCCATCGATGCATTCCGTACGCTGCTTCATTATTTCAATGGATAGTTCGTGGCGACGAAGCAGCGGCGGCAGAAGCGGTGCTACGAAAGGTTCCTCCAGAATTGCAGCCAAAGGCTTCGTTGCGAGAAGCGGAATCAGATTGGGCACAAACTTTTGGTCCGGCGCCGATTCAATCACCATGGTTAGCTTCATGGCTGGTTCGCGCATTTCCACTGCCGTCCTGGCATCCGAATAAAGAGCGCCGTCGATGATGTCAGTCCATCGTATGAGATCGGCCACGGGAGCGGGATCAAACCCGAAGCGCTGCTGCGCGATCATGGCGATAAAACTGGTGCAGGATTTGAAGGCCGGATCGTAGAACTTCCGATTGCTCTGATCGCGCTCGAAGTGGGCCGCATCCTGCGGCGAAAGAAACGCGCTTTCGTGATGGTCGAACCACCAGGTAATCTTCGGAGAACTGGAATACTTGAAGTCGACAATCGCGTTTTCATCACCGTCGAAATCAGATTCGTTGAACAGCGCTCCCGCACGATGCAACAGTCCGGAAAAGGTGAAGTCTGCGTCCTCGCGAATCCGTTCCCGAAAAAAACGGGAAAAGAGCGCCGCGGACGAAGCTCCATCGAAACACTTGTCGTGGTAAAAAACTCTGACTTTCAATCGACGCCCCAAGTGGAACAGAATGCCCGCCTGCCGAAAAGGCCGAGATGCGGCATGTTTCAGAAGAGCGGGTAAAAGCTAATAGGTTTGACAGCTTACAGAAAGAAAGTCAAGGGGGCGGCCGTGACGTCGCGAAATTTACTGAGCATTAAACCGAGGCCGCTTGCTTCTCCGCCAAATCGCCTACTACGGGAAGTTTGAACATCTCGCCCTGCAGGGCTTTCACGATCATGACGATCCAAATCATCAAAAATGCCAGGCTCACAAGCATTGAGACCAGCCACACCAATAGATGGCCAAGGAGTGGAATGAAAAATAACACAACGCCGGCAATTCGAAGAATCGCTCCGACGATCGCCGAGGCCAACAATGCTCCCAAACTTTGAAAAGCATGGAAGCGCACAAAGCGGTTAGTCTTATAAGGCTCCACGAGAAGGAAGACGATTGCCGGCAGTATGAAGTATGCCAGAGCGCCGGCCAAGGTCTCAGGCAGGACGCCAACCGTCCCCTGGGCCCGCATTGGCGAAGTCATAGAGCGGCCGCAGCCTGGACAAAAGGCAGCAGTATCGGGCATCGAAGCAGCGCAATTAGGACAGGAAGTCGGCATGAATGGTTCTAGACCAGGCGAGAGCCGCCATTCTTCTTGCGGCAATCTTCGCAGACACCGTAAATCTGGAAAGTGTGACGTGTGGTCGCGTAATGGTGCCTGCGGCCGATCTCCTGCTCCAACTGATCTACTTCCTGGGAGAAAAATTCCACCGAACTGCCGCATTCGGTGCAGACCATGTGATGGTGGCTGCGGCGATTGTACTGATGCTCATAGCGCGCAATGCCGTCGTGGAACGCGACTTCGCTCGCCAGTCCGCACTCCGCGAGCAGCTTGAGTGTGCGATAGACCGTGGTATAACCGATGCCGGCATCTTTCTTCTGCACCAGGCGGTGCAGTTCGTCAGTCGAAAGGTGGTCGCGCGTTTCCAGGAACGAGCGCAAGATGGTATCGCGCTGCGCCGTCTGTTTCAACCCCACTTTCTTGAGATGCTGGTGAAGAATCTCCTGAGCCTCGCGTACCATTTCGCGGGAGATGGACGGCTGGTCATCAATACGCTTCTGCAGCATGAAGTGTCAGGATAGCATCGGCCATCTTGAAAATGAAATTCATTTTCAGCGGCCGGCAGAGGACCTGAAAGCCATATTGACGACGGCAAGGCTCAGTCGCAATCGTGTCCATAGGCTGTGTTTTCAAAGCGGCTGCTAAAATCAGCTTGCTCATGAGCACTGTTACGGTATCCCCCATTTCGGCTCCCCGTTCAAACCTTGGCCGGATTTTCCTCTTCTGCCTGTTGATAGTGACTCTGACCCTTATCGGCGTCCTGGCCTACGCCTATTTTGCCGTCTACGCCGCGTTGCCCCAACTGGATGGAACGCTTGCCGTCAACGGCCTTAGCACCCCGGTGAAAGTAACGCGAGATCGTCACGGTGTCCCGGCAATCGAAGCCGACACGCTGACCGATTTGTTTTTCGCGCAGGGGTACATAACGGCGCAGGACCGGCTATGGCAGATGGACATTATGCGGCGCTTCGCCGCCGGAGAACTCTCCGAGATTTTAGGCGAGGATACGGTCCAGACTGATCGCGAACAGCGGATCCTCGGACTGCGAGCGGCCGCCAAAAGGTCGCTGCAGATGGCGAGCACTCGCGATCATTCGTACTTTGATGCTTACGCGCGGGGGGTGAACGCCTACAGTGAAAGTCACCACAGCAGTCTTCCAATTGAATTTCGCATTCTGAAGTATCGGCCAAAACCCTGGCAGGCTGAGGATTCCATTGTTATTGCGAATCAGATGGTAAAGGACCTGAACTTCTACACTTTCAGAGACGCGCTGGAGAGAGAGAGAATTTTAGCCAGGCTGGGACCGGAATTGACCTCCGATCTATACGTCAACCGCTCGTGGCACGATCGCCCGCCTACGGTCATGCGCGAGGACCTTAACGAACCACGGCATCAGGGCGACTCCAATGATGATGATGATGATGACGAGGATGAAGGTCCAGACAACTCAGTGACGCAGCATAGGCCCACGGGACGAGAAATCTGGGAGCAGCGCACTCCGGAAGCCGTGAATGGATCAAACGACTGGGTGGTCTCGGGAGCGCACACGGTAACAGGAAAACCTTTGCTGTCGAACGACATGCATCTCGGCCATCAGATGCCGAACCTTTGGTACGAAGCACATCTTAAATCGGGCAGTCTGGACGTGGCTGGAGTAACGCTGCCTGGAATGCCCTATGTAATCGTTGGTCACAATCAACGAATCGCCTGGGGATTCACTAATGTGGGCCCCACCGTGACCGATGCCTTTATCGAGAACGTAAACCCCCAGGGAGCCTACCAGACGCCGCAGGGCTGGCAGCAACCGGAGCACCGCGTCGAAGTGATCCACGTCAAGGACGGGCCCGATTTAAACCTTGACGTGAAAATCACGCGGCACGGGCCGATCATCACTGACATTTTGCCCGGTGAGACGCGGCAGGTGGCTTTACGTTGGACGTTGTATGACGGCCTGCACATGATATTTTTCGATGTGGATGTGGCACAGAACTGGGAGGAATTCCGCAAAGCATTTTCCCAACTTGATGCTCCGGGACAGAACGTGGTTTACGCCGATGTGGATGGCAATATTGGCTACCAGGCTACCGGCCGGGTTCCGATTCGCGCCGCAGGAGATGGCAGTCTCCCGGTGAGCGGATCGGATGATGTCCATGAGTGGATTGGATACATCCCTTTCGATAAGCTGCCTAAGATTTACAATCCTTCGTCCGGAGTCATCGGCACGGCGAACGGACGCATCACTCCCGATGGATTTCCCTATTCCATCAGTTCTGCATGGGAGGCGCCGTGGCGAACCGAGCGGATTTATCACGTGCTGGAATCCGGCCGGAAGTTCACGGCTTCAGACATGCTTGCGCTGCAAACCGATGTTCATTCCGAGAACGATCTGTTTGCCGCGGAGCGGTTTGTATATGCCATTGATCATGCTGGAAATTCGTCAGTGCGGGCAAAGCAGGCTGCGGACCTCATGCGGAACTGGGATGGACGCATGCTCGCAGCTTCGGCTGCGCCCACCATTGCAGTCCGTGCGAGTCAAGAATTGACTCGGCTACTACTGGAGCCGCGCCTGGGAGCGGCCCCGAAAGATCCTAACCTGCAAGAGACGACATTGAGTTGGGAGACCTATCATTGGCAGATGCGAACGATCTGGCTTCAGAATATTCTGCTGCGTCAGCCCAAACGCTGGCTGCCGGAAAAATATACGGACTACAATGCACTTATTTCGGCCGCAGTCGAAGCCGCGGTGAATGATCCCGCGACTCCGAAGGATTTGGCGAAATGGTATTGGGGAAAGTTCAACGCAGTTGAAATCGACCATCCCGTACTGAAAAATATTCCCTTCGTTCGGCGCTGGTCGGCGCCGGGAGTTAAAGATCAATCGGGAAGTGGCTACACCGTGAAAGCGGTCACGCCCCATCACGGGCCTTCGGAACGCTTCACCGCCAACCTCGCGGACCTGGACCAATCCACTTTGAATACGGTCACCGGCCAAGGCGGGAACTTTCTAAGCCCGTACTATATGGATCAGTGGAGCGCGTGGTACGAAGGGTATACCTTCCCACTGCCATTCACTCCAGCGGCGGTGGAGGCGACCCGCGCTCATCGATTGGTCCTGGAACCGCGGAAATAACAGATCCTCTTCAGAAAAAGTCAACGGCTTTCACGTCACTAATCTCGCCCGTGATCACGATGGTCCCGGTAGTGATGAGGTTGTTTATCAGCAACTTGTTCTTGGTTGTGTCATAGACACGCAGGTTCCCGCCTTCAGCCACATACTCAATCAAACGGCTCGTAAAACCCTGCAGGCCCGTGACGTCACCATTATCAGGCGGAATAAGGATCTCGCCGGTCGTGGGATTGAATATCGAGAGGCACCCGCGCACTTCTCCTTGAGGGGCATTTACGTTGCCCACATTGCTGCAAGTATGGGAGCCAATGAATAGCTCTCCGTTACTGCTCATGTCGATCCGGTCGTGATAGCCATCCGTGATCACCAGGCTATTAGTCACGGTCATCGAACTCAGGTTGACGACGTCAAGGCGTCCACAGGTGGGGGCCGCAGTAGTCTGGCCAGTGCATAAATTGTTGGGAGTCGGGTTCGCGGCCGAGGCAGCGGCGGTGCCCGCCACGTAAAGGGTGGTTCCGTTAATCATGCCGATGGTCGCCCCATCTACGGCCACGGAGGCACCGGCAGTCGGCGTGGCGCCAGGGGTAAGCGCCTGCACGCTGGCGCTGGCGCTTGCGCTGCCGCACTGCGGACCGCAATTTAGAATGTAAGCGGTACCGTCACTGGCAAATACGGCGTTTACGGGGCGGTCGAACCCAGGAACAGTAGTGGTAACCGGCGCTCCGGTGTTTAGGGCTTGCGGCGTGACCACCGTCACAGAATCAGAATCGCTGCTGAAGACTAAAAGTTCCGTTCCAGTTGAATTTGCGACCACGGTTTGCGCATTCGGAACACCGATGGTTGCCGTGACGCCACCCGCGGCCAGATTCATTTCCACGATTGCGCCCGGAGGATTGTTAGTGGCGGAATCGAAGACCAGCAAGGTACTTCGTTCAGGCGATATGGCCATAAGCCCCGGAGAAGAACCGGCGCTGATTCCCGAGGCCCGGGCCAGCGTATCGTTTGATCCGTCGATAATTATTAAACCGGCGCCTGACGTGGGACCCGATATGCTCTGTGACACGAAAACTCGAGTATTTATTCCGCTCGGAGGCTTGTAGTTCGAACTGGAATAGCCACAGGCGATAAAGCTAATGCTGGCCAAGCCGCAAATCAAAGCTACCAGGACAATCCTCTTCAAACGGCGGACTCCTAAGAATATGAAAAATTGAGATTTACGCGTGAAACAGCGGATTATAGCAGACTGCGGAGTGCCCATCGTGTGCCCGTTTAGCTATCACTCCCTAAGTTCGGGGTAGGAACTCCAGATGCACCCGCCTGTATCTATCCTGTATCCTTACGAAACGTATGGCCGGAGACCTTCTTCAGCGAGTCAAGCAGTCCCCTGTTCTTTGCGATGGTGCCATGGGCACCCTGCTCTATGCCAAGGGAGTCTTTATCAATCGTTGCTACGACGAACTGAATCTTTCGCAGCCCGATCTGATTCGCGCTATTCACCACGACTATCTCCAGGCTGGAGCTGAAATAATTGAAACCAACACCTTTGGAGCGAATGCCTTCCGCCTGGCGAGGCATAGCATCGCCGACAAGGTGCACGATATCAATCGGGCGGGAGCGCGGCTCGCAAAAGAAGCCGTCAAGAGCTTCGATGTGTGGGTAGCGGGATCGGTTGGCCCGCTGGGAGCGAGAATCGAGCCTTTAGGCAAAACCTCGTTCGAAGAGGCACGGCAGGCATTCAGGGACCAGATCACGGCACTGGCTGAAGGCGGTGTAGATCTGCTCATGATGGAAACCTTCGGATATCTCGAGGAACTTCATCAGGCCATGCTGGCAGCCAAGGATGTGGGGGCGAAATTGCCTTTGATCGTCCAGGTCACGATCGACGAAGACGGCAACTGCCTTGATGGCTCCGATCCCGAAACCTTTGTGCCTCGGTTAGAGGAGTGGGGCGCGGACGTCATTGGTTGCAACTGCAGTGTGGGTCCTGTAGCTATGCTGGGCGCCATGGAACGCGTGCGTGCCGTCACTTCCCTGCCGCTGGCCGCGCAGCCGAATGCAGGCATTCCCCGCTCCGTGGAAGGCAGAAATATTTACCTGTGCTCCCCGGAGTACATGGCAAGTTATGCGCGGAAGTTTGTGGCGGCAGGAGTTCGCATCGTCGGCGGATGTTGCGGAACCACGCCAGATCACATTCGTCTCATGAAGTCTGCTTTACGGGTTGGAGAAGCCCGGGGTAAGGCAGCCTCGGCCCATGTTGCCGGGGGAAAGCCTGCGCCAAAGCCTGCGCCGGCCCAGCCTTTGGAGGAACGATCAAGTCTTGGAGCTAAGTTGGCGCGGGGCGAATTCGTCACCATGGTGGAAGTGGTTCCCCCGAAAGGGACCGATATCAGCAAGGAACTGGAAGGATCGCGATTCTTGAAGTCTGTCGGCGTGGATGCGGTGAATATACCCGACAGTCCGCGCGCTTCTGCGCGCATGAGCAACCAGGCGCTCTCGCTCCTTGTGCAGCGCGAAGCCGGAATCGATCCAATTCTGCATTACACCTGTCGCGACCGCAACGGGCTGTGTATCCAAAGCGACCTGCTGGGAGCGGCGGCCGTGGGTATCAAGAATTTGATTTGCATCACAGGCGATCCTCCGAAAATGGGGAACTATCCGGACGCCACAGCGGTTTTTGATGTGGATGCGATCGGCCTGGTGAATATTGTTCACAACTTGAACCGAGGCCTGGACATCGGCGGCAACCCGATCGGCGCAGGCACGGGCTTTGTTATCGGCGTCGGCGCGAATCCCGGACTTACGGACTTGGATGAAGAGATTCGTCGTTTCGAATACAAGGTGGCCGCTGGAGCCGAATACGCAGTCACGCAACCGGTGTTCGATATTCGTCTGCTGGAAAACTTCCTGCGGAGGATTGAGCATTGTCGAATCCCGGTAATCGCGGGAATCTGGCCACTGGTGAGCGTGCGCAATGCCGAATTCATGAAGAATGAATTGAGAGTTTCTGTCCCGGACTCGATTCTGGAACGCATGGCGCGCGCGCAAACTCCGGACGCGGCGAGAGCTGAGGGAGTCGCTATCGCCCGGGAAATGCTGATCGCAGTTCGACCGGCCGTGCAGGGAGCACAAATCAGCGCGCCCCAGGGACGTTACAATCTGGCAGTGGACGTGATTGAGGCATTAGGCACCGGAGTTCCGGCCACGGCCTGACGCGAAGTGCCAAAGGCTTATTGTGACGAATCGGTACAATTAGAGAAGGAGCGAAACTGCGTTGGCTAAATTTGAAGAGTGCCTCCAGCGACTGGAAAAAATAGTTCAGGAGCTGGAAAAGGGAGATGTGCCGCTGGAAAAGAGCCTGACTCTTTTTGAAGAAGGCATGAATCTCTCGTCTGCCTGCCGGAAGGAATTGGAACACGCCGAAGGCAAGGTGGAAATTCTGTTGAAGAAAAACGGGAAGCTGCAAGCTGAACCTTTTGAGCACCTGACGGAGAACGTGCCAGCCCGCAAGTAGCCGCTCGTCAGTTGCAAAACTGCGGCGGATGAGTTTCTGCTACCTTCGGCTCGGGTCTCAAGCAAGATTGTTGTCCCTGTTTCCCAACCCACCTCTTGATATACTCACTGCTCAATGCTGCAAGACTCTCTCGAGCAGGGGCGGACGCTGACTGATGCGGCGCTGGACCGTTTGATTCCGCTCGAAACCGAGCATCCCGAATCCATCCATAAGGCCATGCGTCACAGCGTGTTCGCCGGCGGCAAACGCTTGCGTCCAGTTCTGTGCATGGAGGCGGGACGGATGATCGCGGGATCGTTACCAAAACAAATTGAGGAACTGGGTGCAGCACTGGAGATGCTGCACACCTATTCGCTGATTCACGACGACCTCCCGGCTCTCGATAACGACGACCTGCGACGCGGGCGCCCTACGTCTCACAAAGTTTTCGGCGAGGCCCTGGCAATTCTCGCCGGCGATGCACTGCAAACCCAGGCCTATGAGGTGCTGGCGCGCCTGGAGTGCCCGGCCGAAGCGCGCGTGCGGATCATAGAAGAGATCGCGCGGTCCACAGGCACGCGGGATGGCATGATCGGCGGACAGGTCGTCGATCTGGAAGCCGAGCATACGCAGCCCACGGCGGAGATGCTGGAGTATATTCATCGCGCAAAAACGGCTGCATTGATTACGGCAAGCCTGGTCAGTGGTGGACTATACGCAGGGGCGAAGGACAGCGAAGTTAAAAAGTTGCGGGCATTTGGCCGCTCGATCGGCCTGGCCTTTCAAATTGTGGATGACGTGCTCGATGTAACTCAAACCTCCGAACAACTGGGTAAGACGGCCGGTAAGGACATGGCGGCACAGAAAGCAACATACCCGGCACTTTTCGGGATCGAGCAATCTGTGAACAAGGCGGATTCGCTGGTGAGCGCCGCATTCGAAGAGCTGGAAAGCTTCGGCGAACGCGCCGATTCTCTCAGGGAGCTCGCGAGATACCTGGTGGAAAGAAAAAAGTAACCTCTTCCTGGTATCCCGTCGTGAACATGAGTGCCCTTTGTGGTTTAATGATTTTTCACGGCGATGGAGTTCGCCATAACCGCCTCGCGCTTGAGGCTGATAACTCCTACAAAATCCAACGCTGATTTGTAGGAGAGCCACTTGTGCTAAAGAATTTCCTTGCGATTTCCGTCGCTGCCATCGTGGGAGCGAACCTGCGCTATCTGCTGAGCCGCATCGCTGCCAGACAACTCGGTCCCGTTTTCCCCTATGGCACGCTCTTCATCAACATTGCAGGCAGTTTCATTGTCGGCCTCTTTATCATCTGGACCACCGAGCGTGTGCTGATTGATCCGCACTGGCGCCTGCTGGTCGTGATTGGCTTTTGTGGTTCTTTCACGACGTTTTCAAGTTACGCCTTCGAAACCATGGCATATTTCGAGCAGGGACAATGGGTCTTAATGCTGGTCAATATCCTCTCGAACAATCTGTTGTGCCTGGGCTCGGCTTTGGCGGGCATGGCGCTGGCCCGAGTGCTGTAGAATGGCGGACGCAATGGCAGTGCAGGTTACCATCTACCTAAACGAAGCCGACCAATGGCACAGACGCCCACTCCATATGGAAATTCTCAATTACCTGCGCCAGGAGAATGTCTATGCCGCCACCGCTTTTCATGCCGTGGCCGGCTTTCTGGGCCGCCATCGAGTTAAAACCGCGCATATGGTCGAGGCCGGCGGCAAGTTGCCGGTCGTAATCACCTTTGTCGATACCGACGAACATGTAAGCCGCGTCCTCCCCATGCTGAAGGAAATGGCAGCACACCGGCTCATCGTGCGCGAAAATGTCGTGTTGGAACAAGGCGATCTTGATTGACATGCCGACCACCCCCCTCGACGTTCTGGCCATAGCAGCGCACCGCGACGACGTGGAGCAGACCTGCGGCGGCACACTGCTCAAGATGGCCCAACGTGGCCAGCGAACCGGAATTCTGGACCTGACGCAGGGCGAGATGGGTACACGGGGTTCCGCCGACGACCGCGCCCGCGAAGCCGCCGATGCGGCGAAGATTCTCGGCGCAGGCTGGCGCCAGGCGCTCGATATTCCCGATGGCCGGGTGGAAAACAACTGGGAGAATCGCCTGAAAGTGGCGACCATGATTCGCGAGACTAGGCCGAGGGTCGTGATTTTGCCGTACTGGAAAGGCCGGCACCCCGATCACTACACGACTTCGGTGCTGGGATACGAGGCCTGTTTCTTAGCGGGATTGGCGAAGCTAGCCCTCAGCTCTCAGCCGTCAGCTCTAAGCCAAACAAAACCCAGTGACAAGAGCTCGCCGCTCGCACCGCATCGTCCATTCAAGATCATTTATGCGACGCTTTACTATGATGTTCGACCGACGTTCGTGGTCGACATCACCGGGCAGTTCGAACAAAAGCTGGCCTCCATTCTGGCGTACAAAACACAGTTCAGCGACCAGGAGGCAGGCAAAGACCTGTTCCCCGCTCATGAGGAGATCCGCGCTCGGGTCGATTCCATGGCTCGGTATTACGGAATGTTGGGTGGCGTGCTCCAGGCCGAACCTTTCTTGCAGAAGGAAGTCGGACTAGTGGAGGACCTGCTGGCGATTCCCGTGAAATCAATTTGATTCCGACCCTTGTCATCCTCGCTGTGCTCGGGATGACAACTTTAGGAAGGTAGCGTCATTTCTTCAGAGCAACCGCCAGACCATCGCGAATCGGCAGGATCGTAGTATAGAAATCTGCAGAGTTGTAAAGCAGGCGATTGAATTCCAGGATCGCCTTGGTCTGAGGTTCCTTCGGATTTTTCTGCGCCACCCGGCCGCTCCATAAGACGTTATCAGTGATAAACAATCCTCCCTTGCGAAGGCGTGGGGAAATCAGCCTCAGAACACGCGGATAGTCTTCTTTATCGACATCGTTGAAGATGATGTCGAACTGCTCCTTCTGCTCGGAGAGAACTTCGAGCGCGTCGCCGGTGTGAATGGTGATGCGATTCGAAATGCCGGCGCGCTCGAAATAGCGGCGAGCCAGTTCGGCATTCTTGGCGTCGCCATCGGTATAAATGACTTTGCCCTTTTCGCCGACGGCTTGCGCCCACCAAATGGTGGAATACCCAATCGCCGAGCCCAATTCGAAGACCGCTTTGGCATTGATCATCAGCGCGAGCTGTTGCAGCACTCGCGCGACAGCTGGACCGACGATCGGGATGTTGTGCTTGGCGGCGTAGTCTTCCATCTCCAGCAGCAGCCCATCCCGCTTCGGCAGCATGGAATAGAGGTAGTCGTCCACCGCACCCGCGGTGGTGAAATTGTAGTGCCGCCACTTGGGTTTGTTTTCCTTCTTCGGCTTGTGGATTTGTTTTTCTTGGGTCAAGAGTTCCTTTCGGATTAGCGATTGGCGTGAATGCCAGCGCCTGCGAGTTGCGATTGGCGTGAATGCCAGCGCCTGCGAGTTGTCCCGCAGTTACTCCGGGGGTCATGGTGACAACTTCAACAGCGGGCACCAGCTTTTGGAAATCTGCCGGAGTTCCAGTCAACACCGGGAATGTGCCGAAATGCATGGGAATGACTGTTTTGGGTTTGAGCAACTTGCAAGCATACGCCGCCTCGCGAGGGCCCATGGTGAAGTGATCGCCGATCGGCAACATGACAATCTCAGGCGAATAGAGCTCCCGGATGATGGCCATATCTCCAAAAACATTTATATCGCCGGCGTGGTAAATCTTGATTCCATTTTCAAATTCAACAACGTACCCACACGCTTCGCCACCGTAAATCAGTTGATCGCCGTCTTGAATGCCGCAAGAGTGGTCGGCATGCACCATGGTGACTTTGATATCTCCGACTCTTTGTGTGCCACCCTTGTTCATCATCAACGTTTGTTTGGCGCCTTTTTTCTCCAACCATCCGCACAACTCCGGCATGCCGACTACCTGCGGTTTGTGCTGCTTGATAATCTCGACTGCATCCCCAATGTGGTCCCCGTGCCCGGATGACGGTGCGGCCGCCGGGTGTGTCAATGCGGAATGTCGCGTGTCCCAGCCATGTAAGTTGAATACCGTTGAGATCCATAAAATTCCTCCAAATGAGCGAACCGCTTGCCAGGTGCAGGAAATAAATGCAGCATGGGCTGCCGCTCAACTTTAGTTTAATATGAAACGCCATGGCAGAGCTCAAGGTGCTGATTTCGCGTGAACAAATTGCGAAACGAATCGTCGAACTTGGCGCGGACATTTCGCGCGACTTTGCTGGCCAACCTGTGATTCTGGTCGGCGTGCTTAAGGGGTCCGCCATTTTCCTGGCCGATCTGGCGCGGCAGGTAACCCTGGACGCGACGTTTGATTTCATTGGCGTCTCCAGCTACGGAAACCGGCCCAGCCCCACCAGGACTGACATTGACTGTCCTGAAGAAGCTACTGCTCGCGCATCAGCCCCGGGCCCTGAAGATTGCGGCACTTCTCGACAAACCTTCGCGTCGTAAGCTGCCTCTGCAGGGCGACTACGTTGGCTTTACGATTCCCGACGAGTTCGTCGTGGGTTACGGGCTCGACTATGCCGAACGCTATAGGAACCTGGCTGATATCTGCGTCGTTCCACGAGAGTGAGAAATATCCATTAGCGAATCGCAAGAAATAAGCGCCTGGCAACCCAGTTCCGGCTGTGGACTTGCCGCCAACAAGCTTCTTTCGGAGTTAAGTGCTAGGAATTGTTACTCGAAACGCGACTGCTATCATGAACAAACTATGGGTTCTGCTCTGAGCAAGCACGAAAAACACATACTGGTCGATCCTCTACTGATCGAGGTATCCGACGTGATGGCTACGTCGCTCGACCTCGATACCACTTTGCGCCGGGTTGCCGAGGTCGTGCGAAAGGTTATCGACTACGAAATCTTCGCCATCCTTCTTTTGAACGAAAAAACTCAAGAGCTGCGATTCCGCTTCCAAGTGGGATACCCGCCGGAATTTGCGGAGCGATCCCGCATAAAGGTTGGTGAAGGAGTGACGGGACTGGCAGTTCAATTGCGCCAGGCCATATTGATCGATGATGTAACGAAAGATCCAAGGTACATCGCCGCCGTGCCCAATGTGTGCTCGGAGCTGGCCGTACCGCTCACCACCAAGAACCGCGTGATTGGAGTGATCGACCTGGAAGCACGGCATCAAAATTATTTCAACGAAGAACACAAGCGCCTGTTGACGCTGATTGCGTCTCGCATGGCCGCGGGAATTGAGAATGCGCAGCTCTACACTCGCACCACCCGGCAGGCGCGGATTCTCCTGCTGCTGAATGAGATCGCGCGCGAGTTGACGTCCATCTTAAATCTGGACGAACTGTTGGGCCGGATCGCAGAGCTTCTTCAACGCCTGATTGACTTTCAGATGTTCAGTATCCTGCTGCTGGACGATTCTGGGGAGAAATTGCAGCATCGTTTTTCGTTGCGCTTTAAAGAGAATGTCCATGTAAAACAAAGCATTCCACTCGGTCGCGGAGTGGTTGGCCAGGCGGCCGAGACAAGACAGGCCATACTCGTCCCCGATGTGAACAAAGATCCACGATACATTGCGGGAAATCCGGAAACGCGTTCGGAATTGGCGGTGCCGCTCATCTACAAGGACAAAGTAATCGGCGTTCTCGATCTCGAGCACACGCGGCGGGGCTTTTTTACCGAGGACCATCGCCGAACCATGACGACTCTGGCAGCGCAGGTGGCGATTGCTGTCGAGAATGCACAACTGTATGAGCAGATCGCGCGCCAGGAACGAAGACTGGAGCGGGATCTCGCGCTCGCACGCGAACTACAAATGCGGTTGCTGCCGCAGACGCTGCCGCAGTTGGAAAATCTGGAACTGGCCGCTAAGTTTGCTCCCGCACGAGCCATTGGCGGAGATC
>WNFI01677664.1_pt1 | contig 14305 bp, 15 predicted proteins | sample 5400471 | NCBI WGS metagenome assembly WNFI01 (sample SAMN13153348, study PRJNA577476) | soil metagenome | isolation source: 100 cm saprolite on Douglas fir-dominated hillslope | place: USA:California | collected 2013-09-17
GGCTCTGCTCGCGGGGAGAGAGTCTGGGTGGCGTGGAGCCCCTCATTTCCCCCCCCGCTACCATGACCCATGCCGGCTACCCCCCCGCCGAGCGCGATGCCCTCGGAATTGGCCCCGGCCTGGTCCGGATAAGCGTGGGCTGCGAGGACGCCGAGGACCTGATTGCCGACCTCGATCATGCCCTAGCCGGCGTCTAGCCTCTCCGCGCCTACCTGGGAGGGTCCACCCCTCGTGTGCTCTCCCCCCGGCGGTTCCGCCATCCGTTTCGGGGGCCTCCCGAAGTGTGCGCCCGCGCCCTGAAGGCGGGTTCCTAGGGGCCGTCGTCCCCCCGCCGGCGGCCCGCGAGGAGGAGAGACGTCCCGACCGGGGGGTTTGGCCAGAGGCTCGTCTCCGCCCGCATGAGGCAGCGGAGGACGAGGTGGGTGAGGTCCCCCGGGGGTTGGAAGCCAGTTCGTATCGTCTCCGCCGGCGTGTCGCTCCGCCGCAGCAGCAGCTTTCTCGTGAGGAGGAGGGGGAGCAGGACCACTCCCCAGTAGCGCAACGCGCAGACTTGGAAGTCCAGGCGGGCAAACTCCGCCCTCAGGCTGCGCTTGTCGTATCGGCGCACATGCCCGGCCGCCCAATCGTAGGCCCCGTACAGGCCTTGGAGGGCGGGGACGTTCAGAAGGAGGTACCCCCCTTTCTTGAGGTGCCGCAGGGTCGCGTGGAGGAAGGGACCAGTGGCTTCGATGTGCTCGAGCACATCGAAGAGAACGATGACGTCGTAGGCATCGAGGAAGGGCGCCCTCTCCTCGAGGATGTCGTAGTAGAGGTTCTGGCCGCGCCCCTGGCGGGCGTGGCGCAAGGCCTCTAGCTGAAGGTCGGTCATGTCCACCACCCAGCTCGTCTTCGCCTCGAGCTGGTCCCGGAGAACCCCGGTGCCGCCGCCGATCTCCAGGGCCCTGAGGGGACGGTCGGTCGGGATCCCCACCTCGCGGATAAGCCCCAGGGCGGCGGCCAGGCGCCACTGAAACCAGAAGTGGCGGGGCGAGGTCAGCTCGTACCATTCCTCGGGGAAGGGCTGTTCCCGGGGGGGGGAGACGTGCTGGACCGGACCGGGCCCTTGGCTCCCGGGAGCCCCGGGGAGATCAGGCATCGGGCTCGGGGGGCGGATGCGGGTGGTGCGGGTCGCCGATGACCTCCATGACGACGTAGGGAGGACGGCCCTTGACCTCCAGGTAGGTGCGCCCCACGTAGGCGCCCAGTATGTAAATGCAGAGAACCTGGACCAGGTTGCCGGTGACGATCAGCAGGTAGCCCAAGAGGATGACGGGGGGGATCTTGAGGTTCGTGGCCACCGACTGTTGCAGGAGGAGGAGCAGACCCAACAGAAATGCGAGCAACACGTAGGAAATGCTGAAAACCTGGGCCAGCTTCAGGGGGCGAATGCTCGAAGACGCCACCCCGTCGGTAGCCAGGCGGTAGAGCCGGGCGAAGTTGTACTTGCTCTTGCCGGCCTGCCGGCGCGGGCGGTCATACTCGATCCCCGTCTGGCGGAAGCCGACCCAGGCCCTCAGCCCTCGGGGGAAGCGGAGCCTCTCCGGGAGGGCGGAAATAGCACGCACCACTCGCCGGTCCATGAGGCAGAAGTCCCCGCTGTCCAGGGGTACGTTGATCTCCGACAGGAGGGCCACCAGTCGGTAGAATGCGCCGTAGCCGAGGACTTTGACGAGGTTCTCCTTCCTCCGCCGGCGCTGGCCGTAGACGACGTCGTTTCCCTCCCTCCACCTCTCGACCATGGCTGGAATCAGTTCCGGGGGGTCTTGGAGATCCGCATCCATGATCACGACCAGGTCCGCAACCGAATGGTCGATTCCCGCCGCGACCGCGCTCTGGTGACCGAAGTTCCTCGAGAAGCGGTAGAGAACCGCGGGGAGGCCGCGCTCGATCTCCCGCCCGAGGATTTCCGCCGAGCGGTCCCGGCTGCCGTCGTCGATGATTAAGTAGCGGACGCTACGGATCCGGGTATCGGCGAGCCTTTGCGGCGCGAACACCGCGTTCAGACGCTCGATGAGGAGGGGCAGGGCTTCCTCCTCGTTCCAGATGGGTATGACCACGTCGACAGAGGTCCACCCCTCTCGCTTGGCTGACGGGAGCAAGCAACCCTACGCTTGTGGACCGGTTCGGCCCGGGATCAGAGCCATGAAGAGCGGCCCGCGACCAAGGGCGCGGAGTGACATGCAGCGGATTGTAGCCCGAGGGTGCGGCGCTTGGTCAACTCTCTGAACCGAAGACTTCGCCGGACGCGGATGTTGCCCGCGTCGGCCCAGGGAGCTATCCGCTGCCCATCGACGGACGGGGGGGGATTCCCCTAGCGAACGCTCTCGTCCAGCCAGTCTAGATAAGGGCGATGCCCGGCCTCGACGGGGATGGCAATCGCCTCCGGGACCTCGTAGGGGTGGAGCGAAACCACAGCCGCCCGCAGCGCCTCGAAACGGTCGGCCCGGGTCTTGATCAGCAGCAGGCGCTCCTCATCGCGCTGCACCGCCCCTTTCCAGCGATAGAAGGACACCACTCCGGGAACGATATTCACGCACGCGGCCAAGCCGCGCTCCACCAGCACCCGAGCGATTCCCTCCGCGTCCTCGGGCCGGGCCACGGTAGAGAGCACGAGCATCCGTTCGCTCACCGGCGCCCCCGCGCTTCGATCGCCTGGACTTGGGCGGCGGTCAGGGGCACCACCGAGAGTCGCCCCTGGCGCAGGAGCGGGCTCCCCGCGAACGCGGCCAGCGTCTTGAGCTCGGCCAGGGGGACGGGCCGAGCCAGCCGTCCCACGGGCCGGAGGTCCACCACCACCAGCCGTGGATCCTTCGTCTTGGGGTCGGGATAGGCGGCGCGCGTCACCTCCGCCCAACCCACGGCCGCCTTCTCGTTCCCGGTGTGGTACACCACCGTCCGCTCACCCACCTTCATCGCCCTGAGGTTCTTGAGGGCGACCGGGTTCTTGACCCCGTCCCAGGTCGCCTTCCCGTCACGCTCCAAGTCGGCATAGGCGTACGTCGACGGTTCCGTCTTCAGCAGCCACATCGCCGCCCCCTTGGCGGTCATCATACACCCCCCGCCCAAGCGGCTCCCCCGAGGATTTGGGTTGACAGGGGCAGCGTCCTTCTTTATTCTTACAGTGTTTTATAGGATATTACTGTAAGAGTGGCGAACCCAGAGGAGATACGGAGGCGGGTCCGGCTGCAGCTGCTGGAGCAGAGGCTCCTGGTGGAGAAGCTGCTCCGCCTGCGCGAGCAGCTTCAGGGCTCGCTCTTCGCCCGCTACGGAGTCTGCGGCAAGGAGAACTGCATCTGCCGCCAGGGCCGAAAGCACGGCCCGTACTACGTGCTCTCCACCCGCAGCGGGGGGAAGGGCGGCTTCTCCTATCTCAAGGGCCGCCGCGCGCGAGCCGCCCAGACCCTAGTGCGGAGCCACCGGGCGTTCCGGGAGGGACTGCGCCGTCTCAAGAAGGTCAACGCCCAGCTCGTGGGCTTGCTCCGGCGCTATCAGGAGGCCATGGCGCACCGGGGAGAGGCACGGCTGGGACTTGTGCCCTCGGCCCAATAGAGAAAATGTAATTGTGGTAGTATGTTAACGCTAGTATCTAAAGAAAAGGTTCAAGTCTTGGCGAACAGGGACGACCGTGGCCGGAGCGAGGTCGGGCTCCGCAAGAAAGCGGCCACCCTGGGCTCCATCATTGCCCTCATCGCCCTCCTCGTCGGCTCCCTGTTCGGCGACCGGGGAATCCTGCATCTCGTCGCCCAGAGAGAGCGGGCGGAATCGCTTCGGCGGGAGATCGAGGAACTGCGCGGGGAGAACGGTCGCCTGGCCGCCGAGATTGTGGCCCTCCAGACCGATCCCCGATCCATCGAGCGCCTCGCCCGCGAGGAACTGGGTCTGGCCCGTCCGGGCGAGACCGTCTTCCTGATCCCCGAGGAAGAGCCCTCGGAGCGTCCCTGAGCCGATTCTGGCTTGACAGGGGCCGGCGAAACCCACGAGAATGACCAGCCTTTTGACTGTCTCTGGAGCGTACCAGCAAGGCAGCCCGACTCTGAGGAGGAGTGACTAGATGGCAAAGCCGATGACAAAGACGAAGATCGTGGCGGCCCTAGCCGAGCACGTGAATTTGAATAAGAAGACCTCGGCGGCCTACTTGGAGGCCCTGGCGTCTCTGGCCCACAAGGAGGCCAAGAACGGTTTCACGATCCCGGGGATCGGGAAGCTGGTCGTCCGGAGCTACAAGGCCCGGATTGGGCGAAATCCCCAGACCGGCGAGCCCATCAAGATCCCGGCCCGGAAGCGGCTGAAGTTCGTGGTGGCGAAGGCTGCCAAGGACGCTGTCGGCACGAGGTAATCCTGGATCAGGGCGCGGGGGAGCGTGAGCACCCCTCGCGCCTTCTCCGTCCGCGCCCCGCGCCCTCCCGCGGGTCCGGGCGGGCCCAGTGACGACGCGAGTCTTCGGGCGAACCCGCGTGGAGCTCGTGCGGGGGGACATCACCCGCGAGGGCGTCGAGGCCATCGTTAACGCGGCCAACTCCAGCCTGATGGGCGGGGGCGGCGTGGACGGCGCCATCCACCGGACGGGCGGCCCTGCCATTCTCGAAGACTGCCGCCGGATCCGGAAAGAGAAGGGCCCGCTGCCCCCCGGCGAAGCCGTCGTGACGCGGGCGGGGCATCTTCCCTGTCGCCACGTCATCCACACGGTGGGACCGGTGTGGGCGGGCGGGGGCGCCGGCGAGCCCGAAACCCTGGCTCGATGCTATCGGAACTGCCTCGCTCTAGCCCAGTCCCAGGGCTTCACGTCCCTGGCTTTCCCGAGCATCTCCACCGGGGCTTTCGGCTATCCCGTGGCGGCGGCGGCGGGGGTGGCCCTCTCTGCGGCCCGGGAGACGCTCGCGGCCGGCTCCTCCTTGGAGGTCGTGCGCTTCGTTCTCTTCAGCGATGCGGATCTTCTGGCCTACCGCGCGGCCCTGGAAGGACTCTAGCCCCGCCCCCCGCCTCCGCCCATAGCCTTGCGGATCTCGGCCTCGAGGCCGGCCAGGAAGGTGTCGAACTCGCCCTCCGACTCCACGAGGATCTCCAGCTTGCCGCCGGGCGTGAGCCGCACGCGGCCCGGATGGCGGGGGCCGAGGGGGATGACCAGCATCTCGCGCGAGATCCCCATGCGATCGGTCACGCCGAAGATGGCCTCGATCTCCCGGATGGTCACGACCTCGAGCATGGCGGTTCCCCCTTCCCCTAAAGGATCCAACTTCGAGACCCCGCGGGTCAAGCGCCGGGCGTTGCGCCCCCCGGAGCCGACGGTTACAGTGGGCCATGGCCGAGCCGGCAACCGCGGTATCCGCCCAAGCCCTGGTGGCGGTGGAGGCGCGCGTGCTGGAGGTGGTCCGCGAGCTGGCCGGGGAGGTGGGCGGTAGCCGGGCCCGGCGGGCCGCCACCCCCGAGGCGTCGCTGGAGAGGGACGTCGGGCTGGGCAGCCTGGAGCGCGTGGAGCTGCTCCTGCGGCTGGAAACGACCTTCGGCCGCCCCCTCGATGACCGCTTCCTCGGGATAGACACCCCCGCCGCCCTGGCGCGCGCCCTCCTCGAGTCGGAGGGCGCGGAGTCGCTGCCCGCGACGCTGCCGAGGAGGCCCGCCCTGGGCCCGGCAGCCACGATCGAGAGTGCCTCCACGATTCATCGCTCGCTGTGGGAACACGCCCGGGCCGAGCCCGACCGCCCGTCCGTCTACCTGCGGGAGGACGACGGTCGCGAGCACACGGTCACCTACGGGAGTCTCTGGAAGGAGTCGGCCGCGGTCGCGGGCGGTCTCGGCGAGCGGGGGGTGAGAAAGGGCGACACCGTGGCCCTCATGCTCCCCACCAGCGTGGACTTCCTCCGCTCCTTCCAGGGGATCCTCATCGCGGGCGCCATCCCCGTTCCCATCTATCCCCCCCTGCGGCTGGACCGTCTCCCGGAGTACGCGCAACGGCAGTCCGCCATCCTGGCCGACGCCGGCGTCCGAGTGTTGATCACGATCCCGCGGGCGATGCCCATCGCGGGCCTGCTCCGGGCCGCCGGCTCCTCGCTGTCCGAGGTCACCACCGCCGAGGAGCTCCGCCAGGTGGGCGCGGACTGGCCGGCCCCGCACGGCACGGGCTCCGACCCCGCCCTCATTCAGTACACGTCCGGCAGCACGGGGAGCCCGAAGGGCGTGCTCCTCAGCCACGACAACCTCCTCGCCAATATCCGGGCCATCGCGGCGGGCGTGGAGGCCCGCCCCACCGACGTCGGTGCGAGCTGGCTGCCCCTCTACCACGACATGGGGCTCATCGGCTCCTGGCTCTTCTGCCTGCACCAGGGCTTCCCCATCGCGATCCAGTCGCCGCTCTCCTTCCTCACCCGACCCGAGCGGTGGCTCTGGACGATCCACCAGCGGCGAGCGACCCTCTCCCCCGCTCCCAACTTCGCCTTTGAGCTCTGCGCCCGGCGGATTCCGGACGCGGCCCTCGAGGGTCTGGACCTCTCCTCCTGGCGCTGTGCGCTGAACGGCTCGGAGCCCGTGAATCCCGACACCCTCGAGCGCTTCGCGCGGCGGTTCGCCCCCTACGGCTTCCGGCGGGAGGCCCTGCTGCCGGTCTACGGCCTGGCCGAGAGCTCCGTGGCCCTGTGTTTCCCGCCCGTGGGGCGGGAGCCCAAGGTGGACCGGGTGGCGCGCACGACCTTCGAGCGCGAGGGACGGGCCGAAGCCACCAACAAGAGGGGCACCCAGGAGCCGCGCTTCGTGTCCGTGGGGCGACCCCTCCCCGAGCACGAGGTGCGGATCGTGAACGAGGCCGGCGAGGACGTGCCCGACCGCACCGTGGGCCGGCTGGCGTTCCGGGGCCCTTCCCAGATGGTCGGTTACTTCCGGAAGCCCGAGGCCACGGCGGCGGTAACCCTCCCCGGGGGCTGGCTGGACAGCGGGGACCTCGCCTACCGCGCGCAGGGCGAGATCTACATTGCCGGGCGCAGGAAGGACCTGATCATCAAGGCGGGCCGCAACCTCGTCCCCCAGGAGATCGAAGAAGCGGCCTCGAGGGTGGATGGCATCCGCAAGGGGTGCGTGGTGGCCTTGGGCGTGAACAACCCCTCCCTGGGAACGGAGAGCCTCGTCATCGTGGCCGAGACCCGGGCCACTGACCCCGGGGAGAGGGACCGCCTGGCGGCGGCCGTGACCGAGGTGGTGGCGGCAACGGTGGACGTGCCGCCGGACGTGGTGGCGCTGGTTCCCCCGGGAGCGGTGCCCAAGACCTCGAGCGGGAAGATTCGCCGGGTCGCCACCCGGGAGATGTACCTGGGGGGCGGGCTGGGGCGGCCCGGGCGCACGCCCCTCGTCACCCGCGCGCGCCTGCTGGCGGGAGCGGCCCTGGGCGAGGTGCGGCCCTGGCTCCGCCGGGCCGCGCGGGGCCTCTATCTCGCCTGGCTGGCCGTGACCTTCCCCCTCGTCATCTTGCCCCTGTGGCTGCTCGTGGCCCTGCTGCCCGGCCGACAACTGGCCTTCGCCGTCGGTCGCTTCACCGTTCGCGCCTGCCTCCGGTTGGCCGGCTGTCGGCTCTCCACCGAGGGCTTCGAAGCCCTCCGCCAGGGCGGCCCCTTCATCCTGGCCGTGAACCATGCCTCCTACAGCGATGTGCCCGCGCTCATGGCCCTGCTCCCCCTGGATTTTGTCTTCGTCGCCAAGCGGGAGGTGCTCTCCTACCCCGTGGTCGGGACGTACGTGAGGAAGGCCCGGCACCCCACGGTGGACCGCTGGGACGTCCAGCAAAGCCTGGCCGACGCGGGCCAAGTGGCGCGCGCGCTGGCCGCAGGCGACTCCGTGCTCTTCTTCCCGGAGGGAACGTTCGCGGCCGCCACCGGGCTGCGCCCGTTCCGAATGGGCGCCTTCAAGGCGGCGGTGGAGGGGGGGGTTCCCGTGCTGCCCATGGCCCTGCGCGGGACCCGTCGCGTGATGCGCGGCAGCTCGTGGCTCCCCCGGCCGGGCCCCATCCACCTTTGGGTGGGGACGCCCCTTCGCCCGGAGGGAGAGGGGTGGCCGGCGGTGGTGGCCCTGCGCGACCGCGTGGCGAGCGAGATCGCAGCCCACTGCGGGGAGCCGAGGCTCGACCTGGTGGCAGGTGGCCCCGTGCGCCCTTCGCCCTCCTGATGCTGACCCTCGAGGACGTGCTGCGGGCGCGCGATGTCCTGCGTCCTTACCTCAAGCCCACGCCCCTCCGCCGCGCGCTGTGCGTGCCTTCGGCGCCGGTCTGGCTGAAGCTGGAGTGCTGGCAGCCCACGGGTTCGTTCAAGGTGCGCGGGGCCACGAACGTGCTGGCCTCCCTGAGCGGGGACGAGCGGGCGCGGGGCGTGGTTGCGGCCTCCGCGGGCAACCACGCCCTGGGGGTGGCTTTCGCCGCCCAAGCCCTGGGCGGAGTGGCGGCCGCCCTCTTCGTACCGGAGACCGCCCCCCGGGCCAAGCTGGAGAAGCTCCGGCGCTTCCCGGTGGTCCTTCACGTGGTAGGGCAGACTTACGACGACGCGGCCGCCGCCGCCCTCGCCCACCAAGAGCGCACGGGGGCCACCCACGTCCACGCCTTCGACGATCCGCGCACGGCCGCCGGCCAGGGCACGGTGGGCCTGGAGATCCGCGACGAGCTGCCGGAGGTGGGCACGATCGTCATGCCCGTGGGTGGGGGCGGTCTCGTGAGCGGGATCGCGGCCGCGGTGAAGGCCCTTCAGCCGGACATCCGCATCGTGGCCGTCCAGCCCGAGGCCTCCCCCTCTTTGCCGGAGTCCCTCCGGCGTGGGCAGGCCCTCCTGACCTTTCCGGCCGCACCCACCCTGGCGGACGCCCTCGCGGGGGGAATCGGCGAGATCGTCTTCGCCCACCGGCATCTCCTCGACGATGTGGTCACCGTCTCCGAGGCGGAGATCGCGGACGCGATCGTGGCCCTTCTCGCGGAGGACCAGGTCGTGAGCGAGGGCGGGGGGGCGGTAGGGGTGGCGGCGGTGCGCGCGGGACGGGTAAGGGTCCTCGACTCCCGCCCCCTGGCCGTGGTCGTGACCGGAGGCAATATCGACGTTCACGTCCTGGCCCGGCTGCTCGCGGCAAGGGCTTGAGGATCGATCGCCCGCAGGAGCGCGCCTTCGCGCGCGCGGGGGGCGTGGTCACGGTGCTGGCCGCGGCGGGCCTGGGTGCGGCGGCGGGGGGGACCACCGCCGCCCTCGGGGGCGGCATCCTGGGCCTGGCCGCGGCCCTCATCCTGGCGCGCGCGGGGCGTCGGCGGGAACGGCGGCGCCGCGCCCTCCTCCGCCGGCCCTTCCCCGGGCCCTGGCGCGACGTCCTCCGGACGCAGTACGACCACTACCGGCGGCTCCCCGAGGCCTGGCAGGCACGCTTCGAGGACGACCTTCGGATCTTCCTGGCCGAGAAGCGCATCACCGGAATCGAAGTCGCGGTCACCGAGGAGCTGCGGCTGCTCGTGGGCTCCTCCGCCGTCACCTTGAGCGTCGGCTGGCCGGACTACGAATGGGACCAGCTGGCGGAGGTCCTCCTCTACCCGCAGGACTTCGATCGCGACTACACCTTCGGGAAGGATGACCTGGCCGGGCAGACCCACCCCTGGGGAACGGTCATCCTCTCCGTCCCCGCCCTCCGGGAGAGCTTCCAGGATCCCAGCGACGGCTACCACGTCGGGATCCACGAGTTCGCGCACCTCCTGGACGTCGACCAAACCCGCTTCGACGGGATCCCGGGGGGACTGGACGAAGCCCGGAGCCGCCGGTGGGTGGAGATCCGCGAGAAGGAGATGGAGCGGCTGCGCCGGGGCCGGTCCGCGCTCGACCCCTACGGCGCCCACGACCCCGTCGAGTTTCTGGCCGTGGCCGTGGAGGCCTTCTTCGAGACGCCGCTCGCCCTGCGCGACCGTCACCGTGAACTGTACGCGATGCTGTGCTCGTACTTCGCCCAGGACCCCGCGGCCTGGGACGACGCCCGCGGCCTTTCGGGGTAGGGGGCGCCTCGACACCCGAGGCCGGAGAGGTAGGGGCCGGCCAAGGCCTCCGCCCGATGCTCCCCCTGCGGTAGGCTCAGGGTCGCGGTCGGGCGCCACTCGCCCGACCCCCCAAGGCATGCGCTTGGACGTCGCCCTCATCCTCCGGTACCCCGGGCTGTCGCGCCGCAAGGCCCGGGAGGTGATCGAAAAGGGGCAGGTGTCCCTCGCGGGCCAGATCGTGCGCGCGGCGGGCCAGCGCGTGGAGGAGGCGGCGGCCATCCATTGGGACCCGAACCGCCGGGCCCTGCCCCGCGCCCGGCTCTCCTTGCCCCTCCTGTACGCGGACGACGCCTTGGTGGTGGTGGACAAGCCGGCCGGGCTGCTGACCGTCCCCTCCGGCCCGGGAGCGGAGGGGGAGGATACGGCCCTCGCCCGCGTCCGGGACTACGTGCGCCATCTCCGGCCGCGGCGCCCCTATGTCGGCGTCGTCCACCGGATCGACCGTGACACCTCGGGGGCGGTGGCCTTCGCCCTCGACCCCGCCGTCCGGGAGGCCTTGCGCGTCCTCTTCCGCGCGCACCGGATCGAGCGGCGGTACCTCGCCCTCGTGGCGGGCCGGCCCTCCGCCGACCGGGGCGTGGTGGACCTTCCCTTGCATCACGCCTACGAGGGGGGCAAGCGCCGCGTGGCTCGCGCGGGCGAGCCGTCGCGGCCGGCCCTCACCCGCTGGACGGTGACCGAGCGCTTCCCGGGGGCGGCCCTGCTGGAGGTGGAGTTGGGAACGGGCCGCCAGCACCAGATCCGCGTCCATCTCGCCCACGTTGGCCTGCCCATCCTCGGCGACCCCGTGTACGGAGGGGGCGCCCCCTCCGCTCCCCTGGCCGTCCCCCGACAGATGCTTCACGCACGCCTCCTGGCCTTCGATCACCCCCTCGGGGGCCCGCCCGTGCGCGCGGAGAGCGCCCCGCCCGGAGACTTCCAGAAGGCGCTCCTCGCCCTGCGTCGCGCCGCGCGCGGGGCGGGGCGGGCCTCGCCGAAGTAACCTTCCGAGCTCCGAAGTAGTATTCCGGGATTGTCCAAAGGGAGGACCGGATGCGCGTGCGCTTGTTGCTGACCCTGACCCTCACGGCTTCGACGGTCGCCGCCGGCGACCCCAAGCCCATGACCGTCGACGACCTCTGGGCCGTCCGGAGGGTGGGATCCCCCGCGCTCTCCCCCGACGGCCGGTTCGTTGCTTACACGGTCACGGCCTACGACATGGGGGAGGACCGGGGCAATGCGGACATCTGGATCTCGCCGTTGGCGGGGGGGCCCGGACGGCAGCTCACCACCAACCGGGCCTCGGATACCTCGCCCGCCTGGAGCCCGGACGGGACGCGCATCGTGTTCGTCTCCCGTCGGGAGGGAGATGGGGCCAAGCAGCTCTACATCATCCGGGTGGACGGGGGCGAGGCGGAGCGGGCCACGGACATGCCGCTCTCCGTCTCCGACCCCAAATGGCTTCCCGACGGCAAGCACATCGCCTTCGTCTCCCCCGTCATCGCGGGGGCGGAGGCCCCGGAGGCCACCAGGAAGGCAGTCGCGGCCCGGGAAAAGAGCAAGGTGAAGGCGCACGTGACCGACAACCGGCTCTTCCGCTTCTGGGACCGCTGGCTCACGGAGGGCGAGTACCCCCACATCTTCGTGCTCGATCTGGAGACTGGGAGGGTGACGGACCTGCTGCCGGGGTCGAAGCGCTACTTCGAGCTCCTGGACGGTTCGGGGGCTTTCGACGTCAGCCCCGACGGGAGCACGATCCTGTTCTCGGCCAACCGCACCCCCGAGCCCTACCGCACGCTCGACTACGACATCTTCTCGGTCCCCAGCGGGGGGGGCGAGGTCAAGGACCTCACCCCTGCCAACCCGGGGGATGACTTGCGGCCCGTCTTCAGCCCCGACGGCAAGCGCGTCGCTTACGGCCTCCAGCGGCGGGCCGACGGCTGGCCGGACTACACGCGTCTGGCCGTCCTGGACGTGACCACGGGAAAGACCACGGTCCTGACCGAGGGCTGGGAAAACTCGGTCGCGGACTGGGCCTGGAGCGCGGACGGGGAGAGCCTGGTCTTCCACGCCGAAGCCCGCGCCCGCGCAAACCTCTACCGGATCCCCGCCCGCGGCGGCTCTCCGCAGGAGCTTCACCACGGGGGCACCACGTCGGGGGCGGCGCCCACGCGCGACGGCCAAGTCGTCTTCTCGGAAACCACGCTGAGCCGCCCCTCCGAGCTGGCGCTGGTGGGCCTGGACGGAAGCCGCTTCCGCCACCTCACCACCGTCAACGATGCCCTCCTCTCGCGCCTAAACCTGGGGCGGGTCGAAGAGGCGACGTTCGCGGGCGCGAACCGAGACGAGGTGCAGATGTTCCTGGTCTATCCCCCGGGGTTCGAACCGGGCCGGAAGTACCCCCTGCTCCACCTGATCCACGGCGGGCCCGTGGGCACCTTCGGCGATGCTTTCCACCTCCGCTGGAACGCCCACGCCTTCGCCGCCCCCGGCTACATCGTGGCCCTGGTCAACTTCCACGGTTCCTCGAGCTTTGGGCAGCCGTTCGTGGAGTCGATCCTGGGGGCGCATCCCGACAAGCCCTTCACCGACGTGATGATGGCCACCGACTTCCTGATCGCGCGCGGCCAGGTGGACCCGGACCGCATGGCCGCGGCCGGGGGCTCCTACGGTGGCTTTCTCGTGAACTGGATCGCCGGTCACACCGATCGCTTCCAGGCCCTGGTGAGCCACGCCGGCGTCTACAGCCTCTTGGGACAGTCGGCCTCGGACACGAGCTACGGTCGCCAGCATTCCTACGGAGGCTACCCGTTCACCAACCTCGCCAACGTGGAGCGGTGGAGCCCCAACCGCTTTGCCCCCGCTTTCAAAACGCCCATGCTGATCACCCACGGGGAGCGCGACTTTCGCGTGCCCGTGACCCAGGGCCTGGAGCTCTACGGCGTGCTCACCGCCAAAGGTGTGCCCGCCCGACTCGTGATCTATCCGGACGAGAACCACTGGGTCTTGAAGGGGCAGAACTCGCGCCACTGGTACGGAGAAGTCTTGGCCTGGCTCGCCCGCTACCTGAAGTGATGCGATCGCCCGGCCGTGAGAATATAGGCGGCCTCGGCCGTCGCCCCAGGAGAGATAGTGACAACGGAGAAGATCCCCACCAAGATCGGCCGCTACGAGATCCGCAAGGAGCTTGGCCGCGGAATGATGGGCGTCGTCTATGAGGCCGCCGACCCTTCCCTCAACCGCACCATCGCCCTCAAAGTCATCCGGCTGACCTTCGCGGTTTCCGACCAGGAGCAGGAGAGCTTCGAACGGCGCTTCCTATCCGAGGCCCGCATCGCGGCCCGTCTCACCCACCCCGGCATCGTGGTCGTCCACGACGTGGGTCGTGATCCCGACACCGGGGTCCTCTACATCGCCCTCGAGCGTCTGGCCGGCCACACCCTGGCCGAGACCGCCGCCGACGGGCGCCGCCTCCCCTGGCGGGAGGCCCTGCGGATCGTGGCCCGGGTGGCGGAGGCCCTCCACTACGCGCACGCCCAGGGCATCGTCCACCGCGACATCAAGCCCGCCAACATCATGGTGCTGCCCGGGGGCGAGCCCAAAATCATGGACTTCGGCCTGGCCAAGCACGAGGCCGGGCACGAGCTCACGGCGACCGGCCAATTCGTGGGAACGCCCCTCTTCATGGCCCCCGAGCAGGTGCTGGGCCTGCCCGTGGACGGGCGCACGGACCTCTTCTCCCTCGGGTCCGTGGCCTACACCATCCTCACCGGAACCCGGCCTTTTGCCGCGGAGAGCGTCCCCCGGATCATGACGCGGGTGGCACACCAGAACCCGCTGCCTCCCTCGCGGTCCGTCCCCGACCTGCCCCCGGACGCCGATTACCTGGTGGCCCGGGCCATAGCCAAGGCTCCCTCGGACCGCTACCCGGACGGCAAGGCCATGGCCGAGGACGCGGAGGACATCCTGGCTGGCCGGCCGCCGCGCCACCGGGCCGGCTGGATCCTGCCCCCGGCCGCGGAAGGCACCCTCGTGGCGGCGCGCCCCGACGGCGAGGCCTCGGCGGTCCTGGAGCTCGAGCCCCTGGCGGAGGACGGAGCCGCACCGCCCCCGGCCGGGTCCGCGAGCGCCCCCGCAGCGGCCTCCGCTCCCGTCCGCCGCCGCGGCGTCCGCCCCCTCCGGATCCTGACCCTCGGCATGTTCCTGGCGGGCCTCGGCGTCTACTACTCGGCGTTCTACGAATCCGATCGGCTG
>WNFI01081280.1_pt1 | contig 14299 bp, 16 predicted proteins | sample 5400471 | NCBI WGS metagenome assembly WNFI01 (sample SAMN13153348, study PRJNA577476) | soil metagenome | isolation source: 100 cm saprolite on Douglas fir-dominated hillslope | place: USA:California | collected 2013-09-17
GGTTAGGCGGGGGTTCGACGCCGGCTGGCGGCGGTGGCGGTCGTCGCGCCTTGCTGCGTTCGATCTTGGCAAGATCGCTGGGACCGGTAACGACATCGAAATCGAACATCTTATCACCTCCGAGTTGGAGGCCGCCCCGCACGGGCAGGATTTCGACGTTTGAGAAGGTCTGGAAAACGCGAAAGCCGCCTCGATCGGGGCGGCTTCGGTATCTGCGACGCGTGCGCGATCCTAAGCCGCCGGTGTGAACCAGCGGCGATAGGAGCACGCGAATTGCGTGGTCTGGATCGGGTGCGGTCGCGTCATGGTGCAAGGAAGCTAGCGCAGCAACGGGGGCGAGGCAAGCGTCTCAGGGGCAGGGCGGCTCCAGCGCCGCCATCGCCTTGACCCGTTCCTCGAGCTTGTGCAGCGGACCGTCGAGATGGCCGAGACATTCGAGCTGGCGCACCGTGTTGGCGAGATACTCGCGGCAATGGCCGCGCCCGCCGATGCCTTGCAGGATGAGACGCGCGGTCTCCTCGGTCGACAGGCGGCCGGCATAGCCGGCATGGCAGCGGCGCACGGTGAAAGCGTGGGCGTCGACCGCGCCGCTCGCGCTGCGCACGCGGACCGGCCGGAAATCGTAGACGCCGCCGACCATCTCGCGCTCCCACAGATAGCTTATCGCGGCTTCCGCGGCGGCGGCGGGAATGCGCAGGGCCATGCCGCGACAGGCGCCGCCGCGGTCGAGACCGAGAACGAGGCCGGGGCGTTCCGGCGTGCCGCGATAGCGGTGCGAATAGATGCAGAAGCTGCGATGCCAGCCGCGCAGCAGGGCGGGCTCGGCGGCGTCGTGCGCGAAGCCGGGGTTCCACATCAACGAGCCATAGCCGAAGACCCAGATGGGCTGACACGCCGCGAGCAGCGCCGCGATCGCGGGCGGCAGCGCCGGGGCGGCCTCGAGAGGACCGCCATACTCGTCATTGTCGAGGGCTCGGGTATCAAGCAGGTTTTGCATCGCCGTTCGAGACCCGTCCTTCAGCCGCGATTGACCAGGGCGACGCCGACCGCCGTCACCGCCATGCCGACGAGCGCCGCGGCGCCCAGCGTCTCACCAAAAAGCAAATAAGCCATGAACGCCGTCACCGGCGGCACGAGATAGAACAGGCTGGCGATACGGGACGCCGCCCCGCGCCGCAGCAGAAACAGCAAGAGCATGGTCGCGCCGACCGAGAGGACGAGGCATAGCCAAACCAGGGCAGCGACGAATTCGGCCCGCCATTCGATGTGCATGCTCTCGCGGGCAAGCGCCAGCACGAGCATCAGGAACCCGGCGGTCGCGTTCTGGATCACGGTGGCGCTGCGCAGGTCGACCGCCGCGCAGAAGCGCTTCTGATAGAGCGTGCCGAAGGTCATGCCGAACGGCGCGGCGACCACGGCAGCCAAGGCGGCGAGGTGCGGCAGGTCGAAGGTGAGCCGGCCCCACAACACGAGGACGAGGCCGAGGAGGCCGAGGGCGAGGCCGAGCCATTGCCGCGCCGAGACGCTCTCGCCGAGCAGGATGCCGACAAGGGACGCGGTGATCAGCGGCTGCAGCCCGACGATGAGCGCGGCGAGACCGGCGGCGACGCCGTGCGCGATGGCATAGAAGACGCCGCCGAGATAGATCGCCTGGATGAGGACCCCGACCAGCGCGGCGTGGCCGACATCGCGCCAACGCGCCGGCCAGCGCGCGCCGAAGGCGAGCGAGGCGGCCAGCATGATGGCGGCGACGAGGAAGAAGCGCAGCGTCAGGAAGGTGAACGGCTCGGCGTAGGGCAGGCCGTATTTGGCGCCGATGAAACCGGTCGACCACAGCACGACGAAGAGGCCGGGCATCAGCGACAGCCATTCGGGGCCGGTCGCAATCTTGGAGGCTGGTTCCTTGGCGATCGTGGTCATAAAGCATGCGGCGTCGAGGCGAAGTCGCGGCAGTCTAGTCAAGCCGCCTGCGCGGACAAGCGCGCGCCGCGCATTGCCGCAATGCGTCGCTCGGTTGCGATCGCGCCGCGCCCGCGGCTTTCGGGCATCGACCGCGTCGCCCCGCCCCCTTATAAGAGCGACGATGCGCCGCAAGATCCTTGTCGTCATCGCCCTCGGCATCGCCGCCGCCGTCTATGCCGGTTATTGGTATTCTGCCGCCGAGCTGGTGCAGCGCGGCTTGCTGGATTGGAGCGCGGCGCGACGCAGCGAAGGCTACACCATCGGCTGGGACCGCACCGAGGTCGGCGGCTTTCCCTTCGCGCTGCGCGTCACCATCGAGAAGCCGATCTTCGGCCAGAGCCGCATCGAGCCCGGCTATGAGGCGCGCGGAGAGCTGCTGGTCGGCGAGGCGCTCCCCTGGGCGCTCGGCCAGTGGCATATCAGCGCAGCGCAAGGCGGGACGCTCGCCATCCAGCCCGGTCCCGAGCGGCCGGCGATCGACGTCGCGGCCGCAGCGCTCGACGGCACGGTGATGCCGGGACAGGATGGCGACGCCGCGATGAATGCGGGTGCCGACGTGACGCTGGCGGCGGATCGTCTCACCGTCAGCGGCCAAACTTCACTCGCCATTGCCCATGCCATGGCGCGCGCCCACATTCCGGCCGGTGCCGCCGCCAGCCATCTACAGACCTGGCTATCCGCCAGTCTCACTCTCGACGGCATTGCCCTGCCGGTCACGGTGCCGCCGCTGGGCAATACCGTCGAGCGCCTCGCGACGACTCTCGCGATCAAGGGCACCATCCCGGGCGGGCCGCGACGGCAGGCGCTTGCCGCGTGGCGCGACGATGGCGGCACGCTCGAGCTTCAATCCTTCGCTCTCGTCTGGGGCAAGCTTGCGCTCGACGCCAAGGGCACGGTCGCCCTCGACGCGGCGCTGCAGCCGCTCGGCGCGCTGACCGCGACGATCCGCGGCTATGGCGAGATCATCGACGCGCTGGTCGCAACGGGAGACCTGAAGGCGGGCGACGCGGCATTGGTGAATGTCGGGCTCGGGCTCCTCGCCAAGCCCGCGCCGGACGGCCAATACCAGCTCGACGCGCCGCTCACCTTGCAGAACGGCCAAGCCTATCTCGGCCCCGTACGGCTCGCCCGCATGCCGAGCTTCGTCTGGGAATGAGGTCGGCTCCTCTCCACCCAAGTTGGGCCAAGATTGGGATGGCTGCGCTCAGGATGCGGCGAGCTCTCCATGGACACTCTAACCGCCCCTCACCTCGTCCTGAGCAAAGTCGAAGGACAGAGCCGTTGCTGCAAGTGCTCGAACGCACTTCCTTCGCCGCGAGTGGGCACGGTCATCACGCGCCCCAATTCACCCCGCCGGTTTCGCCTTTTCCGGGAATACCTGCGGCGCTTCGGCGCGGGCGAACATGCCATAATCGCGCTTCACCTCGGCGACGCGGATGCGGTAGTCGGCGAAGATCTCATTGCGGCCATGCGCCTGCGCAATATGATGCTCGGCTTGCCGGCGCCACGCGATCACAGCCGCCTCATCGCGCCAGAACGACAGCGATACGTATTTCCCCTCGGTGGTCAGGCTGCCGAAGCGCTCGACCGAAATGAAACCATCTATGGTCTCGAGAATCGGACGCAAGCGGGCGGCGATCTCCAGATAGGCCTGCAGGCGGCCAGGCTTGGGCTGCACTTCGAAGATGACGGCGAACATGGCGGCTCCTTTTGGCCGATGATCATGTCACGACGGTGTGCCGGGCGGCGAGGAAATCGCCGACCTCGCGATAGAGCTCATAGCGACTTTCCTCAAGATGGGCGAGATGCGTCGCCCGCGCGATCTTGAGGAGACGCCGCTCGGCGGCGTGGCGCAGCGCGTCATGAAGCCAGCGCGCATCGGCTTCGCTGGTGACGCGGTCCCAGGCGCCGCGCACGACGAGCGTCGGCGCGCGGATGAGGGCGGGATCGTAGGCGAGCGCGCCGGCCCAGGCGTCGGCGATGTCGGCCGATGGCCCGGACGGGACAAGGACGCTGGCGGGATCGCGGCCGCGGCTCTCTCGATCGCTGTCGAGATAGTCCTCGCCCCAGACCGCGAAATGACGCGGCAGCATACCACCGGTCTCGCCCTCCGGCACGTCCTCCAGGAAGCGGCGCCACTGGTCGGCGAGGCTGACCAGCCGACAGGCGGTCAGCGTCTGCCAGGCGGCACCGATCCCGGGACGTTGGGCTATCGGCGCGAACAACACCAGCCGGTCGATGCGCTCGGGCGATCGAGCGGCGACCAGCCCGCTCGGCATCGAGCCCCAGGAATGGGCGAGCAGGGACACGCTGTTTACGCTGCTCCGCGCCGTGATGAATTCGAGCGCCGCCTCGAGCTGCCGCGCCGCCTCGCCGGCGCGATTCAGCGGCGTTCCATCAGACAATCCTGCCGCCATCGGCGCATAGCGGCTCGAGCGACCGAAGCCGAGGAAATCGAGCCCCCATACGGCATAACCGGAAGCGACAAGCGCATCGCGCCACGATCGTCCGTCGAAGCGATAGGCGATCGAGAGAGCGGAGGGGAAAGTCGCGCCGTGGACGTAAAGGACGGCCCGCCGCCTCGTCCGCCGTTCCCAATCGAGCGGCGCCAGGCGGCTGAGGAAGAGCGTGCCGCCGGCATCGGGAAGCGGCAGATCGAAATGCTCCTCGCGGGGATCGAATTGCGCTTGGCTCGTCGCTTGTCCATTCGTCATGGCGTGCCCTAACCGATGCTGGGATGGGCCCCCAGCCTGTCAGCGCGCGCAGTGAAAATCGCCGGTGAACGCTACGTTGCCGGACGAACCATCCGAGAGCAGGAAACGATCAGCGCACGATCGAGAAGAACATCGCGGCGATCGAGATGACGAGTGAGGAGATTGCAACGTAGAGCACCGCGTCGGTCCCCGCGAGTGAGCGCTTGCCGGGCAGAGGCGGTTTTGCGACCGGAATTTCCGGCGATGGCTTGCGCTCGGGTTTGACGCCGTCGCGATACTCGCTATGGATGACGCGGCTCTTGAAGATGCCGTCGGCATCCAGGATCTCCTCGGTCACCCTGACGCCGATGCGCCTTGCGAGCACGTGCTTGGCTTCGGCCGCCGCCTCGGCGCTGGTGTCGAAGACGCCTTCGAGGACCCAGCGCAATCCGTCCCAGCCCGTCACCTCGAAACTCGCCCGCCGGTGAAGCGGCGGATCGATGCTCTCCGAAGCTCCCACGAACCATCCCTCCAACCGCGGCACGCAACGCCGCGCACGAAGCTAACCCAGGACTATCCGGCCGTCAGCGTAAAGGAATCGTGAATTCGCCGGCGAAATCGCGTGACGATCAGGCTTGTTTCGCTTCGATGATCGAGCGACGGATCGCCCGCGTCCGGCTGAACAGCTCCTCGAGCTTGTCGGCCTCGCCCCAGCGGATCGCGCGCTCACCGGATCGGACCCGGCGATGCGGGTGAAATCACGAAAGCCGCCGGCCGAGAATTTGATGACTTCGGATTTGAGGCTGTCCTCGAGATCGGTCGCCGTGCCGACGATGGTGTAGGCGATGACGTGCGGCAGATGCGAGGTCATCGCCAGCACCTTGTCATGGTGCTCGGGGTCCATGGTGACGACGCGCATGCCGGCCTGTTCCCACAACGCGGTCAGCGTCGCGAGCGCGGCCGGATCGGTGTCCGGCAGCGGCGTCAGGATGCACCAGCGGTCGCGGAAGAGCTCGGCGAAACCCGATTCTGGCCCGGAATGCTCGGTACCGGCGACCGGATGGCCGGGGATGAAGTGGACGCTCGCGGGCAGGCTCGGCTGGAGATCGCGAATGACCGCCTGCTTGACCGAGCCGACATCGGTGACGATGGCGCCTGGGCGCAGCGCCGGCGCGATGCGGGCGCCGATCGCGGCATAGGCCGACAGCGGCGTGGCGAGGACGACGAGATCGGCGTCGCGCACCGCCTCGGCGGCATCTTCGGTGGCGCGGTCGGCGAGGCCGAGCTCGAGAGCCTTGTCGCGCGTCGCCGGGTTGCGCGCACAGGCGACGATCTCGCCGGCAAGCCGGTCGCGGCGCAGGACGCGGGCGAGCGAGGAGCCGATGAGCCCGATGCCGATGAGAGCGACGCGCTCGAAGGCCAACACCGTCATGATGCGAGGAATTTGCGCAACGCGGCGATGACGGCGCGCATCTCGTCCTCGCCCCCGATGGTAATGCGCAGCCATTCGGGCAGGTGATAGCTGCCCATCTTGCGCGTCAGGATGCCGCACGACTGGAGATGCGCGAAGGCGGCATCGGCATTGTGCGCAGGCGGGGCGGAAAAGCGCACGAGGACGAAATTGCCGACGCTCGGATTGACGGTGAGGCCGAGCCCGGTGAGCTCGCGGGTGAACCACGGCAGCCAGATGTCGTTGTGCTCGCGCGCGCGGTCGACGGCGGCGACATCGGCGAGGGCGGCAATTCCGGCGGCCTGGGCCGCGGCGTTGACGTTGAACGGGGCACGCACGCGGTTCAGCACGTCGGCGACTGAAGGCGAGCAATAGGCCCAGCCGAGCCGCATGCCGCCGAGCGCGTAGATCTTCGAGAACGTGCGCAGCATGACGACATTCGCCGCATTGTCGACCAGGCCGATGCCCGGCTCGTAGTCGTTGCGCGAGACGAATTCGGCATAGGCGGCATCGATGACCAGCAGGACCGATGGCGGCAGGCCGGCGTGCAGCCGAGCGACATCCTCGGCGCTGGTATAGGTGCCGGTCGGATTGTTGGGATTCGCCAGGAAGACGATCTTGGTTTTCGCGGTGACGGCGGCGAGCAACGCGTCGATATCGGTAGTGAGATTCTTCTCGGGTGCCGCGACCGGTGTCGCCCCCGCGGTCTTGGCGGCGATGGGGTACATGAGAAAGCCGTGCCGGCTGTACACCACCTCGTCGCCCGGCCCGACATAGGCGCGCACGAGCAGCGAGATGAGCTCGTCGGAACCGCTGCCGCAGACGATGCGATCGGCATCGAGCCCGTGGTGACGAGCAAGCGCGGCGCGCAATTCGGTTGAGCCGCCATCGGGGTAGCGATGGATCTCCCGGGCGCGCGCCTCGTAGGCGGCGATGGCGCGCGGGCTCGGCCCGAGCGCGCTTTCGTTCGAGGCCAGGCGTATGACGCGCGCGACGCCCTCCGCCTTCGACTCGCCGCCGACATAGGGCGCGACGTCGAGGATGCCGGGACGCGGGATTGGCTGCGTGTCGGCCGTCATGGTCTGGGCTTTCTCTGGGCGGCGGCGCGCAGGCGAGGATCGAGCACGAGGGGGGCGCCGTAACTGCCCAGCGAGATGATGCGTTCGACCGCGGCGCCGACCTTGTCCTTGAAAATCGCGAGCCGCTTATCGTCCGGCAGGACGAAATCGGTGAGCTCGACGAGGTTGAGGGCGCTGCCGCCGCCGGGCTCGAAGACGGCGTAGAAGTTGCAGTCGAGGCCGCTCGACGACAGCGCGGAGAACAGGCGGGCACGGCTGACCTCGCCGCGCGTCTCGATGACGATGAGTGAGCGGTCGTCGCCGGTCGGCTCGAGCGCGCCGCTGCCGACGACAAGCGCATCGCCGCCGCCAGAGCGGGCGTTGCCGCGCCCGGCGAACGGCAAGCGCGCGAGGACGCGCGGCGCTGCCGCGTCGCTCGAGACGATGAAACGCCACCACGGGTCGCCGTCGTCCTCGCTCGGCATCGGCAGGATGCCGATGCTCGCCTGCTTGTCGGTGACCGCGCGGATGACCTGACCGATCGAGTGGTAGGCGGTCATCGGCGTGTGGCTGCCGAAATGGTCGCGCGCCAGGTCCCAATAGCCGCTTGCCGCACTCGGGGCATATACGGCGACGGCGAATTTCCCCTGCATGCCGACCGTTGCTCCTTGCCGATGGCTTCGACGATTTCGGTGCGGCGCATCAGGAGATCGTGCACCTGGTCATCGACCGCGTCGATTTGGCGGCGCAGGTCGTCGAGTGTCGGCTTGCTGCTCAGCATGTCCGGATCGAATGGGAAAAAGGAGCGATACTGATAGTTCGGTGCGGCGCCGAAAGCAAAGAAAACGTTGACATGACAGGGCCCCCCTCCCTAGCTATGCGCGGTTCTCCCGGCATACCTTGAGAGCCCCTGCCAAGAGAGCCCCGGAGTGTCCGTCAAGCAACCCACCCGTTCGATCGAAGCCGAGCTCGCCCGACCCGGCCATCGGCTGCAGGTCACGCAGCAGTTCAAGCTCGATTGCGGCGTCGACCTCGCGCCCTTCACCATCGCCTATCAGACGTATGGGCAGCTCAACGCCAAGCGCTCCAACGCCATCCTGGCCTGCCACGCGCTGACCGGCGACCAGTATCTCGCCGAGCCGCACCCGATCACCGGCAATCCCGGCTGGTGGTCGACGCTCTGCGGTCCTGGCAAGGTGCTCGACACCGAGCGCTATTTCATCATCTGCGCGAACGTACTCGGCGGCTGCATGGGGACGAGCGGGCCGCAGGACATCGACCCGGCGACCGGCGAGCCCTGGGGCCTGTCCTTCCCGGTCATCACCATCGGCGACATGGTGCGGGCACAGCGCCTGCTGATCGACCATCTCGGCATCGACACGCTGTTCTGCGTCATCGGCGGTTCAATGGGCGGCATGCAGGTCGTGCAATGGGCCGCGATGTTCCCCGAGCGCGTCTTCGCCGCCGTGCCGATCGCGACGGCAGCGCGCCACTCGGCGCAGAACATTGCCTTCCACGAGGTCGGGCGCCAAGCCATCATGGCGGACCCGGAATGGTGCGGCGGCGCCTATCTCAAAAAGGGCTCGCGGCCGGCGCGCGGCCTCGCAGTGGCGCGCATGGCGGCGCATATCACCTATCTGTCGGAACCGGCGCTGCATCGCAAGTTTGGCCGCAACCTGCAGAACCGCCAGGCCGTGACCTACGGCTTCGACGCCGATTTCCAGGTCGAGTCCTATCTGCGCCACCAGGGCATCACCTTCGTCGACCGCTTCGACGCCAACTCCTATCTCTACATCACGCGCGCCTGCGATTATTTCGACCTCGCCGCCGAGCATGGCGGCGTCCTCGCCAACGCCTTCCGCGACACCAGGACCCGCTTCTGCGTCGTATCCTTCACCAGCGACTGGCTCTATCCGACCGCGGAGAACCGCGCCATCGTCCACGCGCTCAACGCGGCCGGCGCGAATGTCAGCTTCGTCGAGATCGCAACCGACAAGGGCCACGACGCCTTCCTGCTCGAGGAGAAGGAGTTCTTCGCCACGCTCGGCGGTTTCCTGACCGGCTGCGCCGAGCATCGCGGCCTTACGTGATCGAGTACCCGTGAGCCCCGACGGCAATTCGAGCCGCAACGGCACCCGGAACGGGTTCCGCGGCACCGCCCTGTCGGTCGACATCCGCAGCGATCTGCGCCTCATCGCCGAGATGGTGACACCCGGCTCGCGCGTCCTCGATATCGGTTGCGGCGACGGTGCGCTGCTTGCCCATCTGGCGCGCGCCAAGCAGGTCGACGGGCGCGGCATGGAGCTCAGCCAATCGGGCGTCAATGCCTGCGTCAGCCACGGCCTGCCGGTCATCCAAGGGGACGCCGACGGCGATCTCGACGACTACCCGTCGGACACCTTCGATTACGCCATCCTGAGCCAGACGCTGCAGGCGACACGCAACCCGCGACTCGTCATCGGCAACCTAGTGCGCATCGGACGCCGCGCCATCGTGTCGTTCCCCAATTTCGGCCATTGGCGGATCCGCGCCAACCTGCTGTTCAATGGCCGCATGCCGGTGACGCCGCTGCTCAATCAAGCCTGGTACGACACGCCGAACATCCATCTCTGCACGATCAAGGATTTCGTCGCACTCTGCCTGGAACTCGGCATCACCATCGAGCGCAGCCTGACGCTCGATCGGGCCGGACAGCCCTTCGCGCTCGATCCCGTCGGCGGCCTCGCCAATCTGCTCGCAGAACAGGGGCTGTTCCTATTGCGGCGGCGAAAGAATTAACGCCCAAAGTGAGGCTTTCAAAGCGCGCCTATTCACGGCAGAATAGGTCAAGGACGTTTCGATAACAGGGTGGCTATGGCGATAACCTATGATCGGCGCCTGAGCGACAAGCTGCTGGTCGCGTTTGACCAAGCGTGCGACCAGAAATTTGTCCCCGTGGCAGAGCTGTTATTGCGTGCCCTCGAGATCGCGCTAACCCGCGAAGGCGGGGCGAAACGCGTCGACCAGCGCCAGGATCTTGGCCCGGTCATCGCCGCCTATGCCAGGCTGAAGGAGTTGCAGGACGCGCGGTCGCGCGGCTGAGGCGGCCGGCGCGTTTTATGCCTTCAGTGTCAAATCGAAATAGTCGTTGATAGAGCGCGCGATGCCGATCGCCACTTTCTGGCGGTAGCTCGGCATGCGCAGCGCATGCTCCTCCTGGCGGTTCGACAGGCAGCCCATCTCGACCAGCGCCGAGGGAATGTCGGGTGCCTTGAGGACGGCGAAGCCGGCCGAGCGGTGACTGTTGTTGAGCATGCGGACATCCTGGCCGAGATCGTTGACCAAGCGGCGCGCCAGCCGGATCGATTGGTTGTTGGTCTGACGCCGCGCTAGATCGATGAGGATGGAGCTGACCTCCGGCGCGTGCCGCGACAGGTCGATCCCGGCGATGAGATCGACCTTGTTCTCGCGCGCGGCGAGGGCTGCGGCTTCCTTGTCGGAGGCTTTCTCGGACAAGGTGAAGACCGAAGCGCCGCGCATGCCCGGATCGGGGAGCGCGTCCGCGTGGATCGACAGGAAGAGGTCGCCATCGGCGGCGCGGGCGCGCGCGACGCGATCCTGAAGCGCGACGAACTCGTCGCTCGTGCGGGTGAGGACGACGCGATACCGCTTGGTTGCCTCGAGTTGGCGCGCGACCAGGCGCGCAGCATCGAGGGCGAGATCCTTCTCGTAAGCCCCGCTGAGCCCGATCGCGCCAGGGTCGATGCCACCGTGTCCGGGATCGAGAACGACGGTGCGTCGACGCGCCATCGGCTTCGCCGGGGGCGGCGACTTGGCGGCGGTTTGATTGAGCGTCTGGGCGAGGAGCCGCGTTGGCACGACGAGCCAGGCGGCGCCGGCAGCCAGCGAGCCGCCGGCGGCGAGAAACACGCCGAGCAGGCGCCGTCTTGGCAAAATCTCATCCGGCATGATCGCTTCGGCTTCCAACGCCCCTCAATCGACGAGGCCGGCCGAAATCGACCGGCTTCCAAATTGGACTATAAGTGAAAATTCAGCAAAATGCTATATCTATCTGCAACCACTCCAGATTCGACTATCCCCCTACCGTCCGAAGCGCGCTTTGGCAACGATCCGGTGTCCGGGGCACGCTGCAGTCGGGCGATTTGGAAGTTCAGACGCCTGCGATTTGATAATGTAGGGTTGAGGCGACGGCGCGCCCGAACTCTCGGCGAGGCGGCGGAAAGACCAGGCGCGTGGCGGGAAGGCTGATGAAAGAGCGGGTCCGGCGAAAGACCGCGCCGCGGCAAATTTGCCGGTGAGGAATGCTGCGCGACCGGCAAGGAAGCGGGCGCCGCGCAACCGCACGCTCGCCGCACAACCGGCAGAGATTGCCGAGCTCCGCGGGCGCCTGCTCGCGCCCGAGGCGGTCGCCGGGCAAAATTTCGTCGGGCGCACGATCCGCGGCGATTGCTTCGCGGTGTTTGGCAAGCTGCCGCCGCGGGTGGTGGACGTCCTGATCCTGGATCCTCCCTACAACCTCACGAAGAAATTCGGCAGCAAAAATTTTTCCCGCGTGCCGGTCGATCAATACACCGCCTGGCTGCGCCGTCTGTTCGGCGCCGTCGCGCCGCTCCTCAAACGTACCGCCACGATCTATATCTGCGGGGATTGGCTGTCCTCGGCGTCGATCCTGACGGCCGCCTCGGAGTTCTTCGCGGTCCGCAACCGGATCACCTGGGAGCGCGAGAAAGGCCGCGGCGCCCTCGCCAACTGGAAGAATGCGAGCGAGGATATCTGGTTCTGCACGATGTCGGACCGCTACACGTTCAACGTCGATGCGGTGAAGCTGCGCCGCCGCGTGATCGCGCCCTACCGTCACGCCGACGGACGCCCCAAGGACTGGCGCGAGACCGACGCCGGAAATTTCCGCGACACGCACCCGTCCAATCTGTGGACCGATATCACCATCCCATTCTGGTCGATGGCCGAGAACACCGATCACCCGGCGCAGAAGAGCGAAAAGCTCATCGCCAAGCTGATCCTCGCCAGCTCGCATCCCGGCGACATGGTGTTCGATCCCTTCCTCGGCAGCGGCACCTCGTCCGTGGTGGCCAAGAAACTCGGCCGCCGGTATTGCGGCATCGAGCTCGACGAGTCCTATGCGCTGCTCGCCGAGAAACGCCTCGTCCTCGCCGACCGCGATGCGACGATCCAAGGCTATCAGGATCGCGTGTTTTGGGAGCGCAACACGCTGAGCGTCATCGACCGAATGCAAAAGAGCGAGGAATCGTAGGGGCACCGCTGGAGGCTCACGCATTGACGTCGACGACGACGCGGCCGCGCGTCTCGCCCTTGAGGATGGCGCCGGCAAGGTTGGGGAGCGCCGCGAGCTTCACGGTCTCGGTCATCGCGTCGAGCTTGTCCATCGGCAGGTCGCGGACGAGGCGCTCCCAGGCGGCGCGGCGCTCGGGCAGCGGGCACATCACCGAATCGATTCCGAGGAGATTGACGCCGCGCAGCAGGAATGGGAGCACCGTGGTCGGCAGGTCGTTGCCGCCGGCGAGGCCGCAGGCGGCGACGCTGCCGCGGTATTTGAGCTGGGTGAGGATGGTCGCGAGGGTGGTGCTGCCGACGGCATCGATGGCGCCGGCCCAACGCTCGCTGTCGAGCGGCCGCTCCGGCACCTTGGCGAGGAGGGCGCGATCGATGATCGCGCCGGCGCCGAGCCCGCGCAGATAGTCATGGGTCGCGCTGCGTCCGGTCGACGCCGTGACCTGATGGCCGAGCCGCGCCAGCACGGCGATTGCGACGCTGCCGAGCCCGCCGGCGGCGCCCGTCACCAGCACCTCGCCGGCGCCCGGCTTGAGCCCGTGGCGCTCGAGCGCCATCACCGCGAGCATGGCGGTGAACCCGGCGGTGCCCAGCGCCATCGCGCGTTTGGTCGAGAGACCGTCGGGCAGCTTGACGAGCATGCTCGATTTGACCCGCGCTTTCTGCGCATAGCCGCCCCATTGCGCCTCGCCGACCCGCCAGCCGGTGAGCACGACCTTGTCGCCTGGCTTGAAGTCGGGCGAGTCCGAGCGCTCGACCGTGCCGGCGAAATCGACGCCGGGGACATGCGGGTATTTGCGCACGAGGCGGCCGAGCCCGCTGAGGATCATGCCGTCCTTATAGGTGAGCGTCGAATATTCGACCGCCACGGTGACGTCGCCCGCCGGCAGCGCCGTTTCGTCGACGCGCTCGATGCGCGGCGTAACCGTGCCGGATTCCTCGTGCAGCACCAGTGCGGTGAAATCGCTCATCGTGCGACCTCCTCTCAGCCCATCGCCTCGCGCAGCAGCGCCAGGTAATCGTCCTTGCCGGCTGCGCGCGGGTTGGTCGGGTTGCAATGGTCGCGCGTCGCCGCCTCGGCCATTGCCGGCATGACCTGCGCGGGGACGCCCATCGCGCGCAGCGTGGTCGGCAGGCCGAGCCGCGCATTGAGCGCGGCGATCGCCGCCGCGACGTCGGCGCCGGGCCCTTCTGGAATGCCATGGCGCCTTCCATCGCCGCCATCATCATGTTCCAGCGCGCCTCGCGGTCGCCGCCATCGGCGACGGCGCGCTCGATATGCCGGCTGGCCCGGCGCAGCCCGTCGAGAGCAATCGCCTCCGCCGGCGGATTGTTCGCGGGCGCGATGAAGGTCTCGACGCAATGGGCGATCGCATCCATCCCGGTGCCCGCCGTCAGACCGGGCGGCAGGCCGAGCGTCAATTCGGGATCGCAGAGCGCGACGGAGGGGATGAGATGCGGGCTGCCGACGCCGAGCTTGCGGCCGTCGCGCATGATGATGACGGCGCCGTGCCCGACCTCACTGCCGGTCCCCGCAGTGGTCGGGATCGCCGCCATCGCCGGCATGGTCGGCTTGATCTTGGCGGCGCCGTTCTCGATGAAGGCGTATTGCACGAGCGGCTCCGGATGGGTCGCCAGCAGCCGCGCGCCCTTGGCGAGATCCATCGCCGAGCCGCCGCCGAGCGCGACGAGACCGTCGCAATCGGCGTCGCGATAAAGTTTCAGCGCTGCGAGCACGGCGCTCTCGGTCGGGTTGGCGGGCGTCTGATCGTAGACCGCATGACCCGACGGCAAATTCTCTTTGACGCGGTCGAAGAGATCGCTCG
>WNFI01132035.1_pt1 | contig 14298 bp, 8 predicted proteins | sample 5400471 | NCBI WGS metagenome assembly WNFI01 (sample SAMN13153348, study PRJNA577476) | soil metagenome | isolation source: 100 cm saprolite on Douglas fir-dominated hillslope | place: USA:California | collected 2013-09-17
CCGCCTCGGAGGGCGCGAGCTTGCGCCGGTAGATGGCCTGCAGCTCGCGGTCGAGCGCCAGGTCCTCCTTCGAGAGCTGCACGCCGGCCTTGCCCAGCGTGAGCGCAAAGCTGCGGCCCGCGAGCTTCGCGTCGGCCGCCTCCAGTTCCTGGAACTGCGGCGCCGCACAGGCCTCGCCCGCCAGCTGATCGCGCAGCGCCGCGGCGTACGCGGCACGCATCGCCTGCTGCTTGTGCCCGAGCCAGAACCAGACCGCGCCCGCCGCCAAGAGCCCGAGCACCACGCCGAGCGCGCGCGCCGGGCTGCGCCGATCGGGCCGGCGCACGTCGCCTTCCAGCGCGACGCGGATGCGCGTCTTGCCGATGCGGATCGCATCGCCGTCGCGCAGCCGCGCCTCGCCCACGCGCCGCTCGTTGACGAAGGTTCCGTTCTGGCTGCCGAGATCGCGCACCACGAAGAAGCCGCGCTCGGAGACGAGCTCGCAGTGCCGGTGGCTGATGCCCTCGTCGGCGAGCGAGAGGTCGTTGTCCCGCTGCCGCCCCACTGTCATGCGCGGATGGCGGAACGGATGCCGCGTCCGGATGCCGTCGGGATCCTGCACCTCGAGGATCGCCGACCAGATTGGGCCAGGCCCGGCCGCCGCAGACGGCTTGGGGCCTACGCTCGTAGCCGCTCCATGGGTTGTGAGATGCGTTCTTGTCACCGGGTCAATCTACTTGACTGTGGCGTGGTGAGGCACGACCACGCTTCCGGCGCGGAAATCAAGCTTGCGAGGCGCCTGCGATCGTGCTGATCCTCGCGCGCGATGAAAATCCGGCGCCTGGAGATCTCCGGCTTCAAGTCGTTCGCGGATCGCGTCGTCTTTTCCTTCGACGACGGCGTCACGGGCGTGGTCGGGCCGAACGGCTGCGGCAAGTCCAACGTGGTCGACGCCATCCGCTGGGCGATGGGCGAGCAGAGCGCCAAGCATCTGCGCGGCCGCGCCATGGAGGACGTCATCTTCGCCGGCAGCGAGAGCCGCCCCGCCACCGGCATGGCCGAGGTCTCGCTCACCTTCCAGAACGACGGCCGCCTGGTGCCCCCGGAGTACGCCGGGTTCGGCGAGATCACCGTCACGCGGCGGCTCTTCCGCAACGGCGACAGCGAGTACGCCATCAACAAGACGCCCTGCCGCCTGCTCGACATCACCGAGCTGTTCCTCGGCACCGGCGTGGGGACGCGGGCGTACTCGATCATCGAGCAGGGTCGCATCGGCCTCATCGTCAGCGCCAAGCCCGAGGATCGGCGCGCCATCGTCGAGGAAGCGGCCGGGGTGACCAAGTACAAGGCCCGTCGCAAACAGGCGGAGCGCAAGCTCGAGGCCACCGAGCAGAATCTCCTCCGCCTCTCCGACGTGGTGGGCGAAGTCGGCAAGCGGCTGCAGTCGCTGGAGCGCGCGGCCAAGAAGGCGGAGAAGTTCCGCGAGCTACGCAACCAGTTGCGCGAGCTGGAATTGCTCGCTGCCTGCAGGCAGCACCTCGGGCTCCGGGAAGAGGAGGCCGCGCAGGCGCGCGAGCTCGGCGAAGCATCGGACGCCGAGAGGACCGCGCAGGCGCACGCGGCGCGGCTGGAGGCCGGCCTCTCCGCCGAGCGGCTGCAGCTCCTCGAGGACGAGAAGAAGGTGCAAGCGCTGGCCGATCGGTCGCACGGCATCGACAAGCAGCTGCGCCTGCACGAGCAGGAGATGCAGTTCGCGCAGCGCGAGCGCGAGGCCATCGCGGCCCGCCAGGCGCAGTCCGAGGAGGAGGTGTCGCTCCTCGGCGTGCGCCTGGAGCTGCTCGGCCGCGAGGAAGAGGGACACAAGCTCGAGCAGCAGCGCCTCGTCGACTCCGGCGCGGAGGACCAGGCGCGGCAGAAGCTGGCGGAGGAGCAGCTCGCCGCGGCGCTGCAGGAGATCCAAAACGCGCAGCACGGCGTCGAGGCCGAGCGGCACCAGGCGGTGAGCGTCCTCACCCGGCTCGCCAACCACCGCACCAACCTCGTCAACCTCGAGCGGCGGCGCGCCGACGTCAGCGCCCGGCTGCAGAAGACGCAGCTGGAGAAGGAGCAGCTCGCGGCGCGCGCGCAGGAGATCTCGCGGCAACGCGACGAGCTGGCGCGCAAGCTGGTCGAGACCCAGGAGAAGCGACGCGCGCTGCACGAGCAGAAGGCGGGGAGCGAGGAAGAGCTGGCCCGCGGGCGCGCCGAGCAGCGCGAGACCGAGGCCTTCCTCATCAAGCTGCGCGAGGAGCTGGCCGACCGGCGCAGCCGCCTCACCTCCCTGCTCGAGCTGCAGAAGAACTTCGAAGGCTACGGGCGCGGCGTCAAGGCGGTGATGCTGCGCGAGGAAGAGGAGCGGCGGCGCGACGGCCTCTACGGCCTGGTGGCCGACGTGCTGCGGGTCGAGCCGCGCTACGAGCGGGCCATCGAAGCGGTGCTGGGCGAGCGGCTGCAGCTGGTGCTGGTGGAGAGCCACGCCGCGGGCCTCAAGGCGGTGGAGTACCTGAGGAGAGCCGCAGCCGGGCGCGCCAGCTTCGTGCCGCTCACCGAGATGGAGCAGCTCCCGCTCACGCCCGAAGGCGCGCACCTCGCGCCGCCGGATGGGACCGCGCTCGCGACCGGGGTGGTCGACTGCGCGCCCGAGCACGAGCGTCTGAGGAACTACCTCCTGGCCGACGTCTTCCTCTGCGACACGCTGCCGACCGCGCTGCTCCTCTGGGCGCGCAACCCGGGAGCGCGCACCTTCGTCTCGGCGGACGGCGAAGTGGTGGACCGGGAGGGCATCGTCTCGGGCGGCCAGCTCGACGGCGTGGGCGACGGCCTCCTGCACAAGCGGCGCGAATTGCAGGAGCTGGCCGAGACGGTACAGGAGCTGGACGCGAAGCTGCACCTGGCGACCGATCGGGTGGCGCAGATCGCGGCGCGCGTGCAGACGGCGGACACGGCGGTGAAACGGCTGCTGCACGAGGAGCGCGAGGAGGAGCTGTCGCAGATCCGCCTCGAGCGCGACGTTTCTCGCCTTCAAGAAGACCTGGCGCGCATCGCGCAGCGCGATCAGGTGTTGCACCACGAGCTGGAGAACCTCCACAACGCGCTCAACGAAGTGGCGCGCGAGGAGCAGCAGTCGCGCGAGGCGGTGTCCGCGGGCGAAGGCGAGCAGAGCGATCGCGAGGCGCGGCTGCGGGCGCTGCAGGGCGGATTGCTGCAAGCGCGCGGGCGCTCCGAAGCGGTGCAGGCCGAGGTGACCAGGGCGAAGGTCAACGCCGCCGCGCTGGCAGAGCGCCGCGAAGGCGTCGCGCGATCGCTGCAGCGGCTCCAGGAGCAGCGGCAGGAAGTGGAGACGCGGCGCGAGAAGCTGGCGACGGAGATCGCGCAGGGCAAGGAGCGCGATGCGGCGCTGGCGGCGAAGGGCGAGGTGGCGCAGCAGGAGCTGAAGCAGCTCCTCGCCGACTCCGAGCGGCTGCGCGAGGAGTTGGGCCGGGCGCGCGCTCAGTACGACCAGGCGCAGGAGCGGCTGCGCGGCGGCGACGAAGAAGTGAAGCAGGCGCGCGCAGAGGCGCACCAGATCGGCGAGCGGCGCTCTCAGGCCGAGCTGGCCATCCAGGGCACGCGGCTCTCGCTCGCCCATCTCGAGCAGTCGGTGCGCGAGCGCAATCTCATGGAGCTGTCCGAGGTGGCGGCGGCGCGGCGCGAGGCGGCGCTCGAGCTCGACACCGCCGCGGCCGAGGAGAAGATGCGCTCCCTGCGCGAGAAGATCGAGGCGCTGGGCGAGGTGTCGCTCACCGCCATCGACGAGGCGCGCGAGGTGGGCGAGCGCTTCGAGTTCCTCACCGCGCAGAAGAGCGACCTGGAGGAGAGCATCGCCAAGCTGCGCTCGGCGATCAGCCGCATCGACCGCGCCTCCAAGGAGCGCTTCAAGGAGACCTTCGCGCTGGTCAACGACCGCTTCCAGCAGGTCTTCCCGCGGCTCTTCCGCGGCGGCGAGGCGGAATTGCGGCTGGTCGAGGATCCGGCGCAGCCAGGCGCGGAGCCGGGCGTGGAGATCGTCGCGCAGCCGCCCGGCAAGAAGCTGACTACTGTCGGGCTGCTCTCCGGCGGCGAGAAGGCGCTGACGGCGGTCAGTCTGATCTTTGCCATCTTCCTCATCAAGCCGACGCCCTTCTGCCTCCTCGACGAAGTCGACGCGCCGCTCGACGACGCCAACGTCGGCCGCTACAACGAGATGGTCCGCGAGATGAGCCGCACTTCGCAGTTCATCGTCATCACCCACAACAAGCGCACCATGGAGGGCGCCGACTCGCTCTACGGCATCACCATGGAGGAGCCGGGCATCTCCAAGACCGTCTCGGTGAAGCTCTCTCCGCAGGGCGCGACGGCGGCGGCCTAGCTAGAACGCATCCGATAACCCGTTTGTAACGACTACAAGCGTAGGCGCTGATCCGCCTGCGGCGGCCGCGAAGCGCCTCCAAGACATCCACGTGCACGGACACGTTCACGTCCACGTGCACGCTAACGTGCACGCTGTCGTGGCACGTGTCACGTGCCACGTGTCACGTGCCACGGAGCCGTGCACGTGTCCGTGGCGGTGGACGTGTCCGTGCCCGAGGACGCACCCGCCCCCAGAGGCCCAAGCGAGACGGTCGGGGTCGCAGCCGCAGTCGCGACCGCCGCAAGGCTCAGCGCTTATGCTTGTGGTCTACGCAAATGGGTTATGAAATGCGTTCTAGACGCATCCGCAGGCACGCCGTTGATCTTGCGCGGGCGTGGGGTAATCTTGAGTCCATGCGCACTCTCGTCCTCGCTGCCTTCGCCGTCTTCGTCCTGCTCGCCGGAAGGGCGCGCGCCGAGGACACCAAGCCCCCCGCCATCAGCGACGTGAAAGCGTCGGTCAAGGGCGGGCAGGTCTACATCGAGGCGCGCATCACCGACGAGACCGGGGTCCTCTCCGCCATCGTCCACCACCGCAGCGCAGGCGGAAAGGTCGAAGACACGCAGCTTGTGAAGAACGAGTATGACGACATCTTCAAGGCGAGCTTCCCCGGCAGCAGCGAGACCGAGTACTGGATCGAGTCGAGCGACCTCCTCGGCAACGGACCTTCCACCTACGGTTCCTCCAGCAAGGCGTTTGCCGTCGGCGGCAAGACCGGCAAGAGCGGCGGCAGCGTGGTCGCCAGCAAGGAGCCGCCGATCATCGAGCACCGCCCGCCCAGCGCGCAGCCGCCCGAGGGCCGCGACTTCACCGTGCGCATGAAGATCAAGAGCGACTCGCCGGTGGCGGTGGCGATCCTGCAGTCCAGAGCGTCGGGCGCCGGCAGCTTCAACACCACGCAGCTCACGCACACCGAGGGCGACAGCTACGAGGCGGTGATTCCCTCTGCGCAGGCCAAAGGCAGCGTCGAGTACTTCATCGCCGCCAAGAACGAGGCGGGCCTCATGACCCGGCAGGGCAACGGCGATGCGAAGACGCCCTACCAGATCGCCTTCAAGCCGGCCGCGACGCCCGGCGCGCAGGTGGCGTCGGCGGGGCCGTACCAGTTCGCTCACCTGCCGCTCTACCGCGTGCAGCCCGCCCGGCCCATCGTGGTGCGCTACCAGATCGTCGCCTGCGATTCCGGCGCCGCACGCTGCGCGGACGACACCGGCAGCAAGCGCAAGTGGCATTCGGCGGCGGTCTCCGCGCAGCCGGGAGGCGCGCAGCCGATGCCCATCGACGTTCCCAGCTCCAAGGCGCCGCCCGCGCTGCCAGAGTAGCAGGGGCCATTGCTGATCGGTCTCACTGGCATCGCCCAGATCGGGGTGGTGGTCGCCATCCTGGTGGTGGCGGCGCTCATCGTCGCGCTGGTGGGGCGCGCCCTGGTGGCGCGCAGGAAGCCGCCGGGCAAGCTGCCCGAACCCGAGAAGCGCGAGACGATCGAGGTGCCCGCGGTCGCGGTGCCCGAGGTGGCGCCGCCGGCGGAGCGGCTGGCGCGCGAGCAGCGCGCGCGAGAGGAGCTGGCCAAAGCGCAAAGCTCGCTGCAGACGGCGCGCGAGGCGCTGGACAAGGCGCCGCAGTCCGCCGCCGCCAGGGCCGAGCTGCAACGCTACGAGCACGAGATCAGGGACATCCAGCGCAAGCTCGAGTACGAGCAGCGCAAGACGGCGGAGGCGGTCGAGAAGGCGCGCAAGCTCGCCGAAGCCGCCGCGCGCGAGGAAGCGGAAGCGCGCGCCCGGGCCGAGGAGGCGGCGCGCGCCGAGGAAGGGCGCCGCGCGGAAGAGGCGGCGCGGCAGAAGCTGGCCGAGCAGGAGGCGGGCCGCACCCTCTCCGAGGGGCTCGCCCGCACCCGCGGCGGATTCATGGCGCGGCTCAACGCCTTCGTCGGCGCCTCCCGCGAGCTGGACGACGCGGCCCTGGGAGAGCTGGAGGAGATCCTCTTCTCCGCCGACGTGGGCGTGCGCACCGCGACGGCGCTGCTCGACAGCGTGCGCGAGCGCCTGAAGCGGAAGGAATTGGCGAATCTATCGAAAGTGAAGGAGGCGCTGCGCGAGGAGATCGAGCGCATCCTCTCGCTGGGCGCGGCGCCGGGTCAGGCCGGACACGGCGGGCTCCCCGAGGGGCCGCGGCCCCAGGTGGTGATGGTGGTCGGCGTCAACGGCACCGGCAAGACCACCACCATCGGCAAGCTCGCGGCCCGGCTGAAGGCGGCGGGCAGGTCGGTGCTGCTGGGCGCGGGCGACACCTTCCGCGCGGCGGCGGGCGAGCAGCTCGACGTCTGGGCCGATCGCGCGCAGGTGCCGATGGTGCGCGGCAAGGACGGCAGCGATCCCGGCGCGGTGCTCTTCGACGCCGTCACCCGCGCCCGCAACGAGAAGCTGGAGGTGGTGCTCTGCGACACCGCCGGCCGGCTGCACACCAAGTCGAATCTCATGGACGAGCTCAAGCGCATCCAGCGCACGCTGGAGAAGGCGCAGCCGGGCGCGCCCCACGAGGTGCTGCTGGTCGTCGATGCGACCACGGGGCAGAACGCGATCCAGCAGGCGCGGCAGTTCCACGAAGCGCTGGGCGTGACCGGCTTCGTGCTCACCAAGCTCGACGGCACCGCCAAGGGCGGCGTCATCATCGGCATCTGCGCGGAGCTGAAGATCCCGGTGCGCTACGTCGGCATCGGCGAGAAGGTGGCGGACTTGAGGCCCTTCGATGCGCACGAATTCGTCAGCGCCCTCTTCGCCGACTAGAACGTATTTCATAACTTGTACCGGCTTAGAAGGCGTAGTCGCCAAGCCCGCCTCCCGGTGTGGCGGCCCGACTGGCGACTGTCGCCTTCGGCGACATCTTCCCCGCCAAGCGGGGAAGTCCCCTGCGGCGGCCGCGACTATCGAAGCCGCGCACGGCGTTATAGTCGGCGGATGCAAGGGACCGTTCTCGTCGTCGACGACGAGCAGGCAAATCTCGACTCGCTCGAGCGCATCTTCTCGCGCGAAGGGTGGCGCGTGCTGCTCGCCGGGAGCGCGGAGAAGGCGCTGGAGGCGCTGCGCACCGAGCCCGTCGACGTGGTGCTGACGGACTTGATGATGCCGGGCACCAGCGGCCAGGAGCTGCTGCGCGGCGTGCGCGCGGTGGCGCCCGAGGCCGAAGTGGTACTGATGACCGCCTACGGCACGGTCGAGGCCGCGGTGGCGGCGATGAAGGACGGCGCCTACGACTTCCTCACCAAGCCGCTCAAGCGCCATGCCGTGCTCAAGTCCGCGCAGCAGGCCTTCGAGAAGCGGCGCCTCGTGCAGGAGAACAAGCAGCTGCGCGCGCGGCTGGCGGGAGCGCAGCAACCCATCGTCGGCCAGAGCCCGTCGCTGCGCGCGACGCTCGACATCATCCGCCAGGCCGCGCCCTCGAGCGCCACCGTGCTCCTGCTCGGCGAGAGCGGCACCGGCAAGGAGCTGTTCGCGCGCGCGCTGCACGAGCACTCGCCGCGCTCGGGCGGTCCGTTCGTGCCCATCAACTGCGCCGCCATCCCGGAGACCATCCTGGAGAGCGAGTTGTTCGGCTACGAGCGCGGCGCCTTCACCGGGGCGGTGCAGCGCAAGGAAGGCCGCATCGAACGCGCGCAGGGCGGCACCCTCTTGTTCGACGAGGTCGGCGAGCTGACGCCGTCGGTGCAGGTGAAGCTCTTGCGCTTCCTGCAGGAGGGCGAGATCGAGCGGCTGGGCGGGACCTCCGCCCTCAAGGTGGACTGCCGCGTGGTGGCGGCGACGAACCAGGATCTGGCCGCGCGCGTGCGCGAGGGCAAGTTCCGCGAGGACCTCTTCTATCGCCTGAACGTGATCCAGGTGGTGCTGCCGCCGCTGCGCGATCGTGTCGAGGACGTCCCGCTGCTCGCCGATCACTTCATCGCGCGCTACGCCGCCAAGAATGGGAAACCGATCCGCGGCCTGACCCGCGCCGCGCTGGCGGCGCTCGAGGCCTATCCGTGGCCCGGCAACGTGCGCGAGCTGGAGCACGCCATCGAGCGCGCGGTGGTGCTCTCGCGCGGGGCGGAGATCGAGGTCGACGACCTTCCTGAATCGGTGAGGGCAGGCGGCGCGGCGCGTGCGGCGGGCCTCGCGGGCACCATCGAAGGGCGCACGCTGGCGGTGCCGCTCGGCACCACCATGGAGGAGATCGAGCTGCGGGTGATCCGCGAGACGCTGCGCCAGACCAAGGGCGACAAGAACCTGGCCGCGCAGCTGCTCGGCATTGCGGCGCGCACCATCTACCGCAAGCTCGATCGGGAAAAAGAGTAGATCCCGGCGCTCTGACAATTTGGCAGCGGGCGATCCGGCGCGCTTGCCATGTTGTCGCTCGGCCGCCTTCCCGGCGTTCGCATCGCTCGCCCACCGAGGGGAATCGCTGGCATGGGCCTTGCTCTTGAGGCGAGTGTGGAGTTGATCCTCCAGCGCTATTCGTGGGCACTTGACCTCGTCGCGGTGCTGCTCGGCGCGTACCTCGCCGCGCGCACTGTGAACACGCTCGCGGGAGGCGCCATCGCGCCCAAGCCCGCGCTGCTGCAGCAGGCCGCCTCCACGCCTCAGCCGGTGGCGGCGCAGCGGGCCGATCTCGACGCGGACAAGGTCGCCAAGCTGTTCGACGTGCCGCTGCCGAAGCCGGCGGCGCCGGGAACGGAGGCGGCGGAGCCGGTGCACGCGGGATGGAACCCGGTGGCGGTGCACTCGTCGCTGCGCGCCACGCTGGTCGGCACCGCCATCGCCGATCCTTCCAGGTACTCGCTCTGCCAGATCACCAACCCGGACCTGAACGAGACGCAGGTCTACACCATCGGCGACAGGTACCAGGGCGCGCGCATCTACGCCGTCGAGAGGGAGCGCGTGCTCATCGACAACAACGGCGTCAACGAGTTCATCGACAACAACGCCGCCGCGCCGCCCAACCTGGGCGTGACCGCGATGCCGCAGCCTCCCTCGCCCGGCGGCGGGGAGGGCGTGAAGCAGCTCTCGGAGAACCAGTACGTGGTGGCGAAGAGCGAGATCAACAACGCGCTCACCAACCTCTCCGACCTCGCCACCAAGGCGCGGATCGTGCCGTCGTTCAAGAACGGCGTCGCCAACGGCTTCAAGCTTTTTTCCATCGTGCCCGACAGCCTGTATGCGAAGATCGGCGTGCAGAACGGCGACGTCATCCGGCGCATCAACGGCTACGAGATGAACAGCCCGGACAAGGCGCTGGAGATCTACCAGAAGCTGCGCGACGCCAGCCGCATCGAGATCGAGCTCGAGCGGCGCGGCGAGACGGTTCGCAAGTCGTACTCCATCGAGTGACTCCAGGAGATCAGACACCGCCATGCGCAAGCCCGGAAGCCTTCTGCGGCGGCCCTTCGTACTCCCCATCGCCGCAGCGCTGGTGCTGGCGCTGCCCCTGCGCGCGCAGGAGGTCGGCGAGTTCGACATCGAGGGCAGGCCGCAGCAACCCGCTGGTCAGCAGCAACCCGCTGGTCAGAAGAAGCTGCCGCCCAACCGCGGCGTCCTCCTCAAGCCCGGCGTGCGCCCGCCCGCGGCGCAGCACGCCAACCCGCCGCCGCCAGCGCCCGGAATGCCGTACCAGAGCTCCATCGCGCCGCAGCCGCCGGTGGCGCCGCGCCCTGCGCCCACGGTGCAGAACACGGAGCCGCCCAACACGCCGGCGGTCGACAAGAGGGACATCCACACCAACGCCCGCACGGTGGTGATGTCGTTCGACAAGCGCGATCTCGCCGAGGTGATCCAGTTCGTCAGCCAGTTCACCCAGCGCAACTTCATCCTGCCCGAGCGGGTCTCGGGAAAGATCACCATCCTCTCCAACTCGCCGATCCCGGCGGACGAGGTGTGGAACGTCTTCGTCGCCGCCCTCGACGCCAACAACTGGTCCGTCTATCCGGTCGGCCGCTACTGGAAGCTGGTGGAGAAGAAGCAGTCGTCGCGCGCCAACGTGCCCATCTACCTCGAGCCCGGCAGCGAGGTGCCCGCCACCGAGCAGATGGTCACCAAGCTGTTCAAACTTCGCTACGTCGAAGCGGACCAGATGCGCAACGTGCTCAACCAGTTCACCTCGCGCGACTCCGATTTCCAGATCTTCCCGCCCGACACCATGATCGTCTCCGACCTGGGCCTCAACATGCGGCGCCTGGAGAGGCTGGTCGAGCACCTCGATCAGCCGGGCGGCTCCGAGGAGATCCACATCGTGCCCGTGCTCTACGCAGGCGCGCAGGAGCTGGCGCAGAAGCTCACCGAGATCTTCCAGGCGCAGTCGGGCACGGCGGGCAAGCCCGGCCAGTCGCGGCAGATCGGCGTGATGTCATCGCCGGCGGCAAGTCGTTCCAGCGCGTGATGGAGTTGATCAAGCAGCTCGACGTTCCCTCCGGCGAGGGCGGCGTGCACGTCAAATACCTGGAGAACGCCAAGGCGGACGAGATCGCCGCCACGCTGCAGGCGCTGGCGCAGGGGCTCTCCAGCGCGAAGGGCCGCGGCGGGCCGGGGCCCGTCGGCGTTCCGCAGCCCGGCGGCGGCCCCGGCACGGCCGAGCTGTTCAGCGGCCAGGTGAAGATCACCGCCGACAAGAACACCAATTCACTGGTGGTCATCGCCAGCCAGGCCGACTATCGAAACCTGGTCAAGGTCGTCGAGCGCCTCGACATCCGCCGCCGCCAGGTCTTCGTCGAGGCGGTGATCATGGAGGTCAACCTCCAGGACAACCTCGACGTCGGCGTCTCCGCGCACGGCGGCACCGTCCTCAACAACGTCAGCTTCCGCGGCGCGCAGGGCCCGGCCCCGCTGGTCTTCGGCAGCGAGCTCGGTGGCCTGAGCTCGCTGGGCGGCGTGGCCGGGCTGGCGGGCCTGAGCGGCTTTCTCGCCGGCATCCAGGGCCCGCAGATCACCGTGCCGGGCACCGGCGTCTCGCTGCCCTCCTTCGGCATCGTCTTGAACGCGCTGCAGAGCTCGAGCGACGTCAACGTCATCAGCACGCCGCACGTGATCATGACCGACAACACCGAGGGCGAGATCACCGTCGGCCAGAACGTGCCCTTTCAGGCGGCGTACTCGCCCGCCAGCTCCGCGCTCAGCTCGCTCTCCACCAGCGGGACCACCGGCACCACCGGCATCAATCCCGCCACCTCGCTTCTCGGCCTGGGCGGCCTGGGCTCGCTCTATGCGCCCATCCAGCGCCAGAACGTCGAGCTGCGTCTGCGGATCAAACCGCAGATCAACGAGAGCGACTACGTGCGCCTCGAGGTGGACGAGCAGACCGAGGAGATCGCCAGCGTCGACAAGCAGCTCGGCCCCACCACCTCCAAGCGCACGGCGAAGACCACGGTGGTGGCCAAGGATCAGGAGACGGTGGTGCTGGGCGGCCTCATCCAGGAGCGCACCATCCGCGACGTGAAGAAGCTGCCTTTGCTGGGCTCGCTGCCGGTGGTCGGCTGGCTGTTCCGCAGCGAGTCGACCAAGAAGACGAAGACCAATCTGCTCCTCTTCCTCACGCCGTACATCATCCGCGACCAGGGCGATTATCGACGCATCTTCGAGCGCAAGATGGCCGAGCGCGCCGAGTTCGTGAAGCGCTTCTACGGCGAGGAGACCGGCTACCAGAGCGAAATCGATTACACCCGCAAGCAAGGGCCGCTCTCGCGCGTGCGGCGCGGGGTCCGCGAGGAGCTCTCCAAAGTGGAGAACGGCGGCTCCGGCACCGCGGATGAGAGGGTGATCGGGCCTTCGGGACGTTATGTTCCGCCCGAGATGGACAAGGGCGGCGTTCCGACCAGCCCCCCCTCGCCTGCGCCCCTTTCACCCAACCCCTCGAAGGAGCCCGCCCCGGGCGTGCAGGCGCCCGGGCCGCCACAGGAAGAGAAGCCCGGTCCGGACCGTTGACGAAGGTTCCCGTCCGGACGAGCTGAGGAATTTCATGGACCCGCTGCCGACCGCCATCGATCCACTCCCGCGCAAAGCCGTCGCGCGCAATCTCGCGGGTCTGCCGCTGGGCGAGATCATGCTCGCGCACAACGCCATCTCGCGCGACAAGCTCGAGGAGGCGCTGGCGGCGCAGATCGAGCGCGGCGGCCGGCTGGGCGAGGTGCTGGTTTCGCTGAAGGCCTGCTCCGAGGAGCAGGTGCTCAAGGCGCTGGCGGCGCAGCTCGAGCTGCCCTACCAGATGCGCCTCGGCCCCGAAGAGGTGTCGCAGGAGCTGATCAACAAGGTCCCCATCAATTTCGCCAAGCAGGCGCGCCTCCTGCCGCTGCGCATGGACGGCGACGACAACGTCGTGGTGGCGATGGCGGACCCGATGGACACCGGGGCGGTGGACAGCGTGCGCCTTCTGCTCTCCGCTTCGGTCTCGCCCCTCCTGGTGCCGACGCAGTCGATCCTCGACTGCATCAACTCCGTCTACGACCGCGCCAAGAACGAGGCCGAGCAGCTGGTCGGCGATCTGGAGGCCGGCGACCTCGACACCGTCGCGCACGAGCTGGAGGAGCCGCAGGACCTGCTCGACTCCAACGACGAGGCCCCCATCATCCGGCTCGTCAACTCGCTCCTCTTCCGCGCGGCGAAGGAGCGCGCCTCCGACATCCATATCGAGCCGCAGGAGAAAGACATCTGCGTGCGGTTCCGCGTCGACGGCGTCTTGCAGGAGGTGATCCGGCCGCCCAAGCGCTTCCAGAATTCCATCATCTCGCGCGTCAAGATCATGGGCGGGCTCAACATCGCCGAAAAGCGCCTGCCGCAGGACGGCCGCATCCGCGTCAAGCTGGCGGGCCGCGACATCGACATCCGCCTCTCGACCACGCCCACCGTCTACGGCGAGCGGGTGGTGATGCGTCTGCTCGACAAGAGCACCGTGCTCCTCGATCTCCAAGAAATCGGGATGGACAAGGAGCAGCTCCGCATCATGGAGTCGATCATCCACCGCTCGCACGGGATCATCCTGGTGACCGGCCCGACCGGCTCGGGCAAGACCACCACGCTCTACGCGGCGCTGAGCAAGATCAATCGGCCCGATTTGAACATCATGACCATCGAGGACCCGGTCGAATATCAATTGAAGGGCATTTCGCAGACGCCGGTGAATGCCAAGATCGAGCTCACCTTTGCCAATGGATTGCGCAGCTTCCTCCGCCAGGACCCCGACGTGATCATGGTCGGTGAGATCCGCGATCTGGAAACGGCGGAGATCGCCATCCAGGCGTCCTTGACCGGCCACCTGGTCTTCTCCACCGTCCATACCAACGACGCGGCGGGCGCCATCACGCGCCTCGTCGACATGGGCGTCGAGCCCTTCCTCGTCGCTTCCTCCCTGATGGGCGTGCTCGCGCAGCGCCTGGTGCGCGTGCTCTGCAAGGACTGCCGGACGCCGTACTTCCCCACTCCCGAGGAGCTGGCGGAGATCGGCCTCACCGCCGAGCAGGTGCGCGAGGCCAGCGGCGGAATGCTCTACCGGCCCGCCGGCTGCGACCAGTGCAACTCGACCGGATATCGCGGCCGCAGCGGCATCTACGAGATGATGCTGGTCGACGACGAGATCCGGCAATTGATCCTGAAGAACGTCGACAGCGGCACCATCAAGAAGGCCGCGGTCACCTCCAAGGGAATGCTCACGCTCATGGACGACGGCGCCTTGAAGGTGCTCTCGGGCGTCACCTCCGTCGCCGAAGTCCTCAGCGTCACCCAGGAGGACATGAACTGATGCCCGTCTTCGAATACACGGGCCTCACCGAGGCCGGCAAGAACGTCCGCGGCATCCGCGATGTGGAGAGCAGCAAGGTGCTCCGCACGGTGCTCCGCAAG
>WNFI01255017.1_pt1 | contig 14298 bp, 14 predicted proteins | sample 5400471 | NCBI WGS metagenome assembly WNFI01 (sample SAMN13153348, study PRJNA577476) | soil metagenome | isolation source: 100 cm saprolite on Douglas fir-dominated hillslope | place: USA:California | collected 2013-09-17
GGGCCGACCTCCTATTCCTTCGACCACAAAGGGTTCCACTTCATCGGCCTCGACAACGTCTCCCGGGCCAAGCCGGAGGTCGGCGCGGAGCAGCGCGCCTGGCTCGCCAAGGATCTGGCGCGCTTCCCCAAGACGGCGCCCATCGTGGTCTTCACCCACCGGCCCCTCTTCGACCTGCGGCCCGACTGGGAGTGGTTCACACGCGACGGCGACGAGGTCATGGCCCTTCTGGCGCCCTACGAGAACGTCACTGTCCTCTACGGCCACATCCACCGTGAGCACGAGCAGACGATCGGCAGCGCGAAGCTCTTTGCCGCGCGCTCGCTCTGCTTCGCCTTCCCCGACCCCCAGGGCGTGGTCGACAAGAAGGCCATCCCGTTCGACAAAGCCGAGCCGTTCAAGAACCTGGGCATCCGGCAAGTGCAGGCGGCCCCCGGGCAAAAGGGAGCAACCGTCAAGGTGAGCGAGGTCTCGCTCGACGCGCGGGAGTTCTCCGGTACCGAGGGGTTCAACCAGTTGCTGAAGAACCCGTCTCTCTAGGAAAGGAGAAGCCACGTGCATCGACAGATTCGACTGACAGCGGCTCTGCTCATCGTGGCCGCGACCGGGCTCACCGGCAGCCGCCTGCGGGCCGCGGAGGAGCCGAAGGTCATCGCCATCACGGCCAAGCGGTTCGAGTTCAGCCCGAAGGAGATCACCCTCAAGCAGGGCGAGACCGTGAGGCTGCAGCTGACGACGGAGGACGTGACCCACGGCTTCTTCGTGAAGCCCTTGGGGATAGACGAGGACATCGCTCCGGGCAAGACGACCACCGTCGACGTCACTCCCAAGACGCCCGGCCGCTACACGACCATCTGTGACCATTTCTGCGGCGCCGGCCACGGCAACATGAAGATGACGATCGTGGTGGAGTAGCAGGCTCCCGGGCGGGACCAACCCTTCAGGGCGAGGCGCGTGCCGAGCGACGCCTCGCTAATCGGGGTGGTCCCGCCGAGCGCGCGCCCGCTGCAGCGCCGCGGTCAGATCCGCGGCCACGCGGTCACGCAGGCTCGCGGGCTCGATCACCTCGGCCCTAGCTTCGTATTGCGCCCGTCCCTTCCGCAGCTCTTCCGTGGAGGACTGCCAGTAGGTGGCGAGATCGAAGTCGGCGGGCCGCTCGCTCGGCTGGTCGAGCAGGCTCGCGTCCTCGATCCGGGACACGCGGTACGTTCGGAACCCGTCCGGCGTGCGCGCGACGAGGTACCACGTGCCCCCCTTGGCCACGAGCCCGAGCGGATCGACGGTGCGCTCCACGGGCTCTCGACCCGCGGGCCGGTAGAGGATCGCCAGCTTCCGGTCGCGCGCGACCGCGTCCTGGACGATCGGAAGCACGGACAGGTTCTCGGGCACTCCCCCCCAGCCGGTGGTGTCCACGTGAAGCCGCTGCCGGATGGAGGCTGCCTGCTCGCGCAGCGACACGGGCAAGGCCGCCATTAGTTTGTCGAGCGCGCGCTCCGCCGCCCGGGCCAGACGGGCGTCGCCGAGCACCCGCGGTTGGGCCATGAGAAGCGCGCGTAGCTCCACCTCGTCCAGCCCGGGCACCCGCGTGCGCCAGTCCTCGTCCAGCTGCCAGCCGCCCCGTGAGCCGCGCAACGCGAAGACGGGCACCCCGGCGGCGCTCAGCGCCTCCATGTCGCGGTGCACCGTCCGCAAGGACACTTCCAGCCGCTGCGCCAGCTCACGGCCCGTCAGCCGGCCACGGGCCTGGAGCAACAGCAAAGCGGAAAGCAGCCGGTCGGCTTTCATCGAAAATCTTGCGGGTTTCGATCTTCGCAGATCAATTATGACAGAGCCTGACATATATCATTGGCTACCCTATGCCCTATGGATTTGGGGCGCTCTCGCCCCTCGGAGGAGCCGGCATGAAGATGACCGATTTCTTTTCCGCTCAGCTGGGCCGAGAAGCACCCTTGTCGCGACGCGCTCTGGAGCGTGTTCCGGAAGGACGGCGGGACTGGAAGCCGCACGAGAAGTCGATGCCGCTAGGCTCCCTGTCGACGCTCGTCGCCACCATGCCGTCCTGGATCGATATGATGATCAACCAGAACGAGCTGGACCTCAGCCCGCCGGGAGGCTCGACTTACCGCCCGCAGGAATGGAGCACGACCCGCGAGCTGCTTCAGGCCCTCGACGAGTCCACGGCCAAGGGACGGGACGCCCTCCACAGCACGACCGACGAGTTCCTGATGACGCCATGGAGGCTTCTCGTCGCCGGGACAGTGGTCGCGGAAAACCCCCGGTCCATCTTCATTACCGATACCTTCACGCATTTGGCACACCACCGTGGACAGCTGACCGTCTATCTGCGCCTGAACGGTGCGCCCGTGCCGTCCATCTACGGGCCGACGGCGGATGACAAGAGCTTCTGAGAGAGCGGCGAGAGGACGGCGCTCGGCGACACGACAGGCGGGTGAGAAGATCCCCCGCCTCTCGGAACCTGGGCCTTCCCCTCCTCCGGCACCTCGGCTCCCCAGCCGACCATCTTGTTGACGGAGGCGGTCCACTGGGCCTCAGAGAGCCGCTGTTGCCGGAGGATGTCGGTGGAGTGACAGCTTAGGCAGGCCCGGTCGGCAATCGCCTTGCCCGGGCCCTCCGGCAGCACCTCGAGGCGCGTGCCGAAGATGGGGAGCTTGGGGTCGAACGGCGTCCCACCCTTCTCCTTGGCAGACTGGGTCCAGCCGGCAGTGAAAGCCGTGCCGCCGATCACGATTCCGACAAGGATTGAGGTCGGCCAGGATGGCTTCATGCCGTCACCTCGATGTCGGCCGAGTGCCAGGCGTTGTAGAGGTAGCCGCTCTGGTTCCACACCGCCTCTTTGGGTTGCACGCTCCCCCGGCTGTCGGTGGCACGCGCCCAAAGCGTGACTCTTCCCGGGGCCTCGGGCTTCCACGGGAACGTCCAGAGGCGCCACGCGTAAGGATCGTGTTCAGGATCGAGGACCGCATTCTTCCACGTCGCCCCACCGTCGGCGCTGATCTCCACCTTGCCGATGTCGGGCGCGCCGGAGAAAGCGAACCCGCGTACCGTGACCGTCTGGCCCACCCTGGCCACCTTCGGCGCGTCCGAGATGTTGGACTTCACGAATAGCTCCGTGACCGGGCGCATTTCGTCCGGCTTGAAGGTCACGCCCGGATCGCCCGGCTTGTTGGGGAAGCGGTAACCGACGTCCATGTAGAAGCCCTTCTGCGGGTCCCGCTGCGGGCTCAGACGTTCCAGCCATTTCATCCAATGGTCACCGGCCCAGCCCGGCACCACCAGCCGCGCCGGAGCTCCATGGAGCAAGGAGAGCGCCTCGCCGTTCATCTTGAGTGCGATCACGGCGTCCTCCAGGGCCTTCTCGATCTCCAGGCTCCGGAAGAACGGCGGCACCTTGCCGGGTGGGTTGTCGGTCCCGAAGGTGTGCAGGTGCTGGCTCGTCCCCTTCAGGCCGGCCTTGACCAGAACGTCCTTGACGCGCACGCCCGTCCAGCGCGCGTTCCCCACCGCCCCGAACTTCCATTGCACGCCGGGGACGACGGGCTTCATGAAGCCGCGTCCGTTGCCCGCGCATTGGAGGACGCAGGTCACCGTCGTCTGGGGCATCGCGTTGAGCTCCGCCAGGGAGAGCTTGAGCGGGGCCTCCACCTCACCGTCCACGGCAAGAGCCCAGCTCTTGAGATCGGGGGCCTGCGGGATCCAATGCTGACGAACGAAGAACAGGTCGTTGGGAGTGAGGTAGGTCGTCAGCGCGTCCAGCGGCGTCTCCGCGCACGCGGCGTACCCATTCACCTGCAGCATCCTGCGCCTGGCCGGGGAGACGTCCCTGACCGCGGTCGCAGCGATGCCCGGAAAGGCGGCCACGCCCGCGGCCAGGCCCAGGAACGCTCGCCGGCTCAGGCCCGGACGAAGATCTCGCTGATCGCCCATTGGATCCTCCTTAGACCGCGGAGTCGACGCCCCAACTCCTCTGCCGAGTTCGCGCGAAGGGCGGAGGCAACATGGTGTAGCTCTAGCGTACTATACGGCCGCGCGACCCCGTCTTCTCTCCTCCCTTCCGTCTCCCCCCTGCCCGCGGTGATGGTCGCCTCGGCGGTCTCCGAGGCCCGACCAGCGACCGGGGCCATCGCGTTCAGGGGTTCGGCCCTACACCCCGAACTGGCGGAGATGGTGGTCCATATGGAGGTAACCCCAGCGCAGCCACGCGGCGCTCGACATCTTGCCGAATCTCGGATGCGACCGCCCCTCGAACCTTCCCCGCTGCGCGGGAATGAGCTCCAGGAGCGCCTCGAGCCGCGCCACGTCCGCCGCGAAGTCGGCCGGCCTTGTACCCCCCAGCTCTTGATCGAGCTCCGGCCGGGTGAGGATTCCCGCTGGCCAGGGCAGGGGAAGATAGAGGCAGAGCCACTTGACGATCGTGCGCTCGAGCAGGTTGGTGGCCTCGCTCACGGGCTTCTCACCCAAGACCATGCGAGCGGTGTCGGTCAGATGGCACACCATCCCAGGAGCCGACATTCGCCCCCAACGAGCCACGCTGTCCGGACGCACGCCCTGCAGTCGCCGGAGAAGGTCCGCCTGGTCGCGCGGCTCGGCGAGCGTCTTCACGTCTGGTCGGTCATCGCCCGAGTAGTCGCTCTCCGCCGGCCTCGCGGAACGCGGCCAGCGCCTGCTCGCGGCCCGCGTGGGCCTTGGCCAGGACCTCGCGGAAAGCGGGATCGCCCCGCAGAGCGTCGAACTGCGGGCGGCCGGAAAGGGTCCGGGCGACAAAGTACCCCTTCTCCACCCCCCGCCGCAGGTAGTCGAGTCCGCGCTCCTGCTCGCCCACGTCGCAGAACAGCCACCCCATCTGGAAGATGGCCTCCGGGTCGTCCATGATCTTCAGCCCGCTGAAGGCGGAGACGGCGGCCAGCATGTCCGCCGGGCGCCGATCCAGCCAGGCCTCCAGGCACTCGATCCACGACAGAAAGGCGGGCGTCCGCGGGCCTTGGCGCATGGCGACCAGCCGTCGGCGCGCCTCGTCAAGGCGGCCGGCCAGCCCCAGGCCGACGACCCGGATCCCGTCGTCGGCGCCCGCGATGACCAGGGGCGGCTTGACGGCCAGGATTCCTTCGATGTCGCCCATCATCAGCAGGGTTTGCTCGAGACTCGAGGGGACGTTCGGGTCGAGCCGCCGTGCTTCCTCGTGGGCGGCGATGGATTCCTCGAAGAGCCCACAATAGCGGCAGGCGTGAACCAACCCCGCGAACAGCTCGGGATCGTTGCCGTGACGGTCGGCCTCGGTCAGCAGGCGCACGAGCGCCGTCTTCGTCTGGCCGATGTCCGCCTCGAGATGCGCGTAGAACTTGTGCGCCACGGAGAGCCGCGGGTTCAGCTCGAGGGCCCGGCGGAAGGCCTCCTCCGCACGCGCCTCGCCGTCCGTGGAGTTGTCGATGTACTTGCCGATCACCCGGTGGCAGCGGCCCAAGTGGGCCCAGGCGGGAGCGAAGCCAGGGTCCAGCTCCACGCAGCGCTGATACAGATCACGGGCCCGCGGCAGCTGGTCGTAGGTGCGGGCCAGCTCGTGCCCCCGGAGATAGAGCTCATAAGCCCGGGCGTTGCGCGGGGCATCGAGCGTCGGCGATTCCTCCACCACACCGAGGGGGAGCGAGAGCGCCTCCACGACCCGCCGGGCGATGTCGTCCTGCAGCCGGAACAGATCTCCCAGCGACGACTGGACGGTGTGCGACGTGAGCAGCGTCCCCTCCGGGGCCGCGACGAGTTGCGCGGCGGCGCGCAGCTGGTCGCCGGAGCGAAGCACCGTTCCCATCACGACCCGGTCGACGTCGGCCTCCGCGGCCAGAGCCTTCAGGTCCGGCGCGTCTCCCGCGAAGCGGGCGGCGGTCGCGCTCGAGCGCACTATCAGCGAGCCGATCCCGGAGAGGGAGGTCGCGATGGCGTCGGGCAGGCTGAAGGCCAGGAAGTCCGTCTCGGGATCCGGGCGCAAGACGCGAAACGGCAGAACCACCAGGCGCGTCAGCGCGCGGGCCAGCGCGGGCGTGTCGTCCCCGTTGACGCTACGAATCGATCGCAGCTCCTCCGCCATGGCATCGGCCGATGCGGGGCGCTCCGGGGGACGCTTGGCCAGCGCCCGGCGGATCACGCGGTCGGCCGCAGCCACGGCGGGCGAGCCGCTGACCGCCGGGGGCTGTTCGTATAGGGTGGCGTGGAGGATCTCCACGACGTTGCGGCCGCCGAAGGCCGGGCGGCCGGCAAGCATTTCGAACAGGATGGCCCCCACCGCGAAAAGGTCGCTGCGGGCGTCCACCCCCTCCCCTGTCACCTGCTCGGGAGCCATGTAGCGGGGGGTGCCCACCAGCATCCCGGTGCGCGTCAGCTCCGCGGCCGAGCTGAGGGATCGTGCGAGCTCCGTATCGCCCGGGCGCGCGAGGCCGAAGTCGAGGAGCTTGACCCCGTGGGGAGTGAGAAACACGTTGGACGGCTTCAGGTCGCGATGGACGATGGCGCGCGCGTGCAGCGCGGAGAGGGCGGCCAGTATTCCCAGGCCGATCGGCACCGTCTCGGCGACACTCAGGGGTCCTCGCCGCAGCCGCTCGGAAAGGGCCTCCCCCTCGAGGAGCTCCATGACGATGAACAGCTCGCCGCTGTCCTCGCCGATCTCGTAGAGCTGGCAGACGTTAGGGTGATTGACCCCGGCCGCGGCCCGGGCTTCGCGCCAGAAGCGCTTGCGCGCCGTCTCGTCGCCCACGAGCGACGACATCTTCTTGACGGCGACCGTGCGCTCCAGCCGCTCGTCGCGAGCCTCGTACACGACGCCCATCCCGCCCTCTCCGAGCTTCCGGGCGATCGCATAGCGCCCGATGCGGGCGGGAACGCCCTCGCGGGGGGGCGTTATCTCGAGCATCGGAGAGGGATGCGGAGACAGCACCGCTCCCGTCACCCAGTCGTAGAGGGCGCGCAGCCGTCCCCGCGGCGTGTTGTCGACCGGCTTCTCCGCCACGGTTGACTTCGATCATACCCCGACCGGTCGGGAGGCCGGGCGGCACCTGCCTGATAGAGAAGAGTAAATGGCGAAGAAGACGAACCACACCCCGGCCCCCGAGGCCCTTTCGACCGATGTCACCCTCAACAGCGCGAGGGAGGCCCGGAACGCCTCGTCTCCGAGGCCGAGTTGGTCTCCCCGCGACGGCCGGGAACCTCGCCGGGCTGAAGTTCGTGGGCTTCTCCCTGTAGAAGAGCCCAGAGAGAGAGAATCTGCGTGACCTTCCCCTCACGTGCCTTTGGGCGGGATCCAGGCGTCGCTTATGGGTAGCAGCGCATTACGAAAAGACGCCCGCTGAAGGCCGCTACCGAAGGGGCGGAGGGGCTTAGGATCCTCGCCATAGTGAGGCGCGGTTTCCGCGCGGGGAAGGAACCCTCTGGACGCCGCGCCATAAATCTCGCGAACCAGCACGGCCGATGACGTGGCTCCCCTCGCCGCTCCGTCGTGAGGCCAGCGACCCAACTCGGGCTTACTCAGTGGCTTACAACGTCGGCCGCTATGACAGCCATGCTATCGTTTTCAGGTGAGTAATTGTTCGGCGGACTAGGGCGTAGGCGAGCTTGAACCAGAGACAAACGGGGCGGAGCTTGAGGTTTCTGGGTCTGAGCCTTGCCGTGTTCCTCGGACCGGGTCCACCTCAGATGCCCCAGAAGGTCGTGATGGCATTGCGAGTGCTGCGGCTCCGACTACCCGAGATCGCCTGGGTTGAGCCACCGGTCCACGCGGACCTTACGGGCAATGGCATCTCAGACTTGGCGATTGTGGGTAAGAGTACTCAGTCTCTGGTTGTGGCCGTAATCATTGGACCAATCGACAGCGGCTCCAAGATGCTGTGGTTATCGTTTCCGATCGGTGATCCCGATTTTGTGAACGCCGCTTGCGCCGCCAAAGCCTCGCTAGCGGTCGAGGACGTTGTGCTGCCCGCCAATCTCGATGACGCCAAGCCCACACGGGCGCGACCCAAGGGCCTGAGGCTGGAACTACCGCCATGCGACGTCCTCCATCTATTTTGGAGGGCGGACTCCACCGGCTTCGCTTGGTGGAGACAGCCCTGAGCAGCTTCCCCGGCCGCGGCGCTCGCGAGGTCCCCCCATTGCGCTCCAGCAGGCTGTCAAGGTAGTCGTCGCCGGCGTGTACGCGAGTTGCCGAGCCAGGCGTTGCAGGAGGGCGCCTCCGCTCCTTCCGGTCCTCCAGGAGCTCCCTCACCCAGCGCCCGAGCGTCCCGTGGTCGGCGGCCGTCATCCGGTCTAGGATCTGCCGCGCCCCTTCGTCCGAGAGCACGAGACGAAGACAGAGCTAACGCAACCCCCGTTGCCCGACCCACCACAAACCATTGATACAACTCCCTATCGTTGGCACTTTGGACCTTCTCTGAAATGTGCGTCGCTCCGTCTCAAAGCGCCCGGAACATTGGCTTGACATAGGCGTATATACTCCTATATTATGCGCATATACTCTTATGGCAACGGACCCCGAACATACCGCCCGCCGAGCCGCCCCACCGCGTTCGGCCCGGTGCAACTGCGCGCAGTTGCGCGAAGCGGCTCGCCACGTGACCCTCCTGTACGACCAGCATCTAGCCGCGGCGGGGTTACGCAGCACGCAGTTCTCGATCCTCGCGCGGCTCAAGGAACTCGGCCCGACCACGATCAACGCCCTGGCGCACGCCCTAGTGATGGACCGTACGACACTCGGACGAAACATCCTCCCCCTGCAGCGCCGGCGCCTGATCCTTGTGAAGCGGGGCGAGAACGACGCCCGGCGGAAGGAGCTGCATTTGACGACGGCCGGGCTGGCACGCCTCGAGGCCGGCTTCGATGGATGGGCCAAAGCACAGGCTCAATTCGAAGGGACGTTGGGCAAGGAGCGGGCCTCGCAGCTGCGCGACCTGTTGCGCGCCGTCGTCGGCACGGACTTCCACGCCGAACCCGACGCACGAGTGTGACGAACACTTAGTGAGTGACGTTCAAGACCGGAGAGTCCAGGTGCCGATTGCAACCATCCACATGCTCGAAGGTCGCCACAACGAGCGCCGCCTGGGTCACGTGGCCGAGGCAGTACAGGATGCGCTCATGAGCGTCCTGAAGAATCCCTCGGCCGATGTCTTTCAAGTGATTCACGTGCTACCGCGCCCCCGGTTCTCACACTCCCCCACGTTTCTCGGAATGAAGCACTCCGAGGACCTCATCCGGCTCGAAGTCGCGTTCGTCTCAGGGCGCCCGAAAGAGACCCGGCTTACCCTGCTGAAAGAACTGAACGCGCAGAATCGTCGCACGCGCCCGCATATCGCCTGATGACCTGGTGATCCTGTTGTCTGAGACCGCAGGCGAGAACGTTTCCGTCGGTCAAGGACTCGCGCAGAAAGCGTTCGTCTCCGCCGGAACGGTTGCGGATGGAGACGTGCCAATCACACGAGGATCGGTAAATGGAGCAAACCCATGACTGCTTCGAAAGGTGCCGCCTTGGTCAACAACGTATCCCTTAGAGGCGCAAGCAACAACGCGGCTTCCCCATCCAAGAGGGAGATTCTGAGCTGCCCGGAGCGGCCTGGCGGACTTCCCAGTCACGCTCAGTCTGCACGGGTCTGGATCAACGGAGGTAGAGCCATGAGTTCACCAGCTGTTAGGAGTAGAAACGTGCTGAAGAGACATTCGATGCGGTTCGCCGCCGCTCTCCTGCCAGCGGTGGCCAGCTTTGTCGCCGCTCCCAACGCAGCCCTGGCTGCCGCACGCCAGCATCATGATCAGGTGCCGGGCTACTACCGACTGAAAGTCGGCGACTTGGAAGTGACGGCCCTATTCGATGGTCCCGCCGTATTCGATCAGCACTGGCTGACCGGCACCAAGCCGACGATGGATGGTGTTGCGAAGGAACTGCAGGAAGATCCGCACATCCTCGAGATTTCTGTTACGGGTTTCTTGGTCAACACGGGCAAGCAGCTTATCCTCATTGATGCGGGCGCCGGCACTTGGTTTGGTGGGGGAGCGCTCGGGCGCTTGGCGGGCAGCCTCCGCAGCGCAGGCTACACGCCGGAAGAAGTCGACATGGTTTTGGTCACCCACCTCCATTCCGATCACGTCGGCGGCGTGACCACCCAGGATGGAAGGCGCGTCTTTCCAAATGCCGATGTCTATGTCGCGAAGGCTGAAAGCGAGTTTTGGTTGTCGCCGGACCTCGCTGCTAAGGCCCCGAAGGACGCGCAGCCATTCTTCCAGAGTGCACAAGCCATCGCAGCACCGTACATCAAGGCCGCTAAGTGGCACACGCTTAGTGGCTCCGAGACAATCGTCGACGGCATGCAACTCGTTCCTCTGTCTGGTCACACTCCAGGCCATACTGCCTATGAATTCTCGTCGAAGGGGCAGCACATCCTATTTTGGGGCGACACCCTCCATGTACAGAACCTCCAGCTCCACAATCCCGAGGTCACGGTGGTCTTCGACATCGACCCGACTGCGGCTGCTGCGACACGGAATCAATTGCTGTCCAAGCTCGCGCGCGAGGATGTTCTGATCGCGGGACCGCATATGTTGTTTCCTGGCCTCGGTCGCCTGCACAAGGAGGGGAGTGGCTATAGCTGGACACCCGTGGCATTCACCGATCAATGGGTCGAGTCCGCGCCTTCACCGCAAAAGTAGTAATGCTGCTGAGCAAGCCGACAGGTTACGTTGGGACCATCGGAAGCGGTGGACTTGGTCGTTGGCACTTGCTTTCTGGAGGGATGTGGCTGCGAGGTACGTGGCTTACGACCGCGTGAGAACAAGGCGCCGCAGACCAGAGGCCTCGGCGCGCCCACAATGGCGTTCCACCCCCGAGCCTGCTGAACTCCACACTTGGGTGCAGCGGTCCACCTTTTGCTTGCGATAATCACAGTCCCTTTTACCCGCGTCCATCAATGCCCTACCACCTAATGGCAGCATCCGCCCTTCTGAGCGTCACCGTGGTACCCATCATCGCCGCAATCGGGATAGGAGGCTTTATGGAGCCGTCAACAAAAGAGCGTCTTCATTTTGCGCCTGGTCAGAACGCGTTTTCAGTTAAGGTGTTCACCTCCCCCGACGATCAGTTCTGGACTAACTCCGTCATTATCGGGGGACTACATGAAGTGATGTTGGTCGATGCGCAGCTGACCCGGACCAGCGCTGAAAGGGTATTGCAGGAAATCAAAGAGACGCACCGCCCACTGTCTCTTATCTACATTACCCATGAGCACGCCGATCACTTTCTAGGTCTGGAGGTGTTTAAGCAGGCATATCCGAGAGTGAGGATCATTGCGAGTTCGGCGGTAGTGGACCGCATCAACAAGGTCTATCAAGAGAAGGTGGACAAATGGCAAGCGCTCTTGGGCTCAGGCGCAACCTCTCACGTTGTTGCCATTGAAACATTCGACGGCAGCGTTATTGACTTTGACGGCTCAACCCTGGAGATCCTTAAACCCATCCAAGGCGACACTGATGAAAACACGATGCTGTGGATTCCTGGACAGCGAATCCTCATTGCCGGCGATGTTGTGTTCAATAGCATGCACGTTTACACCGCAGAGACAGACAGCAAGGCTAGAGGGAGATGGTTGAACTCGTTAAGTCAAATCCGCGACTTAAAGCCTTTGGTTGTTATCCCTGGACATAGCAAGGTTGGCGCTCCCCTCGACGCGAGTACCGCCGTAGAGTTTACGGCGAAGTACTTATTGGTCTTTGACGAAGAACTCAAACAAGCCAAAGGGCCGGATAGTCTCATTAAAGCCATGAAGGAGAGGTTCCCGTCCGCCGACTTCCTCTTGGCTATCGAACGCGGCGCGAAGGCCAATGTCACACCCTGACAAGCGACTGACGACTTGGTAGGCGGAGCCTTCGTGGCCGACGCGAAGGCTCACACCGATCACCGCGGATGATGCCAATGAAGAAGTACAAGATTGCGGTTTTGGACGATTACCAAAATGCGGCCCTTGAGAGCGCCGATTGGTCGGTGCTCCGCGATCGAGCGGAGATCGCCGTATTTCAGGACCACCTGGCCGCTCCGGACGCCGTGATTGAGCGGTTGCTGCCTTTTGATATCGTTTGTGTCATGCGCGAGCGGACGCCGCTGCCCCGCGGCATCATTGAGCGCCTTCCCAATCTCAAGCTCATTGCCTCGACGGCACCTATGAACGCGTCGATCGATATGGCCGCCGCGGGCGACTATGGGATCCCGGTGGTTCATACGGGGTATACGGCGGACCCGACGATCGAATTTACCTGGGCGCTGATCTTGGCCTCCGCGCGACATATCGTGACGGAGAGCAGCTCCATCCGATCCGGCGGCTGGCAGCAAACAGTGGGCACGGATCTCCGTGGAAAGACCCTGGGCGTTCTGGGACTTGGGCGGATAGGATCGGAGGTCGCGCGGGTCGGGAGCGCTTTTGGAATGAATCTGATTGCCTGGAGCCAGCACATGACGCCCGAGGCCGCCAAAGCCGCTGGCGCAATCCTGGTTTCCAAGGACCAGCTGTTCGAACGGGCCGACATCCTGACGATCCATTTGGTGTTGAGCAGCCGTACGCGCGGCCTGGTGGGGGCCGCGGAGCTGGGGAGAATGAAGCCAACGGCCCGGTTGATCAATGCGTCACGCGGGCCGATCGTCGAAGAGGAAGCTTTGATCAGCGTCTTGAAGAACAAGCGAATCGCCGGCGCGGCCATCGACGTATTCGACATTGAGCCGCTGCCTCCGTTCCACCCCTTCCGGACGCTGGACAACGTGCTGGCAACGCCGCATATCGCCTACGTATCGCATGGTCTTTACAAGACGTTCTACGAGGATACCGTCGCGAATATTCGGAAGTGGCTCGACACCCACACATGAGAGGGAGTGGTCGAAAGGAGAGGGAACTATGGGAAACGATGGCGCTTATGTAGCTCTCGCACTGAAGGCGTGGAAGGTGCAAATTGAACGAGCGGACAAGCTTTTTGGAAGCCTCTCATCCGAGGAGGCCCAGCGGGAAGTAGCGCCGGGCAGGAACAGACTGCTTTACTTGTGGGGACATCTCACAGCCGTACACGACGCGATGCTGCCGTTGTTGGGACTGGGAGAACGGCTCCACCCGGAGTTTGATGCCGCCTTCGTCTCCAATCCCGACAAATCGCACCCGGCCCCTCCCTCGCACGAACAGGTTCGCCAGGCATGGAACGCCGTTAATAGTGATTTGCGGAAGGGCATTGAAGGAATGGCGTGGTCCGACTGGCTCCAGCGGCACACCGCCGTATCGGAAGAAGATTTCGCCAAAGACACTTCGCGCAATCGCTTTGCCGTCCTGCTGAGCCGTACGAGCCATCTGTCCTATCACCTCGGCCAGGCGGTGCTCGGATTGACCAAGTCGTAGGCTGTCGCTTCAGAAAGGGAGCAAAGATATGCGGTCCCCAAAGGCAACAGTGACTTCGAGACGGGAGTTCCTATCGGATGCCCTCGGAATCACTCTGGTAACGGCCTCGACTTGGCCAATCCCAGCTGACCAAGCCCGGTCGATGCACGGACAATCGGACAGTAGTACCTCCAACTCCGGACGCACAACCCAAAAGGGATCCCTGAGGTGGGACGTGTTCTTGGCGCCCAGCATACCTGCCATCACGAGCGATCTGCCTCCAGGCGAAACACAGCGGCCGTGGCCGCCGATTTCGTCAACCCTTATCTCTGGGGAGCAGGACGCTGTCCTAGTCGACACCCCAATTACGGTCGAGCAGGCTCGAGCCCTGGCGAATTGGGTGGTGGCGAGGGGCAAGAATCTGACGACGATCTATGCCACCCATGGCCACGGCGATCATTTCTTTGGCACCAGTACCGTTCTGGACCGATTTCCAGGTGCCCGTTTCGTCGCGCGGCCGGAAGTGATTGAGATTATGCGCCAGCAACTATCGCCAGAGTCTCTCAATACGTTTTGGAAACCGCGCTTTCCCGACCAGATTTCCAGCCAGCTTGCGATCGCGGAAGAACTGACTGGAAACGTCATTAACCTGGAAGGCCACGATCTAGTCAGTGTGCCCCTCGGATTCACCGACACTGCTAGCACAACCTGCCTTCACGTTCCATCAATCGGTCTGATCGTTGCGGGTGATGCCGCCTACAACGGCGATCATCTGCATCTGTCAGAGTCGCCGAATCAGCAGAAGCGCCAGGAGTGGATCGCTGCCCTGGATAAAATGGAGTCGCTTAAGCCACGCGCAGTAGTCGCCGGGCACAAGCGCGTCGGGAACGATGATAGCCCTCGGATCATC
>WNFI01699930.1_pt1 | contig 14298 bp, 18 predicted proteins | sample 5400471 | NCBI WGS metagenome assembly WNFI01 (sample SAMN13153348, study PRJNA577476) | soil metagenome | isolation source: 100 cm saprolite on Douglas fir-dominated hillslope | place: USA:California | collected 2013-09-17
GTGTCATACAGCCTCATTTCGCGAAAGAGATGCTTTTGTAGGGTCGAAGCGATAAAGGCATCCGTGGCTCTGTAACCGCTAGCGAGACATGCACATAACATGCGCAGGGGCTCGTTGTTGAACTGATGGATGACGATGAATTTTCGGCAATGCTCGACGACGGCTGGATATCGCTGAGCGTAGATGGCACAGGCTAACATTGATTCGTGTCAAGGGGTTGTTTTGAAAAAAAAAAGCTTGTTACGCACCGATTGACGCGAGTCGAATGGTGTCCTGACTATGACGGTCCATATATGCATTCGAGATCAGGACATGATTGAGTACTTCGTCTGCGAGTTCATACTTTCCACGCTTCGTTAGAATGAACGCATACTGCGAAGTCTATTAAATCTTTACACCAAAAGCACACGGGGCCTTCCTCACCTGCATAAACAGCCGAAGCCAATTCTCGAAGGTGACACTGCGAAAGTTGTCAACGGCCCTCGTCCTGTTGTTCTCATTCGTTCGGTCATGGGAGAGCCTCACTCGCTCTGTTGATCTTGTCGGTCGTGCACGTCGGAGCATTTACCGGAAGTTTCGCGCTTACCAATGTCCAAATGCAGACGAGAAGCCATTTCGTCTTCGTTTTCTTCAGCAGTTCTTTTGGCTCTCTTTGGTAGCATGCCCCGGAACGGGTTACTCTAGACAAGAGAAGGCGATGTCCGTTCGAACATTGGGGATCATACAGGCATTAAAGGATACTCACTCTAGATGTTCGGAACAGGTTTCTCGTTTCTCTGAACATGTCGACCAGTTTTTCAGCTTCGAAAAGCCACTCTCGCTCTGCGAGCTCCTGACCAGCAGCGCCTCGCGGCAACAGCATCCTGGGCCAGAGTTCACAAAGAAGCTTGTAACCGTGTTTCACTTCCTCCTCCTTTTTTCGTTCTAGCTCGTGCAGTTGTGGCAAAGTTAATCGGCCCGTTTTCGAGACTTTGCTCTTCTTTTTGGCAGTCGACTCTTCGAAAAGCGACGAACTCTGCGTATCTGCTGGGTTCGCATTGACTACAGTATCTTTGTGGCGCTTCTTCCGCGAGTCAATCACTGGAATATATCGTACATCCGTCGTCTAGCAAGGTTTGTCAAGACGTACCCTGGTAGACTAGATCCAATGCTTTGCGTGGCTCATGGAGCACTTCATAAATTCCTGCCAATCGCAACTTGACATCATTCAAAGAAGAATCCAAGGAGAGTACTGGAAATGTTTATGCGTTCCATCAAAGGTAGAAATGAATCAACGAGACATACTGGTTTCGTAGACTTCGGCTGCATCCTGAAGTTGTCCGAGCATGTAGTAGCACAGTGCGACCTGGAGGAGGACGTGCAAACTACTGGTCTAAGGATGACATAAACAATCAGTTGGCGATACGATGGTGTGATGGACAGCATACTCCAGCATCTTGACCAAGCATTTCGTATATGGGCCTCGCTCGAGCATACATCTCTCGATCGAAGTATGCATCCGCGATTTCAACGAATAGGGGAGCATAGTCGACAACATCCTGGCTCAAAACAATACTAGCATGGGCCTGTCTTTGTATCAGCACTCAGAGTCTCGATTGAACAATGTGATTACATACCACACCCTCTTCAATATCGCCCATCTTAATTCTTGCGACAGCTAGCCGATGCCGTGCATTCACGTCAAGGGGATACTTTCCCGGGGCCAGCTCACGCCCACGCCCACTTCCCAGCCTCGAATCTGCCTCATCGTATTCTCTGTCATCTTCGCATGAGTCCCATAACTTCTGTGAGCCACGTCCTTGGAGCCATCTACATCCACTTCGTATGACGCGGATAGCCTTGTCATGATCTCCCATAGTGTTATACAGATCGGCGAGGACCAGAATCTCCATGAGACTGTATCCGCCCCCGGGGACTTCTTGGCCCGTTTCCGGGTCGATACCATGACCTCCTGGGAAGGTCGCCGAGTAATACGCGAAAGCGGCCTCATAAAGCTCCGCGCATTGACCGTAGTCAGACACTTCGATAAGGAGGGGTCGAAGTTCCTTGAGGACGGTCAAGTCGTGTGGGACTCGTTTCAACAAAACCAAAAGCGAACTTTTTGCCTTGATTTGATTCAGTTAGAGGAGACGAAAAGTGAAGAAGTGCTTACTATTCGATTATCACCAATCTCTTTGGCAAGCGCTGCTCGGTCCCATAGCGCATTAAGGTTGGACGGGTCTAGACTGTGGACCTTTCCATAGCAGTACAATGCTTGTTGGTTGAAGCCCATCTCCCTGCGGTCATCTTAACGACTGGAGCCTTTATCAATAGATGGATATGCGCACTTCGATTCCTTGGCCAATCGCTCCCACTCATCGGCATCGTGATGAAGATGGGCGCCCATTACGCGTAGCTGCAATGCCTTCTGAGACTGTCCGAGATCATGGTGGCAGTTGGCAAGCACAGACCAGGCCGACATAGCTCGGGGCTCGATTCGAATGACTTCTTGCATGATTTGAATACTCTCCTGTATCCTTCCATCGATGTATGCTTGGTTTCCCTCTCCTATGAGGGCTTTGACTTGCTGAGATAGCACCACCCCTGGGCGCCGGCCATGACGCTGTGGCAGAGTTTAAAGTTATCGACAACAGTCCCGCAAACAGACGATGGTAACACCACACCTTTCTCCGCCTTTTGCCAATCCCGGACGCGGCCCTTAGGTCATCACGAAACTCAACTTCCTGCTCCCCGATGTCGAGATCCCACTCTTTGCCTAAGACGCCAACTGTGGATGAATCATCGGCCAGCCTGATATTCTGAACCAAGCGGCTAGAGACAACGATGATGTTAAGAATATCGGTGGTGGGTGAAGGAAGGACGTTGCACACTTAAAGTCACCCTCTATCCGAGGCTCTGCCCCGGGAAGCTCGATGCTTTCTTGCTCTTCGTCAGACGAGCTGCTTTCATCTGCAGGCGATAGACTATATGTCGAGCGGTCGTCAAAATCATCGATGTCCATTGACGGAATCAATTACTGTAAATTCAATTCGCCGAAAGTTTGTCAAGCGGATCGGACCGGGCCGGGGCCTCGCAATGAAATGACCTTGGTCATTATTCCCATTCCCTCCTAGTTCTCATTACGCGCCGTTGCTCTCTCACGTCTTCACAACCCATGGAAACCAGAGATCCTCACTATGTCTCCAGCTCAGAGTCTGACGCGGACCCTCACCGTCCTCCAAAGCGCGCCCGCCACTCTTCTCCCTCAGATCATTCCAGAACAAACGGGCGAAATGCTACATCATCATCTGGATTGCGACCACTTTCCCTCTCTATCCTTGGAGTAGAGCCCCTCGATGAGTTCATTCGCGAAGTTGCAGACTTCGTTCATCATTCGATTACAACACGGCCACGAGACCTAAAGGGCGAGATTGAGGTCGAGGCGAAGATTGGCGTGCTGAGGGACAGGGGAGGTAACAGACTCCAACTGCCCGTACTGGTCGAGACAAGTATGATCTTTGTTGTTCGGAATATTCAGGAAATTTACTACTCTTGTCAGTCCTTGCTCCAAAAGCTACAGACTGCCGCTTCGAGTCTAACATGTCTCAAGTGAGCTGCGTATCAATTCTTCGACGACTTGGTTCACGCCCGTCTTCTAGGCCCAACATCAACATTATAACGTCCTTCTCAACAGGCTCAAAGAATCATCAGACAAGCCAGGACACCCCTCAGAACCCATCAAGTACACTCATTCACATCTCGTCGACTCCTTCTATGCGTCCGAGAATCTTAGGGAAAGAGAGAAGATTCGCGTGACGCGTAACGAGAAGACTGGGGACGTCCTTGCGGCGGTGAAGAAGATACGCTTAGGCAACTTGGATGTCTACAGTCCCAAACGAGCCGCGGACTGGCGCATTAGCGTGAATGTTGAAGTTCCAGGTGCATATTCCTGTTCTCCCAACGCGCGATACGTTTCTTAACATTCTCTTCAGTACAGCATCCCTTGGGTTCACCGACGCACAAACGTCGAAAAGACCGCATTAGCTACTCTCACGAAGAGTTTATCGTCGACTTAACGCAGGTCGCATCATACGACACACCAGGCTCCCAGGTAGGTTGCACCGCAGTCGCTTAAGCCCAATATATCTTCATTCTCGTACAGCCAGAGCTTCTCCATGAACTGGAACTAGAATTTGCTCATTCAGAGTTGCTTACTGCCGCAGCCGCAAAACGGGGTGATGAGGGTGTCCCAGACCATGAGCGTTTCGCATTCGATGAGCTCATTCGGGCCTTCGTGAATAATGCACGAGTACTGGCTCGAAATGCAGATGGGAGCTGGCAGTGACATCATAAACTATGTTGTTTTTGTTCGTTCTGCGTGTTCATTATTTTCCCTTGATATACCGCCCCGTTCCTTGACCCTCTTTACGTTACAGTCTACTGTAATTCTATATGCCTCGATCGACAGATGCAAATGCGGGTTCTGCGGAATCTGGGCTACAAACGCATAGAAAGCTTCGAGAACATGGTGCATGGATACTGTACATATCAAAACCACAAGTGTCACTGGGCTACTACTAATGTTGCAGACCGTCAACCTCAACTTGATCACCATCCTCCAGGTCTGCCTCGGAGATTGGGGTCTCAGGGTCCATACGCTCGCCATCAATCATAAGTCGTGGCCCCCCTTCCCCACGGATGTTTCTACCATCAGAGTACTGATCCGCTATCCCCGCACGTTTCAAGAATGCCTTAACAATGGCGCCACAGGTTGTCGTCTGTCGCACTTTGAGAGTGACATCCTTTGTAACACCCGACCGTACGACCAGCTTGAATATGTCGCCATCGTCATCATCTGCCATTGATTGAGTATCCGATTCAGATTCACCGTCCTCCGCGCTGCCTGGCGGCGAGGACCCTTGAGCCAGTGCATTTGTACCCGGCGGAGGATGCTCCTGCCGGTGCTCACGGAGATATTCGTAGGTCACGAGGTCGGACGCGTCTAGACGCAATGCATCAATCACATCAAGTGGCGCGCTCTCGAACTTTGTGACAAACGTACTCATTTGTGCTTCGGCCCAGATTTTCAAGCTGTGTGGCGTTGCAGACGCGAATACGCGTGAACCATTATGTGTCAAGACAAGTGACCCCGAGAGAATGCCAGCCGTGTCGGCGATATCCTCGAAGAGCGCGTGAAAAGTGTCATGCTATATGGAGGAGGTCACAAACACTCCAAGGAAGGTAAAATGAAGTTTAATACCCTTTTCGTTACGAAGGTCCAAAGGTCAACACTGTTATCAGCGCTCAGCGGATGGGGCTGCCAGTGTACTTTAATTGTGACATTCTCTGGTCCACCTCTTTTCTCGAGGTCGCCGCCATGATTGACTCGTGCCCTTGCCTCTCGAGCAATCGAAACGAGGTCTTCATCAAGCACGATGCTATCCACTGAGTCGTCAATGTACTCGTTTGATGGAGAAGCCGGACGTGGTACATTTCCTAATTGTGTGCTACAAAAGTTCTTGAGACCGAACCAGGTGAATATCCACAATAGAAAAAGGCTTACCGGACAATGTCCCGAACGTTCAGAATTTGTTGCATGGAGAGCTCTGGGGGAGGAGTCAATGATCTCGATCGGCTGCGCGGCCGTTTGCTGCCTCTTGCTGCGCTGGAGGTAGGATCGTCTGCCACTTTAGCAGTGATATCAGTGACTTCTGCGTCACTCTCATCGTCGGTCTCTAGCAAGCTAGTCATAAGGGTTTCAAGAGTCAGAGAAAGGTCGTCATCAACGCCTATGTAAGTTAGAATGATGTCCATCGATCGACATTGTGTACACCCTATTGCGAAACCTCGCCATAGAGACGACAGCCTAGCAGGAAGGCCATTTATGCGGATGTGAAGGGAATGACTCACCTCATATCTATATCAGCATGCCTGGTCCATCCTGGAAGGTCATTATCGTCCCGTTGTCTTGCTCTTGCTTTCCGTCGCTTTCTGGGGGTCCCGGAGGAGGCATCGGAGACTTCTTCAACGTCTGAGTTCGCGTCGGAAGATTGGCCAACCTGTTCTACAATACAAGCATCAGCATTCATTATTAAGTATGAGTCGAAAAGGTGGCCGGACTCGCCCTTCGCGAGTTTATCCAGTTTCTTCCAATCCCTGGCAGTCCTATTTCGATTGCGGATGAAGAGTTCATCTCCTTTATTCAGTTCCAATTCCCTGTCTGTCTTAGCAAGTGACACTCCCTGTATCATAGAGGAGGATGCCACATTCTGAGCTTGATCACTGGCTTGGCGATTTGCTGGGCGGGGTCGAGGGCGAGGAGCCATGGATTGATGAGATGGAGGGCGATTCTGAAGTACCGTGGGAATCCTTGTTCCGAGACACCGTGTCATCGTGAGCTCATTGTCCAGATCGCTCATCGTTAGACGCGACAGCCAGCGGCCCGGACAAATATGTCAGACTCCCCCGTCATCTTCAAAAGAACTAAATTCAAGGCGAGTCAAAGGGCGAGAGAAGAACAACAGCCAGAAACGCAAGATCAGCAAGTCCAATCGACGGGAGAAGAGCCGTCTCCTAGCGTAGTCGCTTCAAAAATTAGGAATAAAGCCAAACAACGCGTCAAGCAAAAGACGTCTCTGAGCTTCGGGGCTGAGGAGGAGGTAGGTCAAACACTGTGCTAGTTTCTCATCTCAACCCTTGTTACAGGAGGGTAGCGAAGATGTCTTCAAAATCAAGAAGTCTAGCCTCAGTCAGAGGTTGACACTCCGGCAACACCCAGCTTCTCCAGGGTGAGATTGCTGCCACCGCAAATTGGATTTTGTGCTTACAATTGGCGTGGATTAAGGACACCACCATCTAACTTGGATCAAGCTAGCATATCTCCCAATACTAATAGGGGTCCTGTCTATGACGACGCCTACCTGAACGAGTTGAAAGCGAGCACACCATCTTCTCGTCCTCGTGTCCCTGAGGGCGATACTCACCATGACGGAACACCAATAAATTCCGTACTGGAGGATTCGGCTATAGAAAGCCTCGATATCATTGGTAAGGGACTGCACATCTCGTTCTTCCGTATTTTGTTGTGTACTAATGTGCCCTTCCCTTACCGATACCGGAGTAGTGGCTATACCTTCTCAATCAGCCGTTTTGGCTGCTAAAGAGAAGCGCGAGCGCATGCGTGCCGCCGGCCCTTCTAGTTCCCATGCCGACGAATACATTTCCCTATCATTGACCACGCGTGATGACGAGTATCAAGGCCCACATCCGGAAAGCCGCCTTATGCGTGAGGATGATGATCTTGGCGAAGGGGATGACGGTGAGCTATCCAACCAACTATATATTGCAATTAAATTAACTTTATTTACCAGATTTTGCCGAATATACGAGTGCCCAAACACGAATTGCTCTGGGTAAGAAAGCTAAAAAGGCAGAGACGAATAAGCTTCGTGAAGAAATGCAAGGCCTCATCGCTGATGCGTTCGTATCTCCTTCACTTACGTAGTTGACACCTTACTTATCTACATTAGGGAAGAAATTGATGAGGAGACGCAAGAATGGGAAAGAGCCCAAATAAAGCGATGAGGCCTTGCATTTCTTCACGAAGCTTATTCGTCTCTGCCTTTTTAGCTTTCTTACTTTCCCAAACTATGACTTCTATGACCGCTTCGCATGCGCAGAATACTACCTCGATATCCGCCCTATCTGCGGAGCAGGTCCAGCTTGACGAACGCGAAACAGAGCTACGAGACATCGTTACAAAGGCTGAGGGGAAAAGGAGGTGGTTTGCCGACTTCAGAGATTGGTTGGAGAGCGTCGCCACGTTTCTTGATGAAAAGGTGCAATTTTGAATGTGTTCTAAACCTTCCGCTGCTTAATTCCTCGACCACAGATCCCTCGAGTCGAAAAGCTTGAAGATGAGCACGTTTCCATACTGAAGGAGCGTCGCGACATGATCCAAGCACGGCGTCGAGCCGAGGACGAAGATGATCTCTCCATGTTTCTGGGGTCCCGTCCCACACTTTCGCACACAGGCCCAGAAGAACTGGATGAAATGGGGCGCATTATCCCTCGTTTAAATACAGAGGTTACACGAGGTGATCGATGTACTGCGCGTGCCGCTAGGCGTGCTCTTCGACGAAGGAATGGCCGTCAGGGTGAAGACGAGGAAGGTTACTCTACAGACGCCACATTACCACCTTCTGATGCAACCGACTATCTCGCTGCACTTCAACAGTTGTCGCATCAACGCGATGAAATTCTATCAGACGTAAAGGCCAAGGAGTTCAAGGACCCTATGCTGGGTATCGGTGCAAGATTTGCCGCATGGCGCGAGCGTTTCGACGATAGCTACATTGGAGCTTGGGGCGGGCTGGCCCTGGTTGGTGCATGGGAGTTCTGGACGAGGCTCGAAATGTTAGGCTGGAATCCATTTGAAGTAAAACACGCTCGTCCAATTGTTGGTCTGAAGAGCAGTCATTAATGTCTCCATTTTATCCTAGGACCCGCGAACGCTTGACGGCTTTCGTTGGTACGCCAACCTGTACGAGTATTCCAGGCCAATGGCGTCCCACGAAGATAATGATATGCGCGAATTGGGACCAGATGGGGATCTTGTCTCTACCATTATTACGACCCTGGTCCTCCCGCATTTAACTAAACTCCTCGAAGGAGGTGCTCTCGACCCTTTTTCGGGAAAGGATATCCGACGCCTAATTGATCTGGCAGAGGAGGTTGAGATCTCTGTTGAAAAGAGTCACCATAAGTTTCAGGTGATTTAGAACTTCTCGCCTGAATAAATTTCTGACATGAACCGTTCAAGATGTTTTTAAAGACAGTTTTGAGCGTATTTCAAAATGCTATGAATGACTCCATGTCTTTACAAGAACCATTCCTCGCGCAACATAACCCGCCTTTCCATCCCGAAGCTATTCCGGCTAGGAAGCGCGTACTAGCCCGGCATGAGAAGCTGGTTATCAATATCATCCGCTGGAGGAGGTATACAAAGTTGCTGTTCGGCATTGACGAGGTTGCGAAGAGTTTCTTAATGGATTGCATCCTGCCTGTGGCGAGGAGTGGATGGGAAGTAGGGGGGGAGGCGTGTATCCGCAGGGTGAGTTTTCTCTTAACTGTAAATATTGTCCGTGCAAGTTAAAATTTTCCGCCTAGATTGCTCAACAGTTGCCAAATGAACTAGCCACTCCGCAGACTACAGCCCAATTAGGCATCATGGAGTCTTGAATGCCTATACTCTTGCTTGCTTGCAGGCCAATACCGAGAGCACCTATTCCTCAGGATCATGATGCGGCGGAACCCCTAATAGGCTGCCCTTCTCACATTGTGACTCCGGTAGCTCTCGGGATAGCGATAATTGAAGCTCTACTGACCCGCCCGCTCTCCGGACCATAGGAAGCACTGCGTGGCGAGGCTCGTTCCGCTGTCAGACAGCCTTCACGATCAGGGATGACATCCATGTCACTACCTGACACTGTATGACATGTCCTGTATGTCTCACATGCTCAAAGGCTCGCTTTATGAAGACCGGAGGTCATGGTGGCCCGCAAATCACAAGCTCATGCACCTGTCAGGTCTAGATTCCAACATTCCAACTCTCTGACACTCGGGTGACTTTGAATCTAGAGTTGTGACATGTCACAACTAACTAACTTGCCTCTTCGATGGGTCACAATGCAGTTTTAACTTGTGACGTCCATTCGTGTAGACCTTTCATCTTAATTCTGAGCTAAAAAGCAGGGGAAAAGCCGAAACCACCTCCGGAATGGTTATCAGGCAAATCCGAGGAACACCAATTCATTCCTGGATGCGAAAATAATGCGACTGATAATCAATAGTAGTTGCCCAACCCCGTCATGAAATTTCCGTCTGTAGGTGCCGATTAGCTCGGGGTTTGGGCGAGGTGGGAAGGAAGAAGAGAACAAGCAGGCGTTGCGCCGGTGCAAGGGATATCTGAACCGAACGAAGGGGTTGACAATAGTGCAAGACTTCGAAACACAGGTTGCGTGATTCGAGATGAGGGACCAACGTGCATCGCGAAAACTGAGGGCACGCGAGGGATTCGGGAGTGCATTTGAGGATATCCCCCTTCTCCAGTCCACCAGCCTTGTTGTAGCTCATCTATGTAATAATATTAAACGTTCAACGTTGAAAGTTGAAGCCTTGACAAATTTCTTATCGTCTGAGTTACAAATGCACCAATGCCTCCGAAGTTACATAATGGTAGGGTACTGTAGTGATAATATCCAGGGTTCTTTTTAGGACAAGACAAGAGGCCTGATTGTGCACGCCAGGGTGCAATCTACATCAGAATATCAGCCTGGTTGATCCTTTGCAGGCGATATAATGGAAGGAGACGCCGCAGAAAATGCCGCATACGGCCATGCGTAGACACTGTAATGGCAATTGTGACCCAGCCGGCCGAGGTTCTGGGTTATAATAACCACTAATCTTCATCCAGCTGTGAATGGACCCTTCTGCCAGTGAGCGAATTCCTCCGTGCTTCTAGAAAATCCGCTGCGCTCACTTCGGGACTATCTATACAAGTCTTGGTTCTTCGTTCCCATCCCATGCATCGGTGTCCTTCACTACTGCAACGGATCTTTCCTCTTATTGTACCGTACCCAGATAAGGACTAAAAGACTCGGATATGGCCAAACATCTTGCTCATTTCTCACACCAGTACAAATTTGATACAGTCCGCAATACATTTAGCTGACATGTTCCAAGTATCATTTTGATAGATCTGTTGCAAGATGAAAAGAAAAGGTATGCTGTCTGTCACGCTCGCCAATCTACCATCGCGACATCGCCGGCTGTGTCCGGTGAGGAAGCGAGCGGAGATTCAGAATAACCCGGGTTGGTGTCCGTTAAGTGCATCAACTGCGCATGCGCACAACACCAGTTACGCCATACCTCAAATCATACCGTGACAGCATACTATACAGACCACAACATGCCATACCTTAATCATGGCTCTTTTGTACACCTGTAAGCCCATTAGCAGCGGATCCATATGGTACACCATCTCCGAGCAGGCGTTGTTCGCTGTATGCATTAACACCGTGCTAATGCACTTGCCACGGGAGGCCTGCAATATAATCGATCGCACCTGGCCGTTTCACGGTGTTTGTCGCCAGGCGTATGGGCAGGCTACGACGTTTCTTTCGGTGTCAGTGTCTTCAGGTACGATTTGTCGTGTTGACGAGACTTCCTTTTGCCACACTAGTCGATTTCTACCAGAAAAACAAAGATGGAAGTTGGAATATGGTAATGGAAGGCAATAGAGTCCTGTAACAATTCTTTTTTCTACAGGCGGTTCAAATAAGAAACAAATGAGAGGTGTTTGCAACGCCTGCTAGTGCTTGCTCTCTTCATTTTTCCCACCTTCATCTCCGCCCTTCCTCCTCACTGGATCGACGTATCTCCGTTGGGCTGTTCCGAGAGCAATGCGGGAGCTCATTTCGCAAATGTAGTCGATATGATATACTTCACCCATTACCACATTAAAACGGCATATTATTTTTTGGATTTTATACGGAAGTCCCTTTATAAAGTCAAAAGGTCGGAAAAGCCAGAAAATAATTTGAGGTTTTGCTGATGGACCGAGGCCTAAACCCTCGGGATGACCATCCATGACCAAAGGATCAACCCATGATCAAAGTATCAACCCATAGCGGCATTCGCCTTAACTTCGTTGGCTCCTTCGAATATCTCGTGTTGTCCGGCGGCGATAGCATTCTTGGAAGTCTTAATACCGCGGCCACCTTGACGGGATGAGACCTACTAGGTACGGTATTATGCCTCGTGCCACTTTCCCCTCTAAAGAAACATGTGAACTGTTGACTTGAATGGTCTGTGCCTGGCATGTTGCATGCTTCTCTTACGCCCGACAGACGTGGAAGCAGTGCACCACCCTTGGGTTGATGGGCTGTCCTAGGCGTGACGAGGTATAGGCATGAAGCTGATGACCCAACCCAGGAATTGTTGCTGGAAAGCACGCGTGAACGTGCTGGTGCGCCACAGGAGTCGTTTATAAACCAAGCCCGTGAGTCTCGATTCATTCCAGTCCGATCTCTAACTAACATATCGCACCATTTTCGTTCTGTAGTCCTTGAATGGTGTGTAATGCATCATGCTTCCCTCAGCCCTGGTCGACGGCGTACAACTGAATCGGCGACGATTCTCCTTCTAGACTCATTCTTGGCCTCATTCCGCTTCGAGCCTCCTCCTATTCATCGGCGAACACGTGGCTCGCTGATGTCCACAACTCGGTGGCACCGGTGATCCGGTGTCACCTGTCTTTGCGCTCCTCAGAACATGGCAATGATTGAAACGTGGTGTTTCATTGCTGCTCTGAAAAAGGTTAATTTCCAATGCCACGCCACTCCTCTTATGAGCTTTTGTCGACTAGGACCAGAAAGTCGGATCGAATGGAGAGCCGGTTGAATTCTCGGAGTACGGTGACATATACCTCCCACGGAGATATGCACGTAGATGCTGGTACCAAATTTGAATAAAAGGCTGCTGTTGGAATCCCCTTCTTCCAGCCCTCTTGGTGATTCCTGCCGCAGCGGTGCTTTCCTCCAAACCGTCCACTATCTCAGACGAACCACGCCATGTCTGCAGCACCCCTTCCCCCTAAGGCCCCTCATCTTCGCTCAAGTGCTGATTCCGCAAAAATTGTGGACTCAATGATCCCAGCGCCTGTTGGACAACCCTCCGAGGTTTACGACCAGGATGATTACTACCCTCAGAACAATTGGGCAAGGATTCGGTTGGCCACTGACATTATATACTATAACCCCTGACGCTTATGTTATGTCCCAGCGAGATCATACGCGAGCCTGCCGCTGAAATGCTTGGAACCATGATTTTAACTCTTGTTGGCTGCGGTGGTAATTGTCAGGCCGTGCTAAGCGCGAATACTGGTGTGGCCCCATCCCCAAGGGGGGACCCCGTTTCCTTGTCCCTTGGATGGGCTTGCGGTTAGTCACTGGCGACCCTTATGTTCTATTGTACATTGTACATCTGATAATGACATTGACACAGGTGTTGCCCTTGGCGCCTGGGTCGCGGGCGGTACTACTGGTGGCCACGTGAATCCCGTGGTATGCCCTGCCCCAGGGTTATCCCCTTCTCCGTCTTAAGGCATACTGAATTGTTCTGTATAGATAACTCTATGCATGGCTGTCTTCAGAGATCTCCCATGGTGGAAGGTACCCGGATATGTGCTCGGACAACTTATCGGTGCTTGGGCTGGGGCAATCATCGTCTTTGGAAATTACTTCCATGCCATCGACATTGTTGAGGGCAAGAAGGGTGGTCGCACTCTCACGACTGCCTCACTCTTTGGTACCTATACGGTTCGTGCTACGCGGTCGCTGCGTGACTTATCTCACCAGTCCTGTAGCTTGATTACATGCCCTCTGCAAACTGCTTCTTTGACGAGGTGAGTACAAAGTCAAGGAGCAACCGGTCGCTTGACTAATGCAGTGGGGTTAACTTGAAGTTCATCGGCACATTCATCCTACTACTACTTGTATTCGCGGTCACCGACAAGAAGAACTCCCCTCCGCCAGGTTGGCTTGTTCCATTGGTCGTGTTCTTCACTATCCTTGGTATTGCCGTAGCATTCGGGATGCAGACAGGCATGTTCTCCTTACCGCTTTCCTGCCCTCTTTGACAGTTCGTTGGTAGGATTCGCTATCAATCCTGCACGTGATCTGGGACCCCGCGTCATGACCGCAATGGTCGGTTACGGACGACAAGGTACGGTTAACTCAAGCCATTCAGTCAGAGTCTCTAATCCATTGCTTGACACAGTCTTCGATTATCGGAGTCAGTACTGGATCTGGTCCCCACTTCTGGGCTCGATCTGTGGCGGACTCTCTGCCGCCTTTATCTATGATGTCTTCATCTACCGTGGTTCGGACAGTTTCATTAATGCCCCGTGAGTGACCATGCTTCATACCATACTCCCCGGGTTTTAACCCCATACTTTCCGAGTCAGTAACGCAGCTTTCCGTCGTCAAAAGAACGCATATCGTCCTTCTGGGTCCCACCCGTAATCTTGCAACCAGATGGTCAGAGAATGAACCTTCTTCTTTGTTACTACGGAATGTCAGGGAACTATTTTCGAGTTCAGAAGAAGGGACAGGAAATCTGCTAGTAGCCTCCCATTCCCATACGGAGTGGAGAGAATTTTGATTAGTAATCATGTGATGTAATGTATGTGCTGTCGTGATCTTTTGAAGGTGCTCGGTCCCATCCCAGTTCTCCATGTCTTTGAGTAGGCATTCGTCC
>WNFI01095369.1_pt2 | contig 14297 bp, 12 predicted proteins | sample 5400471 | NCBI WGS metagenome assembly WNFI01 (sample SAMN13153348, study PRJNA577476) | soil metagenome | isolation source: 100 cm saprolite on Douglas fir-dominated hillslope | place: USA:California | collected 2013-09-17
GACCCAGGCCTTTCGCGAAGGTTTGAGCTCAAAGGAAATGCGCTCCGCGCCGTCGAGCTTCGCGCCGTACACCGAGGCGTCCTGGTTGATGCTCACCGAGCCCTCCCGCCCCCCGCGCGAGGCGAGCAACCTCGGCTGGCCGGGGCGGAAGTCGAACTTCTTCTGCTCGTAGCCGGGCGCGAGGCCCCGCTTCTCCGGCAAGAGCCAGATCTGCAGGAAGTGCACCGGCTCGTCGGGTGAGGCGTTGAACTCGCTGTGCACGACGCCGCTGCCGGCGCTCATGCGCTGCAGCTCGCCGGGGCGGATCACGCCGCCGCCGCCGCTCGAGTCCTTGTGCTGGAGCGCGCCCGAGAGGACGTAGCTGAGGATCTCCATGTCGCGGTGCGAATGCGCGCCGAAGCCCTGGCCGGGGGCGACGGTGTCGTCGTTGATGACGCGCAGCACGGAGAATCCCGCGCGCGCAGGATCGTAGTGCTCGCCGAAGGAGAAGGTGTGCCAGCTGTTCAGCCAGCCGGCGTCGGTGTGGAAGCGGTCGCCGGCCTTGTGCAGCGTGATCATGAAATCCTCCCCCGCGGGCCCGGTGGATTCGCCTCTAGCACAGCTTGCGATGTCGATGGGCGTCGTTCGATTCGACCGTGCCGGCTGGCGGGCGGGGCGCGCTGCCGCTATCCTCTTTCCATGATCACCATCGAGTATTGCAACTCCTGAGGTTACAAACCCCGAGCTGCCCGTGCGGCGGCTGCGCTGGAGAAGGAGCTTGGCCTCAAGGCCGAGTTGCAGGTCGGGGCGCCAGGCTCGTTCATCGTCAAGCTGGACGGCGAGGTGGTGTCCCAGAAGGATCGCGACTTCCCGACGGAGGAGCAGGTCGTCTCCGCCGTCCGCGCCAGACTGCAAAAGACCTGAGCGAAATTGTGGCGGCCAATGCGAGCCGCTAAGCCGCTCAGATAAGCCGTGCACGTGCTCGTGAACGTCCTCGTGCTCGCTTGAGACGCCGAGCACGAGCACCAGCACGAGCACGAATTCCGCGCGCGCGGGTGGTCATGGTTTCGAGCAGCTCGTCGAACGGCGGCGGCGGGCCTTTGATGAAGCGCAGCGGATTCACCCGCGCCACCACGAACGCTTTCAGATACGGCGAGGTGAGCCCCCGCTCCTTGAGCTTTTCCACCGCCGCCGAGACGGCCTCGTCCAGATCGAGGACCTTCTGCCCACGCCGTTCGCGCTCGGCGACGCCCTCGGCGAGCGGCAGGTCGAGATACGCGTCCACCTTCTTGAGCGCCGGCGCGTATGCGCCGCCCGACAGCCGCCCCTTCTTCTCGTATGCGAACCCCAGCGTCGCCAGCGAGGGCTCCTCGAACTCCAGGGCGAACTCGCTCTCCTTGCGCCGCGGATCGAGCCGCGCCAGGTCGCGGTACATGCGCACCACTTCCAACGCCTTCTCGCGGAGGTTGTGCGCCTTCTCGATGTTGAGCGCGAGGATCTGGTACGCCACCTCGCGCTCGGGCACCACCAGGGCGAGGATCGACTTTGCCCCCAGCTCCTTCAGCGCGGTGAGCCGGTGGCCGCCGTTGGGCGTGCGAAAGCCGTCCTGCTCGCGCACCGCGATGATGGGATCGAGATACCGCCGCGTCTTGTCCATCGCGCGCGTCAGCTTGAGCACGTGCGCGTCGGAGACGTCACGCTGGAAGACGGTGGGCTCCACCTTGTCGACGGGCAGCGCGGCGAAGAGCAGCGCGTTTCCGCCCAGCGGCTCGCGGTAGGCGGCCAGCACCGCACCGCCGTCCGCCGCGATCGCCTCCGCCAGCTCCTTGAGCTGCGGCGGCACTTCGTCGAGGCGGAGCTGCGCGGGCAACAGATCGGTGGGCTTGAGCTTCACGCCTTTGCGGGCGCGGGGTTTTCCGGACTTGGTGGCGGGGCGCTTGCGGGCGGTCGGCATGGCGGAGGCGGACTAGAGCACATCTCCACTTGTATCGGGAATCGCGACGGGGACGCGGTATCCTGCGCGGTCCATGCTCGACGCCCGCGGGCTGCCGCGCACTTTCTGGATCCTGTGGACCGGCGCGCTGGTGAACCGCCTGGGCGGTTTCGTCATGCCGCTCTTGGCGCTCTACCTGACGGGGCCCCGCGGCCTCGCCGTGCAGCAGGCCGGTCTCGTCATCTCGCTCTACGGCGCGGGCGTCCTCGGTTCCGCCCCGCTGGGCGGCTTTCTCGCCGATCGCATCGGCCGCCGCCCCACGCTCATCCTCGCGCTGGTGCTGGGCGCCTTCGCCATGCTGCACCTCGCCTTCGCGCGTGCGCCGGCGCACATCGCAGCCGCGGCGTTCCTGCTCGGGCTGCTCGGCGATCTATACCGGCCCGCGGTGTCGGCGGTGATCGCCGACCTGGTGCCGTCGCAGGACCGCGTGCGCGCCTACGGCTTTCTCTACTGGGCGGTGAACCTGGGATTCGCCGTCGGCAGCGCGCTCGGCGGCGCGATGGCTTCGCACGGCTGGTACCTGCTCTTCGTCGGCGACGCCGCCACCACGCTGGCCTACGCGGGGATCGTCTGGTGGAAGATCCCTGAAACGCGCCCCGCGCACCTCGAGCACGAGGAGCGACCGCCGGCCTGGGCGCCGCTCGCGGACGGTCGCTTCGTCGCCTTCTGCGCGCTCATCATGCTGGTCTGGACGCTCTTCCACCAGGCGTTCGTGACCTTGCCCGTCGATCTGCGCAACCGCGGCCTCTCGCCCGGCGCATATGGATCGCTGATCGCGCTCAACGGGGTCCTCATCGTGCTGCTGCAGCCGATCGTCTCGCAGCTGCTGGCGCGGTTTCAGCATCACCGCGTGCTCGCCGTCGCCGCGCTGCTGGTGGGCATCGGGTTCGGGCTCACCGGCGTGATGAGCACCATCCCCGGCTTTGTCGTCGCAATCGCGGTCTGGTCGCTGGGCGAGATCGTGATGGGCGGAATCGGCCCCGCCGTCGCCGCCGACGCCGCGCCACCGCTGCTGCGTGGCGCCTACAGCCGGAGGAAGAGCTGATGGAAGCCTCCCGCCAGGATCAATCCGGCCGCAGGGGCAAGATCGGCTGATTGCCTTCATCGCTGCCCAGGCGCCGCCGCAGCACGGCCTGCACGACGTCGAGGTCGACGGGTTTTACCAGGTGTTCGTCGAAGCCCGCCTGCAGCGCGCGCTCGCGGTCGGACTCCTGCCCGAAGCCCGTCAGCGCGACGATCAGCGTCTTCCGCAGCGCCGGAAGCTGGCGCAGCAGGCGCGCCACTTCGTAGCCGTCGAGTCCGGGCAGGCCGATGTCGAGCAGCACCACCTCCGGCGCGAACGCCGCCGCCTGCTCCAGCGCCGAGGGCCCGTCGTGCGCGGTAAACACCTCGTGCCCGTCGAAGCGCATCGCTTCCGCCAGCGTCATTGCAGCGTCGACGTTGTCGTCCACCACCAGCACGCGGCCCTGCGTGGCGCGCGGCCGGGGCGGCTGCACCTCCGGCGGCGTCCGCCCGCGCACGGCGCCCGGCAGCCGCACGGTGAACATCGATCCCTTGCCCGCCCCCTCGCTCGCCACCGCAACCGTTCCTCCGTGCAGCTCGACGAGCCCTTTCACCAGCGCGAGGCCGATGCCGAGCCCGCCGGTGGCGTAGTCCTTGGCGCCCGCGATCTGCACGAAGGGATGGAAGAGCACTTCCTGCGCCTCGGGCGCGATGCCGATGCCGCTGTCGCGCACGGTGATCTCCAGCGACGTTCCACGCTGTGCCGCCGAGAGCGCAACCTCTCCTTTGCCGGGCGTGTACTTGATGGCGTTGGTGAGGAGGTTGCCGAGGATCTGCTCCAGCCGCACCGGGTCCGCCTCGATGATGAGCGGCTCCTTGGGCGTGGAGACGAGAAACTTCTGCTCGCGCGCGCGAGCGAGCGGCGCGACCGACTCGGCGGCGCGGAGGATGGCATCGTTGACCGAGAGCGTCTGCCGCTTCAGCTCGATCTTGCCGCGGCTGACGCGCGACACGTCGAGCAGGTCGTCGACGATGCGCACCATGTGCCTCGCCTGCCGGTCGATGATGCCGAGCTGGCGCTGCGCCGTCGCCGGATCGCGCCTCGCCACCTCCAGCGCGGTGACCACCGGCGCGAGCGGATTGCGCAGCTCGTGCCCGAGCACGGCGAGGAACTCGTCCTTGCGGTGATCGGCGTCCCGCAGGTCGCGCAGCAGGCGCGCGTTGTCGAAGGCGATCGACGCCTGCGCGGCGAGCCCCAGGACCAGCCGCTCGTGCTGCTCGGTGAAATGACCGGCCTGCGGGTGGCAGAAGAAGAGCCCGGCCAGCACCTCGCCGGTGCGCGAGATGATCGGCACCGCGAGGTACGCGCAGACCCGCGGTCCGCCTTCGCCGAAGACGGGGTGGTCCTTGCCGAGATCGTCGAAGCGCACGGGGTGGCGGCCCGAAAGCGTGCGCCCCGCGGTCTCGCTGTCTGCGCGCAGCGAGAGGCGGGAGAAGTCCTGCGTACCGGCGGCCGCGAGCAGGCGCTGCGGATCGAAGATCGCCCCCAGCTCCGCGCCGGTGAGCGCGGCCGCTTCTCCCGCCACCAGCTGTGCCAGCCGATCCGGGTCCAACTCGCCCGCGAGCGAGATGCCCAGCCGGCGCAGGATGGAGTTGACGCGCCCTTCCTCGCGCAGGCGATCCTCGAAGCGGCCGCGGTCCCCCACCGACTCTCGCAGCTCGGCAAGCGCGGCCTCTGCGCGCCGCCGCGCCTGCGTCTCGCGCAGGGAGAGCAGAAAGATGACGGCCGAGATGACGATGCCGCCCAGCAGCGTCAACACCGCGGGCAACTGCCCACCCTCCGGCCCGGGCACCACGGCGAAGGCCAGCGTCCACTGCCGGCCGGCGATGTCCATTCGCACCATTTTGCGCGGCCCGTCGACCGAGGAGGCGCGGTCGCGCAGGAGATGGGCCGGATCCTCCGCCGGGCCGTCGTAGACGGCGACGTCGACGGACGGGTCGGAGTCGCTGAGGAGCGCGTCGAAGAGATCGTCCGCGCGGAAGGCTCCGTACGCCCAGCCGATGAGGGCGGCCCGCCGCTCCTCCGTCTTCGCCGGCGAGAGACCGCCGCGGTAGACGGGCAGGTAGAGGAGAAACCCGGCCTGCTTCTTCACGTCGATCTCCTGCACCAGCGTCACCTTGCCCGACAGCGCGGGGCTGGCGGTATCGCGGGCCCGCTCCATCGCCTCGCGGCGCACCGGATCGGTGAACATGTCGTAGCCGATGCCGGCGCGGTTGCGGCGATCGAGCGGCTCGAGCCAGACGATGGCGGTGCGTTCCTCGCGGCCGAGGTCGGGCCAGATGCGCAGGCCCGCGAAGCCGTCCCGCTGCAGCGCGGCTTCGAGCTGGGCGGAGTCTGCGCGGCGGACCCTGCGCGCGTAGCCGAGGCCCTGCAGTCCGGCGTCGCGCTCGCGCAACTCGAGGCGGGAGGCGAAGGCGCGAAACTGCGCGGCGGAGGTGCCTGGATCGGCGGCGAGCAGCGCGGCGGCGCTGCGCAAGAGCGCGGCGTGGGTTTCGAAGCGGGCGGCGATGCGATCCTCGGTCCTGCTCGCGGCGCGCTCGAACCACCTCCGGTCGCGGACGCGTGCAGTGTCGAAGAGAAACGCCGCCGCGGCCAGGGTCAGGACCAGCGAGCCTGTGAGCGCGGCCCAAGGCGCGATCGATCTGCGCACGGTGCGCAGCATGACAAAGCCTCGGGCGCGGGGGAAGAGGCGCCGGCGCAAACGCAGTTCGCAAACCATTTGCAAACGGCTAAAAGCGTAGCCCCTAAGCCCGCCTCGCCGGCGGCGGCCCCCATCTGTCGCCTTCGGCGACATCTTCCCCGTCAGGCGGGGAAGTCCCCTCCGGTGGCCGGGGCTATGCTGTCGCGATGGAAGTGAGAGCGCCCACCCTCGATGAAATCCGTGCCGCCCGCGCACGCCTCGGCGATCTGGTGGTGCAGACGCCCGTCTGGCGCTGGCGCGGCGACGAGATCGAGCGCGCTGCGGGAACGCAGCCCTTCTTGAAGCTGGAGCTGTTCCAGCACGCAGGCAGCTTCAAGCCGCGCGGCGCGCTCTGCGTGATGCTCGATCTGCCGCGCGAGGTGCTGGCGCGCGGCGTGACGGCGGTGAGCGCCGGCAACCACGCGATGGCGGTGGGCTACGCGGCGCGCGCGCTCGGAACCAGCGCGAAGGTGGTCATGCCTCGCAACGCGAACCCGGCGCGCGTCGAGGGCTGCCGCGCCTACGGCGCCGAGGTGGTGCTGGTCGACGACGTGCACCAGGCGTTCGCGCGGGCGAAGGAGATCGAAGCGCAGGAGCAGCGCACCTTCGTGCATCCCTTCGAGGGGCCGCTGACCGCGCTGGGCACGGCGACGCTGGGCCTCGAGCTGTGCGAGCAGGCGCCGCAGCTCGAGGCGGTGGTCGTGCCCATCGGCGGCGGTGGGCTGTGCGCGGGCGTGTCGGCGGCGGTGAAGCAAATCCTGCCGCGCGCGCAAGTGTTCGGCGTCGAGCCCGAGGGCGCGGACTCGATGCACCGGAGCTTCCGCAGCGGAAAGCCGGAGAGCATCGACAAGGTGCGCACCATCGCCGACAGCCTCGGCGCGCCGTACGCGGCCCCCTACAGCTTCGAATTGTGCCGCCGCTACGTCGACGAGGTGGTGCTGGTGAGCGACGAGCAGCTCCGCGCCGCCATGCGCCTGATCTTCCGCGGCGCCAAGCTGGCGGTGGAGCCCGCCGGGGCCGCGGCGACGGCCGCGCTGTGCGGACCGCTGCGCGAGAAGCTCGCCGGAAAGCAGGTGGCTCTCGTCCTCTGCGGCACCAACATCGACGCGCCGACGTTCACGAAATTGATCAACGAATGATCCGGAAGGCGCGGTGCGCCGCGCGGTTTCGATAATCCTCCGGCACGGTGTGCTCCTCGGTGAATTGCAGACCGTCGAGCTGCGGCTCGAACCGCTGGTGGTTGGTCGAGAACCAGAGCACGCCCGCGGGCGCAAGGACTGCAAGCGCGCGCTCGATCAGCGCCCGATGATCGCTCTGCACGTCGAAGACCTTGCCGCCGTGGTCGGAGTACGAAGGCGGGTCGAGCACGCACAGATCCCAACGAAGGCCTCGTCCAGCGGCGTCGAGCAAGAATGAATCGACATCCCCGCGGACGAGCAGGTGCCGCGTGTCGAAGAGATCGTTGATCTTCAGATTCTCGAGCGCCCAGTCGAGGTAGGCCTGCGACGCATCGAGCGAAGTCGTCCGCAGCGCGCCGCCCTTGCCGGCTGCGACCGTGAAGCTGCCGGTATACGCAAACAGGTTGAGGAAGGCCCTGCCGCGCGCTTCGGCCCGCACGCGCGCGCGCGTCTCGCGGTGATCGGCGAAGAGCCCGGTGTCGATGTAGTCGTCGAGGTTGACGAGGAACTTCACATCCCCCTCGCGCACCTCGATGCGCTTTCCCTTTCGCGCGAGCCGCTCGTATTTCTCGCCGGAGCGCCGCTTCTTCAAGTGAACGCGCTCCCACGGCACCTCCAGCGCTTCCGCCGTGGCGCGCGCCATCGCCTCCAGCCACGGCACCTGCGCCGTCTGCTCGCGCGCATACTCGGCGACCACGATGTGCCCCTCGTACCAGTCGATGGCTGCGCGGATCTCCGGGATGTCGCGATCGTAGATGCGGAAGGCGCCGACGCTCCGCCGCTCGAAACGCGGATGCAGCTTGCGAAAGTTCTTGCGCGCGCGGTTGGCCAGCATCCGCCCCTGCTCTTGGAGGTTCAAAGGGCGGCGGCCCAGCGCTCGATGTGATCGAGGATCGGCCCGGGCGCATCCTCTTGCAGGTAATGCCCCGCCTTCGCGAGCAGGTGCGGCCCGTCCACCCGCGCGAAGGCGTGCCGCCACCTCTCCAGCTGCGGCTTCTTGAAAGCGGGGTCCTTGCGCGCCCAGCAGATCAGCGCCGGCTTCTTGCGCAGCTTCGGCAGGCCGTCCTCGATGTGCGCCATGGTGGCCCACGATTCGTGGCCCTGGTTGCGCGTCTCCGGAATCAGCTGCGGAAAGCGCGCGATGCCGACGCGGTCGTCGCCGGTGGGAAACGGCGCGCGGTAGGGATCGAGCTCCTCGTCGGAGAGCTTGCGCGGCCCGCTCCGCGCCATCGCCAGCTCGACGAAGATGTTGCTCTGCACGCTGCGCTTCCAGCCGCCCTTGCCCAGCACGAGGAACTTGAAGAGCCAGGGCAGCTTCATCCTCGGCTCGCGCACGAACGCCCAGGTGTTCAGCACCACGAAGCCGGCGATGCGCTCGGGATGGCGCGTCGCCCAGCCCATCCCGATGGGGCCGCCCCAGTCCTGCATCACCGGCACCACGCGCTCGGCGTGCAGCTCTTTGAGCACCTTGCCGAGGTTCGCGATGTGGCGGTCGAGCGTGTACCAGCGCGGGTCGCGCGGCTTGTCGCTGCGTCCGAAGCCGACGTGGTCGGGGACGATGACGCGGTAGTTCGGCGAGAGCCGCTTGACGAACTCGCGGTAGAGATAGCCCCAGGTGGGGTTGCCGTGCAGGAGCAGGAAAGTCAGCTTCGCGTCGCGCGGGCCTTCGTCCACCACCGCCTGGCGCACGCCGTGCTCGACCTCGACGAGGCGGCTCTTCCAGGGGAAGCGCCCGCCGAAGTCCGAGTTCACGTCGAGCCCGCTGTAGACCCGCATCAGGCGCATTCTCGCTCGCCGGGCGGTCCTGCGCCAGAAACCTGGGTCAGCGGTGCGAACTCGCTAATTGCGCTCCGCCTGCAGCGCGTCCTTGACCGCCGGCCGCGCGCCGACCTTGTCGAACCACGCCTTCAGCGGCGGCCACTGCGCGAGGTCGATGGCCTGCCCCTTCGCCCACGTCAGGATGGTGAAGAGGTACGCGTCGGCGACGGTGAAGCGCTCGCCGAGCAGGAAGGCGTTCGCCTCTAAGTGTTGCGAGACGAAAGCAAACTTCTTCGCCAGCGTCTCGAGGATCTGCTGCCTCGCCTCAGGCGCCGGCTTGCGGAAGAGCGGCGAGAAACCCTTGTGCACCTCGGTGGCCACGTAGTTCAGCCACTCTTGCAGGCGGTAGCGCTCCAGCGTGCCGCTCTTGGGAGCGAGCTTCGTCCCGGGCTTCTGGTCGGCGAGGTACTGGACGATGACCGCGCCTTCGGTCAACACCTGACCGTCGTCGAGCTGGAGGGTCGGGACGTAGCCCTTGGGGTTGAGCTTCTGGAACTCCGGAGACTTGGTGTCGACCTTGATCACTTCCAGGTTCAGGCCGGCCTCGCGCGAGACGATGTGAGGGGAGAGCGAGCAGGCGCCGGGCTTGATGAAGAGCTTCATGCGGTGGACCTCCGATCGGGTGGCGCCTTGGATGCGCGTCCCGCTCAAGGGGTGCGCGAGAATTCGATGGCCGCCCGCGCGCGCTGCAAAGGCGTCAGCGCCGCTTCGTCCGCGGTGCGCCCCGGCAGCAGGCGGTATCCCGCAAACGGCCACGGATATCCTGCGCCGGGCGCGCCGCGCAGCTCGGGCCTCGGCGCTGGAAGCGGCAAGGGCGGCAGCGCGGGCAGGATGCGCAGCTCGGCTTTCGATCAAAGGCACGGCGATCTGGCGGCGCGGAAAGCGGAAGACCCACGCTTCGTTGATGCTGAAGACGGTGTTGTCCCAGCCTTCGCCGAGCCGATCGGCGCGCACCGGGGCGAGCTGCGGGAACTGGGCCTCGATCAGCGCGCGCGCCAGCTCGGCGTCCACCACGCGCTCGGGCGCCCACGGCTCAGGGCCACGCATTGGCCGTGTCGTCGAGCGGGCCGCGCTGCGGCTTGACGACGCAGAAGCGCTGCCCGGTGGGCGCCTCCATCACCCACCAGGTCTTGACGAAGGTGACGCGCGTGGCGCCCAGCGCCTCGAGCCGCTTCACCTCCGCCTCCACGTCGTCGGACTCGATGTCGAGGTGGATGCGGCTCGAATGCGGCACTTTCTGCACCAGGAGCTGCGGCTCCTGCGGCGCGGACTTCAGGTCCAGGTAGATGGGATCGCTCGTGGGGCAGACGGCGCGGCCCAGCGCGGCGCTCCAGAAGCGGCCGGCTTGGTCGAGGTCGTCCGTCTGGCAGTCGATGACGAAGGTGGCGAGGCGGCTCTTGTGCATGGGCGGAGTCTGCTCCTCTTGCAGAAATTCCGTCAAAGTCCTATCTATAAACGGCAGAAACAAGATGGATCCTATAGATTATCATATCCTCTATCTGCTCCAGCGCGACGCCCGCACCACGCATTCGTCGGCGTGCGCATCGCGCATCCGCGACATCACGACGCCTTCACCCGGCGCATCCAGCAGATCCCGGAGGTGCTGGAGTGCCACCGGGTGGCCGGTCTCGACTCCTATCTGCTCAAAGTCGTCGCCCGCAACACCGAGGCGCTCGACCACCTGCTCTCCGGCACGCTGCGACGGATCCCGGGCGTCACCCGCACCACCACCACCATCGTCCTCGCGGCGGTGAAGGAGACCACCGCCGTGCCGCTGCCGCCCGAGGCGGCGCCGAAACGGTCCCGCAAGGAGCACCCATGATCACGCTCTCGAAGAGGATGTCGCAGGTGCAGGCCTCGGCGATCCGCGAGCTGCTCAAGCTCACCGAGCTGCCCGAGGTGCTCTCCTTCGCGGGCGGGTTGCCGGCGCCCGAGGCGTTTCCGGTCGAGGCACTGGCGCGCGCGCACGCCCATGTGCTCGCGCACGACGGGGCATCCGCGCTGCAGTACGGCGCGACCGAGGGCTTCGGTCCCTTGCGCGCCTGGATCGCGGAGCGGATGACGAAGCGCGGGCTGCCCGCGCGGGCCGAGAACGTGCTGGTCACCGCCGGCTCGCAGCAGGGCATCGATCTGGTTGCAAAGGCCCTCATCGATCCGGGCGACGTCGTCATCCTCGAGGAGCCGTCGTACCTCGCGGCGCTGCAAGCGTTCAGCAGCTACCAGGCGCAGTTCGCGGTGGTGGGCAGCGACGGCGAGGGCATGCGCGTCGAGGAGCTGGAGGAGGCGCTCCGGCGCACGGGCGCGAAGCTCGTCTACCTGGTGCCCAACTTCCAGAACCCGCGCGGCACCACGCTCTCGCTCGAGCGGCGCGAGCTGCTGGCCCGCCTCGCGTCGGAGCAGGGCGTCGCGGTGCTGGAGGACGATCCCTACGGCGAGCTGCGCTACTCGGGCGCGGCGCTGCCGCTGGTCGCCGGGTTCGACGCGCAGGCGACGGTGATCCATCTCGGCTCGTTCTCCAAGACGCTGGCGCCGGGACTGCGCATCGGTTTCGCGGTGGCGGACGAGCGGATCATCCGCGCGCTGACCATCGCCAAGCAGGCGGCGGACCTGCACACGGGCGGGCTCGCGCAGCGGGCGGTGCTGCGGCTCCTCGAGACCTTCGACTACGACGCCCACCTGCGCCGGCTGCGGCAGCTCTACGGCGAGCGCTGCGCAGCGATGCTCGCGTCCCTGGAGCGCAGCTTTCCCGCAGGCGCGCAGTGGACGCGGCCGGAAGGCGGACTCTTCGTCTGGGTGCGCCTCCCGTGCGGGCTCGATGCCGAAGCGCTGCTGGGCGCGGCGATGCGCGAGCGCGTCGCTTTCGTGCCCGGCGCGCCGTTCTATCCGCACCAGCCGCGCCGCGACACGCTGCGGCTCAACTTCTCCAACCGGCCGCCCGAGCTGATCGCCGAAGGCATGGCGCGCCTGGGCAGCTGCATCAAGGACCAGCTCGCGTCGCCGCGATCGCCGCGCGAGGCGCTCGCCTGAGTCAGCGTCGGACCGCTGGTCGCTGGCGGTCGCGGCGCGGGGCGACCCCTTGACGTGCGGGCCGCTCCGTGCAGAGAAGGCGCGCATGAAAGCCATCCGCGTCGAGTCGCAGGGCGGTCCCGAAGTGCTCAAGCTCGCCGAGTTGCCCACGCCGCAGCCAGGCAAAGGGCAAGCGCTGGTGCGGGTCGAGGCCGCGGGCGTGAACTTCATCGACATCTACCAGCGCAGCGGCGTCTACAAATTGGCGGTGCCCTTCACGCTCGGGCTGGAGGGAGCGGGCGTGGTGGAGGCGGTCGGGCCCGAGGTTTCCGAGGTGAAGCCCGGCGACCGCGTCGCCTGGGCGGGGATCTTGGGATCGTACGCGACCCACCAGCTGATCCCCGCCGCGCGCCTGGTGCAAGTGCCGGCGAAGCTCGATGCGAAGAGCGCCGCGGCTGCGATGCTGCAGGGCATGACCGCGCACTACCTCGTCACCGACACCTTTGCGCTGCGGCCGGGGCATGCGTGCCTGATCCACGCTGCGGCGGGAGGCGTGGGACAGCTCTTCTGCCAGCTCGCGCGCCGTGCGGGAGCGCAGGTGATCGGTACCGCCGGCGGCCCGGAGAAGGCGAAGCTGGCGAAGCAGGCGGGCGCGCACGAGGTGATCGACTACCGCTCGCAGGACTTCGAGCAGGAGGTGAAGCGCATCACCGCGGGCGCCGGCGTGCACGTGGTCTACGACTCGGTGGGAAAGGACACCTGGGAGAAGTCGCTTCGCTGCCTGCGGCCGCGCGGGATGCTGGTGATTTTCGGCGGAAGCAGCGGGCCGGTGCCCCCCTTCGACGTGCAACTCCTCGCGCAGCACGGCTCGCTCTACCTGACGCGGCCGACGCACGCCAGCTACGTGCTGACGCGCGACGAGCTGCTCTCGCGGGCGGGCGCCGTGCTCGGCGCCATCGAGCGCGGCGATCTGAAGCTGCGCATCGAGGACGCGCTGCCGCTCGCGCAGGCGGCGAAGGCGCACGAGCTTCTGGTGTCGCGCAAGACCAGCGGCAAGCTCCTCCTCCTGCCATGATGGTGCTCGGGCGCGCCGAGGTCGAGGCGCTCTTGGCGCCGGATGCGCTGATCGAGGCGGTTCGATCGGCGCTCGTCGACCTGAGCGCCGGCCGCGCCTCCATGCCAAACCGCATCGCGGCGTGGAGCGCGCAGCGCGCAGGTCTGCTGGGCGCGATGGTCGCTTACGTTCCCTCGCTCGACGTGCTGGCGGCGAAGCTGGTGTCGCTCTTTCCGCACAACGTCGGCGTGCCCACGCACCAGGCGGCCATCCTCGTCTTCGATGCGAAGAGCGGCACGCCCATCGCCCTGCTCGACGGGACCGAGATCACCGCGCAGCGCACGGCGGCGGCATCCGCCCTGGCGACGCGGCTTCTGGCGCGCGAGGACGCGGCGGTGCTGGCCATCGTCGGCACCGGCGTGCAGGCGGAGTCGCATGCGCGGTACGTCGCGCGGGTGCGGAGTTTCCGCGAGGTGCGGGTGGCGGGGCGCGACCGCGCCCGGACGGCGGCGCTGGCAGCGCGCATCGGCGCGGCGGCTGCGCCCGACATCGAAGCGGCCGTGCGCGGCGCCGACGTCATCTGCGCCGCGACCCACGCAGACCAGCCGGTGGTGCGCCGCGCGTGGCTCAAGGCGGGCGCCCACGTCAACTCGGTTGGCTTCCAGCCGGAGGCGAGCGAGCTGGACGGCGACATCTTTCGCGGCGCGCTGCTCGCGGTGGAATCGCGCTCGTCGGCGTTCGCGCCGCCGCCCGCGGGGGCGCCGGAGCTGCGCGGACTCGACGCGGCGCTGGCGGTGGAGCTCGGGGAGCTGGCGGCGGGAACGCGCTCGGGCCGCGCTTCGGCGGAGCAGATCACCGTCTACAAGTCGGTCGGCGTGGCGGTGGAGGATGCCGCCGCGGCCGCGCTGGTGCTGCGCGGGGCCCGCCAGCGCGGACTGGGGACCACGGTCAGTCTGTAGCGGCCCTGGGATCCATCCCCAATCAAGGCAACCTGACGCTTCTGCGGGGACGATGGCCGCCCGCGACGTGCACTACTTGTGCGGCGGGCGCGAGTGCGGGAGTGGACGGTGGACGCGTTCCACCACGGGCGCAGGCGGGTCGTTCGGGCGCGGCGGCCGCGGATGCTGTTGCTGCGCCGGACGTTGCTGGTGCTGCTGGCGGGGGCGCTGCTGGTGCTGTCCCGGAGCACGCGGATGCTGTCCGTGCCGCTGAGGACGAGGGTGGCCCTGCTGCGGCGCAGGCTGCTGACCGTAGGGCCGCGGATGCGGAGTCCCCTGAGGCCGAGGCGGATGCTGCTGACCCTGCGGCCGCGGATGCTGCTGGCCCTGAGGCCGGGGCGGATGCTGCTGCCCCTGTGGCCGCGGATGCGGCGCGCCCTGAGGCCGGGGCGGATGCTGCTGACCGTGTGGCCGTGGATGCTGTTGTCCCTGCCGCGGAGGGGCCGGGCCGCGCGGATGCTGGGGCCGAAGCCCACCGTGCCCGTGGCGCGGACGGTGCGCCTCCTGTGGCGGCGGCTTTCCGCTGGG
>WNFI01096990.1_pt1 | contig 14295 bp, 10 predicted proteins | sample 5400471 | NCBI WGS metagenome assembly WNFI01 (sample SAMN13153348, study PRJNA577476) | soil metagenome | isolation source: 100 cm saprolite on Douglas fir-dominated hillslope | place: USA:California | collected 2013-09-17
CCTTCTTGTCCGGGCCCACCACGAACACCGAGCGGACGGTCGCGTTGTCGGCGGCCGTGCGCTTACCGCCGGTGGCGTTGGGGTGGATCATGTCGTACAGCTTGGCCACGCTCAGATCGCTGTCGCCGATGATCGGATAGTTCGGCGCCGTGCCCTGCGTCTCCTCGATATCCTTGGCCCAGCGCTTGTGGTCGTCCACGGGGTCGATGCTGAGGCCCAGGATCTTGGTGTTCCGCTTCTTGAACTCCGGCTCCAGCTTCGCCATGTAGCCGAGCTCGGTCGTGCAGACGGGTGTGAAGTCCTTGGGATGGGAAAACAGGACCGCGTAGCCGTCGCCGATCCACTGGTGGAAGTCGATGGGGCCCTGGGTGGTCTCCGCCTTGAAGTTCGGAGCCTCGTCGCCAATGCGCACTGACATGACGTCCTCCTAGAGTGTGTCGAACGACGATTCTAACCCGTTCGATTCAGGGACGGGTGTTCGACGATCGAAACGGCGACCCTCGTTGCAAGCTGCCGGCGGCACTGTCGATCGCGCTCGCCGCATGCGGCCGCGCGAACCCCGCCGCTCCCGCGGCGGCCGTCTACGTGCCGGACGGCCGCTGACGGCGGGCGGCGCGGCGGCGCGACGCTTTCGTCTTGGCCCGGACGCCGAGGACGCCGTCCCAGCGCGCGCCCTCGACGTGGATGTCGAAGAGGTCGAGGAGCCGGCCGACTGCGTGGTTCACGAGGTCGTCGATCGTCCGCGGATGGTTGTAGAAGGCGGGCAGGGGCGGTGCGATCACGACCCCCATGCGGGAGAGCTTGAGCATGTTCTCGAGGTGGATCTCGCTCAAGGGCGACTCGCGCACGGCCAGGACGAGGCGGCGCCGCTCCTTGATCACGACGTCGGCCGCCCGGTGCACGAGGTCCTTGCCGTCGCCGTGGGCGATCACGCCCAGCGTCTTGACGCTGCAGGGCGCGATGACCATGCCCATGGTGACGAAGGACCCGCTGGAGATGGCCGCCCCCTGATCGCCTTCCGCGTAGGAGCGCGAGGCCATCCGGCGCACCTGGGCGAGGGTGAACGGCGTCTCGTGGATCAGCGTGCGCGCGCCCCAGCGCGAGACGACGAGATGGGTCTCGACGTCACTGCCCTTCAGGACCTGCAGGAGGCGGATGCCGAAGAGGCTGCCCGTCGCCCCCGTGATGGCGACGATCAGACGCCGCGGCACAGGCGTCAGCGCCGGCACCTCAGGAGAGCCAGGCCGCCGCGGCCGCGCCCGCAGCGTGCTCCCACAGCAGGTACAACCCGAAAGCGACGCTGACCGCGCCCGCCGCGACCTGCACCCCCCGGTGGAGGGCGGCGTAGCGCGCCTCGACGTACGACAGGGGCACGCTCATGAGCGCGCTGAGGAGGAGCATGCCCGCGATGGAGCCGAGGCCGAAGATGGCGAGGTAGACGAGGCCGGCGCCGAGGGTGGGCGCGGCGGTCAGGGCAAGGAGCGCGAGGCCCGCGCTGCCGGCCAGGCCGTGAACGAGGCCGACCAGGAACGGCCGCAGCCCGCCCTGCAGCGGATGCGGATGGCGGTGCACCTGCGTCTCCTCCCGGCGATGAGCGTGGAAGTGGACGTGCGTCGTCCCGTCGTGCCGGTGGGGATGGGCATGCAGCTTCCAGCGCAGGGCGCGGCGCAGGGCCAGCGTGCCCAACACGACCAGCATCACCGCCACCAGGGCCTCGAGGGCGTGGCTGGCCGCGGGCGGAACGGTGAGGCGCAGGGCGAGGATCACGCCCCCGGCCAGTCCCAGCGAGAGAGCGTGGCCCAGGCCCCAGAAGGCGCCGACGAGCGAGGTCCGCCGCAGGCCGATCTTCTGACTGGCCAGCGTGGTGACGGCCACGACGTGATCGGGGTCGAGGGCGTGGCGGAGCCCGAGCACGAAGCCCACGCCGGCGACGGTCGCGACCATCCCGTCCACTCCACCTCCCTCAGCCGGCCCTTCCTATCCGGGCTAGGGGGACGATAGCACCTAAGGCCCCCGTCTGAGCCCGTCTCAGTAGTCGGAGCAATTGATGTTGGCGCTCAGGTACCCGAGCGCCTTCAGGTTCTCGCACTGCTCGCGCGTGAGCCGCGCGGACGGCGTCCCCGAGGTGGCCCCCCGGGCGGCGGAGGCGATCCAGTGATGCAGGGACTGCCGTGACCACGCGGCGCGCAGCGGGTCCGACGCCACGAGGTTCGTCTTCTCCCCCGGATCGCGCGCGACGTCGTAGAGCTCCTCGTCCCCCGTGCGCGTGTCGTAGACGAACTTGTAGCCGTCATCGCGGCGGGCATAGCGCGGCCGGTCCCAGACCGTGCGGGACAGGACCGCCGCCTCACCCTCCCCCTCCGCCGCCGCGCCCGTGAGCGCGGGCAGCAGGCTGCGCCCCTGGAACTTCTGGTCGGAGCCGCCGCGCCCCATCACCCCGAAGAGGTCGGCGATCGTGGGCGCGACGTCGAGGAGGTCGGCGAGGGTGCGCAGGCGCGTGCCCGCCGCCGGCCCCTTGCCCGCGGGGAACCGGACGATGAGGGGCACGTGCATGCTCTCGTCGTAGAGCTGCACGTTGTGCCCGATCCAGCCGTGCTCGAAGAGCGCCTCCCCGTGGTCGGCGCTGACGATGACGACCGTGCGCTCGAGGAGCCCCGCCTTCTCCAGCGCGGCCCGGATCTGTCCCACCACCTCGTCCGCGAAGGCGAGGTTGCCGTCGTAGAGGCGGACGAGGTGGTCCTTCTCCGCCGGGCTGAGGGGCCGGCGCCCCTGGTTGACGTCCGTGATCCAGGTGCCGGGCCCGCAGGCCGCGCGCATGTCGCGCGAGATCGGACCCTCGGGGCCGAAGCGCGTGTCGAACGGCGGCGGCGGGTTGTACGGGCAATGCGGCTCGCGGAAATGGACGTAGGCGAAGAAGCGCCACCCCGTCTGCGCCCCGATCCAGCCGGGGACGGTGCGCGCGAGACCATCGGCTCCGCTCGTCGACTGCTCGCGGAAGACCTCGTGGAACTCCGAGAACCCGCGGTCGAAGCCGTTGAACGCCCCCGCGATGACGTTGGAGACGAACCCGGCGGTGTGGATGCCCTGGGCGCCCAGTAGCTCGGCCAGGGTCAGGCGATCGGTGGGCAGGCGCGCGGCGAACGAGACTTCAGCATGGTGGCGGTCCGGGTACTGGGACGTCCAGACGGACGACATCGCGCCCAGGGTGTAGACGGCGGGCGTGAACGCACGCTCGAACACCACGCCCTCGCGCGCGAGGCGATCGATGTGGGGCGTGGTCGGGCGCGCATACCCGTAGGCGCCGAAATGGTCGGCCCGTCCCGCGTCGAGGATCACGAAGAGGACGTTGGGCGTGCCGAGCGCGGCCCGCAGCCCGTCCGCCCGGCGCCGCTCGTCGTCGGACGGCGACGGACGCGTACGGCCGGCCTCGGGCCTCGAGTCTCCCATGACGCGCGGCGCGCCCCAGAGACCCCAGGCGAAGCGCTCTCCGGTCGGGCCCGCGGCCCCGACGTGCAGCCCGATGCGGACGATGTCGCCCGTCTTCCCGCGCAGGGGGACACGCACCTCGTCCAGGTCGCGGGACTGGGGACCGAGGACGGCGGACCACAGCTCCTGCTCCTCGCCCGGCCGCGCCTCCTCCGTCACGCGGAAGGACGCGGAAGCGCCGGCGGCGCGCGCCCCCGGGTGCAGCGCCGGCCGGAAGCGCAGCTCGCCGGAGGAGGGCACGCGAATGGCGTAGCGCACCACGCTGGGCCCTACCTCGACGAGGGTGGGCACGCCGTCCGGGCGGGCGATCGCGAACGGCCGCGGCGCGTCGCGGCCGAGCAGGTCCTGCAGGCCGGGATCGGCGGCGTCGCCGACGGTGAGGCTGTAGAACGCTGCCGCGAGCTGGCGGCGGTCCGGGTTGCGCGGGTCGTCCGCGGGCGAGGCCGTGGCCGCGAAGACGAAGCGCAGGCGGTTGTCCCCGGGGCGCTGCGCCTCCGCGGGAAGCGCAAACCCGTAGCGATAGCGCGCATCGTTGAGGGCGAAGCGGGCGACGGCCGCCCCGTTGAGCCGGACCTCCGCCGTCTGGCCCTTCACGCCCTTGTAGGGCGCGATGTCCAGGACGGCGAAGCGCGGGCGCGGCGCCGGCCAGAGGAGCGCGACCTCCGCCTCCCCCTTCGACCATACGAAAGGGTCCCCCTCCGCGGGAGCCGCTTCCCGATAGAAGCCGTCCACCTGCTGCGGCTCGGACGCGGGGGTGCCGAAGAGCAGCACCGCGCGCGACGACCAGCGCTCCGCGTAGGGCAGGCGCTCGGCCAGGTCGTAGGCGACTTCGCGCGGCGCGCGCGAAGGACAGCCGAGGGTTGCGAAGGCGGCGAGGGCGGCCGGCGCCACCCGGGCCAGCGCGCGCAGGGCCACTCGCGTCCGCGTCGTTACTTGACCTTGGTACCGGGCGCGACGTCCGAGTCGAACGTGCAGAGCACGGCGCGGCCGTCGACGGAGGCGGCGAGGACCATGCCGTTGGACTCCACGCCCATGAGCTTCGCGGGCTTGAGGTTCGAGACGAGGACGATCTTCTTGCCGATCAGGGCCTCCGGCTCGTAGGCGTCCGAGATGCCGGAGACGATCTGGCGCTGCTCGTCGCCGAGGTCCACCTGCAGCTTGAGGAGCTTGCGGGAGCCGGCGATCTTCTCCGCGGAGACGACGCGCGCGGCGCGCAGCTCGATCCTCGCGAAGTCGGCGATGTCGATCTGGCCGCCGGCGGGCGACACGGCCTGGGTGGTCTCGACGGGCGGCGTGGGCGCCGCCGGCTTCGTGGGCTCGGACACGGTCTTCTCCTTGGGAGGGCCGGGCGTCGGTGGCCCGCCCGCCGTGGTGTCGATGCGAGGGAACAGGGACTGGACGGGGCCCAGGGGATGTCCCGTCTGGAGCAGACCCCAGCGCACGGCGTCGGGCCTGGGGTCCGCGTCGGGGAGGCCGAGCATCACGAAGATCCGGCGCGACGCCTGCGGCATCACCGGCCACAGCAAGACGCCGATCAGGCGAATGGCCTCCAGCAGGCGGTACAGGAACACGTGGATCTCGGTGCGGCGCTCCGGATCCTTCACCGCCTCCCAGGGCGCCTCCACCACGATCCTCTGGTTGAGCTGCCCGATCCAGCTCCAGACGAGGGCGAGGGCGCCCGCGTAGTCGAGGGCTTCGTAGCGGACGAACACGGATTCCAGCAGGGCCGGCCCGCAGTCCTCGTAGTCCATCTTGTCGGATTGGAAGCGCGCTTCCAGGCCCTGGTTGCTGGCGTCGAGCGAGACCGGGCGTATGGGAACCTTGCCGTCGCCGAAGCGGGCCGCCATCGTCACCGCCCGCGACACGAGGTTGCCGAGGTCATTGGCGAGATCGCTGTTGTAGCGCTTCACCATCGCGCCGTCCGTGAAGTCCCAGTCCTGGCCGAACGAGCCCTCACGCAGGAAGAAGTAGCGGAAGGCGTCCACGCCGTACTGGGCGATGAGGGCGTCGGGGTCGATGGTGTTGCCCGTCGTCTTGCTGAGCTTGCGGCCGTCGCGGGTGAGCCAGCCGTGCGCGAAGACGCGCGTGGGGACGGGCACGCCCGCCGCGTGCAGCATGGCCGGCCAGACGACGCAATGGAAGCGGATGATCTCCTTGCCGACGAAGTGCATCCGCTCGTCCGCCTGCTCCCAGAACTTCACGTACTCGGGGGCGTGATCCGCGAAGCCGAGGGCGGTGATGTAGTTGGCCAGCGCGTCCCGCCAGTACCTCGTTGCGGCGCCCCGTCGGCTCGATGCGCAGCGCGTCGGAGCGGATCTGCTCCTCCAGCCACGACGCGTACGCGGACAGGCGGAAGAAGTAGTTCTCCTCCTCCGTCCACTCGCACGGCAGCTCGTGGATCGCGCAGAGATGGCCGGGCTCCTTGAGCTCGTCGTCGTCCTTGAAGGCCTCGCAGCGCGGGCAGTAGAAGCCCGAGTACGTCGAGCGGTACACGGCGGGTCCCTGGGGAGTCTGCGCCTCCTTGAGCTTGCTCCACAGGGCGAGCACGCCGCGCTTGTGGATCTCGTCCGTGGTGCGGATGAAGCGGTCGTAGGTGATGTCGAGCTTGTCCCAGAGCTGCTTGAACCGCGCCGCGATCATGTCGCAGTAGGCCTGGGTGTCCATGCCCTTCTCGCGGGCCGTGCGCTCGATGTTCTGGCCGTGCTCGTCGGTGCCGGTGAGGAAGAAGACGTCCCACCCGCGCAGCCGCCGCGCGCGGGCCAGCGTGTCCGCGGCCACCGTCGTGTAGGCGTGGCCGGGGTGCGGGACGTCGTTCACGTAGTAGATCGGCGTCGTGTGGATGGTGGTCTTGCTCTTCACCGACCCCCCCACCTTGTCCTTCTCCCAGATCATTTCCGCTTCGTCGCATGGTACGCGGACAGCGCCGCGGCCCACACCTCCTTCACCGGCCTTCCCGCCACGCGCGCGCGGGCCAGGCAGTCGTCGAACTCCGGCTGCACGTTGTAGATGCGGCCCTGTCTGCGCGCGATCTTCACCGCGATCGCGCCGAACTCGGTCTCGACGGCGACCGCCTCGCGCTCCAGGACGGTGCGGTCCCATTCCTGCCAGCGCACGCCGAGGGTGGTGGTCTCCGCGAACAGCAGCTCTTCGAGGGCAGTTCGGCGCTCCCGCTCCGCGATGACGGTCAGAAGGACACCGGGCCGGCCCTTCTTCATCTGGACCGGCGTATAGAACGCGTCGAGGGCGCCCGCGGCCAGCAGCCGGTCCAGCAGCGGGCCGAAGAGCTGCGGCGACATGTCGTCCATCTCCGCTTCGATGACGGTGACCCGGTGTCCTTCGGCGGCGCCGGTGATTTCGTCGCCGACGATCAGCCGCAGCACGTTGGGCCGCTCCGGGGTGTTCCGGTTGCCCGCGCCGTAGCCGACCCCTTCCGGTCTCAGGGCCGGCAGGGGCCCGTATCCGGTGGCGTGGGCGGTGACGAGAAGAGCGCCCGTCGGGGTGAGCAGCTCGCCACGCCCGTTACCGTAGACGGGCACGCCGGCGACGAGCTGCAGCGTGGCCGGCGGCGGGACCGGGTACTCGCCGTGCGCGATCTTGACCGTGCCGGAGCCGACGTTGAGAGGCGAGGCGAGGAAGCGATCGACGTCCAGCCAGCCCAGCCCGATGACCGCGCCCACGACGTCGACGATCGAATCGACGGCGCCGACTTCGTGGAACGCCACGTCCTCGATGTCGATCCCGTGAACGCTCGCTTCCGCTTCGCCCAGGCGATGGAAGAGCGCGGATGAGCGTTCCTTCACGCCGGCCTCGAGCCCGCTCTTCTCGATCATGCGCAGGATCTCGCTGAGCCTCCGATGCGGGTGTGCGTCGGGCGCGTCTCCGTGCTCATGCTCGTGGTCGTGGCTGTCGTCGTGCTCGTGCTCGTGCTCCTGCTCGTGCTCCTGCGCGTGGCCGTGCCCGTTCCCGTCTCCGTGCCCGTCTCCGTCCGTTTGGCCGATCTCACCCTCGAGAACGACGTCGACCTTGGTGGCCTGGATTCCCGCCCGGTCGACCTTGCGCGCCTCCAACCGGTACCCGGCCAGGGGCAGCTTGGCGAGCTCCGCGCGCAGCCGGCCGAGCGGCAGCCCGAGGTCCACCAGCGCGCCGAGCACCATGTCGCCCGACGCGCCGGACGCGCAGTCGAAGTACGCGACGCGGCTCACAGGAGTCCGCGCTCCTTGAGGCTGACGAACCGCCCGGCGCCCAGCACGAGGTGATCGAGGATCTCGATGCCCATGAGCGTCCCCGCGGACGCGAGGCGTCGCGTCAGCGCAATATCCTCCGCCGACGGCTCCGGATCACCCGACGGGTGGTTGTGGAAGAGGACGAGGGCGGCCGCGCGCGCGACCACCGCCTCCTGGAAGACCTCGCGCGGATGAACCAGCGACGACGTCAGGCAGCCGACCGAGATCACGGCCTCGCGCTTGAGGCGGTGACGCACGTCGAGGGCGAGGATGCCGAAGGTCTCGACCGGCCGCGCACCATAGCGCGGCAGGAGATAGCGCGCCGAATCCGCGGGAGTGCGCAGCGCGGGCAACTCCCCTCGGCCCTCCGAGGCCAGCCGTGCGCCCAGCTCCAGCGTCGCCGCGACCCGCGCCGCCTTCGCGCGGCCCAGTCCCCTTTGCGCTTCGAGCTCGCCGGGGGAGCGGCCGGCCAGACCGCGCAGGCCGGACTCCAGGAGGGAAGCCGCGACGTCGAGAGCGGAGGCATTCCGCGTCCCCGTGCCCAGCACGACGGCAAGGAGCTCGCGGTTGGAGAGGGCGCCCGCGCCGTGGCGCAAGAGCCGCTCGCGCGGGCGGTCTTCCGCGGGCAGGTCGAGCAGGCGCCGCCGCCCCCAGACGGAATCGGCTTCGCGCGTACCGGAGGGTGTGCTCACGCCGCCTCCACGATCGCGGGAAGGAGCGCCGCCGCCGGGCCGCGCAGGGAGACGTCGGCCAGCGGGGTGAGCGGCGTCGGCTCGGGGTTGATCTCGATGACGAAGGCACCCGCCGCGCGCGCCACCTGCGGCAGCGCGGCCGCGGGATAAACCAGCGACGACGTGCCGACCACGAGGACGGCCTCGGCCTCCCGTGCCGCCTCGAACGCGCGCGTCACCGGCTCTTCGGGCAGCGCCTCGCCGAACCAGACGACGCCGGGACGGAGCAGCCCTCCGCAGGCGCAGCGCGGGGGGATCTCCGCCAGCGGGACGCCGCGGTCCTCTCGCGAGTGCGCGCAGGAGGTACAACGCAGCTGCCAGATCGTGCCGTGCAGCTCGACGACACGCGCGCTGCCGGCGGCGCCGTGAAGGCCATCGACGTTCTGGGTGGCCAGCAGGAACTCCGGGGTCCGCTTCTCCAGCGCCACCAGGGCGCGATGGGCGGCGTTGGGCCGCAGGGGCGCGATGACCTCGCGCCGCCACGCGTACCATTCCCATACCAGGCGCGGGTCGCGGGCAAAGGCCTCCGGGGTCGCGAGCTTCTCCGGACGATACTGCCGCCACAGCCCCCCCGGGCCGCGAAACGTGGGCACGCCGCTCTCCGCGGAGATGCCCGCCCCCGTGAGCGCCAGCACGCGGCGCGCTTCGCGCAGGCGCCTGCCGGCCAAGGCGATGCCTTCCGCGGCCGTCCTCGACACGTCGATGCTGGCTTCGCTCAAAACCTGGATCTTAATACGTGGCGTCGGCGGACCGTCAACGGCTGGCCGCGGTGAGCGGCCGTGGGCCATAATGCCTTCAAGGTGGTCGCCAGCGGGTCCTCTCCACGAAGGACATCCGTGCATCCCCTCCTGGCGATCGTCGCCTTCGTGGCCGGCGTGTACGCCATGGGGAAGGGCGGCGCCGCCGTCGTCTCCCATGGCATCCACGTGACCCTCGTGACCGGCGAGACGCTCCTCGCCGCGCCGAGCCTGCTGCTGCTGGCCCTCTCCGGAATCCCCCTCTGGGAAGGCCTGAGCCTCAAGCCGATCACGGCCCGCACGGCGCTCCTGAGCGCCCTGGCCGGAGTCACCCTATGGGCGGCCAGCCTGGGCCTGATGAACATGCAGTTCGCTCTCTGGCGGCCACCGGCGGAGTACCTGGACTACTTTCGCGCCCTGCACCAGCTGCTGCGGCCGCAAACGCTCGGAGAGGGCATCCTTTCCATCCTTGCCATCGGACTCATGCCCGCGCTGTGCGAGGAGACGGTATTCCGCGGCGTCGTCCTGCCCTCGTTCGCCCGGGCGGGTCCCGTCGTCGGTCTTCTCGGCTCCTCCGTCCTGTTCGCGCTCATCCACATCGATCCGTTGGGCCATTCCGTCGTCTTCCACCGGCTCCCCTTCGCGTTCGCGGTGGGCCTGGGTCTCGCCGCCTTGCGGGTCTTGACCGGCTCGCTCGTCCCGTCGATGGTGGCCCACGCCACCCTGAACACGATCACGTTCGCGACCGTCTTCCTGAGCGGGGCCGCCTCCGAGGCGATGGAGCAGCCCCAGGTCCTCTCCGGGTCGCTCCTGCTCCTCGGCGGCGGCGCGGCGACGGCGTGGCTCTTCCGCGCGCTGCGTCGTTGACGCTCCCAGGGAGCGCGCCTAGACTCGCTTCATGAGGCTCACCTCCCGACTCGCGACCTCGATCGCCCTCCTCGCTCTCGGCGCGGCCTTGTTCCGGCCGGTGCACGCACGCCGCGTGCGCCGCAGCGCCTTCGGGAACCGCTACCTCGTGGACCTGGACGCCGGCTTCACCACCGGCGAGGCCATGCGACGTCTGGCCCAGGCCCCTGAAGTCGAGTACGCGGAGCTCAACGGGCCGGTGCACGCGTTCTTCAAGCCGAATGACCTCGGGTTCCCCGTGCAGTGGAATTTCCGCATGCTCGACGCCGAGCGGACGTGGGACATCCAGAAGGGGGATCCCTCCGTGGTCGTGGCCATCCTCGACACCGGCATCGCCTATGAGGACTTCCCCCCTTACCGGAAGGCCCCGGATTTCGGGGGCACGGTGTTCGTGCCGGGACACGACTTCATCAACGAAGACGAGCACGCCAACGACGACAACTTCCACGGTACGCACGTGGCGTCGACGGTCGCGGAGGCGACCGACAACACGGTGGGCGTGGCCGGCTTCGCCTTCCGCTGCGCGCTGATGCCGGTGAAGGTCCTCGATTCGAACGGCGACGGCAGCTTCTTCGACGTGGCCGAAGGCATCGATTTCGCGGCGCGGAACACGAGCGTCAAGGTCATCAACCTCAGCCTCGGAGGCGACGGCAATTCGAACACCGTGCGTGCGGCGGTGGATCGCGCGGTGGCGGCCGGCATCACCGTGGTGGCGGCCGCGGGCAATGACGGCCGCGGGACGATCAGCTTCCCCGCCGTGCTCCCCAACGTCATCGCGGTGGGGGCCGTGGACGGCCGCAAGCAGAAGGCGCCCTATTCGAACTTCGGACCCGAGCTGGACCTCATGGCTCCGGGCGGCGACAACCGGCGCGACGACACGGGGCCGAACGGCGTACCCGACGGACGCCCGGACGGCATCCTGCAGCAGACCCTCGATCCGGATTCGGCGGAGCGGGGGATCTTCGACGACTTCGGCTACTTCTTCGTGACCGGCACCAGCCAGGCCACGCCCCACGTCTCCGCCCTGGCCGCCCTCCTGTATCGCCAGGGCATCACGACCCCCGCGGCGGTCAAGGCCGTGATGGAACAGACGGCGGAGGACCTCGGCGCCTCGGGTCGCGACGACACCTTCGGCAACGGGCTCATCCGTCCCTCGCTGGCGCTGAAGGGCCTCGGTCTGAACCTGAAGTAGGGACACCCTCTCGGGCATCCTCCGACCGGTCGGGGAACGCTCCTTCCCCTTGGACTGGTATACTTTGCCGCCTCTTAAGCCGGTGACCATGAACGGAGCCTTGGGCGAAGGCGTACTGCCGGGCCTGCTTCGCGAGCTGTACGTCGGACGGAAGTCCGGCATGCTCGGCCTCCACCGCGGCCCTGAACGCAGGGGCTTCCGCTTCCGCAACGGCCACATCGTCCACGCCGATACCAGCGTCCGTGAGGACCGCATGGGCGAAGTCCTCGTCCGACACGGCCGCCTGACCGCCGCCGACCTCAAGCGGGCGATCGGATTCGCGGTGCGCGACAACAAGCGGCTGGGCACGGTGCTCGTGGAGCTGGGCCTGCTCCCGTCCGACCAGATCGAAGACGCCCTCGCCCTCCACGTGCACGAGATCCTGGCCAAGGTCTTCTCCTGGAGCGACGGAACCTACGAGTTCGCGGCCGAGGAGGACACGGGCCCCATCGTCGGTGACACGACGCTGAAGGTCACGACGGCCGAGCTGATCCTCGAAGCCGCGCGTTCCGTCACCGATCCCGACGTCGTGCGCTACAACCTGGGCGACATCGATCGCGTCCTGGGCCTGGCCTCCGATCCCCTTTTGCGATTCCAGCGCGTCACCCTTACCCCGTCCGACGGCTACGTGCTCTCACGCGTGGACGGCACGCTGAGCGCCCGCGAGATCGTGGCCATGATCTCGCTCCCGCGCGAAGAGACGCAGAAGAGCCTTTTCGCGCTCCTGTCCACCGGGATGATCGAATACCTGCCCTTGCCGCCGAAGGCGCGGCCCGCGGACGCCACGAAGAAGCGGCCCGCCGCGCCCGTGCAGATGGCGGCGGCGCCCGTGCCGGAATTCGTCCCCATGGTCCTCCCCCCGCCGCCCACGGCGGCGGAGGCCGCGGCCCAGACCGCCGAGCACGCCGCCGCCGCCCACGACGATCCGAGACGCATGGAGATCCTGGAAGCCTTCACCGGCCTCAAGCACCACACTCATTTCCAGGTCCTCCGCCTGGAGCGCACCGCGACCGAGGCCCAGGTCAAGGAGGCCTACTTCCGGCTGGCGCGCCGCTTCCATCCGGACGTCCACCACGATCCCGCTCTCGCCGATCTGCGCGACAAGATCGAGGCCATCTTCGTGCGCCTCGGCGAAGCCTACGAGGTGCTGCGGAACCCCCGGATTCGCGCGAAATACGAGACCCAGCTCAACCCCGCGCCGGCCCCGCAAGCTCCCGCCCCGAACGCGCCCGCCCCCCCGGCCGTCAATCGGGAGACGGAAACGCGGGAGGCGGCGGCGGCGATCAAGCGCGCGGCGCGGCTCCTCTCCAGCGAGATGTACTGGGATGCGATCCAGGTGCTCGAGCCGGCCGTCCTGCGCGCGGTCGGCAAGCCGCGCCAGGAAGGGCGGGTGCTGCTGGCGCGCGCCTACATGAAGAACGTCAACTGGCTCAAGCAGGGCGAGGAGCTGTTGCAGGAGGTCATGAAGGAAGAACCTGGGCACGCCGAAGCCTGCCTGCTCCTGGCCCAGATCTACCGCGACCAGGGCCTCAAGGCGCGCGCCACCCACATGCTCCGCAAGGCCTTGGAGCTCCTTCCCGACAATGCCGAAGTGCGCGCGGAGCTGGACAAGCTGACCGAGCACGAGCCGGAGGCCGGGGCCGGCCGCTCGGGCCTCCTGAAGCGGCTCTTCACCCGCGGCTGAGCTACTTCTCGTTCCAGAGCGGGCCCAGCCGCGTCATCACCGTCGCGTAGACCTCGATGCCGTCCCACAGGTTCTGCAGCCGCAGGTTCTCGTCCGCCGCGTGCTGGTTGTTGTCGTGGTTCACGATGGGCAGCCCGACCACCGGCCGGCCCAGGATGCGCGCGAAGAGCTCCATCCCCACACTTCCCCCCAGCGTCGGCAGCCGCACGAGGGGCGCGCCGCTCGCCTCTTCGACCGCGCTCGTGAGCGCGCGTGAGAAGGGCAGGTCCATCGACGTCCGCGCGGGCGGATAGCCGGGTCCCCAGTCGAGACGGACGAGGCGAGGGCGCTGGCGCCGCGCCTCCAGCGTCGGGCCCTCGTGGACGATGTCGTAGCCGAGCGTGCGCAGGTGCGCTTCCACCTTCTCGCGCACCGCGGACGGCGTCTGGTCCGGTACCAGCCGGAAGTCGATCGAGGCGCGCGCTTCCGTGGGAATCGCGTTCGCGGCCAGGGCGCCCACGCCCCCCGAAGCCAGGCCGCGCACATTGAGCGCGGGCAGGAGGATGCGCTCGACCAGACGGGCCCCGCCGGCCTCGGTGCGAGCGAGCGCGAGCTCGCGGCGCAGCGCGTCGTCCACGTCCGGCACCTCGCGCAGGGCCTGTCTCTCCGTGTCCGTCGGCGGCCGTACGTCGTCGTAGAAGCCAGTCACCTGGATCCGCCCGTCCTCGTCCCGCAGGCCGGCCACCAGATGGGCCAGCTCGAGCGCCGGGTTGGGCGCCCAGTTGCCGTAGTGCCCGCTGTGCAGCGGCCGCGCGGGGCCGTAGAGGGTCACCTCGAGATCGGTGATCCCGCGGGCGCCGAAGTAGATCTGCATCCGGCGCGACTGGTGCACGGGTCCGTCGCACAGGAGCCAGGCGTCGCCCGCGATCTCGCTTCGATACTTCTGCAGGAACGCCTCCAGGTGCGGCGAGCCCGCCTCCTCCTCGCCTTCGAGGAACAGCGCGACGTTCACGCTGGGACGGCGGCCCAGCGCCTCCAGCGCGTCGAGGGCAGCCAGGATGCCGACGATCGGGCCCTTGTCGTCCGAGGCGGAGCGGCCGTAGAGACGCGCCTCCGGGGGATAGGGCGCCCGGCCCATCGGGATCTCGCCGCCGCCGTCCTCGAGGCCGCGGTCGCGGAGGAGCGGTGTCCAGGGATCGCCGTGCCACTGCGCGCGATCGACGGGCTGGCCGTCGTAGTGCGCGTAGAAGACGACGGTACGGCGCGCTCCCGGAACGTGCCGCACGCCGTACACGGCCGGCGGTGCGCCAGAGGTCTC
>WNFI01708965.1_pt1 | contig 14295 bp, 15 predicted proteins | sample 5400471 | NCBI WGS metagenome assembly WNFI01 (sample SAMN13153348, study PRJNA577476) | soil metagenome | isolation source: 100 cm saprolite on Douglas fir-dominated hillslope | place: USA:California | collected 2013-09-17
CCTCCATGTCGCTGAAGACCACCATCGTGCGCCGCCCCGCCCCGCTCTCGCGCAGGTACTCGGCGCCCAGCATCATCGCGCCGCGGATGTCGGTGTACGGCGCGCGCATCTTGCGGTGGGCGAAGTTCTCCAACTGGGCGGCGAAGGCCAGCTTCTGCGCGTTGGCCTTGGAGGGTCGCACGTCGAGCTTCATGGCCGCCTCGACGTTGCCCTTCTTGTAGCTCTCCCCGTCGATGCGGATGACGAAGAGGCTATCCCCCGGCGTCAGCTTGGGCAGCATGCCGCGGCGGATGAGGTTGACGACATCCTCCTTCTGATCGGCGTAGGTGCCCGAGACGTCGACCAGCGCGCAGACCGCCTGCGAATACTGCGCGCCGCTGGTGCACGAGAGGCCCAACAGCGCGAGCAGCGCGATGCGCTTCATCGGCGCACCTCCTGCCGCAACGGTGCTGTGTGCGGCGGAACCGCCGCCGGCTTTTCGACGGGGCGTCCGTTGCCGACCATCTTCTCGATCTGCAGCGGGATGACGATGTAGATGTCGTACACGTGCCGGGCCGCCTCGAGCAGGTAGCGCATGCCGTGGCCGCCGAGCCGGAAGATCATGCTTCCGAGGTACAGCAGACCGGCCACCGCGCTGAGCACGATGTGCCCGCCCGTCGAGATCATCGTCTCCAGAGGCACCGCCACCATCGCCAGGATCCAGGGAAGGATGAAGCCCAGCACGGCCTGGCCGATGACCGGAATGCGCGAGGTCGCCGTGTTGGCCACCGGCGCCGCCAGCCCCGACAAGGACTGCCGCAGCGCGCTCGACGACTCGACGATCTGCTCGCGCAGGATGGCCAGCGACGATTCGATGCAGGCGAGCATGAAGAGCCCGCCCAGCGCCACCGTCAGGATCATGCGCCGGCGCGACTTGGGCAGCAGCTCCAGCTTGGGGAAGAAGGAGGTGATGCCGAGCATCTCCATCGCGAACACGCCCGCCGCGACTTCCATGAGCACGATCACCAGCGCGGCCACCGTCGCGACCGGCATGCCGCCGATGCGGCTGCCCGACGGCACCAGCTCGCTCATCGGCAGCGCGATGAGGTTGAAGTTCACGAACGCGCCGCCCATCGCCACGGCCATCACCAGCACCGAGACGACGAAGAGTTGCGTCGACGACCAGCCCAGCGCGCGCACCGCTTTGGCGTCGGCTGCGCGCACCTTCTCGTACGAGGTCATGTAGCCGTCGATGCGCTTGGTGGACTCGAGCGCGCCCGAGACCGCCTTGGCCACGTCGCTGGCGAGCTTGGTCAGCTCCTTCCAGGCGGGGGCCATGCCGCCGAGGATCTTGTGCCGCTTGGCGGGGGCCTCGCGGAACTCGGTCAGCGCCTTCTTCTCGCCGGCGATGGCCGTCTTCTGGATCTCCTCGAGGACCTTCCTCACCACGTTGTCGCCGTTGGGCGGCATCTTGGCAACCGCGGACACCGCCTCGGTCCAGCCCGGAGCTTCGGGAGCGGCCGTGGCGCACTCCTGGAAATCGGCGTCCACCTTGGTGACCGTGTCGTCGATCTTCCGGTGCAGGTCGGGGTAGCGCGCCAGCTCCTTCGCGAACGCGCCCTCGATGCGGTGGAACTCGCGGCCGACCTTCGCCTCGATATCACCCTTGCCCATCTCGATGATCATCTCGCGGTCGCGTTGCGAAACGAGCCGCGCCATGCCGCGGCACCAGCGAGCCGCGACGCGGAAGGCGCCGCCGAAGAGGCGCGCCACGCCGCGGAACGCCCGATGCATCGGCGAGCGCGCGAAGTAGAGGAAGACCTGACTGAGGACCCACAGCGCCAAGAGCGACGCCGCCGGGTTGTGGGGAAACAGATAGAGATGTTCCATAGCTTTTCTCCTTCGTACGTGGGAAATTCAGCGCGCGAGCGCCCAGTTCAAGACGCCGCGGAAACTCGGTTCGAGCCGAAGCTGAGCAAAGCGGACCCGCCGCCGCTGCGAGCCCCTGGCGACGACGGAAAGCAAGCCGACCAAAAGGCGCTTCGCCTCGTGGCGCACGCCATCGCGCCGCAGCAGGTCGGCGAGGTCGAGCGTCGCCTCCAGATGCGTGCCGTCGAGCGTGAGCACCTGCCGCAGCAGCAGCATCGCCAGCGGCCTCTGCTTCCTCTTGCGCAGCTGGGAGCGGCCCTGGAGGAGAGCGCCCACCGCGTCCTGCTTGCGGCCGCGCATCACCTGCTCGTTGGCGATCCGCTCCCAGTACTCGACATGCTCGGGAAAGGTCTGCGCGGCGACCGTCCACACCGCGATGGCCTTGGGCGCGAAGCCGGCGGCGAGGAAGCCCTGGGCGGACTTGTCGAAGTTCGTCCGGGCCTCGTCCCAGTGGCCCAGCCGCGCGAGGAGCGGCGCGATCTTGGCGCATACCTGGAGGTCATTGGGCTGGTGGTCGAGCACCTTGCGGAACCAGCGCACCGCTTTGCGCACGCTTCCTCTGGCCCTCGCCCTCTCGGCGGTGGCCAGCGCGAAGTTGCGATCGTAGGCTTTTGTCCAGAACACGTCCGGCACCTTAGAGGAGCATGGCGGGAGGTCGTAAAGGGCCGAAGGTGCGCAGCTGCATGCTGGTGTAGACAGCGATGACGAGCCGCTTCGGGATGCCTCGATACAGCGCCGCGAGTGAGAGCGTGCGGGAGCGAGTGAGCGCTCCTCCGCACGCAGCCCTGAGACGTGACCAGAGCTTGGTCCTACCGGTCCTCCGGGCAGAGACTTCGTTAACCAATCTTCCAAGGAGCACTTATGAATCGGATCATCCTCGTTTCCCTCGCACTCGTCTTCACTGCCTGCGGTGGCACTGGAACCGCGCTCGATCACAACCGCGCCGGCAGCGGCAGCGGCATGCTGCTGGTCACCGCGCAGGTCGACGCGTCCAACGATCTCAATAGCCCGACGACCAGCCTCCAGGTCGATCTCGCGGACGGAATCGGAAATCCCGTCTCCAGCGCGATCGTCACCGTACACAACGGCGATTTCGGGGACGTCACCCTGGTCGAGGCGACGGCAGGCACGGGCCACTACACGAACTCGAGAGCCGCGGTCTCGAACAACGACTTCGGGCTCGACGTCTCGCATCCCACCAAGGGAACCGTCACCGGCGTGGTGGTTGGCAATCCGGGCATGCAGTCGATCAAAGCGCCCGTCGCGAGCGCCACCGTGCCGTCTGCAGCGGCCCTCGCGATCAGCTGGACCACTCCGACTACGTCCCAGTCCGCGTCGGTCGAGACCCGAGACCTCACGCAGACGCTCGTCCCCGACACCGGGACGTACACCATTGCGGCAGCGAGCAACCCCGCGAACACGAGGCAGGTCCTCAAGGTGCGGCGATACAACACGGTGAACCTCGCGGGCGGGATCATCGGCTCGTCGATGAGCGTCACCAGCAAGGCGTCCGTCTCGTACGTGGTGCAGTAGACGGCCAGGAGCGCACGGCTGCCTGTTCAGCACGAAAGATCCCCAAGCAGGCGTGCAGGGGGGCTCGCGGGTGGCTAGCCTGAACCATGGCTGCCCCCGCGCGCACCCTCATCGTCGACGACAACGAGGACTTGCGCAATACGCTGGCGGCTCTGCTTCAGTCCGAAGGCCACTTCGTCATCGGGGTAGCCGACGGTCAACTCGCCCTCGATGCGCTGGCGTCGGGCCCAGGTTTCGGCCTCATCGTCCTCGACCTGATGATGCCCGTGATGGATGGCGCCACCTTCCTCGCCTGCAAGGCGAAGGGGGCGCACGCCGCGATCCCGGTGGTGGGCTTTTCTTCCTCGCCCTCCAGCGGGCTGGAAGGTCTCGCGGGCGTCGTTTCGGTAGTCTCCAAGCTCGCAGGGATCGAGGGGCTGCTGGCGGCGATTCGATGCGCAGAGGGAAACGCGCCGCTTCGGGCGCGCCCGCAGGAAGTGCGCGAGCGTGTTGTCCCTCGGCTCCGCACGGTGAAGGAACCGGCACGTGCCCAGGTGGAGACCGTGCGTGCGGAGCGCAGCCGCAAGATCCTGGTGGTGGACGACAACGCCGATGCGACCGAAATGCTGGCGGAGTTCCTCGTCTCCATGGGCCATCAAGTGGAGGTGGCGCACGACGGGCCCGAGGCTCTGATCCGGCAGGCGGCATTTCACCCGGAGGTTGCCGTGCTCGACCTTGGGCTCCCAGTGATGGACGGATATGAGCTGGCCACGCGCATGCGGCAGCGCGCCGGCGCGCCTCTGTGGCTCATCGCGCTCACCGGCTATGGACAGGACGACGACCTGCAGCGAACCCGCAGCGCCGGCTTCGACGCGCATTTGATAAAGCCGGTCGAGTTGGACGAGCTGATTGAGGTCATCGCGCGCCTCGACGTCGCGGCGCGCTGACGGGCATGGCTAGGGCCCGTGGAAGCGAAAATGGCCCAAGCGGCGTTCAGCTGAAAAAGCGCGACCGTTCGATTCTGCAGTTCACCGTGGCTGGCCGGACGCGCAAGTGTACCTTCTGGTACGCTCCTGTTCCCGGATCGGGTCGCCTTGTCGCGGTGCTCCACAGTGAAACCCTTCTGGTATCGACCTTGCTAGAAAGAGCTACATGATGCGGTGGAGGCGCGGTATGTCGAACGTACGGCTCCGGGGAGCATGGGCGGCGGCTGCGCTGCTCGCGGCGGCCCCGGTGCTGGCGGGAGACGGCGACGTCCGGCAGGCGGTGCACGATGCTCTCTCAATGGAGCTGCCGGCGGTGCACACCGAGACGCACCTTCCCGACCTCGACGAGCCGGAGCACGGCCGCCGCGGCGAAGAGATCGAGAACAAGCGCAAGGACCGCGAAGGCGAGCGGAACGAGCGCGACGGCGACGCACGCGACCACCAGGAGCACGACGGACACGACGGTCGCGAGATGCATGAGGGGCAAGTGGGCCGCGAAGAGCAGCATGACATCGACCGCGGCGACCTGGGCGAGCATGGCGAGATCGGCGAACACGGGTCGGGCGCGGGCTCCATCGACGAGGAACACGGCCGCGGCGCCGGTCACGAGGGCGACAGAAAAGACCCGGGCGAGCACGACAAGGAGTAGTCACGGGACCACGCCTGGCGCGCCGAATCGTCTGCTTCTCCGTCGTCGCGCTCACCCTCGGTGCGACGACCGGGGTGGACGAGCATCTGCTCGCCGGCGCGCGCCATTTTCGCGACGGCCGATTCGCCGCGGCGTTGGTGGAGTTCCGCGTCGCCGAAAAGCTGAGCGGCGGCGGCGAGGCCGCCTGGTACGCGGCTGCATGCCTCGTCCGGCTCAATCGCCCGGAGGATGCGGTCGAGGCTTTCGCCGAGGCCGAGCGGCGCGCACCCGCCATGCGCGACGAGCTGTTCGACTATTACCGGGCGGTCGCCTGCCACGACGCGCGGCTCTATCTCTGCGCCGAGCGGCTGCTCGCCCGCGTCGACGACCGCGCCGGCCCGCGGATCCGCGGCGAGGCGCGGAAGCTCCTCGGGCGGATCGAGCCGGCGCTGCGCGGCGAGCCCGCCCGGACCGCGATCGACTGGTATTACCTGCGCGCGGAGCAGTCGGCGAAGCGCCCGCTGCTCGCGGCCGCGTACCTCACGGAGGCCGCGGGCCTCGCAGCCCGACGCGCCGATCGCTATCGCGCGCTGGAGACGCCCCCGCGATGATCGCCGTCCTGCTCAGCGCGGCGGCAGCCGTCTGCACCCTCCCCGACCCTGCGCCGGCGCCGGACGCAGCGGCGGCCCGCGTCTATCTCGAAGTGGGCGACGCCGAGTTGGCGGCGGGCTCGCTCAAGACCGCCCTGGTCGCATACCGCGAGGCTGCGCGCCTCGATTCCTCGAACGAGCGGGCGCGGAGCGCGTACCTCTCCGCCTGTGTCGAAGGAGCGCGCGACGCGCTGCTCGCCGACGGCCGCCGCCGCATGGACGAGGGCGACTGCCGGGGCGCGGTCGAGATGTTCCGGCAGCTGCCCGACGATCCGGCGGCGGCGCTGTACGAGGCGATCTGTCTTTACGAGCACGGCGACGATGACGAGGCCCGGCCCCTCCTCCTCAAGGCGCTGGCCGGCCCCGCGTACGAGGACCGCGCCCGCTACTTCCTCGGCCTCATCGAGCTGCGGGACCGCTCCGGCAACGATGCCGCCGAGCTGTTCGACCGCGTCGCCGGTGCGGGCGGGCCCTTGGCCGAACGCGCTGAGGTGCTTCGCTCGGCGGCGCTGCGCAGCGGCAGGATGGTCGTCGCCGCCTTCGCCGAATCAGGGTACGACTCCAACATCAGCTATACACCGGACTCCCTGCCCGCTAGCGGAGACTTCGGCGGCGCTGGGGGCCTCTCGTTCTCACTGCGCCCGCTCGGCCTTTCCGGACCCTACCTGCGCGGAAACGCCTACTACCGCCGGCAGGCGCAGGCGACCGATCGCGATCTCGGGCTCTTCAGCGGACAGGCCGGCTACCGGCTCGGCCGCGGCGAGACCTACGCCCTCGGCGACTATGCCTACGAGGCCACCATGCTGGGCGGCTCGCCTCTGCTCTTCGCGCATCGGCTGCGCGCGGGCGGACGCTGGCAGATCCGCCGCTTTGCGCTCTCCGCGCTCTACTCGCTGCGGTTCGAGACGTACCAGACCCCCGGCAGCAGCGCCTACTCGGGCACCGCGCACTCGCTCACGCCCGAAGTCTCATACTGGCTGCCGCTCGGATCGAGCATCTCCTTGGGCTATTTCGTCTTGCGTGACGTGACCAGCTTCGCCGACACCAGCGCGTGGGAGCACGGACCGCGCGCCGCCGTCCGCTGGGTGCTCCGCCCCACGCTGCGCCTGGCCGCGGAGGGCGGCTTCCTCTTCCGCTCCTACGACGCGGGAATCCCGCAGGCACGCTCGGACGCGATCCGCTACGCCGGCGCTTCGGTTGAGCAGGACCTCGGCAGGTTCACCCTGCGACTCGCCGGTGGCGCGCGGGCTTCCGTCTCCAACCATGCCGCATTCACCTATTCCCGCCTCACCGCCACGCTGGGCGTGAGCTACACTCTCGGCATCTTCTGATGTCGCGCGCGCTCGCTCCCCTGCTCGCCGCAGCCATTGCCCTCGCCGGCTCGTTGGCCTCGACGCTCTATCTCTTCGGCGCCGCGCAGCACGCGCTCGACCACGTCCTCGAAGAACGCCTGCGCGGCGCCGGCGAGTCGACGGCTTTGCTTTTCGCTGGAGGAAACGCGCGAGCGGACTTCCCGCGGCTGATGAGCGTGAACGCGCTCGACGGCGCGAGCCTCGTCGATCGCTCGCTGACCCTGATCGCCGATGCGGGCGGCCGCGCCGGAAGCAAGTCCGATCTGCTGCGCATCGACGCCGACCACGTTGCCCGCGCGTTCCAGGGGCAAAGTTTCGTCGGCCCGGGCTACGCACTGGGCGGCGTCACCATCTCGTCCGGTTACTTCCCGGTGCGCGGCGCGCAGGGCGAGGTCGAGGCGGTGCTCGTACTTGGCGGTGGAACCAGGCGGAGCGGCGGCGGCAGAAAGCCGCGGAGCAGGCGGCGCGCGGCCAGTCGATCACCCGGATGGCCGCGATGGTCGCGCACGAGATCCGGAATCCCCTCGGCATCATCCGCGGTACCGTGGAATTGATGCGTGAGCGCGCCGGAGGAAAGCTGCCGCGATGGCAGCACGAGGCTCTCGACGATCTGCTCGGCGAGGTAGAGCGGATGCGCCGGCTGACCGAGGATTTCCTCGCCTTGGGCACGCCGCGCCAGTCGCTCGCGCTGGCGCCGGTCGACCTTGCGGTGGTGCTGACCAGCGCCGCGCGCGGCTGCGAGGCAGCTCATCGCGACGTGCGCGTGCTGTGCCGGTTCGGTGAGCTGCCGACCGTGGCCGGCGATCCCGGGCGGCTCGGACAGGTCTTCGCGAATCTGCTCGCAAACGCGAGCCAGGCGATCGGCAGCGGCGAACTCGAGGTGAGCGCCGCGGTGTCCGCCGGCCTGGTTTCCGTGCAGGTGCACGACGACGGGCCCGGCTTGCCAGCCGTGGTGCGCGAGCGCCTCTTCGATCCCTTCGTCACCACCAAGCCCGGCGGCACGGGCCTCGGGCTCACCATCTCGAAGATGCTGGTCGAGCAGCACGGCGGAACGCTCGCCCTGGTTGCCGACGGTCGCGCCGGCACCACCTTCGAGGTTCGCCTGTCCGTTTTCGCTGCAGAGGGAGACCACCATGGCCCGGATCCTGGTCGTCGACGATGAGCCGAAGCTCGGCAAGCTGGTCAACGAGATGCTGGAGCGCGACGGCCACACCGTCTCACGCGCCATCGGAGGGCGGCAGGCGCTGGTCGAGCTGGCGGCGAAGCCCTTCGATCTGGTGCTGACCGACCTGCGCATGCCCGAGGTGGACGGCCTCGCCGTCCTCAAGGCCGCGCGGAACACTACCCCTCCGGCCGAGGTGGTGGTGATGACCGCCTTCGGCACCGCGCAGAGCGCCGTCGAAGCGATGAAGGCCGGTGCGGCCGACTACGTGCTGAAGCCCTTTTCCATCGACGAGATCCGGCTGCGGATCCGCCGGCTCGTCGAGAAACACTCCACCGAGGAAAAGAGCCGGCGGCTGGTCGACGAGTTGACGCCGCGCCTGGTGGCGGCGAGCCCCAAGATGGGCGCGGTCCTGGAGAGCGCGAAACGCGTCGCGCCGTCGGATGCGACGGTGCTGCTGCTGGGCGAGAGCGGTACCGGCAAGAGCCAGCTGGCGCGATTCATCCACTACCGCAGCCCGCGCGCCACGGCGCCGCTCATCGAGGTGCACTGCGCGGCGCTGCCGGAGTCGCTCCTCGAGGCCGAGCTGTTCGGCCACGAAAAGGGCGCCTTCACCGGTGCGCACGAGCGGCGGGAAGGACACCTCAAAGCCGCCGAGGGAGGGACTCTGTTCCTCGACGAGATCGGAGAGATCACCCCGGCGACGCAGGTGAAGCTCTTGCGCTTCCTGCAGTCGCGTGAGTTCGTGCCGCTCGGCTCCTCGACGGCACGCAAGGTGGACGTGCGGGTGATCGCCGCCACCAACCGCGACCTGTCCGCGGCCGTGAAGGAGGGCACCTTCCGCGAGGACTTCTTCTATCGGCTCAACGTCTTCGCCATCGAGACGCCGCCGCTGCGCGACCGGCGCGAGGACGTGATCCCGCTCGCCGAGGCGCACCTGCACAAGCACGGCGTGCCGCCTTCCAAGCTGTCCGCCGCCGCGCGCGAAGAGCTGTTGCGCAGGCTGTTCCCCGGCAACGTGCGCGAGCTGGAGAACGCGCTGGAGCGCGCGCTCATCCTCGCCGGCGAGGACGGGATCGCGGCCGAGCACGTCGCCGCCATCGGAGGGCTCGCCGCGAAGAGCGGCGCCCGCGACGTGCTGGGGCCCGGCTTCAACCTCGACGAGTTCGAGCGCGACCTGATCTTCGCTGCGCTCGAACGCGCGGGCGGCAACAAGGCATCGGCGGCGCGGCTGCTCGGGATCACCCGGCGCAGGCTCTACTCGCGCCTGCACAGCCTCGGCGAGAAGGAGCCGGACGACCCGCAGTAGCGCTCGGCTCTGCCTGAACGCGCCGGTTCGGCACCTGTACCAGATGGTGCACCAAGCTGCGCGCTTTGAGAGGGAGCGGCGCTGGCACCGGACTTGCTCGTTGCGGGGGAGAAGCCGGCGGCGAATCAGCGCCGGATCCCCGAAAAGGAGCAGTCAATGAAGATCTCCACCATTGTCGTTCTCGGCGTGACCGCGGCGGCGCTCGCCACCGCAGGCGCGTGCGGCGGCTCCAGCGGCCGCCTCGTCATCGGCATCAAGGACGGACCCCCGACCTCGAGCGACGGAAGGACCATCACGAAGCTCGAGATTGACATCACCAAGATCGAGCTCCAGTCGGATGGCGAGAACGAACAGGCCGGCGAGGTCGAGGACAAGGACGTGGTGGTCTTCGACGCCGGCACCGGCGCCGTGCATACCGTCGACCTGCTCAAGGTGACGACGTTCTCCGAGCTGATCGCCACCGTGACCGTGCCGGCCGGCACCTACGGCGAGGCCGAGGTGACGGTGAACGGCGCCCGCGTGGTCTTTGCGGACGCGCCCTCCGTCACGGTGCCGCTCGTCCTCGAGGGCGACGGCAAGTCGAAGGCCGAGTTCGACTTCCACTTCAAGCCGGCGGCGGTCGTGACCGGGACGGGCACCACGCTGGCGGTGATCGACTTCGTTCCCGTGGTCATCAAGGACGGCGCCGGCCAGTACCGGCTCGGTCACGACGGCATGAACGATCACAGCGGCGAGGGGAACGAGCACGACGAGTTCGAGGTCGAGGGCTCCATCGCCACCCTCGATTTGGCGGCGAACAAGCTGACGCTGAGCGGCTCGACCGTCACCAACGTCGACTTCAGCAGCGCGAAGATCGAAGTGCACGGCGTCGCCGCGACGAAGGCGGCGCTGGCGAAGGGACAGAAGGTCGAGGTCGAAGGCACGATCGACAAGGCCACGGGCGCGCTGATCGCGACCAAGATCGAGGTTGGCTAGGCCCGGCCGCCGAAGGCGGCTTGGTCGCGGCCGCCGCGGGCGGCTTAGCAACTACGCCTAGAGCCGTTACAAGTTGGTTAGAAGATGCGTTCTAGGCGCGCCCTCGAGCTGGTAGCCGTTACCAGCTCGAGGGCGCGGCCGGTAATGGGGGACCGGCCGCGCGTGAAGGCCTTCTGCTTGCCCGCCGAGCGGTGGACCAGCGCTCGACCCTTGTCGTGAGGCGCGCTCATCGTTCTGGCGCCGGGGAGGCGCCCAGCCGGTCCAGCGCGGCCTGCGCCTCGGGAAAGACGCCGCGCAGGCGAATGGCCTGCCGCAGCCCTTCTGCCGCACCCTCGCGGTCGCCGGCCTGGAGCCTGGCGAGGGCAAGGTTGTACTGGATGTGCGATCCTTGGGGCTCGAGCCGCGAGGCCGCGGTCAACGTCTCGAGCGCCTCGGCGACCCGGCCCTGCTCGAGATAGAGCGAGCCGAGGTTGTTGCGTGGGGCCGCCAGCTGCGGATCGCTCGCGATGGCGGTGAGGTAGTGGCCGATCGCCTCGCCCTGCCGCCCGAGGTGGCCGGCGGCGATGCCCAGGTTGTTCCAGGCGCGGGCGAAGCGCGGGGCGATCTGCACCGCAGTCCGGAAGTCGCGCTCCGCCTGCAGCCAGGCGCTCTCGTCGAGCTCCTGCGCGGCCTCGAGGAGCTCGAAGCCGCGGTTGTTGTAGAAGTGCGCGAGCGCCTCGAGGTCGTCGAGGATCCGGTACCAGACGATGGATCCCATCATCCCGAAGTCGAGCCCGATCCGCTCGTAACCGGAGATCACCATGGCCGTGACGTGACCCGCATTCACGGTCCAGGCGCCGCCTTGACGCGTCTCGTGAACACGCGTCGATGCGTCGATGTAGACGGCCTTCAGGCCGACGGCCCGGGCGAGGCCGACGAACACGGCGGCGAGGGCGAGGCAGTTTCCCTCCGACCTGCGCAGCGTCTCCTCCGCGCCGGTGGTCACACCCCACGAGTAGCGCAGGTGAAAGCCGTCGGGCGCGAAGAGCTGGCCGACGAGCGCGCGGGTGCGGTCGAGATCCGTGTCCTGCTCGCCGATGGCTTTGCGGGCCGCCAGGGCGCGCGCAGGATCGATGAGAAAAGCAGCCGCCACGTCGGCCGCGGGCAGGCCGGGGACGCGGCGCGCGACTTCCGCCTTCAATTCGTCCTGGGTGTAGGCGAGCTTCGTCGTCGCGCATGCCGTCCCGCCGCAGAGGGCGGACAGAGCGAGGCCGGCAACGAGGCGGATCCGGTGCAGCATCGGCGCCTCCCAACGGGATTCTAACCCCGTTCCACGGCCGTTGATGCGATACAGTGCAGAAGACACGGAGCGTGCCTGTGCACCTGTTCCTCCTCTGCGCCGTCCTTGCCGGCAGTCATCAAGACCTCATCTCGCTCTTCGCCGACTGGCGCGCGTTTCAGCGGCCGCAGGTGGTGGACGGCGTACCCGACTACACGCCCGCCGCGATGGCCAAGCAAGCGCGCGAGCTAGAGGAATACCGGCGAAGGCTCGCTGCGATCGATCCGCGGCCGTGGCCCGTCGCGCAGCAGGTCGATTTCCACATCGTTCGCGCGGAGATGAACGGGCTGGACTTCGATCACCGCGTGCTCCGGCCGTGGGCGCGCAATCCCGACTTCTACGCCACAGTGGTCACCGACGAGAGCGACCAGCCGGCGCGCGAAGGTCCGCATGCGCTCGGCATGGTCGAGCTGTGGCGCTGGCACTTTCCGCTCGACGACCGCGCGGCTGGCGAACTCGCCTCGGGGCTCGCGCCCATCCCCCGGCTCTTGCAGCAGGCTCGCGGCAACCTCACCGGCAATGCGCGCGACCTGTGGGTCCAGGGCATCGGCGCCGTGAAGGAGCAACGCGCGGCGCTGGCGGATCTCGCCGGAAAAGCGGGCGCGCACGCGGATCTCGCCGCAGCGATCCAGCGTGCTCTCGAGGCAACCGACGCGTTCATCGGCTGGCTCGAGCACGAGGCGCCAGCGAAGACCGGGCCCTCGGGCGTCGGGATCGAGAATTACGATTGGTACCTGGCCAACGTGCAGCTCGTTCCCTATACCTGGGCCGAGGAAGTGGCGCTGGTGCAGCGCGAGCTCGCCCGCGCCCGCGCCACGCTGGGGCTCGAGGAAGAGAAGAACCGCGCGCTGCCGCAGCAAGTCCCGATCGCGAGCGCGCAGGAACACCAGCGCCGCTTCGAAGCCGGGGTGACGGAATACATGGCCTTTCTCGCGCAGCACGACGTCCTCACCATCCGCAAGGACATGGAGCCTGCGCTGCGCGCGCACGTCGGGCAGTACACCGCGAAGCGGCCGCTCGAGTTCTTCATCGAGATCGACTATCGCGACCCGGTGTTGATGCGCACGCACGGCTATCATTGGATCGACCTGGCGCGGATGGCGCACGATCCGCATCCCGACCCGGTCCGGCGCGGCGCGCTCCTCTACAACATCTTCAACTCGCGCACCGAGGGATTCGCCACGGCGATGGAGGAGATGATGATGCACGCCGGCCTCTGCGACGCGCGGCCGCGTTCGCGCGAGCTGATCTACATCCTGCTCGCGCAGAGGGCGGCACGGGCGCTGGGCGAATTGCGCATGCACGCGAACCAGTTCACGCTCGAGCAGGCGGCGAAATTTGCCTCTGCGAACACCCCGCGCGGTTGGCTGCGCCTGGGAGGCTCGACGGTCTGGTTCGAGCAACATCTCTTCCTGCAGCAGCCGGGGTACGGGACGAGCTATGTCATCGGCAAGATCGAGATCGACAAGATCCTCGCGCACAAGCTCGGTGCGGGGGGCACGCTGCGCCAGTTCATGGACGAAAAGGACGCCGCGGGGCTCATCCCCGTCTCGCTCTTGCGCTGGGAGATGACGGGCGACGGGAGCGGCGTGCCCGGTCTGCGACGGCCTTAGCCGCCTTGGCCGGGCCTAATCGAAGTCAGTCGGCAGATCCGGATCTCGCTGGTGCTGAAACATCCGGCGGATCTGCGTTTCGGTTACGCGTCCGAGCGACAACGGCGGGATTCCGTCTTCAGCAAAGAAGGCTGCGCCAGTGGTCTCGATGCTGTCTCGGGGCCTGCCTCCGGTGATTTCGCATCGATAAAACAGTTTGTAGGCATGGAACACATGGGCGGGGTGCCCATGCCGTAGCTTGTCGTAGACGGCGAGCAACTTCGTTGCGCGCACCTGGTAGCCGGTCTCCTCTTCGACTTCCCTGACGACCGCGGCGCTGGGCGCGTCGCCAACATCCGCCCAGCCGCCCGGCAGGGACCACTTCGCATCGGAACGCTCCTGCACGAGCAGGATCCCATCCTCGCGGAACACGACTGCCCTCACGTCCACTTTCGGAGTCGCGTAGCCGCTCTCGCCCGACAACTGCATCAGCGCCTCTTCCGGGTTCCATCTCCCGCCCTGCGCGATCATCTCCGCCGCGACCACGCGGATGGCTTCGTAGCGCTCGCGGTCGAACGGGTCCTTCGCAAACGTCAGACCATTCTGCGCGAGCGCCGCCAGTCGCCGCGCCCACGAAAGCCAGTGTGGTGACTCCATGGGATCACTTTATCAGTCGATCGCCGGTCAGGCGCGGCCCGCGAGTCCCTCGCGAAGTACATATAGCGCCAACGTCGCGCAGCCGATCCGCGAGGGCCGCAGCGTCGTCTGCAGCGCGGCGAGCAGCTTCTCGTCCGGCAGCGCGGAGGCTTGCGCAGGCGTCAGCCCCTGCACCAGATCGGTGAGCAGCGAAGCGGCGGCGAGCGCGACCATGCAGGCCTCGCCGTCGAAGCGCGCTACCGCGAT
>WNFI01542441.1_pt1 | contig 14294 bp, 13 predicted proteins | sample 5400471 | NCBI WGS metagenome assembly WNFI01 (sample SAMN13153348, study PRJNA577476) | soil metagenome | isolation source: 100 cm saprolite on Douglas fir-dominated hillslope | place: USA:California | collected 2013-09-17
CCGATACCGTCCGGGCGCAGATCCAGGGTGCGATCATGTTTGGTATCACGGCGGCACTTTATGGCGAAATCACGCTGAAAGGCGGTCGTGTCGAGCAGGCCAATTTCGATACCTACCAGATCCTGCGCATGAATGAGGCGCCGGCCATCGAGGTCCATATCGTCCAGAGCTCCGAGCCGCCAGGCGGAATGGGTGAGGCCGGGACCTCGGCCATCGTTCCCGCGGTGACCAACGCCATTTTTGCAGCAACTGGCAAGCGCTTGCGAAAGCTGCCGGTCGACAGTGCACAACTGAAGTCGGGCTGAAGCCCATAGTGATCTGCTGAGCGGGAGCCATAAGGTCCCCCGGTTCGCGTGCCTCATTCGGAGATCAGCGTGTCACATCTTCACGCACTGTCGTTCGCTCTCGTGCTCTCAGCGGTCATCGTCTCTTCGGCCCAAGCCGGAGGCGATGCCGCACACGGAAAAACATTGTTTGGCCGCTGCGCAGCATGTCACTCCGCGACGACGCAGAACAAGGTCGGCCCCGGACTGGCCGGCGTGTTTGGACGACCGGCCGGAACGGTTCCGAATTTTCGCTACTCGAAAGCAATGGTCGGTTACGCCAAGCGCTGGGACGACCAGACACTCGACAGCTTTCTAGCGGCTCCCGCGAAGGCTGTCCCGGGGACGACGATGATGATCACCGTGCCAAGTGCCTCAGACCGCGCCGACATTATCGCCTACCTCAAGACCATCGACGCTCCTTGAGCCCGATTACTACCCGTTTTAACCGGAGACTCTGCAATGAATACCTTGGCCAAACGCACAATCGAAGCCCACGGCGGCATCAAACGGTGGAATGAGCTTACGTCTGTTACCGCGCATCTTGACGAAGACGGAGCTCTCTGGGGTCTCAAGGGGCATCCCGAAATGCTCGGGGAGATCAACGTGACGGTTGGCACGAGGAGCGAATGGGCCTCCCACCATCCGTTCTTAACTGATCGCGCACGGACCAGGTTCGAGCCTGATAGAGTCGCGCTCGAAGACGAGAGCGGAAGACTGATCGAGGAGCTGAAGCAGCCTCGCGCCACGTTCGCCGGCCATAGCCTGGAGACGCCGTGGAGCAAGCTGCAGCTTGCCTACTTTACCGGTTACGCAATGTGGACCTATCTCAATATGCCGTTCCTCCTGGCCCGCCCAGGCGTCGTGAGCGAAGAGGGGACTCCGTGGAAGGAAAACGGGGAGACCTGGCGCCGCCTGCAGATCCGCTTTCCAGCGAATATTGCTACGCACAGCGCTGACCAGACCCTCTACATCGATGGCGATGGTCTGCTGAAGCGCCACGACTACGACGTGGATATTTCAGGCGGAACACAGGCCGCGCACTACACGGGAGAATATGTGGAAGCTGGCGGAATTATGTTCCCGACCAAGCACGTCATCTTCCCTCGTAACGCCGACAACACCCCAAACCGGGATCTGCTTGTAGTGTCGATAGCAGTGTCGAACTTCGAACTGAAGTGACCTAGCGGGACGCATGCAGCGTTGAAGCAGCGGGTGGCCCGAGCTTGCTCGGGCCACTGTCGATCAATGTCTTACCTGCCCGCATTCGCCGATATCCAGCGCAATTTTCACAAACCAGTTGGCTGACACGATGATTTCAGTGTGGGAGATCGATCTCCCGCTCGGAAGCGACTATCGACCCATCGAGCAGCGTGCTCGCGAAAAGGTCGGCGACGCATGCGTCAAGGTGAGACTCGTTCGCGGTCCTATTCGTCTTGGCTTCCGTCGTCGAGACCAAGACGATCCTTGCTCTGGAGTCGTCGCCAGATCTATTCGAAGTCATGCGCTGAGCATGATCGCCACTACCGACCGGGAGGCATAAAGCCGTCCGTCAGCGCCTGCATGAAGGCGACGAGCGCGTCCTCTTCCGCGTCGGACAGGCCGAGGTGACCGACCTTGCTCGTGTTCATGTTGTCGGTGGATTCAGGCGCGGGCCAGCACGTCGTGCCTTCGCCGGCATCATGGGGCTTGCATCGCGGCAGGACGTCACGCGTGTTGTAGAAATGCACAATCTCCTTCAGGCTGGTGAAGTATCCATTATGGCCATAGGCCTTCACGAAGGTCGGATAGGGCCGCTTGTCGACATTGCGCAGTGTCGGCACTTGCATTCGCGCCTGGTTGTCTGGCGCCAGCTTGAGCCAACGTTGGTCTACCGCGGAGGGCTGGCTCAGCAGATGTCCTTGCTTGAGAAAAGTGCCGACACCGCCATCGACGAATGATGTCCCTTGCGGATTGGCGGTATAACCGAATGCGTCGGGCCGATTTTCCTCATAGTAAGGCAGCCTCGGGTTGGCCGGAGTGCCGATATTGCTGGCGGTGAAGTCGGTGAATAGCGGGTCCTCACCCGGTCCGCCGTCACGGTGACATTCGTTGCATCGCCCCTTGCCGCGGAATACGTCGTATCCCTGCTGCTCCTGGGGCGTGAACCGCGCCTTTTTCGCCAGTACCGCATCGAACTTTGAGGTGAACGACGTCACCTCGGCGGATGCCTCATAGCTGGCGATCGACTGTGCCATCTGATCGAAGGTGCTGCCGACCCGACCGCGATCGAGCGGGCTCAACTGAATCGGCAACGGCTCGCCGGCGTTCGGCGGCCCGGGCCGGTCGCAGACCTCTTCCACGTCGCCCGGCCATGCGATCACGAATGCCTGCGCTCCCCACACACTTTCGAACAGAGCGCGATAAGGCCGCTGCGAAGCACGATAGACCGCGCAGGCGCTATCAGGCAGGCCCATTTCGACCGGATTGGTCGGCGGACCTAGGGCCTGTTCGGCGGCCGGATTGCCCAGCCGGCGTCCGGTCGCACGCATGATACCGGACCGGTAAAGCCCGTCTCGGGCATATGGCAGAAGGCGCAAGCCTCGTTGCGGTATACTGACAGATTCTTGTCATACAACATCAGCTTACCGAGCAACTCGATTTGCTGGATCTGATTATCCGGCGGCGCCGCAACCCGCTCGATTGTTTGCGCTTCGATGCGGTCGATCTCGGCCTCGACCTGCGCAATTTCCTGGAGCAATTGAGGAGAGAGCTTTGAGCCGGTCTCCTCCGCGTTTGGCGCATCCGCGACCAGCGTGGCGACGAACAACGTCGCTACGACTACCGCAGCCACCAACGAGAGCCTCTGCAGATACGTCGGGCCATGTGACTGTTGACGGCAGGGGCGGATCATCTGCCCTCACGAGCTGGGGGCTTGGGCTGAAAGAACCCGATGGCTTGGCTACCTGACGAAATCAGGACTACGAGAACTATCATATCATGAGGAAAGAGGCGCGGGGAAGTACCGAGGTCACGTCTTAGTCTCCACACAAAAACTCTACCGGCGTTGGCCGGCGACACCCGGAGAGCGCCGCCGTCCGGCGAAGTCAACGAGCTTACTCCGCCGCGATCATCTGCGCTTTGACACTGATGCCCAGCGCCTTGGCGACGCCGGCGCCATAGGCCGGATCGGCCTTAGCGCAGTTGGCGATATGCCGCTCCTGAATGTGCTTCGCAGCGCCGCCGACCTGACGGGCGGTGTTGTCGAACAGCGTCTGTTTCTGCTGCGGAGTCATCTTGCGGAACAGATCGCCGGGCTGCTGGCAGTGATCCTCGTTCACCCGGTGATCCCAGTGCGCGGCAGCGCGCGTGATCTCGAGCGGTGGCTCATTCAGCTGCGGCTGGTCGGTCCACTCGCCCCGGCTGTTGGGGAAGTAGGTCGGAGTTCCGCCGAGGTTGCCGTCAGTGCGCATTGCGCCGTCGCGGTGATAGCTGTGGAACGGGCATTTCGGTGCGTTGACGGGGATGTGGTGGTGATTGACCCCCAGGCGGTAGCGCTGCGCATCTCCGTAGGAGAACAGGCGTGCCTGCAGCATCTTGTCCGGCGAGTAACTGATGCCCGGCACGATGTTGGCCGGCGAGAACGCCGCCTGTTCGACGTCGGCGAAAACGTTTTCCGGGTTCCGGTTGAGCTCGAAATTGCCGACCTCGATCAGCGGGAAGTCGCCCTTGGGCCAGACCTTCGTCAGGTCGAAGGGGTTGAACGGGAAAGCCGTCGCCTGAGCGTCCGTCATGACCTGGATGAACAGTGTCCAGCGGGGGAAATTCCCGGCCTCGATGCTTTCGAACAGATCGCGCTGATGGGTCTCGCGGTCCTTGCCCACCACGGCCTCGGCTTCCGCGTCCGTCAGGTTCTGGATGCCCTGCTGGGTGCGGAAGTGGAACTTGACCCAGATGCGTTCGTTTGCGGCGTTGAGAAAACTGTACGGGATGCCGCGCTCGCTCATCACGATCGTGACTTGATGCAGCGCCTCGGGCAGCAGCGTCCAGAAGTCCCAGTTGTTGTCGGCGCTGCGCATACCGGTTCGCGGATCGCGCTTGATGGCGTGGTTGAGATCGGGGAAGCGCAACGGGTCGCGGAAGAAGAACACCGGCGTGTTGTTGCCGACGACATCCCAGTTGCCTTCTTCGGTATAGAACTTCAGCGCGAAGCCGCGGATGTCGCGCTCGGCGTCGGCGGCGCCGCGCTCGCCCGCGACGGTGGAGAAGCGGGCGAACATCGGGGTCTGCTTGCCGATCTCCGAAAAGATCCCGGCCTTGGTGTAGCGCGTGATGTCGTGCGTGACAGTGAAGGTGCCAAATGCTCCGGAGCCCTTGGCGTGCATGCGGCGCTCGGGAATCACTTCGCGGGCGAAGTGAGCCAGCTTCTCGATCAGCCACACATCCTGCAACAGCGCGGGGCCGCGCGGGCCGGCCGTCTGGATGTTGAGGTTGTCGGTAACGGGTGTACCTGACGCATGGGACACCGGCGGGCGCTCGGATTCATGCTCATTGAGTTGCTCCCTAGGTTACGTGTTCATCGTGTTGAAACAGTGATCGCGCCGCCGCTGGACGGCCGACTTAGGGTGTCGTCTGCGACGCTTGGCGCGTTCGTGGAAAATGGACCCAATGATCAGCCGCCCCTTTTGCTCCATTCGCCCTAAAGAGAACCTGCGACAGTCAGAGGGTGCGCAGGAACGCGACCAGATCGCGCTTTTCATCGCCGGTCAGTTTTGTTCCGAGCACCAGATTGAAGAACTCGACGGTGTCATCGAGCGTCAGCAAGCGTCCGTCGTGCAAGTAGGGCGGCGAATCTTTGATACCGCGTAGCGGGAAGGTCTTGACGGCGCCGTCACCGACTTCGTTCATGCCATTGACCATCTCCGGCTTGAAGAAGCGTTCGGTCTTGAGATCGTGCATTAGGTTGTCCGTGTAATAGGGCGCGGCGTGACAGGAACCGCACTGGCCCTTGCCGAAGAATATCTCCTGGCCCCGCAGCTCGGCGAGGGTGGCCCTGTTGGGATCGAGCTTGCCGAATACGTCGAGCTGGTCACCGTCGAAATACGCCCCCGCCTGCTCGAATTGGGTAAAATCCTCGACGGTCTTGAGCGCGCGCTGCGAACCGAACAGCCGCTGGATTTGCACGCCGCGCAGCGTTGGGGTGACGATGCGATGGCGGGATTCCTGCGGGCGGGCGTCGGGAGCAAGGTGCGTGGCCTTGTTAGTATGGCCATTCGAGTGGCAGTCGAAGCAAGCTGCGCCGCGGCTCGGCAGCTCGGAGCGGCGGTCCTCGGTGAGATTGAACTGCTGCTGCGGGAACGCAGTGACGAGCAGGCGCAACCCTTCCAGCTGCTTGGGAGTCAGAATACCGTTAAACAGCTCGTAATAGTTTTCGATAGTGACGAGCCTGCCTTGGGAGACGTCGCCGAGGTCGGTGCGCTGATTGAGGTAGATCGCCGGAGGGAATTCCGGCAGGAAATGATCCGGGATGTCGTATTCGACATCGAAGCGTGTGAGATCGCGCGCTTCCTGGCGTTTGATCTCGTCGATCACGAAGTGCGGAAACACAAAGCCGCCTGCCTCATGCTTGGGGTGCGGCAGCGGATAGAAGCCTTTGGGAAATAAGTTCTGATCGCGAATCTGCTCCGGGCTCATGTTCTCAAGAGCTTGCCACGTCTTTCCCGCCGGGAGCTTGACGCGAACTCCGTCCTGCACCGGTTTCGTGCGGTCCATCGTGACGCCGGCCGCTGGCCGATTGCTCAGGTCATACCGCTCGTTGAGAAGCGCCATGTGCTCGCGCGTGGCATCCGCTTTCTGTGCGGACAATCGGGCGAACGTCGCTGAGAATGGCTCGGTGATGTCGACCGGCATGTAGCTCGTCTTGCCGCGTGGACCTTGCTGCGCATAGGCGACGCCGACCGCTAGAATAACGCCAGCAGTTGCCGCTGCTCCGGCCAGAAGTTTTCGGGTTTTCGCTGGGATCATTGGCTCTCTCCTTTATCTGTCTCAACCCTTTAGGTATCGCCGCGCCTGCCCAAGCGATGCTCGGTCCCGCAAATTGTCAGCACTCCTCACGCTGGCGAAAAAAGGCCGTACACGAACCTCCACGAGCCTTACTCCCGGGGACATCGCTGGAATTGGCGTAGGTCGATTTCGGGATTGCCTCACAGCCCGAGGTCGCTCAATGACGGATGGCCGTCGGGGCGACGGCCGAGCGGCCAGTTGTATTTTCGGTCGCTCTCCTTGATCGGAAGATCATTGATGCTTGCGATACGCAGGCGCATCAGGCCAAAGTCGTCAAACTCCCAGTTCTCGTTGCCATAGCTGCGGAACCAATTCCCGCCGTCATCGTGCCATTCATAGGCAAAACGGACGGCGATCCGTTTCGCGTGGAAGGCCCACACTTCCTTAATCAACCGGTAGTCCAGTTCGCGGATCCATTTTCTTGTCAGAAATGCTTCAATCGCCTCGCGTCCCAGCAAGAATTCGGAACGGTTTCGCCACCGGCTATCGGTGGTATATGCGAGCGCGACGCGGGTCGGATCGCGCGTATTCCAGGCATCCTCGGCAAGCCGCGCCTTTTGGGTGGCGGTTTCGTCGGTGAACGGCGGCAACGGTGGGCGGCTCATGGGTGTTCTCCTCGGCCGAGTTACAGAAAGATGACTCGATCGCCACAGCTTGACGGCTAGGGGGATGCCTGGGCGATCCGGAACACAACAGCGGTGGCTTCGACAGGATGGCCGCTATCAATGCCCGTCGATAGAAGGATCGCGGGGCGTTTTGTGAATGCCCGTCAAGAACCGTGGACGGAGAGCCTGTATCGACTGTTCCGGGCGGGGATGGGTTGCGGCAACGGTTGGGTCTCTCTCTCGCGCGCCGGCAGGAGTGACAAGACGGTTAGCCTCTATGGCCTGCGTGGACAGGACCGCCCGCTTTGATTCTGCGCAGCGTCAGCGCGAGCGGCACGGCCGCAAGCGAGATCAGCATGAGCACCCAAAACGCATCCATAGGCCAGGAACGACGCCTGTGCCTGCACCGGCGCTCCGATCCACTGGATGGCCTGATCGTGCGCCTGCGCCAGCGAGCTGCCGTGCGCGGTAAAGAAGCTCGTGAGGCGATGCAAGAAGCCATTCCGGGGCTGCTTAGTTGGCCACGGCCGTCCTTCTTCCCACTTCAACCGGCGATGCAGGCCCCTTGGCGACCGGACCTTCCTGCAGCGAGGAATTGCGCGAGATAGCCTCCTGCGTTCGGGCTTGAAGGAAGGCCGGAACAGATTCCGGGCTCTCAAGCTCCTAGAGCGCCAGTGCGCCCCTTTGCAGCACACTGTCTTCCGACATGATCTGCTCCTGCCGTTTCTTTCTTGCAAATTAGAGCGGCCCGCGATCATTCCTCAAGCGAGATCTTCGCGGACGGCGCAGGTTTGAAGACGACGCTGACATTACGGCTTTGACCGCGAAACCGGGCTCATGCCCCGGTTTGAAATGCAGAACCATCCAACCAGGCAACAATGTTTTTAACGGTGTCGCCATAGAAGGTTCGATAGAGATTCTGAGACACATAGCCGATGTGCGGCGTCGCGAGCATATTGTCGAGCGACCGGTAGGGGTGATCTATCGGCAGCGGCTCAACGTCGAAGACGTCTACGGCGGCGCCGGCAATCCGATGTTCTCGCAAGGCGGAGATCAAGGCGCCTTCGTCGACGATCGGGCCGCGCGCCGCATTGACCAGCCATGCCGTGGGTTTCATTAGTGCGAGTTCAGCCGCGCCGACCAGTCTGCGGGACCGCCGGCTGAGAATGAGGTGGATGGTAAGAACATCCGATTGCCTGAACAGCTCGTTCTTCTGCACGTGCTCGGCGCCCACTGCGGCGGCTTTTTCCGCGGTAAGGTTTTCGCTCCAGGCGATCACCCTCATGCCGAAGGCATGCCCGATCCGGGCCACCTCGCCGCCGATATTGCCCAGTCCGAGCACGCCCAATGTCTTCCCTTTCAGATCGTTGCCACGTCATTTCGATCGTCGGGGTCGATTCATAGCCTGTGTGGGCGACCGCTAGGCCCCGCTCACGGGCCGCCTGAAGGTCGATGGAGGCGTTGACAAAGCCGGTCGAGGCGATGAGCTTCAGCTGCGGCAGTCGTTCGAGAATCGCGCGCGTGAGAGGCGTGCGCTCACGCATGACGCAGACGACCTCGAACGGCGCCAGGCGAGTGGCCAGGGCGTCCGGATCGTCGAGGTGGTCGTTGAAGACGGTGATGGTCGCCCGTCCCGCCAGAGGCGACCAGTCCGCCATCTGCAGGGCGGCGTTCTGATAGTCATCGAGGATGGCGACCTTAACGGTCGATTCAGTAGGCGTCATGTCGTCCCCTTCTCTGCAATTGGGAAGCGCCGATTAATGCCCATCGGATTGCATCGTGAGAACCATGCGAAAGCGCGCCTTGCCCGCCATCATCTTGGCGTACGCCTCCGGCGCTTTTTCGAGCGGCATGGTCTCGATCATGGCGGCGACGCCGGTGAGCGCACTGAACCTTAGTGTTGCGTCGCCGGTGGCTGGGTCTCCGGTCAGGGCACCTTCGATCGAACGGTTGCCGAACAGCAGATCGGTCGTCGAGACTTCGACCTGGTCCTTTGTCGCGCCGAGCGCAATGATCCTGCCACGCGGACGCAAGCCCTTCATTGCTTGCGCCGCCGCCTTGCCGCCGGAAGCCGTAACGATCACCAGCGCTGCTCCCCCCAGTTTCTGCAAGGCTTGGCCGGGATCAACGGAAGAGCTGTCGATGTAATGATGCGCCCCGAGCTTTCTCGCAAATTCGGCCTTATCTGCACCACGTCCGATAGCGGCGACCTCAAATCCCATATGACGTGCATATTGGACGCCCAGATGCCCGAGTCCGCCGATTCCTAATACAGCGACAAGGTCGCCGGCCTTGGCGGGCGCATTGCGGAGCGCGCCGAATGTTGTCAGACCGGCGCACAGCAACGGTGCGGCGCCGACGGCGGCGAGGTCGTCGGGAATCGACATGAGCCCGCTCGCTCTCGCGATCAACACCTCCGCGTAGCCACCGTCGTGTTGCACTCCCGTGAACTCCTGGTTACGACAATTGACGAGATCGCCGCCCCGGCAATATTCGCAATGCCCGCAACTACCACCCAGAAATCCCACGCCGACGCGTTGTCCCACCACCCATCCCTCGACACCTGAGCCGACCTTGTCGATCACGCCCACCGCTTCATGCCCGGGCACTCGCGGCCACGCAATCGGAAACACACCCTCAACCGTCGCTGCATCGGAATGGCAAACCCCGCAGGCCTCGACGCGTATGCGGACATAGCCGGGCTGCGGATCGATAAAGGGCTTGCGGGTCAGTTCAAGTTTGCCGGGGCTGATGGCCTGAACGGCTCGGTAGGTCACTTCGGCTTGGGGCATTGTTCTCTCCTATGTTGGACAAACGACGCGTCTCGGACCTCCGCCCCCGACGACGATCGGTACGACCTCGCTATTCGGATACCGAGCGAGAGCAGAAACTCCGCCTGAGCATCGGCCATGACGGCCGCGTCGACGATCGGCGGCGCCGTGACCGCTATCAAGTCCAGCTTGTCGCCAAGCGCCAGCACCACGTCGAAAAAGACCGACCCGCCTCCTTTAATGCCAGGCAGCATGACAAAAGGGCGCGCGCTGCTCCCGGTTCGGCGGTAACGCCAACGCTGGCCGTCAATCAAAGATACCTTTTCCTGACAGGTGGACTGAAAACGGGTCAGACGATCTGTCACCTTATCCACGTCTAGCAGATACGGTTGATCGACGGTGACGCTACGCCTGCCCGAAGATCGTCCCTCAATCCCCCAACCGCCTCTCATAGGCTTCGTACCTTATTGATCGCAATCGTGCCGGACGAGCCCGTTTGAGAGCCGCAGCCGAACTTCGTGCCGGTCATGCCAAGCATCGCGCGGTACCCACAGTAGAGAAGTATCGCCGTCTACGTCTGCAGAACGATTCGCTCCGTCTATCCTGAGCATGAAGGCCATCCATCACTCCGTTCAGGAACCTGGGAGCAACGCCTCCAAGTCCGACCGGGCGCGACAGTAGCGCCAGCCTTGCATCGCCGTATTGCATGGCTTTGGGGCCGATTGGCATTTTTCTCCGAACGCAAGCGTGAATGGACGCTGTTGCCATGGCGGTGTTTCTGTTCAACAAAATGAGATTTGCTATATGACGTTTATCAGCTACCTGGCTGAAATGGCAGCTGAACGCTCGGTGGATCAATGTCGTCTCGATTTGCGCGACGAAAGCATAGGCCGTGGCGAGCCAGAGTCCGTAACTGACACGTAACCTACCGCTGTGTGGAACGTCATATTCCTGCGACCCGAGGGGGCGGAAATTGAAAGAGTTAGCAATTGCAGAGTCGGAAAATTCGACGAGAGCAGCGATTTCCGCCGCCGCTTTGAAACGCAAACGAGCAAATCGCGATTTCTTTGTCCTGAAGACCACGGTTGCTGCCGCTCATAGGACGATGCAAAGAACCGAGCTCGACGTTTCGCAAGTCGGCGAGCCTCATCTCGTTACGCGTTCTCCGGATCATCCGTCATCCCAACAGGGCGTCGTCCTGGCCCTGCAAAGGAACGTCTTCGGAGCTCGCGAACAAGAAAAAAGCGGTCTCCAAATAGTCGCGAAGACCTATCCGACTGTCTCAGCTTTCTCATTCCGCGAGCTACTTTGATCAGCTGGCCGACGATCACGGCGCCGATCGCATCGTCGAACTCACGCGACACTTCCAGCATGGCGTCGTTGCGCTTGAACACCCCATGCGGCTGGCTGACGGTCAGCCGGTTGTGGTGCGAGCGAAGTGACTGGGCGGGCTGCCGACCTCTCGACGAAAGGCGGTGCTGAAGGCGCTTGCCGACTGATAGCCGATCGCGGCCGCAACGGCCTCCAAGGGGGGCGCGTCCCGCTGGAGCATGGCTTTGGCCAAGGCCATGCGCCACTCCATCAGATATTGCATCGGCGGCACTCCGACCTTCTGGCCGAAGCGCTCGCTGAAGACCGAGCGGGATAGACCCGCTTCCCTGGCGAGTTCCTCCACCGACCATGCGTGAGCCACGTCCCCATGGAGTCGCCTCAGGGCGCGGGCGAGAAGCGGATCAGCGAGCCCCACGAGGAGGCCGGGTTGTCCGATGGCGTCCAGGCCTTCGGAGCGGAACCGCAGAGCCTCCACGAGCAGAACCTCGATAAGACGATCGACGACAAGATCGCGGCCTGGTCGGTCGGCGAGCGCCTCCTCGACGATCGAGTCTATCGTGCGCTTGAGCCGTCCCGCCGCCGGATCGGAGGCTTGTATATGGACAAGGGTCGGCAGCAGGCCGCTGAGCAGACTACGGTTGACCGAGTCCAATTGGAAATAGCCGCCGAGCTGTTTGAAGTCGGCCTCGAGATCGGGATCGCCGTACCGCACCTCGCCGGCCTGACAAGCCAGCGCCTCTTGCGCGTTGAGCGAAACGACTTCGCATGCGAGGTCGCTGGCGATCGTGAAGGCCCGGCTGGCAGGCATGAGGACGAAATCGCCTGTGGCGAGACGCACGGGTTTATGGCCATCCACGGCGAGCCAGCATTGGCCCATTAGCACGAGTCCAAAGCCGGCGTAAGCCACTCGCGAACGGCGCACGGCCCAACGGCCGGCCCCGTGGATAACCTTCGTTCCGACCGCGCGAGGGCGCAGCAAGGTAATCACATCGGCAAGCGGTTCCATGTTCCGGACGATCTATAATGCATTACGGACGCCATATTATAGTCCGTGTGGGCTGGCGAGCGCTAGGTCTTTTCATCGCAACGGTTCGACCAGGAGACTTCATGCGCAAGATCGCTATCATTACAGGCGCCAGTTCAGGCATTGGCGGCGCGACCGCCGTCGCACTCGCAGAGCGTGGCGTCAATTCCATCGTGACGTTCAACAGCCACGAGGACCGCGTGCGCGACGTGGTCGAGGCGGTCAGGCAAAAGGGCGCCAAGGCGGTTCCCTTGCGCCTCGACGTTGGCGAAAGCGCCGGTTTCGTCGCCTTCAGGGACGAGGTGACCGCAGTGCTGGATAGCGAATGGAAGGCCTCTTCCTTCGACTATCTGGTCAACAACGCGGGCTTCCTGCAGATGGCGCTTTTCGAGGACACGACCGAAGAGCTGTTTGACGCCTACATGCGTGTGCTGTTCAAGGGTCCATACTTCCTGACCCAGGCTCTGCTTCCCGTGCTCGCAGACGGCGGCGCGATCGTCAACGTGACGAGCAATTCAATCTTCCAGAACGGTCTGGCGGCGGGAGCTTCGGCCTACGCATCCATGAAGGGAGGCTTGACGGTGTTGACAAGCTACATGGCCAAAGAATTCAGCCGCCGCGGGATCCGCGTCAACTCCGTTGCGCCGGGCGCCACACGCACTCGCATCGGCGACGACGCCTACGACAAGTATCCGGAAGCCATCCAGAAGATCGTCGAGATGACTGCGCTTGGTCGTCTCGGCGAAGCGAGCGACGTGGGTGCCGCGATCGCGGCTGTACTTTCGGATGATTTCCGGTGGGTGACGGGACAGCATATCGAGGCTTCCGGTGGCGCCCGGTTGTCTGTAGCGAGCTGATGCATAAAGCGAATCTAGCACGTTAGCACAAGCAGGAATGTTCAAAACTCTCGAACGCCAATAGCTCGGTCGCCGCGACTCAACGACCAAGAGGTCATTGGGCGCGGTCGGGTTGAAAACGATGGTGCTCGCTCAAGGGCCAAAACTCGAGCGGCACTGGATTCGCCAGTCGCCGTCGAGCGCCGTGAATACGTAGAGGGAGTCGTAGATGCCGATAATCGAGCCATCTTCCCGGTAACGCGTGTAACGGACCGCGTAATGGGCCTTGGTCGGCGAGGACTGGACCAGCTTCGTCTCGTTCCAGGCGCTATGGTGCCAATCGTCCTGCTGGCGCAGGCGATCGAACAGGTCCATCGGATTGTTGCCCGGCGTGTCATAGACGGTGACCTTGCCGGCGGAGAGGCGGACATGCGGGAAGCGCATCAAGGCATCCATGGCCGTCGCGTCATACCTGTTAAGCGCCGCCATCCAGAGCGCCAGAATTTGCTGGCAACGAGTCTCGTCTTCCAGCGAAATTCGCGCCTCAATCGTATGCGTCGTCGTCGCAGCGGCCGTCGACATCATCGTCTCTCCTGCGTCTCGAAAACCTTCAATGCGCGTCCGCCCTAGAACTGCGAAACCATGCGCCCGATCGGATTGCCGCAACGACGGCCACGCCGTAAGCGACGAGCCCGAGGGCAAGGGCCGCGAACATCCAGTTGAGCGAACCGGTCAACCGAAGCGCGGCCCATCCGCCGACAACGGCGATGAAGACGCGGACGAGGCCGTAGAAGAGAGGCCAAAACAGCCGTCCCGCGCCCTGTGAGGCGAGATAGAGTGAGAGGCCCAAACCGAAGAAGCCGTAAGCAGGTCCGACGATCCGAAGGTAAGCGCTACCGACCATGATCATGCCCGGCTCTGCGCTAAACAAGGTGAGCCATCGTTCAGGCCAGATCGCTGCGGCCAACCCGATGATTTCCGTTAGAGCGAAGGCGAGTGCCCCGCCTGTCAAGGCGATACGCAGCGCTCGCTGCTGCTGCCAGGCTCCGATATTGGTTCCGACCAACGAAACCAGGGGAGCACCGATACCGAGGACAACCGGCATCAAAAGATATTCGAGACGTACTCCGGTGCCGAAGCCCACGATGGCATTGACATCATCAGTTCCGGCAACGAGGGCCGTGGCGAACGCAATCGTGAAATTTGTCTGTATCGATTGGATGCCGGAGATCGCTCCCACGCGAAGAATGTCGCGGAACAGGGGCCAGCGCAGCCTGCACCAGCGAAACCGCGCCGGATTTCGGCCAGACAGGATATACCAGGCCAGAACGGCAGAACCGGCAGTGTAAAACAAGAGAAGC
>WNFI01034579.1_pt1 | contig 14293 bp, 20 predicted proteins | sample 5400471 | NCBI WGS metagenome assembly WNFI01 (sample SAMN13153348, study PRJNA577476) | soil metagenome | isolation source: 100 cm saprolite on Douglas fir-dominated hillslope | place: USA:California | collected 2013-09-17
CAGCAGAGCGCTCGGGATGAAACAGAATGCCCTGTTCTGGACGAGCGGAGGCATGATTCCTGCTAGCAGGAGGCTGATACAGATCGAGCCGTAAGTGCGCGTTGCGGCCGCGGTACCCCTTCGTAGGTCCGAGGGCTCGCTCGGTCAGGCCGCGGCGCTTGATGTGGTGTCGGTGACGGGCAGGCGGACCGTGCGGTTGCAGCACAATGCTGCAGAGCCTGGTCTTCGGGGCACTCCCGGTCGGGGTCGCCGCGGTCACAGCAGCCGCCGGCCTGCCGGATCTCGCGGGCGTCCTCCGCGCGGCACTGACGGCGGGCGGCGTGATCGGCACGTTCGGCCCGGTAACCGCGGCAGGCAAGCGGCACTATGTCCGGCTGTCCAGCAGATTTGCAGCGGCGCTCCTGCCGGTCGCAGCCCTCAGCGTGAGACTATCGGCCGGATTCCTGATCGCGATCGGCGCAGCCCTGGCCGGCGGCGGGCTGCGCATGGAAATTCCGCGTCCCGCTTCCTCCTCCAGCCAGCGGTCGCGGCCCGGGGTTAGGCCGCGTGGCGCCGTCCTCAGGGGTGTTCGACGCGCCGCGGGTCAGGATGATCGCCTGAACAGGCATCAGTCATCCGTCGCCGTACAGGCCGGAAGTCTTAGTCAACCAGCCGGCGAAGGCGTGTCGCGCCGGGCTGGCCGGGCACACTGAAGGGGACGGAAACGCATCGCGGCTGCCGTCTGGCCGATGGGTTACCAGTCAGGAACCTGGTCGATGAAGAGCGTCCTGGGCATTGCCGGCGCCGTTATCGTGCTGGCGGGATTGGCCACCGCGGCGGTCATGACCAGGTCCGGGACATCGGGTGCGGGCCGGGCACTGCCCGTGGGCTACGGGTTCGACGGCCACCAGGGCTGGGCGCGAGGTGAGGTCAGGCCGCGCACGGTGTACTTCGGGGCGGGCGGCAGCCTGTTCGTCCGCGGCCTGAGCTGGGCGAGCTGGAACCCGGTCGGCGCCCGCGGCCGGGGCACCCGATGGGCGGACAGCTGCGTCCCGGACTGCGCGGCCGGGTCCTATGCGAGGTCCGCTGCCAAGATCACGCTGTGGCGAGTCCGCGTCCACGACGGGCGGCCGTACTTCTCCCGGATGACTATCGTGTGGCCGGAGGATGGCAAGCTGTACCGGCAGATCTTCCGGTGGTCGAAGGGTGCCGGGACCAGTGCCCTGCCGTTCTGGCATTGACCGGGCCTGCCGCGCCGCTCCGGGCGGCCAGTTCCGCGCCGGCGATGACGGATCACCGCTGGAGCGGTTGAATAGCTTCAGAAGGCCCAGCGGGGTCGCGTGATCGCCGCCTACATCCTGACCCAGACCCGACGCCGGCCAGGCGTTCCTCGTGGCTGCGGCGCTGCGGGACATGCCGGCGCCTCGGAGGCGGCAAGCCTGGCCGGGCCGTACGACGTCATTGCCCGGGCCCAGGCGGGGGACATCGATGAGCTGGCTGCGCTCGTCACCTCCCAGGTCCAGGCCCTGGACGGCGTGCGGCGGACGGTGATCTGCCCCGTCGTTCGCCTGTGAGGAACCGGTCGCCGTGGATCACCACACCACAATCCGCGAGGTGGGCGAGGGCGGCGCCCAGGCGGTCTGCTCATGCGGCTGGCGCAGCCCGGTCTTCGGCACGGACAAGACATCCGGAACGATGGAACCGCTGCAGCGCGCGGCCGAGGCCGGCGACCTGCACGAGTGGGAGATGTCCCTGCGCTAAGCCGAGCCACTTACCCGGCTTCCTGGGCGCGCACGAACGCTCAGATATGGACGGTCGCTCCTAGATCGAACTCCAGCCGGCGCCCGCGCAGGCGGGTATTCGCTGGTGGCCGGCGCGAGCGCCGGTCACGGCGTGTGGTCATCAGCGCGGATGCGGGTGAGGCGTCAGCAGGCCGGCCTATAGAGACAGGTGGGCGCGCTCGTGCGTGATGCCCTCGATCTGCCCCGCCGCGTCGCTGAGCAACTGATGAGCAAGGTCGGACAGGGCGCGCGCGGCAGCGATCTCCTCCCCGATCTGCGTGATCTCCTGGTCATCGGGGTTACGGCGGGCAAGCCCGTGGCCAACCATGCCAACGCCGGCCTTGGTCAGCAGCGCCTCGGCCCGCGTCTTACCTTCTTCCGCGTGCAATGAGATCTCGACCGGCCAGCTATCAACTGTGGTCATGGCCGCTCACCTTCTTCCGGATGCTGGTGCCAGCGTGCCGCGGCCCGCGGTGACACCTCCATCATCCGCCTCGACGGGGATCGCAGGTGAAGGGCTTCATGTCCCGCGGCACGGGAATTCTTGCCGCTGGGCCGACCCAGTCTTTCGACCATGGCCTGGAAGGCGAACCGGACCACGTTGACCGGCGGCTGGTCGGCCAGCGGGACGATATCCAGACCCTTAACCGTGGCGTTGGGGTTGTGGAAGGCGAGCAGGGACAGCAGCCGCGGGATCTGGATCCCGTACACCACGGCGTGGCCGTTGTACCAGCCCAGCAGGTGCTCGGCGGCCCCGCGGGTGGTGGTCGCGAGCCCCTCGAACGCGGCCAGCTTGGTTGGGCCTGCGCCACGTCCCGCGCCGCCCAGTCGCCGACCACGACCTGCAGCGGCGAGGCGACAGCCGCCGCGCCCAGCGAGATGGAGGGCTTGGCTTCTACTACGGGCTCGGCGTCGTGATCGTGTTCTTCGCAGCCCTCGCGCTCGGCCGGCTCGCCGAGGCGGAGTACCCGGCGGCCGGGTACTTGGCCCCGCCAGCCGAGGCGGAGTCGGCGAGTCCAGAGGACCCTACCGCGCGGCGAAATCCGGCGGCCTGACCCGGCTGTGGGAGGCACGGCCATGGCGCGCGACAGCCTCCGCCAAGCCGCGACATGCTAGTACGACCCGCTCATGTTGGCGGCGGCGATGTTCTTGCTGGCATCCCCTGGCGCAGCGCTCCTCGCCAAGCTCGGGGAGCAATGACGTATTCGGTTGCCTGCACGCCGCCCACGGCGTCACGGTCGGCGCCAGAGCTTACGGTCCGCAGTGGTGTCGACGATGGCGATGTCCGGTGCGGCTGCCGCGGCAACGGCGGCGAGGCGCTCGCGGTCCAGCCGCCAGGTGTTGATCCGCCGAGTTGCCCAAGACGGGGCCGGTTCCCCTTCATCGAGCACGATTTCGATGTAGGTCCCTGGCGACTTCCCGCGCTGATTGCTCAGGCCCACCCTCCTGTAGAGGATGACGGTCTCGATGTTTGCCCAGCCGATGACCCCTGACGACGAGAACTGCAATGTGGGCAGCTCGGGGCCGAGCGTGATACCGGCGTGGTCAGCGCGGAACACGATCGGGCGGCTGGCAAGCAGGATCACGTACGGCGCGATGAACAGCCCGCCGCACGCGATGAAGGACACCCGCTGAGCGAGTGACCCGGGCACAAAGATGCCGAACGCAAGGAGAAGGAGACCGAAGACCGGGAGTAGAGCCTCGTAACCGGCCAGTCTGAAGCGTATTTCGTAGCAATCGGGTTCCGCAGGCACGCTACGATGGTCCACCCTGCGAACGGTTTCCGCCATGGCCGATGACTCAGCCCGGAAAGGTGAAGCCGCTACCGGGACGAAGCCTCGGCGCTCGCGGCTGGATGCGACACCGTCGGGGCTAGATCGAGGCGCTCCTGCCGCCCGGCCGCACCGACCGGCGGCAGGACGCGATCGCCTCCCGGGCGAAGGAAATCCGCGAGAACGAGAGCGCCGGATGGGCCTGGTTCCAGTACGGCGCCTGGGCCGGCCCGGCGGCCTGAGCCCGGAAACTGCCGAACTCCCTCCCGAGACCACCAGTCATCGCGAGCCTCGAGCATCTCCAGATGCAGCTTCGGGTCGATCTGCCAGTGCAGACCGGAGTCGTCAGCGACGCAGTGATGCGGCGGCCGAGGCCGAACTCGAACCCGCCGGTACCGCCACCCCGCATTACGACCGGAGAGTCACCGGCTCAGCCGGATCGCTCCCACTTCCCCAGGTTCTCCGAGATCCCCTCGGCACCCGGCCTCTCCGGCGTGGTGAGGCAGCCCTTGTTCCCGGCCTGTTTCCGGCGCACCCTGTACGCATGACGCGGGATTTACCGCGCACGACCGCGAGAGCAATGATCGCGATGAATCTCATCCGGCTGGCGGCCGCCGTTGCCGCCACTGCTGCCCCAGGCGGGCTGGTTACCTTCACCGCCAGCGGCTGCAGCACCACGCGGACCGTCGCTGTCACGGCCAACGGCCTGGAGAACAAGACGGGGACCCAGGTGGCGCAGGACGCCGCCGCGGCGCTCGAGGCAGCTAAGAGCGTCCACGTTAAGGGCGTCATCGTTAGCCCGCGGTACCGGTTCGACGTGCGCATCCAGGGCGCCGACAGCGCGGGCACCGAAACGCTGCCGGGCGGGCAGGCCCAGCTCATCATCATCCGCACCAGCAGCACCGGGTATGCCGACACGTACCTCAAAGCCGGCCCGGAGGTATTGAAGAAGCTATTCGGCGCATCCGCGCCTATCCGAATCCTCGCCGGGCGGTGGCTGAAGGTCCCCCCGGCCCTTGACGCCGTCCTGCCGGGCTACGGCTTTTCCACCAGCGACTTCGGTACCGCACTGGTCACGTTCTTCAGCCCTGCGAAGCGGACTGTCCGGCAGGCAACGGTCCACGGCAGCAAGGTCGTGATCGTCAGCTATCAAGACGGCTCGAAGCTTTCCGTAGCGAACACCGGTCCCGCCTATCCGCAGCGCTGGGATGACAAGGGCCCAGGCGCAGGATGGACGGACTTCACCGAGTACGGCACCAACTTCCACATCGCGGCGCCCGCCAGCGCTATCGACCTCACCGGGCAGGGCTAGTCCCGGGGCCGGCATGCCGTCGCGCACGCGTGCCCCATCAGCCCGAGGCCGCCGGACGGTCGCGGTCGAGTGCCAGATCACCCATTTATGTGCGACCGCAGCTTGCTGCCCGGAGCGGAGCCGGCGGCACAGATCGAGCCGAGTGCGCGCGCGTCGAGCGGCTGACGGTCGACTACAGACCGTGACGGGTCCGGGGTCGTCGGCAAGAATCCGCCTACGCCGTCCCTGGCCCGGGGCGCCGGATATCAACCCAGGCTCCGATCCGTTCGCGCTGAATCCTCGCAGGGCCGGGACCGAGCGGAGAGCGGCAGCGAGCGATTTACTGGCCCGCCGACGCAGACCTAACTCGCCGGAGGCCCCAGAGCCTATCGGTCTGGGTAGACCGCCTCCCGCTCCATTACCCCGCTGAACGACCCGCCCTGGTGGCCTCCCGGCTGGGCCGACGGCCTCGCCCCGCTCACATGTAGTAGGCGTAGCGGGTGGCAATCTGCGCGTCTTGAGGAACCTGCTTCAGAATGGCCCCGACCCGGCTTGCGGTGCGGAGGGTAAGCGGGTCACGTTCGTCGAGCTGCGCGTTGTTCCAGTTCATCTTGGACATGGCGAGGACATCGATGGCGGCGCTCCGCAGGTCGGTCCCGTCCGTAGCCGGGCGGATGAGGAGCGGCTGTGGCACGTACATGCCCGGGTAGGTCCGGAAATACGGTATTGACCCTCGCGTGTACAGCAGCAGGCTGCGCTCGTCGAGCTGGACGCTAGTGCCCCGCAAGACCGGGAGCTGGCCGGTGCGGAACAGGTGCGGGGCGGCGCCGCGCTGGATCCACAGCAGCTCGAGGAAATCGATGTCCCGGTCATCCACCACACCCCGGAATCCGCCTATCTCTTGGGCGGTGAATCGCGATGTCTTGTGGAGGACGATGCGGGCGGGCTGGTGGCCGTGGGTGCGTCGGTATTCCGCGAGCGCGTCCCCGAGCAGTTCGCGCGCGTCGCTATCGGTGAGGTGAGGCTGGCGGTCGGTCTTGGATATCTTTGCCGTGCCGCCGCGAACGACGACGCCGTCGCCGCGCTCGTTGAATACCTGGGCCACGGCGGTGTGCAGTTCTTCGCAGTCTGGGGTGCGGTAGAAGCTCACGCCGACGTAGCAGGTCGGAAGGTCGGTGCTGTGGCGCGGCATCCTCCACGGCGTTCCGCCCGCCTTGTAATACAGGGCTACGTGCAGGTTCCACGCCCTGGTGGCCTCGTCCTGAAGCGGGCGCGGATGGTCGCTTCGCCGCGTGATGCCTTCCCATGTTTCCCGGCGCATGATCTGCAACGGGCAGGAAAGGCCGAGGGCGCTGGCTTTCAGCAGGTCGTGGAAGTCCCCTCTGATCTCCTGGTCGTCGAGATCGTCGGCGTCGCTGTCCTCGCCATCGCCCGGGCCGGGCTCGTCCTCGTGCTCGCGTATCTCCTCGGGCCTGGCGCAGATGATGACGCGGCATCGCCCGCTTTCGGCGAGCGACCTGGCGGCGCCGACATACTGATCCGCGGCTTCGCCGATGGCCGCCTTGACGTCGGCCTTCGCGAGCTTACGGAGCTGGCGTTCGGGGATCTCGCGCACCAGCGCGTCGTCGAACAGGAGATCGGCTCCGAAGCTGGTCTCCGCGCTGAAGCCTGGGAAGGGCAGGAACAGGTTCTCCTGGCCAGGTTTGGCTTCTTTCGCGTCGATCGGGGACCGGCATCGTTCCAGCCAGCCCCGCAGTCCATCGATGGCTGACGGCGGGCCGACGATGCCGACTGGGATGGTGTGCGGCGCGGACGGGGCGTCGGCGTCGGCCGGCCCGTACACCGCCAGGCCATAGCGGGGGTCGATGTGCCGGTTCGCGGCGCGGAATTCCAGCTCCGGCTCGTGCAGGACGCGGGCCTTCATGACGGCAGGTCCCACAGGCCGGCGAGGAGCCCAGCGTCACAGGGGTCGGGCCCGGCCGGGTCGGGGGGCGGGATCCACGCCCTCTCGTCGATCGCGGCGTCGGCTTCGATCGTCAGCAGCTCGCCGAAGAGGATCCGCTCGTCCCGGCTCTTGAACAAGGTGTCCTCGCCCTGTAGGTAGTCGGCCCATGCCCGGACGAGCTGATACACCGCATTGTTGCGTTCTAGGCGCTTGATCTTCTTGACGTACTCCGAGTCGTAGAGGGAGTCGCGGCGCCCGTCGATCGTGAAGTGGTAGGTCGGGTTGATCTCCAGGAACCACTGGCCTGACCAGCGGCGGAAATACAACCCGGCCGCGTAGTGGCGGCAGTACCTGATCTTGATGGCGTCGTCCTTGCCGTAGTACGGGCTGAAGAACTTGCGGCCCTTGCTGCCGCGGTAGCGTCCCCTGACCTTCCTGCTCGACAGGTCCGGCGGTGCCTGGTAGTAGACGATCTTCTTCCCGGGATGCCAGACCAGGTCGGGGTGGTGCGCGGAGCGCAGCGTGAAGTTGAGCAAGGACACGAACCGCCTCTGGTGGTCATCGTCGTGGGTGTCCGACCATTCCGAGCTCGGCGCGGACGTGACCGGCCCGTCGCACAGCACGGCCAGCGGGCCGTCCTCCAGTTGGCACATGGTGTAGATCTGGCCGGCCGACAGGATGAACCCGCTTTCGAAGGCGCCGTTCGATCCCATCCTCTCCCAGGCATCGGCGCGGGTCCGGCATGGCGTGGACGCCGAGCGGATGACCGGGGCGAAGCCCGTCACCGCCAGCAGGTTCGACACCAGGCGCTCACTGCCGTCGAGCCGGGGAAGCGGTTGCCCGGCGGGCACGCCGAGCGCGGACAGGGAGCTGAACCCATCCGGGTCGAAGCGGTCAGCGGCCTTGTCGAACTCCACCACCCGGCGGGCGCGGCGGACCGGATCGGCGAACCATGTGTCGACGCGCTTCCACCACGCCTCCTGGCTGCGGAGGTTGACGCAGATGAGCACGACCGGTCGGCCGTACGCCAGCCAGTAGTCGATCTTGTCGGCTTCGCACGTGAACCGGCATGCATCCCGGTTCTCGCCCGCGAAACCCACCAGGGTGCCCTTTACCTGGGCCGCGACGGCGAATCCCTTGACTTGCTCCTGAGCGTCTACGAATTCGATCTGGCCGTCGATTCCGAAGTCACGCACGGTGGCATTCCAGATGTGCCCGGCGTCGGACACCATCTTGTCCACGAACGCCTCGGCGCTGAAGCCGGCCCGTTGCTGGACGCTCCTCCTCGGCATCGTCAGCCTCGCCGCCGCGAAGCCAATCCGGGCAGCGGGCCGCCACTGGCCCGTTCTCGCCCGCATTGCTCGCGCAGCGCGTTGTCAGCAGCAAGCCATCTCAGGTGGCAGGTCCGGTGGTGAATCGTCCTGCCCATGTTCGCGACGATCACATCGTTCCTTTCGCTCTGCAGGGTCGCTGGCACATCAGGCTAGGCGCAGGGTCTGACATCCAGCGGACGACATCGGCGGAGCACCCCCGGCCTTCTCCGCTGACCTGCGATGTTGGTTGCTGGCCGGTGCCGGCGGCCTTTCCGGTATGGATCCCCGTCTGCTGGGAGGCCTCCGCCGACCGTCGTGCGCGGCCGACACCGCGCTCCCATATTGCCCGGTTCGGTACGGCCAGCACGATCATGTTGGCTGGCCGCTTGCCGTACAGATCGAGCCCTCGGCGCGCTCCTCTGAGCCTTTCCTCGGTAACGTTAGGTGACGATTGTGCTGGCGCGCGACCCGCTGCAGCAGTGTCTTTCCCCGGGTCACCATCATCGCCTCCAGCGCAGCGTCCGGCACCGCCGCGACGAAACCTGGTCTCACGCCAAGGCTGCGGGCTGCGATCGTCCTAGCCTGGACGCTCCGGCCACCGGGAGCCCGCGACCAAGATCGGCTCCCAGAATCGGGCACCGCCGCTCCCGGAATCGGGACAAACGGACCAGGGCAAGTCGGCATGCCCGCGTGTCAGGTCGCTGGCCTGCGGGTTTGAGTGGACAGAACGCCAACAACGATCTCGCCCTCGCGATGGCCGCCGAGTGCACGGTCACGATGGACGGGCTGCACTCCCAAGTCATCGCGCGCCGCTTCGGCGACGAGCAGGGCTGGCAGCCGCGCGGATAGTCGATCCCCTTCCTGTTCCCGCAGATCGGAGACTGGAGCTGGCATGAAATCGCGGACTTGCGCGGGGACAAGAACATGGCCCGGTTCCGTGCGGTCTTGCGCGACGTCGAGGCGGAGGCAGCCGCAGAAGCAGCAGGCGGTGACCTTGAGGCCGCTGCGCACCACGCCTACCAGCGGCAGCGGGCGCGGGGAACCGGGCGCCGGTGACCGTCTCCAGCGCCGGGAATACAGCCGCGATGTCGTCATCCGATTGACCGTCGTCGACTTGCCCACGTTGGGGCGGCCGACGACGGCGACGACGGGGACGGCCTCGTTCGCCATCGTTACCTGCTCTCCTGCAGGTACTGCGGGACAAGGCCGACGATGGTGCCGACCACCTCGTCCAGGCTGAGCCTGGTGGAATCGATCTCGACCGCGTCCGCGGCCTTCTCGTTCTGCGCCGCGCGGCTGGCCCGGGCCGCGCCGTCGGCGGTCAGGAACACCTTGACCTGCGCGCCGGGCGCGACCACGGTGCCGATGTCGCGGCCGTCGGCCACGATCCCTGGGGCGCGGGCGATGATCTGCCGCTGCATCGCGATCAGGCGCGCGCGGACCTGCGGGACGGCCGCGATGCGCTGACTGCTGCGGTGACCTCGCGGGTCCTGATGGCTGCGGACACATCGGTGCCGTTGACCCGGGTCCACGGCGCGTCCGGGTCGGTGCTGACCTCGATGACCGGCTCGGCGGCCAGGCTGGCCACCAGCTCGGGGTCGGTAGTGTCGGCGCCGCGCTCGAGCAGCCACCAGGTCAGCGCCCGGTACATGGACCCGGTGTCCAGGTAGCGCGGGCCGAGCGCGTGGGCGACCCCGCGGGAAGCGCTCGACTTGCCTGCCGGACGGCGGGCGGCCTGCTGGTGTCGGTGCGCTTCTCCCAGTGGGATCCGCGCCGGCCGCGGCACGCGCGGCCGGCGCGGTCTGCGGGCGGCCCTAGATGACGTGGTTGGCCGAGAGGAACGCCCGGGCTACATCCTGGGGCTGGTGCTTGTCGATCGCGACCGCCTTGTTCATCGCGATGATGGCGGGGGTGGTCAGCAGCGCATTGACCTGGTTGATGATGTTGAGGAACTGCTGCCCGCCGAGCTCATTGAGCTTCTTGGTGTTGATCACCAGGGCGATGTTCTGGAAGCCGAAGACGTTCTTGGGGTCGGTGAGCACCACGTACTTCCCGCTGGCCAGCTGCGGATCGGTGGTGAACACGTCGGCCGCGTTGACGGCACCGGAGTCGAGGGCCTGGTACTGGAGCCCGAGCGCCAGCGACTTGAAGGTGAAGTTATTGATGCCGTAGACCTTCTGCATGCCGGCCGCGCCTTGCTGACGGCCCTGGAACTCCGGCCGCGCCCCGAGCGTGAAGTGCGGGATCTTCTTCAGGTCGGCCGTGGTCTTGAGGCCGTATTTGGCCGCGTAAGCCTTGGTCACGGCGATGGCGTCAGTGTCGAAGAACGGGGTCATGGCGCTCATCGACTGACCGCGTTTGGCGTAGAACCTCTTGGCCAGGTCGTACTCCTGCTGCGGCGACGTGGCGATGGTGTTGATGCCGGCCACCGTGACCGCCGATTCGCCCGTGTACTCAGGATAGGCGTCGATCTGCCCGCTGGTGAGCGCCTTGTCGATGACCTCGGTGGGCCCGATGTTGGGCTTGTAGTTGACCGTATAGCCCTTGGCCTGCAGGGCCAGTCGGTACAGCGCGCCGACAATGAATTCCTCGGTGAAGTCCTTGGTACCGAGGGTGAGGCTCTTGCCGGTCCCGACAGCCGGCGCGCTTGACGGACTGCTGGTGCTGCCGACACCGCTCGTGCTGCTGCTGCACGCGGCCAGCAGCAGGGCGGCGACCGCCAGGATGGCAAGTATCGCGGTGCGCGTTAGTCTGCAGTATCCAGGCACCTGGCCCCCGGGCTGACGGTTCATATAGTTCTCCTCCGGTTGTATCAGGGTTGTTGAATGACGAGATCTGCCCTAGCGGGCTCAGCGACGGTGGCGGCCGTCCGGCTGAAGCGGGTCTCTTTACGGAGCGGCCGGGGGGTGGCGGCGCGCTGGACGAGCGCCAGCAGCCCGTCGATCCCGAATGCGAGCACCGTGATGGCCAGCGATCCGGCGATCACGCCGGGGACGCCGTAGGTCGGCTCGTTGACGATGATGTCGCCCAGGCCGCCGCCGCCGGCGAAGGTGGCGAGCGTCGCGGTGGCCACCACGTACACGGTGCCAGTACGGATGCCCGCGAAGATCAGGGGCGTGGCGAGCGGCAGCTCGACGCGCGTGAGCACCTGGCGGGGCCGCATGCCCGCCGCGCGGGCCGCCTCGACGGCGTTGCGGTCCACCTGCTCGACCGCCACGTAGGCGTTGGTCAGCATCACCGGGGCAGCCAGTACGACCAGCGCGACGAGGACGTTGGCGAAGCCGATACCCAGCACGCCGAGACCAATGGAGATCATGGCCAGGCTGGGCAGGGCGCGGAAGACGTTGGAGACGTTGATGGCCAGGAAGGAAGCGCGGTGCAGGTGGCCGAGCCATACCCCGAGCGGTATCGCGATGGCCAGCGCCACGCCGATCGAGGCGAACGAGATGGCCAGGTGGGCGAGGGTCTTGTTCCACATCAGCCCGGGATGGTTACCGAAGAACGTGAACGAATTCAGCAGTGTATGCACGTCAGGCCCTCCTGGCGCGGCGCGCCCACGGCGTGAGCAGCCGCTGGGCGACGACCAGCAGTGCGTCCGCGACCAGCGCCAGGGCGATGGCGAGCACGCCGGCGGCGATGAACTCGGTCTTGAAGCCGGTCTGGATCCCGTCGAAGATCGGCTCGCCCAGGCCGCCGGCGCCGATGTAGGCGGCCACGGTGGCCAAGCTGATCGTCGTCACCGTAGCGATCCTGAGCCCGGCCATGATCGGGGGTAGGGCCAGCGGAAGCTCGACCCGGATCAACGTCTGACGACGAGAGAGCCCCATGGCCTGCGCGGCCTCGAGCGCGTCGGGCGGTACGGCGCGCAGCCCGGCCAGGGCGTTGCGGAACAGGATGAGCAGCGTGTAGGACACCAGGGCGATCTCGGCGGTGAATCGGTTGATGCCGGTGACCTGCACCATGAGCTCGAAGAAGGCCAGGGCGGGGATGGTGTACAGGAACGCGGAGAACAGCGAGAAGGGCGTCTCGAACCAGCCCCGGCGATGCGCGAACAGCGCCGCGGCCAGCGCGATCACCATCCCGACCCCGACCGCGATGGCGGTCAGCTCGATGTGCTCCACCAGCCGCGGGGCGAACCGCGAGCCGAAGTTGTCCACGAACCAGGATCCGCAGAACTGCTGGTTCTGCACGACGCAGGACTGGCCGCCGCCGAACCTGGGGATGACCGGGGTCGGGGCCGGGGACGGGGTGCTCCCGAAGGGAGCGAGCGCGCTCACGGCGCGGGCGCCCCTGACTCCGGGCCCAGCTTGTTGGCGATGGCCTGCAGGCTCACGGAGCCCAGGGCCGCTCCGTCCTGGCCGAGCACGGTGACACGGGTGGTCCCTTCGGTGAGCATTAGCGAGAGCGCGTCGCGCAGCGAGGTGCCCGCCGGGGCCGACGGATGCATGGTGCCGGAGAACGGATCGAGCTCCAGGTCGTTCAGCCTCCATACCCGCAGGCGCTTCAGGCCGCGGTCCGCGCCCACGAAGTCGGCCACGAACTCGTCGGCCGGCGCGGCCAGCAGGTTGTCCGGGGTGTCGATCTGCACCAGGCGCCCATCGCGCATGATGGCGATGCGATCGCCCATCTTGATCGCCTCGTCGATGTCGTGGGTGACGAAGATGATCGTCTTGCGGACCGCGCGGTGCAGCCGGAGGAAGTCGTCCTGCAGGCGGTCACGGGTGATCGGGTCGATCGCGCCGAACGGCTCGTCCATCAGCATGAGGGGCGGGTCGACGGCCATGGCCCGGGCGACCCCGATGCGCTGCTGCTGGCCGCCGGAGAACTCGCCCGGATAGCGGCGCAGGTTGTCCTCGGAGTCGAGGCCGACCAGCTGGAGCAGCTCGAGTGCCCGGTCGCGGATCCTGGCCTTGGACCACCCGAGCAGCCGGGGCACGGTGCCGATGTTGTCCTCGACGGTCAGGTGCGGGAACAGACCGATCTGCTGGAACACGTAGCCGATGGCGCGGCGCAGCTGCGAGGTCTCGATCGCGTTGACGCTCTTGCCGTCGATGGTGATGTCGCCGCCGGTCATCGGGATCAGCCGGTTGACCATCTTCAGCGCCGTCGTCTTCCCGCATCCGGACGGCCCGATTAGGACGCAGATCTCGCCGCTCGGCACCTCGAAGCTCAAGTCCTCGACGGCGGCGTGCGCCCGGCCCGGGTAACGCTTGGAAACATCCTGGAAGACGATCGGCGCAGCGGTAGTAGCCGACCGCGTAGCAGCTACCTTTATGTCCTCGCCAGAAACCACCACCTGACTCCAGTTCTTACGGACTGTTAACCATAGAGTCAGTTAACAGACTGTATGCGTTAACGTACCGGCCACGCAACGGTTCCCCACGGTCCGGACGACAAACCAGAGGAGGCACGCAGGGGAAGCCGGGCAGGAAACCCGGTCCGTTCGGGATCAAAATCCTGGATGCGGCCGGGAAGCTAGCGGCGGACCGGCCACCCCCTGCCTCCAGCGCGTCCAGCAGCGGGCCGACCTCGGCCGGGCGGACGGACAGCTCGGCCACGCCCGCCGGAAGCCGGGCGAATGCTCGATCCTGACGTCCTCGATGTTGACCCCGGCCGCCCCGGCCCCGTCGAACAGCCGGGCCAGCTCGCCGGGCTGGTCACGGATGACGACCTGGACCACGGCGAACTCGCGGGGCTCGCCGCCGTGCTTGCCGCGGATCCAGGCCACCCCGGCTTGGCCGTGGTCGAGCAGCGTGGCCACCGACGAGGACTTGTGCCCGAGCTCATCAGCTCTCAGGCGCTCCGCGGACGAACCAAGCGTCGCATGGCTGGTAAGGCCTGTCACGACTAGGCATGTGCAACCGATCAGCCGCGTCACATTGATCTGATCGCCGTTCCCGTCGTGCCACCGACCGTGACCAACGTTGGGAATGGCCGCCGTCGCCGATGTCGGCGCTACCGCCAGATTGCCTGAAGTTACATGCTGCAGGCCCGCACGCGACGAAGCGCACTGAGGCAGCGCGCCCGAAACCGATGGCCGCCGTCCTTCACCCTCCCGGTCGGCTGGACAGCGGCTGGCCCGAACCGCGCCGCTTCACTGAGACCGCCAAAGAAGCCCCGCCCGTATCGGATGATGCCTCGAACCGTCTGGCAGACTCAACTTTGTGAACAGCTACCAAATCAGATTCGTCAACGATTGGACCAGGCTATGG
>WNFI01091584.1_pt1 | contig 14293 bp, 9 predicted proteins | sample 5400471 | NCBI WGS metagenome assembly WNFI01 (sample SAMN13153348, study PRJNA577476) | soil metagenome | isolation source: 100 cm saprolite on Douglas fir-dominated hillslope | place: USA:California | collected 2013-09-17
CCGCAAAAGCGCAAAACGTCCTATGTGGGTAGTCCCGTGCCCAACGGGAATTTGGCTCTCAGGGGCATCGCCAAAGAGGCGATTCGCGAGATGGAGCGAAGCGTCATATTGGAGGCGCTGCAGAGCAATCAGTGGAACCGCCGCAAAACCGCGGAAGCGCTTAAAATTAGTTACCGTGCGCTGATTTACAAGATCCGGGACGCCGGGTTGGCATCGAGACGTGGAGCTGCCGCTGTGCAGCCCTCTAGTCACATTCATCCCCTTGGGGAGCCCTCCCCAGCTGATTGATCCGTCGCATTCGTTAAGTCTTCTCGCTCTTACTGTAGAGATTCCCGGAACGCCCCACTAGGTGTTAGGAAGGTTTCGACACTTTCCGACGAGAGAGCCCTGCAAGCGGAGCGCAGGAGCCTATGGCGAATGCTGTCGCCTTTAGTAAATCTCGCGGGTTCTGGAGTGTCCTAGAGGCCGCAAAGAACGAGCTGGACGGAAAGTCCGACTGCGACTAGGATATGGCGCCCAAGGCACAGTGAAAGGCTGTTCCTTTATCAGATAAGCGCTTCGCTCTTGCAACGCTGAGGTCATACAGGACTGAACCGCAAGGGCAACAACAACTTGCAACGACGCATCAGTTGAATACAAGCGGCAATGGAGAATTGGCCGTACGTTATACCTGTATGGCTGCTCTCCACAAAAAGCAACACAAGTCGCATACGAAGCTAGCCAGCCGTAACCGCAACCTTACGGTACAGTATCACTACCTGTACTTAAACTAGACGTTCAACCAGTGTACGGAATCCGAGTCGAGGTCCTACCCTGTTGCCGGGGTATTAGTCTCTGGAGAGCTCCCTTATGACCACTGTGCCGGGCAAGACAGGGACCCTTACATCGATGCGTAAAGCGTGTTCAGTCGTGAGTTGCCTCGTCTGGGCAGTGCTTTTGGTTTCTCTAGCGCTAACGTGGGGATGCTCCGGTATCGTTAGCGGCAAGAGCCAAACTACCGCACTACCGCAAACGTTCGGCATTTCCGGAACGATTAGTCCCGCCCCCGGCGGCGGGAGTGGAGCGACCGTCACTTTGAGCGGGGCGGCTAGTGCGACGACAACCGCCGACGGCGCTGGCAATTATAGTTTTAGTGGATTAGCGAACGGGATTTACACGATTGCTCCTAGCCATGCGGGTTACAGCTTTACCCCGGGAACGCAGAGTGCCACGGTTAACGGAGCCAATGTCGTTGGAATCAATTTTACTGCCACGTCACAAGGTCAGACTTTCAGTGTTTCGGGGACGATTAGTCCCGTGGCAGGTGGTAGCGGTGCGACGGTAACGCTGAGCGGGGTGGCGAGCGCCACCACGACGGCAAACAGCTCGGGTAATTACACGTTCACTGGTTTGGTAAATGGCCTTTATGCGGTCACGCCTAGCCATGCGGGGTACGCTTTTGCTCCCGGGACGCAGAGTGTCACGGTTAACGGGGCCAATGTAACGGGCATTAATTTCACCGCAACAGCACAACAGACATTCAGCATTTCTGGGACGATCAGCCCGATAACAGGCGGTGCCGGAGCGACGGTAACGCTAAGCGGAGCAGCTGCCGCTATGACGACGAGCAATGGCGCGGGCGCCTACTCGTTCGCGGGATTGGCGAACGGAATCTATGCGGTCACTCCTACAAGCCAAGGCTTCGGGTACACTCCAACAAGCCAGAATGTAACCGTAAGCGCGGCAAACATAACGGGAGTAAATTTCACGGCGACACCGCAGGCGACACACACGGTTGCGCTGACGTGGACTGGCAGCCCAACGACAACTGTGACTGGCTACAATGTGTATCGCAGTACCTCGAACCCGAATCTGTACGCAAAAGTGAACAGTTCGCTAGTCCCTGGGTTGGCTTATACCGATTCGACAGTACAGAACGGCCTCACATATTACTACGTGACGACGGCCGTCGATGCCAACGGCGAGAGCATTTTCTCCAACCCGGTTTCAGCTGTAATTCCGTAGGTTCAAAGCAACCTTATTTTGGAGTTCGGCGACGAGGAGCACTATGGGTGTAATAAATCAAGCGACACCGGAAAGCTCTCCTAAGACACGGGAAGCCTTTTCGGCTGAGGGTGCCTTGGGGTCGAGGCTGATCGATTTTTCCAATTCTCTCCGTGCGCGCTTTGGGTCATTTAGTTTCTGGTAAGCGACTCCCAAATGATAGTGATATATCGCGTTGGACGGTGCGCCTTTCACTGCTTCTTCCAGCTGTTGAGCAGCCATTGAGTATGCGCCATTGTGGAAGTACGCCCACCCGAGCGTATCGGCGGAGTTGGGCACATTGGGGAGTCCACGACGTGCAGTTCGTGCCAGAGTCAGGGCCACGTTGACGTTGCCATCGTGCTCCAGCATGAGATACGCGAGGTTATTCGCCGCAAGGGGTTCTTCGGGCTGGATGGCTAAAGCTTGCTGATACGCCCCTTGTGCCCCCTGCCAATTTCCCTGGGCTTCGAAGCTAGCACCCAATGTTGCATACAAGCCGGCGTTTTTGGGGACAAGTGCGATGGCGTGTTGATAGTTGGTAATGGCGTCGGAAGTCTTACTCAGAGCTTGCTCCACACGGCCCAGCAAAGCAAAGCCGGCAGCATTTTTCTGGTCAATTTGTACGCAGCGAGAGAGAGAATGTTCTGCTTCTGCGAGTTGTTTGTTCCGTAGATAGGATTCCCCTTCGAGGAAGTAAAGTGCGGCGTTGTTTGGGTAGGCATCGATTCGCGTGCGGATAAATTGGAGTCCCTCGGCGGCCTTTCCGCGGCGGAAATCGAGATCCACTAGGCCCCGGACGGCCTCAAGAGAATCCGGCGAACGTTTTAGAGCGTCGCGATAGAAGTTTTGCGCCTCATCCCACCGCTTTTGTGAAGTACGAAGCTGACCCAGCTTGGTGTACCCCAAAGGGCTTTGCGGGCTGATGCGGCTCACCTGATTGAGGTCGGCCTCTGCAGTGGCAGCGTCGCCCTGATTGATTCGAGCCGTGGCGTGGAAGAGATAGCCATCTGCCGTGAGAGGTGCAATCTTTTTCAGTTGTTCGCCGATTGGCTCCAGGGCGGTCCAATCGCGGCGTTGTGCCGCACTGCCGCCCAGAGCAATCCAGGCCTCAATGAGGTTCGGGCTCAGCCTGACTGCCTCTCTCCACTCGCTTTCCGCCTGGTTAATGCTCCCCTTGGCCAAGTTGGCCATTCCGAGTTGATAGCGCCCGACTGGATTTGCGGGGGCGGCGTTGACCGCTTGTTGCAAAGTTTGCAACGCGTCGTCGGCCTTTCCATTTTGCAGCAGGATTTCACCCTTTAGAATAAGCCCATCGGCGTCTTGAGGTGACTTCTTCAGAAGTTCCTCTGTGAGCTTTGCTGCTTCGTCGATCTGACGATCGAGAATCAGCAGTTGCGCATACGACTTACGAACTCTCAGGTCATTAGGATGATCTTTCGCCAGAGAAGCGAACTCGGTGAGTGCTTTTCGATTGTCGCCTCGACTGAGGTAGTAAGTCCCCAACATGGGGTAGGCAGCAGGATCGTTCGTCAGTTGCGCCTTCGTCTCGAGCAGAACCTTCTCGGCTAAGTCTCCTCGGGCTTCAGCAACGTACAATCCGGCGAGGGTCGCCCGCGGTGCCGGATCTTTGGGGGCAGTCGCAATGGCTGTGCGAAATTCCGCCTCTGCGTCGGACCAGCGTTTCTGGGCCTGGTAAAGATTCCCGAGAGCCATATTAGGAACTGTGGAGTTGGGAGATAATGCCCGCGCCTTCAGCAGATTCGCTTCTGCCCCTTGCAACAACCCTGCTCTTTGTTGAATTCCTGCCAGGTTGAGATAAGCGGTGGTGTCAGCGGGCGCGAGGTTAAGTGCCTCCGCTGCATCCTCAAGCGCGGCTTTCAAATTACCCATCTGCGTCTCGGTGTCAGAGAGTAGGATCAGCGCACCAAGATGACTGGGATTGCTTTGGTGACACCTTGCTATCCCGTAGTGCGCTGCAACAAACCTTGGGTCGATCTGGACAGCGCGTCCGTAGGTCAACAATGCTTCTGCGTATTTCTCCCGAGCGAAATAGCGGTTCCCTTCGTCCATAAACTTTTGTTTTCGGACGGTGGGATCGCGGAAACAGCCACCCAAAGCGAGGCAGATCTGCACCGCGATGCAGACTGCCAGGACAGCTCGACCTGGGCGAACTGAGTGTCTGGAGCTGTTTCCAGGTGCGGGTTGTTCCATGAAATGGCTTAGTCAGCAATTTTGCATCCGAGGGAGCCGTGGAGGCGTCTGAATCTGCCGTCCGTAAGTACATGGAACTAAATAGCTTAGTGTTGGGGATAGGCAACCAGAAGCGCCAGCCTTGTGTGGCTTAATGGCTCAGAAGAGCCAAACTTAGGGATATTGTGGACAGAAAATTTCCACTTTTCGAGAGTGAAGAAGCAAACCTGACTGCAGGATTCCGGCAATCGAGAGCGAGACGCTTATGAGCGAAGCTATTGGTGCCATAAGTTATTGATTATACGAATGTTGATTCGGCGTTGGCTCTGGCGGCACGGGAGTGACGTGGCACCCAGCGTGCTTACTTGTGACACGCGGCAGTCCGTCTCGTAACAGGAGAATGTATGGTTCGGAACGGCGAGTTCGGCATTGAGGACGTAAAGAGGGTCATCCACAAGTATTGGTGGATCACTCCGATTTGCGTTGTGGCTGGTGGGGGACTGGGGCTGTTGGTTGCCACATTTCTTCCGAAACAATACACTTCCCAGACGCTAGTGCTCGTAGCGAAGCCCACGGTACCGACAGAGTATGTGAAGCCAGTCGTGACGGAGGATTTGAACCGGCGCCTCGCATCGATGCAGGAACAGATTCTGAGCCGTACCCGCCTTGAGCCGGTCATCGAGCAACTTGGTCTTTATCACGAGGATCGCAATAAGTTTCACATCGAGGAATTGATTGATCGGTTGCGGAAAGCGATAGAGATATCGCCGCTTGCGGCGATGACAGGCACGGAAGATCGCAGCATGCCGGGATTCAGCGTCAAGGTCACATTTGACAATCCGCAGTCCGCACAACAGATTTGCACCAGCATTACCTCCATGTTTATGGAACAAAACGCGAGTGCTTTGGAGGAACAAGCCGTCCGCACAACGTCGTTTCTGAGCGAGCAACTGGACGAAGCAAAGACCAAGCTCGACCAGCAAGATGCCAATTTGGCTCAGTTTAAGCGTCAATACATGGGCTCGCTGCCGGAGGAGGAGCAGAGCAATTTGGGCGTCCTAGGCAGTCTCAATTCACAATTGGAGGCAAATAGCCAAGCGCTCAACCGCGCCCAGCAAGATAGGGCATTTGCCGAGTCTTTTCTAAACCAACAGGAAGCTAACTGCAAATCCTCTCAGACTGGACAGAATCCCGAAACGATGGAAAACCAACTCCGCATCCTTCAGGAGCAACTCGCCACTCTTGAGTCTCTGTATACGGCAAAGCATCCAGACGTGATGAAGAAAAGGAATCAGGTCGAGGAATTCAAGAAGAGAATGGAGGAAACGCCGGAGATCAGCAAACCTTCAGCAGGCACACGACCGTCCGCTGAACCATCCCAGATCCAGCAGCTCCGTGCGAGCTTACGTCAGCAGGATCTGAACATTGCTGATTTGACAAAGCGACAGACGCAAATCCAGGATCAAATTCGGATTCTTCAAGAGCGCGTGCAGGCTAGCCCCATGGTAGAGCAACAGCTGAAAGAGTTAATGCGAAGTTACCAGAGCGCGGCGGACTTTTACAATGAATTGCTGAAGAAGCGGCAGAATTCAGCGATGGCGACAAGTTTGGCTCATCAACAGGAAGGCGAACAATTTCGCGTACTTGACCCGCCGAGCCTCCCGGTCAGTCCATCTTTCCCTAAAAGGATTAACTTTGTAGGTGGTGGTCTGGGAGCCGGGCTTGCTCTGGGACTGGCTACCCTCTATGTCCTGATGGCAATGGACAAGACCGTCCACACAGAGAGGGACGTAGAAGCGTGTTTGAAACTCCCCGTCCTTGCGAGTATCCCGTTGCTTGAAGTTTCGGCTGCTGGCGACAAGAGCACGGCATTTCCAAAGCAGTCCATGGTTGCAAGGAACTGAATTCGGACAGAAGAGCACCCGAGGAAACGATGAGTCGTATTCATGAAGCGTTGAAGAAGGCAGCGCAAGAGAGGGTTACGCAGCTTGACTCGGCTCTGGAAGCGGGGGTTGCAGAAATCGCGGCTGCGGCTGAAATCCGGCGACCGGTAATAACGGAAGTAAGTGTCGCACCGCTCGCTGGGCATGGCCGAGTCACTGCTGGCGGCAGTCAAAGCGTATCCTCCCAATATGAAGACCTTGTCAGGCGCTGCGCCCATCCGGAGTGGCGGCTTGATCCCTTCACCAGCTTTTTTCAAAATGCCGAAACGGGGAGTAGCGGATCAGAGCGGTTTCGCACTTTGCGTTCGCGTCTATACCAGACGGCCACCACACGTACCCTGCGGCGGGTTCTCGTAACTAGCAGCATCGCTGAGGAAGGGAAAACGTTTGTCGCATCGAATCTCGCACAATCGATTGCACAACAGCCTGAGCGGCGCGTCCTGCTTATCGATGCAGATTTACGTTCGCCGCGGTTGCATTTGGCGTTCGGCGCGCCGAACAGTCCTGGATTGACGGACTATCTGCGAGGTGAAGCGGACGTGTGTAACGTCGTCCAAAAAGGCACGGAAAACCTTTGCCTGATTCCTGCAGGGAGCCAGGTATCCAAGCCGAGCGAACTGCTGCTCAGTGAAAAGATGAAGTATTTGCTGAATTTGCTTACTCCGATTTTCGACTGGATCATAATTGACTCGCCGCCGGCCTTGCCGGTCCACGATGCAATCGATCTTGCTGGTCTGGCCGACGGAGTTTTACTTGTACTTCGGGCGGGTGCCACACATGTCACTGCTGCAGAGAAAGCAGCGGCGGAATTCAAGAGCAAGAATCTACTCGGGGTCGTGCTCAATCAGGTCAAGAAAGGCGATTCCTACGGCGGTGAATATGACTATAGTCATCGGACCGAAGGAGTTTGACTGGGACGCCTCTCAAACGCTGGAATCGAGACCTGGGATTATAGCCGCACAGCTTTGAATGGGCGCATAGTTTAGAGGAGAGATTGCGATTGTTCTCCAGCCATTGACTTCCTGGATTCCCCTCGTTGCAGGAGCCATAGCACGGGCAATAACAACAGTAAGCCCACCAGAAAAAAAACGATCCCGCCCTGTTGATGCAGTCTTCCAGTGAGAAAACTCGGGCTAACATACATTGCGAGGAGCGTGAGTGTGGCGATTCGGATTCCGTTCTTCAGGATCATGATGAACAGACCGGAAATTACAAAGAGAACCTTGCTCCAAAAATTCATGAGGTAAAAATGGGCGACGATTAGCGCCAGAATGAGCAAGGCCATGCTTGAACGGATACCACTACACTCCTCCGCCACCTCAATATTGACCCCTGGAAGATGAAACACAAAGCCTTCGCGCAGAGCAGGGACGCCGAAAAGATCAAAAAATGCGCCTGTTGTCCAGGCAGATCCTGTCTGAAGCAGATAGATAACCCGGTTGAGAAGGAATTGAGGCAGCGGAACCATCAAGAAGACAAAGAAAAGCGGGAAGGAGGCCGCTCTTAACGCAGCTTTCCCAAAGAGCAGAGTGAAACCCGCCAACCACAGCATCAAAAGTGCCAGAATGTAGCCGTAGAGTCGCGGATCAAAGGACGACGCTCCGCCCTTGAGACTTGTAACAAGTCCTAGGCAAACAGCGCAAAGAAGCAAACCGCCACCGAGTGCTGGATCGTAGGAGAGACGTCGGAAGATCTTGCGACGGTCGACAAAAAGGATCCAGGCACTGATGAGAGGAATGAAAATGAGGTAGGAGGCAGTGTCGCTGGAAACTGACATCCGAAGCAGTGTAGTCAGCGGCCTCGCAAACAGGAGCGAGGAAAGAAGAATCCAACCGCTGAACATCAGCAATCGCTTTTTGAAGCCATCAAGTTGGTTCATCGAGGGGCTATCAATCGAGCAAACGGTAGAAGATATTTGATAATCGATCAATCGAGAAATATCAATGGTAGCAGTACACGACCACCTGAGTTAATGTCGGCCTATTGCGGCGTTAACAGAAATGATCTGGTTGGGCTTTCTGCGTGCATTTGCAGTTCCACCAGAATTTGCCCTCGATTGTTGATGGCTCTTGCTCGGGTCAAGACCAATCCAGCTGTCGGAGGGACTAAGTCATTTAGGTCTTCAATTTTGCCGTCTACCCAGATAACAGCGCGGCTCTCGCCTTTTGAATTCAAAGACGAGCCGACCACTTGTCCGTGCCCGTTCACAGCAACTGCCTGACTTCGGCTACTGGACGTAACCACCCCCTGCAGCGTTCCGAGATTGCGCATAAAGCCGTCATGCCACAGGAAGGCATTCGTAGACTGATCGCTGGTTTGGGCCCAACCGACAACTTCGCCCAGATTATTGAGCGCGCAGGCGGTACTGTGCAGGCCACCAAGAGTGCCGATATCCTTTGCGATGCCACTCTGCCAAACGACCGCGCGCACTACACCACCCGAATTCGGAGCAAGTCCACTCGAAACACCGGCGACTTCTCCGTTGTCGTTTATTGAAATGCCGGTGCTCCCGCTGCCGCTCGGGCCTAGATCCCCAAGAGATTGCCTTACACCATTCTTCCACAGCACCGCGCCCCCGCGAACGTTCTTGCCGAAAATTGCACCGACAATTTCGCCTCGGTTACTGATCCCATGAGCGGAGCTGGTTTCGCCGAGCGTGCCGAGATCCGATATCACGCCGCGATCCCACAGAAATGCATGCATTTCCCCGTTGGCTGTATCCGATTCGCCGACAACCTGGCCCCGGTTGTTAATAGCATTCGCTGCACTGCGCTTACCGCCGAGAGTGCCCAAGTCGGTCATCACGCCGTTTTCCCAGAGGAAGGCGTGGTCGGCGGAAATTCCAACAATCTGAGCGGAATCGTTAATATCATTAACATGGGCAAATTTGGTATTTGAAAGGCCCCCCAAATCGACGACTGTGTAAGTCCTACGTTCAGCAGCGAGGCACGCACATGCAAACGTGAATAGTAGAACGAAGAAACGCAGAAATTCTCTTCGGAAACAGCCCATTGGAGCTCTCCTTGGCAGGACAAGAACTTGTTTCCGGTCCGAAGCTGCCTGGTCAGTCCGGGAACCATCACAGTATGGAGGCAGTCTTTGCTGATCGTGGTTCAACACATAAGTTGTGTATCCAAAGAGCTATTTACCAGCAAAAAGGAATCGCTCAAAGGTCGTCCGATGCTATCAACGATCAGTGATACAGGCATTGCGGTTGTTACTTGCGGCTGGCGTTTACCAGACTTTCCACGGCCGTTTGCCGGAAGTCCACAATTCCTCCAGTAACATTTTGTCGCGCAAAGTGTCCATGCTTTGCCAGAAACCCCGGTGCCTAAATGCGCGAAGCTTTCCCTCTTGCGCTAACGTGATCACGCATTGCTCGTGCTGCAAGCTGAAAGCACCAAATCTCCCGGCGGGCTGCACTGCAGTCAAAGTGGCAAGACCGCCCTGCTCGCGGTGGAACGTTATTAGATCTCCTATGTTCAGATCGCTCACGCCATCCCCGTAAGTAAAGCAGAATGCCTCGTTCCCGATGTGCTGGCGGACGCGTTTGAGCCGCCCACCGGTCATTGTGGTTTCGCCCGTGTCGATCAGCGTGACCTTCCAGGGCTCCACACCGTTGCTCAGGAAATCCATCTTGTTCGTTCTCATTTCCAGGGTAATGTCGCACATGTGGAGGAAGTAGCTCGTGAAGTATTCCTTGATCAAATAGCCTTTATACCCGCAGCAGATAATGAATTCATTGATTCCATGGCAGGAATACAGCTTCATTATGTGCCAGAGGATTGGTTTTCCCCCGATCTCAACCATCGGCTTGGGCTTGACGAGGGTTTCTTCACTTAACCTGGAGCCGAAACCCCCGGCGAGAATCACTGCTTTCATGGAAAACCTCTCCTCCCAGGAGCGGGCGTGTTTGATCCGTTGGTAGCAAATTGGAGACCGACAGGTGGCTCGCCGACGCGGTCTCGGGGACACAGATGGCCCGAGTGGATCGTGCTATCTCTTTTATTTTCAGCATCTTAATAAAAACACGTTGGTGTGATCCTGGCAGCAGTACCTCTGATGTGACCCTTAGCCGAGTCCAATAGCTAGAAGGTGAGAAAATTTTTGCCGCAATTCACACTCGCTCTTCTCTTGCTGCCAACAGGGGGGAATCTCCAGTAGACACCCCGGGCGGTTAATCCCCCTGTCCTAAGATTGTCCCGACGACCAGTAGTCGTGGCTGCTCGTCCCTTTTAGTCTCCTTAGAGTGGGAAAATTGGATATGCTCATAGGGGTGTTCAAAAAAAACAAGTCAAGGCGGCGGTTTTGTAGTTAAATCAGAGAGTAGCCACGCATCAAGCGCGCAATGCCATCCGAAGTCCTTTGGAAGTTGGAAGAATAATTAGATGAGACGCTATTTCTGTTCCGCCTTCATATTTCTGTGTTGTGCCTGGGGTGCAACTGCCTGGGGCACAACGCTTCCAATTAAAGCCAGCGCTAACAATCGCTACCTGGTAGACCAAAATAATGTTCCTTTTCTCTTTGTAAGTGATGCGGCTCATCACATAGTTTGTGCGCTAGCCCAAGCCAATTGGAACACCTATTTTGCAGATCGACAGCTAAAGGGCTACACCGTTATCGATATATTCAGTACCTTTACCACGGGCAACTGCCCATCAAGCGGCGCAGCCGTTGATGGACAGCTTCCTTTTACAACTGGAAATGGCCCCTCTAGTTATGACCTTTCTACGCCGAATCCGGCGTTTTGGTCTGAGATAGATACTCTCCTAAACGATGCGGCAAATCACAACCTCGTAGTGTTGTTTAACCCTCTTATAACCCAAGACTTTCTCGTTACGATGCAGAACAACGGAACTACCAAATGTTTTAATTTTGGTGCGTATATTGGTAATAGGTACAAAAGCTTTAAGAATATCATCTGGTATTCGGGCAATGACTTTCAAACGTGGCACACACAGTCGGACCTGAATCTGGTGGCACAAATAATGGCTGGAATTGCCTCTGCTGACACCAATCATTTGCAAAGTCTACAATTAGATTACTTTCGTTCTTATTCAAATCAGGCCACTGCCACGGTAAGCGCGACTGTCACCTTAGACGCAGTTTATACTTACTATGAGACTTATGACTATATAAGCCAAGCGTATTCTAGCTCTCCTACTCTTCCCGTGTTCTTGATTGAGTCTAACTATGAGGGCGGCAACAACACTCATCAGCTTCCCGGCCCTGCCACACCTAAAGTCGTTCGGCAGGAAGCATATTGGGCCATGACTAGCGGTGCTGCTGGCTACAGTTGGGGAAACGAATCAGTCAACCACTTTGACACCAGCTACCCGGGAAGCCTGAATAGTCCTGGAGCAGCCCAGGTGCAGTATGGTCCTCAGTTGTTCAATAAGTATGCTTGGTGGAATTTGGTTCCCGATACGGCCCATGCAGTAGTCACTGCTGGTTTTGGAAATGCGAATACCAATAACGAGAACCTAACTACGGCTACTTACGCGACTACGGCCTGGGTTACTGATGGTTCCTTGGCCATGACGTACTCTCCGACGACAGCCACCTTGACAGCAAACATGGCCAAGTTCTCAAAAGCTGTTAGTGCCAGCTGGTACGACCCTACCAACGGGACATATCATCCGATCGTAGGGTCGCCGTTCGCGAACAGCGGGACACAGAACTTTGCCACGCCCGGAACCAACAGCGAGGGATCTAGTGATTGGATACTCGTGCTCTCCACTGCGCTCACTGCACCTGCTCCGCCAACGAATCTAAAAGCCACTGTTCAGTGATTTGTTGATCGGGGGTGTATATTCCTATGGTGGTAGTCGTTCCCGAAAGCGCTGGCCTCCCCCTACGACACTATCCACCAACGCGAAGGTCGACCGTGGCAATTAGCCACGCGGCAGAAACACTAAACTCGAGACATCAGACAGCACACTTCTGTCCGAGCACCCCACGCGTGGCTGACGCGTTCCCGCAGCTAGTTCGGGGATAGGCCAAATACAGTCAGTGTGCGCTGGCCGCCTACATAGACTTTACCGTTGGCAACTGTCGGTATGGTGAATTTCACGGCGGGTCCTGCCGCACCCGCTCCGCTGGCTGGACTGCTGAAGAGCAACCTTGAGACATTAGTCGCGTCGTAAGCATCCAGGATGGCGGCGCCATTCGATGGCCATGCTCCGAGATCAAGGATCCAGACGATACCATTGGTCGCGCCGTTGGCAGAGACAACCGGTGTTGCGCCGCGAAGCGGGAACACATTATTCGATTTTGAAGCCTGTGGAGTCGAAATTGTGCCATTCGAAATCTGGAACTGGCTCAGTGGAAAGTTAACTCCGGTCGTGTAAATGTTTCCATTCCAATAAGCCAGCGAGCCGAAGTTGCCGCCATCAAGCAGCGTTGTATTGGGTGGCGGGACTGGGATCACTTCCTGCACGTCCTGGTTGGTGGAAGAATTGAATTTGCCCATGTTAGTTTGATCAAGGAGATACAGAATTGAGACCTTGCCGGTCGCGAGCGCCAGGTGCGGGTGCGTCGTGGAGCCGACAGCGTCGGGTAAAATAATGATACCCGCAGAGCCCAAGTCAATGTCGTTGGCATTGAAGGTGGCCTGGTTGAAGGGAGTGAAGTAGTCAAGCCTGGTGCCCGTTGGACTGAACTTCACAACCGAGTCACCGAAATTGTTGGAGCCGTCGAAGCTCCCGTTTCCAGTTGAAATGTAAACGTTGCCGCTGGCGTCAACTGCCGGGCCAGCGCCACCTCCCCACACTCCACCCCTATTACCTGCGACACTTGTGAGTGGAATAACAAACTTCTGCGTTAGGCTCGCTGCGTCGTAACCCATGAGCCAACCCTGATAGCTGTTCTTATCACCGTGCGAGCCGAAACCGATGTCGTGGAGCCGGTGGACGTAACAGGGCGAAGTCGTCGAGCACGCCTGACCGTTCACGGTGCCTACTGTTTCCCTAGTCTTGGCCTCGAGGTAGATGGTGTTGGTCGCAGGATCGATGACAGGCGTCGAAGTAATGCCGATTTCAGGAAACATATCGTTTGAACTATCGTTCACGTCGGTTGTCGAGACCGTGGTCACACCGGTCCCGAGGAAGCTAATCATCCATAGCTGCGTGCAGGAAGGTGAATCAGCGTCAAACGCGTAGACGCTGTCGTGTGATGTGGCGACGAATACCACGGTGCGCGTCTGGCCACCCGTTGTCAGATTGGCCACGTAGAGCGGGGCAGCAAAGAGAGAACCGTCCACGGCGCACGTGAAAAGCGCACCGAAGGTGGATGAATTCACATTCGCCGTAGTCAGTGCGTATTCGTTCAGGTTCTCGCCAGTTCTCGCAATGTCGTTGTGATGTGTAAAGACCCCTTTCAGGTCGGTGACCGCAACGGTGGCAGAAGCAGTGGCGGAAGCGTTCGAAACGCTGACAGCGGTTACGGTGTGAAGTCCGGGTTGCGTACCAGGCGTATAGAGGCCTGCGGCGACATTGACTAAACCCTGTGTCACGGTGATCGTGGCCTTGCCGGTCTTTGTCGTATCCGCCACGGCGGTGGCGGTGAGTGTAACGCCGGCCGGGTTAGGCACGGTCGACGGGGCCGCATAAGTGACAGACGTGGATGTTACGTTCGAGAGCGTACCGCAGGTGTTCCCGGTGCAACCTGCGCCAGAGAGTGACCACGTAACACCCTGGTTTTGGAAGTCATTGACTAGTGACGCTGCAAAGGATTGCGTCCCATATCCTGTTGGAACGCTAGCCGTGTTCGGCGAAACGCTGACGGAGAGAGGCAGGCCAGCGCCACTGGCGGACCTGAATGCCGCGAAGCCAGCGCCCCAGACGTCTGGTGCGCCAAGTGACGCGCTAGCGGAAGCATTTCCAGCTACCCTTTGTAGTTGGTCCTCGGCGATTACCTTCGTGTTCGGCTCTGCCGGAACGCTTTCTTCAATTGTGTTGCCGCTTCCCACTGTGAAGACAGCAGCATTGGTCGTCCCGATCACGGCCAATAGCAAATCTCCGCTAGATGTTGTCGTTGCACTCCCGCTGTTAGGCGTCGTGCTGTTCCCCTGTGCGGTTGCGGTCAGCTCCAGGGAGTTCGCTGTCGCAACGCCCGAATATTCCAGGATGGCAAAG
>WNFI01125498.1_pt1 | contig 14293 bp, 27 predicted proteins | sample 5400471 | NCBI WGS metagenome assembly WNFI01 (sample SAMN13153348, study PRJNA577476) | soil metagenome | isolation source: 100 cm saprolite on Douglas fir-dominated hillslope | place: USA:California | collected 2013-09-17
TCATCAAAATCTATCACATCCTCTGAGGATAACTTTAAATTTCCCGACTACGCCGCCCCCTTCCTCTTCCTGCCAGCCTACATCGAGTCCAACCCGTCAACATGTTCCGCTGTGTACATCCGACATCCTACTGCCCGTCCGGGCTACTCCGAGATCCCAACCCCTTACGATGCTGATGGTGAGGTAATGAGATTTGCATGGGAATGGTACTCGAAGGTGAGACCAAGGGCGCACCGAGGGAGGTTCTCAAAGTGGAAGAACCCATCAGGAGGGAATGTCAAGCTGTAGATCTCTTATGATCGTTAAGAAATAACACATCCAGTCTTTTAATTACATCATGTCGGGTATATATGATGATCATAGTGAGATGGGGACTTGTATGCTAGACGCGCCAGGAAATCGTTATGAATCCAATATCCTCTGAACCAACTGGGGAAGACCCAAGGAAACTTCGACCTGAGTCAAATACGTCCAAAGGGATTTGGAGACGGATGATACCCCAAGAGAGAACATGACTGACCTCTTCTTTGGCCTTCATACTCTCTTTACCGCTGTCGCTGTTGAACAAAGAGTCCATCTCTTCAAGAGAGACCCCTCTCGTTTCTGGGACAACATACAATGACCAGAAGAACGCAGCCATGCAACTGATAGAGAAGAGGAGGAATGTAGCGCTACGAAAACAGGAGTCTCTTCATTCATTGAACACGCATTGTAAGAGTGAAAAGAAGCATACACTGGCGAGATGGCGATGAGGCTGGGAGAGATAAGTCCTATAATGACTTAGGTGCCAGAGTATAAAGATTGCAATTCAGAGATAGAAGCGAAATGGCTGCTCACAATTGTTAAACCAGTTGGAAGCAGTTGACAGACCAACACCATGACTTCGCACTGTCAACGGGAAGATCTCATTTGGCAACTTCAAAATTCGTCACGATGAACCTCAGATGTACGACCTCATGAGGAGGAAAGCGTACCACCCAGGCAACAGGTCCGAAGCTCATGCCGTAGCCAGCGATGAATACGTATATCATCCTAGAAGTCGCTCATGGTTGAGATAAGCAATTAACCAACTTGGGCTACTAATAACAACTCACGCCACAGCGCTCCAAGCAAGAGGTTGGTTGGAAGGCCAGTCATCTCTCCCGCACCAAACCTAGACACTTTGGTTAAATAACTGCCCGAAGGCAACCTATGATACGACGTACCAGTACCGCTGTTGCTCCATGTGCGGCCGCCATGACCAAGGAACCAGCTATGTGCATAATGGGACCACTGAGGCTCGGATATTGAGAAAGACCTTACCCATGAGAAGTGGTCTTCTTCCTATCCAGCCGTGAGTGATATCATACCACCTGATTGTCATAATTACCTACCCAAGCGGTCAATGAACAGTATTGCAGGAGCGACGGCTACGAACTGCATGATATTCGCGAAACCCGACGATACAAGGATGGCGGTATCACTTTTCAGTCCAAGACTGGCCATAAGATGCGGCCCAAAATACAAGATGGCATTGATGCCTGAGAACTGCTGGAAGAACATGACGGCGATACCTAGAAGCGTCTGGCTCCGGAAGCGGGGCTCAAAGAGCCTTAACCAAGGGTATAATGTTTCGCCTACAAACCCTTCGGGTTTAGTTGCGCGTAGCACGTCTTGCTCCAGACTCTTTCTGTTAAAAGTTGTTTCTACACGCATCTCTAATAGCTCAATCTACACAGAACTGTTAACATAAAGACAATGGAACAACTCTCGTGCAGTGTACCTGGATAAGCTCTTCATTACCACCATCTGATGCGTTACGAAGTTGACGAAGGACTCTGACGGCCTCATCGTCATCTCCGGAAGCAACGAGGTAACGAGGAGATTCCGGGAGCATCAGGGTCCCTAATGCCAGGATAGCTCCAGGTATGAGTTGTGCTGCAAGGGGCAGCCTCCACGACCAAGAGCCGGGAACTTCAGAATCGCGAGTCAGGATCAAAAGCACCACTAGGCGCTCATGAACTCACTGGTCCGAGTCAAAAATCCAAACCAGAAGCCCACGACAACCCCCAGGACAATGGATAATTGCTCAATTGACACCATTGTGCCACGGGTTTCCGGTGGACTTGAGAGGGTTAGCGAGCGCGTGCTCCGGTCAAAGTGGAGCTTCACCTTATCTCAGACATGTATAGCGGGCAAAGCGCGCTAGGGTTAATGAGAATAATTGATTGGGATGAAAGGCATCTTGCTCACCTTAAACTTCCGATGCCGATACCTCCAATGAATCTACCTAAACCAAGGGTCGATAGACTTGAGGCCACTGTCTGGACAAAAGAACCGACGCAGAATACACCTGGATGCCGTTCATGTTGACATCAAGAATCGCTGAAAGACCAATGATAGCTGACCACAAGCAAACCGTATTATCTGTCGTCGTGGTGAGCCTTCCGCCTTCGAACCAGTGGCTAGTGCACCCAAAAGGGCCCCAAATTCGAGAAGGGCAGCTGCACCATCTTGAGCTGACTTGGGTGGCGGGAAGAAATGCGTTTCTGCACGTACTCAAGAGACCTTCCTGGTATGGTGAAGCAGAAAATTGCCCCCTGAAATCCTTCATGACAAGAACATTTGCAACCACCCCCTGATCGTAGCCAAAACTTCATTTTTGGAAAATCATGAGACAAGAGTAATACAAGGTCCGGGGCACAAGCCAACACGTACGTCAAACCACCGATCGAAACAAAGAAGGCACAAGCAAGGGAGTATTTGTTTCTAGAAAGACCTAACAAGCCTGGAACACCGTATGCATAGTGGGGGTTGCCTCTACTCATGGCTAGAAAGCCGTCGTTTGGGAAATGCTTGGCCCTGATGGGTACATTTTGGTCGTCTGTTGGTAATGGCAGGTATGACTAGTGAAAAAATGGATGCTCCAAAAGCAGTGAGTGGTATTTATATGGCTATTACTCACCATGAGATAAGGCTGCTTGACATTGGCCATAAACTTGCTAAACCACCGGCAAATTCCCTCGGTTGATTCCGACGCGTTAAGCTCGTCCTGGGACATTCATTGAGACGCCAGCCACTTCGGTCTCAATATCTTAGGTGGCAAGGAAGGTCCTTCTTGCTGGTTCCAGTTTCTTGAGGGCTCCGCCGCCCGTCCGCAGAGAAAACTCGGCATGAAGGCATGTCGCGATCCATATGAAGCCTAATTCGTTATGCTGATCCCTTGCCTCCAATACGCACTTCAGCACCTCCTCAACTCAATCGAAGCCGGAGGCATTGATGTATCGAACGTGAATGCTGATGTCAAGCAACTGTTAATGGATGTCCGTGACGTGAAGGTATGTAACCCAAACGTCATTTCCGGTTGTGGCACAACCCACCTGACGTCTTGGTGTCCAGCATGCGAGATGTACCGAGGGGTTTTACGAGGCTTTGGACAAGATTCTAGTGGACTTACGAAGCGGAGTCCGTGTTTTCATTCACGTTGACAATGTTCGTGCCACTCTGACTTCCCGACGCCACTTATAGGAGCATGCATATCCCTTCCTGAAACCGGTGCGGCGAAGTGAGGCGCCAAACTATGATGCGGGTGCGCGTCGAGGTTTCTTTCCCCCTGACCCTATCTGAAACCCCCCAATACAGTAATCAAGCATCCCATGGATCTTGGAACAATGGCAAAGAAAGTGAAGACACACGTGTACAAGACTCAACGGGAGTTTGTCGATGATCTCAATCTAATTTGGAATAACTGTTTGATGTACAACACTGATCCTGTGAGCAGCAGGATTGACGTTATCGAACTTGCCTGACACAACGTCCCTGCAGTCACATCCTTTACGCAGATCAACATTTTTCATGCGCAAGAAGGCGGAACAGGCCGTGGAAAGGATCCTTGGTAGCGCAGATCGCATTCCGAACCTGATCCTACCAGTCACCAATGGCGCCGCCGCACAGCAAAGTGCCAATCGAAGTGGCAGTAGCGGGAAGGACCGTCGATTAAACCATGAGTTATCGCCAAAAACTAAATTCAAGGCGGCTGGTGGTAAGACCGCGAAGCTTCCCAATGGTATCGCCCACTCCAGGTCCGATGGCCACACTCTCGGTCCCAACAACCCCCGTAAGTAATGTACCTTGCAGGTCTGGCTTAATGAACACCTACGTTGTTTTAGGAAACGGTGATGGCCGTTCGTCTGTGTCAACGGCCAAGTTAAAACAGAATGGGCCTACGCAATCTCCTAAGTCATTCCCCGACTCCCCTGCCATTATCCGTACCCCGCAAACCATGCAGCATTATTGGAACCTCGACCATGATATGCAGAAGTATTTAGACTCTGCCGGAGCCGGACCCTCTAAACCCTCCCCATTTTCATCATCTCGAGTTGGGTTTTTGCCAGATGAGGGCTCGAACAATCTACGCCGCAAGTTTCACGCTGTCCTGCACGATGAGGAGCCTCAACGAGACTTTCTGGCACGGGAATACCAAAACAATCTCACTTTTTCGAAGGAAATAGATGTGTAAGTAATTCTCACCTCAAGTGTCACCATCAGTGGACTGAGATTGGGGCTGCAGAGAGAGTGCTGGCTCTAGTCGACAACATAAGAGGCTGAGGACAAATGCCGATGGCTCCGTTTCACGGACAACCGTCGTTGAGGATGGTATGTCTGTTGGGCTGTGGTGGGGTGCGGTGTGGTCCGGTGATCTTGTTGCAAACGGGATGCCGAGACCATGGTCAACGGATGATGACTTTTCATCCCCAATTCCTACCACGATCACACTCAAACGGAAGAGGTGTGTCGGACCAATCACATCCAGACGGAACATCCCTCATTTTTCCATAGAAGCAACAAAGCCAATGTCCAGCTCAGTAACCCCGTGGGGATGAGATGCATTATCTATAAGAATATTGATACCCTACGTCGCATTCGTCGAACACACGCCGCCCTCCTTGGAAGCATACCTTCATCATCTGCCGGTTCAGATCCCCTCGAACGTGTACCCCTAGCCCTCAGAATACCCGACGCCCATCCAGCCGCTCCCCCAGACGATCTCAAAGCTATACCTCTTGAAGGAGGAGCAAAGGTGGCAGAGCATGTGTTAAAGCGCAATTGTGCCCTGCTACTAGAACATACTGGATTTGAAGGTATGGTGGAAGATCTCCCCTCTCGAACGTTGCCTATTACTGATCATAATTTTATAGCGAGCGGAAAGGGACCGTTGGATGTGCTTACTGATATAGCAGCGGAGTACGTGATGAATGTGGGTAGAACATTGAAGTTTCTCTCTGAACAACATACAAATACAATGTCATCTGAGGTGTGTGGCCTTGTGTCCCGTGAACGGACCTATTATGCACTGACGCTCACTGCTTGAAGGAAATTATTCTTCATACTCTATTTGAGTCTGGCATCACACGCGTCCAGGACCTTGAGAGCTACATTAGAGATGACGTGGAGAGGTATGGGACTCGTCTCACTGAACTCTGTCGCAAGTTGGACACTGCCTATAATGAACTGGTGAGTATACTTTTCCGAAAGTTGAACTAGAAACTAAGCCCAGGTACTGTAGTTGGAGTCTGAACCCGTCATCGAAGATGGCGATGGTTTGTTCGCGGAGGATGGGGATGCCCTTATCATGTATGTCCTAGCTTTAGAACTGGGGTTTCGACTCTCAATCCGTGTACAGGGGCGACTTCTCTTCCGCTCTTGGAGATGACTTCTTCGGCTTCAAAGAGTTGGGCCTGGACAAAGAACTCGGTCTTTCTTCCATGTCCATTCCCTCGCGTTTATTTCATGGTCATGGGAAAAGGAAGGATCCCCGTGCCCAAGAAGGGTACGTATACATACTAGGTGTGACGGATTTTGATTCTAACCTACCTAAAAGCGCAAACAAGGAGCCGCCTTTGCGCTTTCCACCTCCGCAGTCTTTTATACCTCTCACCTCGCACAAACTTGGGAAGCAGATTGGCCTTTTACGACCTTTTTACCAGGAAAAATGCGAGAAAATCAGAGATTCCGTTCCTCTCCCTTCTGCTTTTATTGGGCAGCCGCCAGAACCCCCTCCCCGGCCACCAGTGGACGATCTATCTGCGCCTGCAATCGAGTTAGCAGATGAAGGCCCCAACCAATTTAAGACCAAGATGGGCCCACTAGGACAAATTTCCTTAACAACAGGTCCAACGTCGAAGAAGAAATCCACGAAAGCTTCGGTACTCGGCATCCCTCCGCCAAGCAACACTCTTACTAACGGCGTACCTGTTCCGTCTCCCTCAAAGAGCGAAACAATGCCGGTCACCCTTACCACATTTCAAGTTGACAACTCCACTTTTCCAGAGTTGTCCAATGGACCTGGTTTCGCACCAAATGGTATTACTCCGTCGCCTGTCGATGTCAATGGGATTGCGAAAGTCAGCGCTCCTCCAATACCACCCCCACCAAATCCTTCCAAGAAGAAGAAGACGAAGAAGGATTTGAATCCTCCCTCCAATCCCAATCCCAAACCCCCACCCTTTCCTTCACAGCCATCGTTAATGGTTTCATGACTTTCTGCAAGTGTACAATAATCAGTCACGCATTCTTTTGTGGTTTTCATGTGGTCTTTTTCCCTCCTGGTCTCACTTGTGATTCTGTGACATTACTATTATTCGTGCATTTACTTTACACTTATGTTATGAACGTTTTGTTTGTTTGCTACATTCATGATTCAGCCTATGTCTCCGAGTTAACGCCAGGTAGCCAAAATCGTTCCCTGAGGTGTCCACAATACTTCTATGCTTGACCTTTCAGGCCGATCATTCATTATATATGTGCCTTACTAAGGTTGGAGGTTTGTATGCCATTATACGGAGCTTTCCGGCCAACATCACTCAGGTTGTGTCACAGCTAAAGAGGCCCGAGGGAATGTTGGGGGGATTTGTGGACACACTCCATAAAAAACTGCTGCCTTTGTTGGTACCGAAAGTGATAGGAGAAAAGAATGATTAATGTTATAATTGTGTAGCGAGACAGGAGAGGGAATTGGATAATCTACCACTTCGAAATACTGAGAAAGCGCGCTGTACCCTTCAGTGAATGGCCATCTCGCTGGTGGCATTCTCGCCACCTCCGGAGCGTCAGCGAGGTTTCGCACTCGGGCGGGCATCCATGGATCGAACAGCCACCGGAAGGTCTCCCAGCCCGGCGCCCGCAGGCGACCATAAGCGAAGATCAGCCTCCTGTCAGTATGTAACAACGAATAGCGGAGGTCAAGAAAAAGCGGTGAGAAAAGCTTCGAAGCAATGGAACATGCTTCGGACAACGGACGAAGAACTCCTGTGTGGAGTTGCTGGCTATTCATTGCTGTCCCCACAAATCTTTGGCGCCCAATTCCGCGAGGGCGGAGCCTCCTTTTTCATTCAAGGGGGTGATTAGAAAAGCAACCGAAGAAGCTGAGCGTCGCACCATGTGATTACCTCAATTTCTGGCACTGTTCAATTTTACGATAGAGCGGAGTCCACATAATTGGAGGAACTCGATACCTATGGGATCTTTTCCCCCGCTTTTTCTTTATTGAGGTCGGCTGTTCACTTACCTCTGCTCCTCTGTTCCTTCCTGTGGTTTTGTTGCCTCGAGCCTTCTCCCCCGGATCTCGATTGTGAGGATGACCCACGCCTCACCGACGGTGTACACTTTTTGGTCTATTCTCTCCGTTTGTGTAAGCATGATGCCCTTCAATTCATCGCAAAACCACAGACTCACTTTCCGCTACTTCACCGGTTAGCATCTTGGCTTTCTTATATCTCATCTCTGGAAGTTCGATCGCTTCAGCTGTCTAAGGTGCCCTGTTTCTATATCCCCCAGCTTTGCTTGCTTGACTGGTTTTACTTAAGATGGGGAGAAAGCACACAATCTGGCGCCTTCAAGCGTGTTATGACCGTACGCACTTTTCAGCATGAACGGAATGCAACTGCTAAACCAAGAGTATTCCAGTTTACCTACCTGACAGCTGTCCCCCTTCTATCGGCATACAGCATTGGGATGATGGTCTTGAAGTACAGGGAGGGATACATGGAAATCCCCGGTTTCGGAGGTGAGTCTGACCCTCATCTCAATTTCCCTCATAGTGTCCGCACAATGCTGATGCTTCGAGTAACCTGCAGTCATCCCTACTCCTTATCAACTCTGGTCCGAGGGAGACCGAGGATATATTTTTCCCTTGAACATGGTCTTTGCGATTGCTTGGGGGCTTGAAATGTTAGTTTACTATTCCCTCTGCTTCCTATTCTCACATTCCCTTGGGACACACTGTAAACCATATTGAAACGATATTCCCTCACAATTAGCGTCTCGCACCTGGAAGAGGTGCGGTCTATTGCAGGACAATTATACTCTTTATCCCGTGTCTGACACTCCATGATTTCTGCAGCTCTGCTTTTGGTTATTCCTTACTGTCGTGGGACCCAGCCAGTCCTCATGGTTCAGGTCGATCCAGTTCAAGGTATGGTTCCTCGGCTCGCTTGCGGGCATGGTGGGAATGCCCCTCACTGTCTGGTTTACACGCCACGATCCCCTTAAGGTATGTCCTGGGACGATTCTGCTTCTTGTCGAGGTGACTGACATTTCTCCACGATAGTGCGAGGCCTACACCTTTCTAGTAGGGTCTTCCGTGGATTTGCTTATCACTCTCGCTTCTTTGCAAATTCTGTGCGTTAGCACCATCTGTCGAAGGACTAGGGACTGACCCTGCATTTTTCCCCATTCCAGATGGGTCTTCCCTGGCTTCGTGGCACGCGTCGTAAGTTTCATCTTGTTGCAATCCAAGGGAATGAGTTCATCTTTTCATGTCTCTTCAGAAATCCGCTGGAGCAGACCCCGAAGTAGTCGTCCGCTTAACTACCTTCCATGACCTCAATGTACGTTGTTTCTTCCGTCTACTATGCCCCCCCAACTCATCTTCCTAACCCTTTCCTGAAGGTGACACGAGTTGTGTTCCGCTTCTTTTTCTGCATTCCTCTCTTCATCCTCGCCATAGATGGGGTGAAACCACACCATGATATCAACGAAAAGGCGTAAGTTTGATTAACCCTACCAAAGAGTGCGATTCTAATGTGATTTATTTTTAAGACTCTGGACAGGTAAGGACTGGCCTTGAGTACCACTCTTTTCTTGAGCTAACGCAGGGACTTCCTCAGACCTCTGTGGTACCCTGGCTGGGCTAGGATTTGTCGTCTCATCCGAGCTGACACTTCTAGTAAGCTTGAGCGTGGCTTTCTTTCCTTCCACATGTAACATAATTCTTCAGATATTTTTTCCCCGGTCCATCGGACGTGAGGCCGGGTACTCACCCCGACGCTCAACAACAGGGAAAGCAGATGTTTCTTTCAAATGCACTCATGGACACCCCTCACAGCCGCAGGACGATTTTGCTAGTCTGCCTGATGTACCGCATAGCCAGCCATCTTACGTATTCAATTACCCCCCAACAAAGCCTCGAACACTCATTATACAAGAGGATGAAATATATGACCTCGAGGAGTACTATGACGAAGCACCATCGTTCATCTTGGGGGGGTCCAGTGATAGGAGAACAGAGGTTTGGGAGATTGTTACGCCACCTCCTGTGGCCACTACACGGAATAGGTTTTCCGATGCGTACGGGTCGAGTGTCGCTTTCAATCTAAATCCTGGTGAAGTTGATCATGCACGGACCGGCGCCATTCCCGAACGGCCGGAAAGGCACGACCTGAATCCTCTGTTGATTAACTACGTACGTACATCTTCTATAACCCGAGATGACAGCCAAATTTAACGTCCGCTGTCTACAATGGCATCATTTGTATAGTCATCGCCTCTCAGTACGTCCGCCCTTCTGATGCCCTTGATGGTCGCTAACATTCTTTCCTAGATACTGATGGTGAAAAGTTGTATAGACGGCGACGTCATCGTCCTTACAATCCCGTTTGATCATCTTATCTTGAGCTTCGATCTCAGCATTTTATCGGTGTATACACCTTTCCTCTAGTCAACATCTTCACTTTTTAACTGGCATGCTTATCTGGAGCCTTCACCCCTGCGTCACCCGTTCGACTTTCCCCACCTGTAACTCATTTTCCTTCGCTGTGTATTTCATAAACTCCAGGGAATTTAAATGTGATGTAGTGCGACACTAAAAGAGCAATTCGGATCTGACCGCAGCAAGCGGATATGAATGTACATGCGGGTCTGGAGAGAACGGTCATGGTACATTATGAGGAACAACTTTTCCAAAGTGTTGAAATTCTCAGAGGACTCAGCCAGAAGGTGAGTTTGGCACTCGGAAAACAATTGTAACCCACAAGACACCTTCCAAAAATGGATGTTGGCCTTCTTTATGCTCTGACACTTTACTCCGTTTGTAATAATCCAAGTTCATAGGACATGATGGGACCCTCCAGGCAGAGTTTCGTTATAGTAAGCGAAATATTACGGGAAAGTGGGAAGGGCCTTAAGTCATGTCGCTGGACGTCGTTGCATTAATACAGCCACGTCTACTTGAAGACGGACCAATTGAGACGCAATCGCAACGGTTAGATTCGCCATGAAGCAAACTTCCACTTGCCAGGTATCCTATTCTTATGCTCCGACCATCTGAGCTCGTCTCGCCAACACGAGCCTTGGGCAGGGTATTTGGGTGCAGGATGAATTTTACCTTTGTCAAAATTGAAATGCTGTAACTAGATCTTGGTGATGAACGAAATAATCGTTCTCCGTAACTAAGACAATGTCGTGCCTATCTCGCGAGAAGTCATTAGTCCAGAAGCTGACGAGCATATATCTCTCGATGAGCTCACTTGAATTTGAGATGGCAGCACAGCCCTGCATACGAAAATGACCGCTTGACACCCGATGCCCCCGAACATTGTCTACATAGATACTTTTTCGCATTCCTGCTTTCTGCATCCTGAACCTTACCCAATGTCGGAGGTGGTGGACTGAAGACGTGCCCGAGAACATAACGTGGATTCGGTTCGATAGGTGGTAAATATGTGACGTCGATATCATCATGCCACCTCTCATGCCCAAGCTAAAACCATCGGAATACGTTAACCGCATCTTCCTAAGGGCTGACGCCGAGGTATCCATGATACTCACTACTTCGCTAGTACCATGCAATACCAATGGGAATGGGCACTTCATGCATTGGAAGCGATCTAAGCGGTTGTGGATATGGTTTTCAGATAATTGATTATTGACTAGCACGGCTCTCAAGATATTGGATCGGACCATATCATGAGAAAATTTCGCCGGTATCCAAGATTCCAGGCAGTTAGTATGATCGCAAATGCCTTGTAAGTCCAAGTCGCGGGTTCCTTCAGCGTACAGCCTACCGCTACATGACTCGCATGCGAAAACTGTTGTAAAGCGTTCGGTGGGATGTATTGCGTCCTCATCGTGTTCTGTACCTGGATGGTCCACAACAGTCACTTGGAGGCTCCCCTTGAACGCAATCACCCATTTGTCAATCTCCTGCTTGATCTGCTGGACAGTCGTATGGTCAAAAATAGAGTCCTCGGACAATGTTGCTTCCCCCTGCTGGAGACGTGACAGGAAGGGAAGACGGAGGAATTCGGTGTACGGAGGTATGATATCAGCACGAGTTGCCCGTTCTCTTAGCTGGCTCCACAGATGCTGAATATTTGTGCCCAATTTCCTAATAGAGGATTGTGTTTGCTTTCTACGATCCTTGCCATAAAGGCTCTGACATTCCGAAAGGATGTCATGCGAATGAAATTTCCAGTCTACATTATGCCGAAGGAAAATCAGTCTAATTTGTTAGTAACGGAGAGCGTCCCTCACCCGACTCGTTGATTTCTATAGCATTCACTTTGGCATAACGGAGCAAGCGCAACAATGAAGGAGCGTTCGCGAGGTCTTTACGCCTTACTTCCTTACTCAATCTATCAGCTTTAGAGCGCCAGCTTCGAGAAGTCAGGTGGCAGCGCGTTCTTTTTAAGCATTTGATTGCATGCATGACTCACAAAGCATCGTTTTTGCGGGCAATGTTGCAAGACTCGGCGTCCCTGAGTTTCCTCCACTCCAACAATTCCATCTAGAACACCATGTGAGTGCCTTTGATAATGTGTCAATTTATACGACTTACATACTTTTCCGACGTGAACTTCAAGGAGATCTGAAAATCAAGTGGTGAACCCCCAAGTTAGTTCGGTCATTCGGTGGGCGACCTCGGGTGATTTCAAACTTTACATTTGAATGCCTTTTCCTTGGCTGCTTCTCTTCCATTCTTCAGGGAAATATGTTGGCATAGCGAAGTTTCCAGTTCGGAGCTGAGGGTGCTCTGAAACTCACCGCTCATATTCACGCGCGGCATCCAGGCAAAATTTCTGATGATGTCGATTTTTTTTTTTCAGAATTGTAGTTTTCAACAATCAACCTTAATTCACGCACTCTGTGACAATGCCATAGACAGGTTGTACTCCAGTCCCGAACCCTCGTCCACTTACCGCAGATCTAGGGAAATTGAACATAGAGGATCAACATAACGCCAACTTAATTAACCGGTCAGATACTCACCTGACACTTCCCTCCATCAAACACAAACGCGGCCCACTCCACCTCGCTCACACCCTCTGGCGGATCTGGCACCCTTTTAATGGCGAACCGATTCCTCGCCTCCATCCACTTCCCACCCAAACACCCATCTCGACTCAGACCTTTTCTCACAGTCGTACAGATACGAGATAACGAAAGAACATCAATTGGAAGTAAGAAATCGAGCACACGGCTCAGCAACGGAGGTGGGAGCTCAAGAAGAAACGAAAATCCGCTTGGATTGACGACGCTCCATACTTGTGTATGCTTTGGCTTTCGACACCTCCGGCCTTTCCGAGGCGGAGGATTATTATGCGCGTTTCTGAGCCACATTGTGATGCTTACGTCATTGCGCGTGTGACTGTGTAATGACGACTCCGCGCCTGTGTTGAAAACCTAATGTGCTTAGGAATCTCTTGTCTTCAACTGACCTGCAGGCTCTGCCAATTCCCCTGTCGACTGTCTTCCGTTAGCTTCGATTTTCTAATTATATATATCAGACTCCTCTCTTAAATTTTCAGGTAATTGTGAGCTTGCTAAGCTACGCTCGAGATAACGCTCAGAAACGAGCGTTTTACATTTCCAAAGGACCCGCGGCCCAGTAATACACAGGAGTAAACAAAAAGCGTGATGAAAGGGAAATTTGTTACATGCTAGTGGGCAAAGCACAGGGGAATGAGGAAAAACAGGGGAAAAACCTGAGGAAACGGTAGGACATGTACGTTAGAGAGACCAAAGATACAAAGAGAGAACAAGAACAAACGAAAAGGAAAACCGTTATCACAATCAAAAGTCCACAGGATCCCGCTTGCCAAAGATATACCAAGGTCATGCCAGGGACTTACATTGAGATCATGCATATACCAGCGTTGCTAAAGTTACCCAGTCGGAATGCCTCTGGTGATGCACCGGTAGAGGCGCTGGCCGAAAGTAAGGAGGTGAACGAGTGTTAAAGACCAGTACACACCAAAAGTCATTGAAAGGTGGGGGTAGAGGGTCCTCCCGATAACTTCCAACCTCTACATCGACGTCCTATCGCGCGCATTGTCAATCCCGCTCCATGTCGGCCATACACAAGAAGTCCGACAGGGGATAGTCATCAATCATCGCGAGAGGTCAGATCGACGGAAGGTTGAAAGTAAGGAGGTGAACGGGCATTAGAGAACCGACCGACGGAGGCGCAAAGGAGTATAGTCATCGATCAGCGTGAGACTGGGATGTTCCGGGGAGATGAGCTGTTCGTTCAGGCACACGTACTCAATTTAATGACAATAATCACTTCGCTATTCTCACTTTCTCCCATGCGAAGTCACAGCATGTAGTAAAAGATTGATAGTGCAACTAGATGCTTTAGAAAAGTACTTTCTGTAGACAGAAAGAAAACCCAACAATAAGGATAAATGTACATGTATAGAACGTTCACCCAAGCACCCTCACAGACGATAACCTCCATCAATAATCACAAAAACCACAGCCAGTACCCGAAGAATATGAAAACCTTCATCAGAATCACGTCGCCCAAAAGGTGTCTTCGCTCGGAAATACGAAAGAGAGCCATGCTGCGAATCATGGTTCGCTGGTGTGAGGATCGGGATTCTGGATAGCCAATCATTGGACCGAATAAATAGAACGAATGTCGTCCAAGACATGCTCCGGAATCACTGGTGTGAGGGCACTGGAATCCAATCTGGACAACCGTCAAGCAGATGTGTGACATGTCCGAATCCAATAGCGGGATACCGCGCTTCCC
>WNFI01236919.1_pt1 | contig 14290 bp, 14 predicted proteins | sample 5400471 | NCBI WGS metagenome assembly WNFI01 (sample SAMN13153348, study PRJNA577476) | soil metagenome | isolation source: 100 cm saprolite on Douglas fir-dominated hillslope | place: USA:California | collected 2013-09-17
CGGATTTGCCGAAGACTTTGGGCTGCCAATAATCCTCCAGCGTCATTCGCATTACCGTGACAAAAACGGTCATGTCGAGCAGATCGGCGACGGCGTTCGCGCCGGAGGCGATGGACCAGGTTTCGCTGCCGATCGCAATTTTCAGCTGCAGCACTTCGGCGGGAGAGAGCGCGTCGGTGCCACGCCGAAGATTGTCCACGCCGCCAACCATTCGCATCGAGTATTCGTCTGCGAAGCGCAACAGCGACTCCTGCACCTCCACCAGCAATTCGGCCTGCTTGTCCATTTTGCCCGATTTGCCAGGGAAGAGCCGGCCCAGAATCGGCACGGCACCTTGCAACACGCCGCAGTTTGCGCTGAGCGCGAGAAGCAGGAGGCTTAGATAAAGCAACCTGTGGCGAGTTCCTGGCCGCGGCCCGCTTCGCGTCGCGGAGGCCGCTCGAAAATTCTGCTGGTGAGTTTTCATTCGTTCGTTGAAGTAAGATGAATCCCGCCCTCTGAAGTGGGCCGTGCCAGGATGGTTGTCAGCGACGGGTAAATGTATTTTGAGCCGTCGCGGGAGTTGACCCACCTCAACGGTTCTTTTTTATTGTTATGCACTGGTTCTCATGCGCTTTCTCTTAGGGCTAGTAAGAGTAAAATAGTTTTAGGGTTAGGGCTGAAATCTCGCCCAGGTAATTTACAGCTTTCAAAAACTACTGCCGCTTTCTTGATCTCGTAGGGTCCCCATATGCCGACGGCAATTTTTTTAGTCACCGCGAGCTTCAGTGTCTCCGCCAGATTGAAGTTTCTCCCGACGGCGATCGGACATTTGTTCAATTTCGGAAAAATGCGGCTGCCGAAGCCATCGAAAACACACAGGTGCGGATTAGTATCAAAATCGTGAGGCACCCAACTGATTGTAAATGCTTCAAAATTCCATAACAAAATAGCGGTCCTGTGCATTGACTCCCTGTCCCAAGCGCGCTGCAACCTTGGCCTTGATGCGGTTGACGATCTGCTCGTATAACGGCACATCAAAGTTAGAGAAGTCGACATCAGCTTTTAGCAATCCTGCGTGAACGGAAACGCACGGATTGAAAAGCAAAGCACAAGTTGCGACCCAACTAGCAAGAGGGTTGATTCGTCGCTGGATTCTCCGCTGCACTCCGCGGCCGCTGGGGAGCAGCCACTCGCCTTCATTATTCACGAGCCCATTGAACAATCTCGAAAAGCGGTTCGCCATACTCATTGTCTGTGTCGGTGTTTAGAATTTTGCTAAAAAGGCCCCACCGACATCGCGAGTGCCGTAGTCAGCTGAACCACGCCGATTTCGGCATTTCGCGTTTCGTCAGTTGCGCACCGCCCCAGCGCCGCTTGTCAGCTTATCCATCACCTGGTTAATGCTAACCCTGGCATTGTAGCCATTGTACCACGAATGCCTGCGCAGGAACCAGCAGGAAAACGCGCAGCCGTGTGTCTCTGAGGGTATTTGCTTCCCGTAAAACCAGCGTGTTAGGTTGGTCGTATCTACCGGCTGCCAACGAAAACGAGAACGCCAGCGGCAATTCTGAACGCTGCCTTCTGTTGGACTTTATTTCCATTAGACGGCACGGCAGATGGTACTCTAATATCCGAACCGAATGCATGATCCGTTTAATTCGGCAGATAGTTCTATCGGCACCCGGCAACTGATGGCGGAACTTAACTATCTGTATAAATGCGACGAAAAGCGGCATGCATATGTCGCTCGAACCGCTCTGGAAAGTGGGGCGGTCATAGAGGATAACCGTCCGTTTCTGATAATCCTGCAATCAGAGAATGATCAGGCGACGGGCCAATACTTTCCCATTGGGACAGGACTCTATAACACCATAAATCTTCGATTCCATTGGGATAAGGTTTCGGTGCCCGATAGGCACGGACACAAAGTATCCGAACAGGAGTTCTACACTCGGACACCCGGCAACAATCCTTATCTAGTCAAATTATCACGTGCTGGATTGTTAGGGTGCCAAAGGATATTATTTGGGGTCACGGCGGACTGTGGAGCGACAACTCTGTTGCCATGTTGGGCGCTCTTTTCCGCATGCATTTCCCGCTGGAGGGCGGACGCATCGCGGTGCTCCTCAGCGCCCTGGCGTTCCAACGAGTCCGGATCTGCAAGAGTTAAATCAAGAATAGCTGCGTTGACAAACACGGTCGTGATCGGACTCAACAGACTTCGTGAGCGCTCAGAGGGCGATTGACAATTCGGCGAGCTGTCACGTATGGACCGACTCTATTCAACCCCCAGTTGGCAGCTTGCGATAGCGCTGTTTATCATTTTGCTGGGCGGAATGTTTGTTGGTTTCCTGCTGGGCAAAAGCGCGGCCCAGCGTGGAGAGCAAGAATCCGGCTCAGCCGATTCCGCTGTAAAGGGGCTGCTTAGCGACTATCTCGAGGCGCGACTCAAGTATCTCGAGGCGGGATTTGATCAGGCGCAAATTGCGGCCTCCGCAGCGACCTCCAAGCAGCTTCAACAACAGATCTGGCAACTCATCTCCGAGCGGTCGCACATTACCCCGCAGCCTGGAAATGTCTCGACCCTAGTACCGGCTTTGGGCGAAATGATGGACGCCGGCGCCGCGATTGACGCGGCGTATTCGAACACCGTACCGCCAGTCGTGCTCGTGCTGTTATTCGGGGCGATCATTTTCACGGGGCTGTTGGTCGGGCATTCATTTGGTCGCGCTGGTCGCCGCCATGTGCTCACTGCGACGGTTTTCGCATTGCTCGTGACTCTCGTAGTATCCGTGATCCTGGATCTCGACCGCCCGCGCAGAGGAGTGATTCGAGAAAATCTCGGTCCATTCGAAAATTTGCGAGAGACGGTGCGGCTGCTTTCGTCGACGGCGCAATAGGCCGATCCATCGGCCCGTACTTTGGCGCAGGCTTCAATTATCATCTTACTGACCGATTCGGTGCCTATGGAGGCTTTCTTTACCACGTGGTTGAAAACCGGTGAGTTTCGTCGCCGTGTGCAATTTGAGTTCGGGACAGCATAATGGCTTGTTCTCCTTTGTGGCATATGGATATCCAGGTCAGCCGCATTATCCGGTGTTACCAAGAATAGGCGGTCCAACCGGCGGTCACTAAACCAAGTCTACTACCTCAATCGAACATCGCTATGGTACCTTTGGTCATTGGACTAAGGTGCCATTGAGCCCTGTATCAAGTCGCCTATGTTCGGAGAAAAGCCACGATCCGGCTTCATCAATGAACCAATCCCAGTCATATAAGGGAAGAAGGGACAAACGTTGGCTATCTCAACTTTTTGCTGATTCAGCCTTCCCGCTGCTGGTGCTAGCGATCGCTGTAAGCCAGGTGAAAATTGGACACCATAAAAAGGACGCACTTCGTCACCGCGACCAGGAGACCAGCGAAGTTCAGACAGGCGGTGATCTCCGTCAAAGCACCAGCAAGTCTAGCTCGCGCGCCGCAGCCGAAAGCTCTCCGTTCAGAGAGAAGACTGGGCCGGATAAGAAATTAGCTGACGATCAGTAGCGCCCTATGGAGATCTTCCTCTTTCTTTGGAGTTTTTTTCTAATTCTCATCCTTATCGCTGGATGGTCTGCCTGGGACAGCCCTCCCCCCCATTAGAAGACGCCCCCGTCGGCCATCAGTGCGAGTAACACGGAACTATAATGAAAACATATATGAATTGCGTAATCGCACTATCAATCATTCTGTTGGGAAGCGCGGGGTTAGCTTCGGAGACCAGAGTGATCATCAATTTGTCTGATCAGAGAGCTTCGCTCGTGCAGCAAGGTAGAATCACACTGGTTTCTCCGATTGCTTCAGGTAAACCTGGCTGGTCAACGCCGACGGGTAACTTTAGAATTTTCGTCAAGGACATCTCTACGCCTATCCATCGGTTGTGGTTGGACCAAGTATGCAATGACATACCATAAACTCTCCAAACCAGCTTAACGCCCCGAAACGGAAAAAGATGAAATAGCTCGCCCGACACCTCATTCGGGTGCTCAACTTAGGGAAATCACTTTTTCTTCCTTTACACTGGTTTTCACCGGCAGGTCGAATTCGAACGTGGCCCCGCGATCAGGATTACGTGTTGCCCAGAGTCGCCCGCCGTGGTTCTCGATGATCGAGCGCACGATTGCCAGGCCCATGCCCATGCCCTTTGGTTTGGTCGTGAAGAAAGCATCAAACAGCCGTGGCATGACTTCAGGCTCTATGCCCTTCCCGGAGTCGCGGACTGAGACGTGGATGCGCCCCGCTTCGGGCTGACTTGCGCGCATCTCCACCTCGCGCGGTCCGTCAGCACTCTCGCAGACGGAATCCAAAGCATTCAAGACGAGATTCATCAACGCCTCAATAAGCTGTGTCCGGTTGCCAATGACGGTAGGGAGCGCGGTTGGCACGTCGAGCTGCAGAGTGACGCTTTTATATGCAGCGTCCGCCCTGACGATGCGTTCGACATCATAAAGAATCTGGCGGAGGTCGACTGGAGACATCTGCACTTCATCTCGTTGAAAGAGCGCCCGAACATTACGGATGGTTTCAGCCGCCCGGGCGTTGTCCTGGATAACGTCATCGATGGCGGCTTTCACCTTGCCCAACTCCGGCCTTTTTGCAGCAAGAAAACGGCGCGCAGCTTGCGCAGTAGTCTGGACTGCTGTGAGCGGTTGGTTCAGTTCATGAGCCAGTGAAGCTGTCAATCCTCCCATCATTTCTGCGCGCGATGCCTGACGCATTTCCCCCTCAAGACGGCGAATCCGCTTTATCTCTTCTTCGGCCCGCTTACGGTCGGTAATGTCCACTATGACCGACGCGAAAAACGCGGACGTGTTTCCAGTGGCCGGGACAAAAACAGTGCTGACTTCCGCCCAGATCACACTGCCATCTTTGCGCCGGTAGCGCTTCTCCATACGATAATCTCGTCGTTGCCCTTCGGCGGACTCCTCTAGAATCGCTTCACTATCTGCACGGTCTTCTTCATGGGTGAGTTCAAGGACAGTTAGCCCTGGCAGCTCCGCCTCCGTATAGCCGAGCATTTTCTGAAGAGCTGAGTTTGCCGTGATGTAGCGGCCGTCTGGAGCGATTAGTGCAATGCCGGCCGACGAGTTCTCAAACAGCTTCCGCCAGCGCTCCTCACTGGCGCGCAGAGCTTCTTCAGCATTTCTTCGATCAATATTTTCGCGCGTTAAACCAGCATACAATCGGGCGTTCTCTAAAGAGATTGCCGCTTGTGAAGCCAAAAGTTCCAGTATAGCGAGACGATCCGGAGTGAAGACGCGGGGTGTCAGATTATTTTCGAGGTAGAGGATACCGATCAGCTCACCTTGCTTTAGTAGCGGGACACAGAGGATTGATCGGGACCGCCTACTGCGCAGATACTCATCAGCGGAAAAGAGGTTTTGGACTGAGGCGTCGTTAAGAATGACACTTTCTCGAGTTCGGATCACGTAGCGAAAAATAGACTCGGGGAATTTGGCGAAGTCCGCGAACTCCGGCCCAAGCATCACCTGAACTTTATCGTCGTGGGTGGTAGCCGCAGCCGCTATCCGATGCTCGTGTTCGTGGGGCAGGAACAGAAGACCCCGTTCGGCGCCTGCATGCTCGACCGCGATCGTCATAAGCTTCTCGATGAGCTTCCCGAGATCGATCTCGCTCGACACTGCTTGCGAGACTTTGATTACCGTGGCGAGATCCAAGTGTTCGACCGGTGCCCCAATGATGCTAGTCGAACGCGGCACTGCCTCGCCCTCCAGGAGGACGGGATATAACTCGTCTAGTTGCCGTACCTTGCCTGCGGCTCCCCAACATAGGTAACAGTAGCGAGCGTCCCGCAAGTGCGCATGCGCGATCTTCGTGAAACCGCGTGCCGCGTAAAAACGCGCCGCCAGCTCATTGGCAAGAGCCTCGTTGTGAACAAAGCCGTTTGCATGTGCCGAGCAGATCGCCTGTTCGTAGAGACTCTCGGCATCCAGCGTGCGCCCCTCGATGCGTGCGATCTCCGCACCAACCAGCGCGGCGCGATTTTCGAAATTTTCTGGGCAATTCTCGGCGAGTAATCGGAGCTGTCTGTGATGAGTGGCCAGCGCGTCGAAATGCTGCTGGCGCTGGGCGCCCGCTGCCGAATCGCAGGATGCGGCTTGGGAAAGCCCGCCGTAAAATTCGAATTCCGCCGCTTCAAATACCGCCGTTGATGTCCAAAGCACGCGCTGCGCCCTCGATGATGCGTAAATGGCCGAAGCGTAGTCGCCGGCCAGAAAGCGCGCCTGCAGTTTCCGGATCCAATACCCACACTCGGACACCGCTGGAGCCGGGCGGTTTGCAAAATGGCTCTCGAACCTAAGTTCATCAAACTCTCCGTCATCAAAGGAGCCGAATTTCGGCGTCAAGCCACGGAGGGTTCGGATTAGCCCGATCTGCGCTTTGATGATGTCAATGATGAGACCAAACCGGGCCTTCTTGGCAAACTCGAGGCCATGCTCAGCTTGACGCTGCGCTTCAGCCAGTGGATCGCCCGCCGCAAGCAAGTTTGTATTTAGGTTGTCGCAACTGTACGCTGCCAGCGTGAGATCGCCGATTTTGGTTGCGGCCTCAAACGCGCGACGCATCAGGTCTCGGCAGGCTCGGACATGTTTCGTCCATGGTACCACAAATTGGGCAAACCAGTGATAGGTCCGAGCCTGGAATCGCTCTAAGCCGCGTTTCTCGACCAGTTCATAGCCGAGCTGACCGAATTGAAATCCAGCTTTGTAGTCGCCAAATCGCGGTCCGGCTATCCTGCCGAAGAATACATAAGCGACACATGAGCCGTCACCATGGCCTCGTTCCAGGCTAAGATTAACCGCGCGACAGGCCGTCATAGAAAGAAGATTCGCCTGGCTCGCGTGCAAAGCAGGAGGCAAGACCTTGGTCAGCACATCCAGAGTCGCGAGGGATACCGGGTCGCTCATCAAGGGTAAGTCAATGAGCTCCTCGATCGTGCGGTTCCCAAGGTTAATCCAGATCCGCTCGTATTCGCGTCGCGCTTCCTCGTCTGTCAGTTCAGGCGACCAATCGACACCTAGATGCCGGAGGTAGTCGAGGCAGACCGCAACAGCAAGATCGCTCTGCTCTAAGGCCGTGTACACATCTATGCGCAAGCATGCGACAGCGGCTAGGTCGACCGTGTTTGCGGCGCGGGACGAAAGCGTCGCCAAGCGTTCTGCCGCAGCCGCCAGCTCACCAGTCAGAAACTCGCATTCAGACGTGTGCAATTCGAGGGCAAAGATGAGCTCATGCCGGCGTTCCCAAGAGTCGTCTGCCAGTAATGACACACCCACAGTCAGATAGTTCAACGCTGAGATGTAGGCCGTCGAAGCTTTGGCGCGTCGGCCGGCGATTAGGTTTAACTCGGCGATCTGGTCGCGTTCCTCTCGTGAGGTAATCAAGGCCACCCCGCGATTGAGTTGATTGACGATTTCGAAGATAGCCTCCTCCCGCTTCTCTAATGGAGTGTGCGCATTGAGCAGCCTCCCTATTCGCAGGTGGGCCTCTGCGCGTAGTTGTTCCGGGATCAGTGAGTAGGCTGCTTCTTGGACTCGGTCGTGGACGAACTTGCAGAGACCCTCCACCCGCACAACGTACTCCAGACGCATAGCCTCCCACAGATCTGAGTGGAGCTCGTCCTCCGATTTACCATGAACGATCGAAAGCGTGGTGAACTCAGAGCTGTTTCCAAGGCAAGCAAGCTGCTGTAATGCCTTTTGGGTTTCCAGTGGTAAGCGGTTCAATTTCCCCACCATGAGATCCACGACATTATCAGTGTAACCCTTAGCCTGAATGCGACCGATGTCCCAATGCCATCTCCCATCGCCGCGATCGAAGGTGAGTAATCGCTCTTCTGCCAGTGCAGCAAGAAATTGAATGGCGAAAAATGGATTGCCAGAAGTCTTTTTGTGGACGAGTTGCGCCAGCGGAGTGGCACCCGCCAATTCGCAATGAAGAGCATCGGCAATTAACTGTCCCAAATCCTCACAAGATAAGGGGGCAAGGATGATCTCCTGCACGATCGCTCCAGCTCGGCGAATTGCTTCAAGCTTGCGCATCAACGGATGGGCGGAATCAACTTCGTTTTCTCGGTAGGCGCCGATCAACATCAAGCGCTGCACGTCCGGCTGAGTCAGCAGGTCCTCGATGAGATCGAGGGTGGCCGTGTCGAGCCATTGCAAATCATCAAGAAACAAGGCAAGCGGATGTTCCCTGCGTGCGAATACGCCGATAAATCGTCGGAACACCAGTTTGAATCGGCGTTGCGCATCTAGTAGCGGAAGATCAGGAACTGGCGGCTGTTCTCCTAAAATGAACTTCAATTCCGGCACTAGATCCACCATCGGTCGGCCGTTCGGATCCAACGCGTTGTGAAGGGCATCGCGCCAGTTGCGCAGTTCGGTCTCACTCTCGCCCAGAAGCGGACGGATAAGGCTCTGAAAGGCCTGGGCTACAGTGGCATAGGGGATGTCACGTTTGTACTGGTCGAACTTGCCTGACCCAAAAAGGCTGCGGGGCGGAACAAGGAACTTGTGGAGCTCATTGACGACGGAGGACTTGCCGATACCAGAATAACCGGCAACGAGCACCAACTCGGGCCTGCCGCTTGCTACGACGCGGTCGAAAGAGGCAAGCAAAGTATCGATCTCGCGTCCTCGCCCGTACAATTTCTCTGGAATCAATAGCCGGTCTGGCGTGTCGTGTGCGCCAAGGGGGAATTCGTCAATGCGGCCATGACTTTCCCATTGATCAAGACAGCGCTGCAGATCACTCTGAGCACCTGCCGCTGTCTGGTACCGGTCCTCGGCGGTTTTGGCTAGAAGCTTCAGGACGATGGCCGACAACGTGGGTGGTACCCGTTTTCTCCGTTTTTCCGGTGGCGTTGGTTCTCTTGCGATGTGGCAGTGGACCCACTCGAGGGGATCGGAGGCGGTGAAGGGCAGCCCGCCTGTGAGCATCTCGTAAAGCGATACTCCCAAGGAGTAAAGATCGCTCCTGGAGTCGATCGATCGGTTCATGCGACCGGTCTGTTCGGGTGCCATGTACGCGAGGGTCCCAGCAATTGTTTCGGGCGGCCCGGGAGCCTGGCGCTCGCGGGGTAGATCTGAAGCAATACTAAATCCAGTTAGCCAAACCCGGTCGGTCATTGGATCCACCAGGACATTAGCCGGCTTGATGTCCTTGTGGATGAGCCCACGCTCATGCACTCCGGCCAGTGCGTTTGCCAGACCGGCGGCGATGCGTAGAAACGACGGCAACTCCAAGGGACCCTTAAGCAGCCGATTAAGAGGCTCGCCGCCTGGGTCATCAAGCACCAGCACCGTCCGCCCATTATCGCGAGCCAAAGCAAGAGGAAGAACTGCCCACGCCGGGTCAAGCCTGGTCCTTAGCGCGTACTCATGCTCGAGCCGTTCTTGGGTCCGTGCGGTCCGATTCGACAAAGGCGCGACAACAAGGATATGGCTGGGTTCAGTCTTCCTTTGCCCACGGTATAGAACAAACTCGGCGTCTTGCCATAGCGACTCCAGAGTATATGATGAAACATCTGTCATCGCGGTTTCCAGTTAAATAGAATCGTCTCAAATCACACGGAGCTGAACTCAGCTATGCTACGTGATGACGATCGCAGCCCGGGTACCCTTTTGCCTACTTATTTGCGCCAAGTCAATAGCCGACAAGATCCAATAACCCATCCTCGTACGGAAGTGAAATCGGAACAGCCAACGGGCGAAACCCGAGCCTAATGCCTTTTGCTTTGGTGTCGGCGATTTACCGCTTCGTAGAATAAGGTCGAATTTCACAGCGGGAGTGACCGTCTATCTGGTTGAGCCTTGATCGGCGGAGTGAGGACAGGACGCTTGCCATTCACATGAAAGCGATTACTCAAAGCAAACCGCCTAACACTGTCCTCGTGGTGGACGACAAGTCGCGATTGCTGCGTTCTCTTGCGACCCTGATACACTCTGCCGGTTTCAACGCTTCGACCTTTTGATTGGCCTGCTCATCTGCTTGTGTCTGAGCTGCCCAAAGCGGACGTCTGTTTGCTGCTGGATTCCACATGCCGGAAATGACTGGAGTCCAGCTTTATGAGTATGTGCCCTCTTTGAAACGCACTATGCTGCCTGGTGGTAACCGCCGCTCGCTAAGCCGCCGCGAATGCTGAGGGCGGCGGCGCATGCGTGCATTTCTGGCTGCCGGTCAATGCGAAGGGCCGCGGGCGTTAGCCCCGCGTGGAGTAGTCCCAAGGGACCATATGAGTCGGTTCGCGAATATCGTACGTTGAGACAACCATTTAAATTCGAACAGGTGCTGCTCTCATGCCTGCGCAAACGGAATCCATATGCATTCTCGATGATGATAGCTCGGTGCGGCGTTCGCTTGTGCAACTCCTCGATTCCGATGGCCTGATGGCGCTGAGCTTCGAGGACGCCGAGGATTTTCTCGCGCACGCCCACAACTATCCGGTGCTCCTGGCCGTGCTTGATGTGTGGCTGCCGGAGACGAGCGGCCTGGAAGTGCAGGCGCGACTGAACGAGGTGTCGCCCAACACGAAAGTGATTGTGATGACCGCCAGGGAAACACCCGCGATTCGCGCCGCCGCGCTGGAAGGCGGCGCGTTTGCGTTTGTCCTAAAGCCGTTCGACGACGAGACGTTTCTCTCGTTAGTCCGTCAAGCACTCCGCTCCGCGGCGTAACTGGTCCGTAACCACGCGAGCACAGCGCAGCCCGGTATGGCCCAAAGGTGCCATATCCCGTACTATTCTCGATGTTTTGCTATTCTCTCGAATTGGAGTGGCTGGCATTACAGCTAAACGGCCGACGGAAAGTGTGAACCTATTCTCGGACGCAAAGGCTGCCTTCGTTCTCCCGCTGCAATGCAAAAGGTGGAACGATACTGGCGAGATCGTCCCCCTTATCAGGCCGGTACCTGCGAGGCGTCGCCGCCGGCAATATTCGGCTCGCCTTTCAGTGATGGCTTGATATCAGTTCGAGCTGAGCTTGTTATCTTAAGAAGTGTTGATCATGAATTACATCGTAATCCGAGTGGTCGTGTTCGCTTGCACTTTCGGAAGCGCGCTGCTCGGTATGTTTCTTCGCGCGGTGCTGCCCGAGCGTCATTTGAGTGCTGACTCAAAAGATACTGTAAGGCTGGGGATGGGAATGATCGCCACCATGGCTGCTCTGGTTCTCGGGCTGCTGGTCGCTTCGGCCAAGAATTTCTACGACACGCAGAGCAGCGACCTGACGCAGTTGTCCGCCAATGTCATCTTGCTTGACCGCGTCCTGGCGCACTACGGGCCAGAGACAAAGGAAGCCCGTGATCTGTTGCGCGGCGCCGTTGCCCGCTCGCTCAATCTGATCTGGCACCAAGGTCAGCAAGGTTCTCAAATGGCACCGACAGCCGCCGGCGGCGAAATTCTCTATGATAAAATTCAGGCGCTATCCCCACAGAACGATGTTCAAGGCGCACTCAAGGCCCAGGCGTCCAGCATGGCTATTGATCTTGGAAAGTTGCGCTGGCTGATGTTCGAACAGGAAAACACCTCCGTCTCCCTGCCCTTGCTGGCGGTGCTGGTTTTCTGGCTCGCCATTGTTTTCGCCAGCTTCGGCCTCTTCGCCCCTCCCAATGTAACCGTTATTGCCACCTTATTCCTGTGTGCGCTATCGGTTTCAGGTGCGATCTTCTTGATCCTGGAGATGTACACGCCTTTCCAGGGACTGATGCAGCTCTCCAGCGCTCCGCTGCGCAACGCTCTGGCGCACCTCGGCCAGTAGCCGGGCGAAATGCTTCAAGGGGTTTCACAACCCAATTTCCAGAATGAACACTTTTATGAAGAGTACGATTCGAATCGACCGGCCTCGCCAGATCATTGGATTGCTCTTCCTGTTTAGCGGCTTATCGATGTCTGGCGTGCGGGCAACCGATCGGATGCCGAGCGCGAGCACCCAAGCGATCGTCTCCGAAGCCAGGCTGAACCTGGCTGAAGCGCGGAAAAATCGGTCCGACCCCAGGGCTGCCGTCGGCCACTACCTCGAAGCAGCAGATGGCGCGCTCCGGGTGTTGGGCAGTTCATCTCCAAACGAGAGAAGTGAAGCGCAGTCGATTTATGACAGCGCATGTAAAGAGGTTACAATTTTACTGCGCTCAACCGGTGAGGGTTGGAATACACCCCAGACGATTCCTTCCGGGAAAAGCACTTACCAACTGCGATTTGCGACCGGTTCGCGCAAGGATGGCACCTGGGATCCGAGCTATTTCGATTTCTTCCGTACCCCGAAGCAAGTCCATGAAAAGATTGCTCACGCGGAGGCCAGGATTAATGATTGGGGCGGGGTGCTGGTGGGAGTTTACAAGCCTTCGGACCCCAGGAAGTATTTTCTGCCGCGCGTCGGTGTCGCTTGCCCTGTCACAGCCATTCTCGATTTCAGACCATCGGGAACGGCCGCCGCGGGGACGCGTAACGTTGCTCTTAAATTATATGATCCAACGAGGCGAAGCGCAGTCCGGCTGGCAGGTGCACAGCGTCCGCTGGCAGCCGATTTCGCCGCTCCGTTTGCTTATTATCCCAACCCCGGGTTGCTGCTCGCGCTGTCGGCGATGATGCATCCGCGAAACTACGAGCAACGGACTGGGCTGTACATGCTTGAGCCTTATGATCCCGACCGAATTCCAGTGATTTTTGTCCATGGGTTATTGTCGATACCCCAGATGTGGGTACCCACAGTTACCGCCGTCGAGTCCGATCCAGTGTTACGTGGCCAGTATCAGTTTTGGGTCTTCGCCTACCCGACCGGCGATCCTATAGTGTTGTCGTCGCTTAGGCTTCGCGAGAGCTTGGCGCAAGTCTATCAACGGTATCCCAAAACAAAGGACGTGGTCCTCATTAGCCACAGCATGGGCGGGTTGCTTTCTCAGATGCAGGCGGTGACGACCCGGCGTGTCCTTTGGGACCGCGTATTCCGGAGTTACGCAGACCGGCTGTATACCGCGCTGCCACCTGATAATGTCGTCAAAAGGGCACTGATCTTCGATGCGAATCCGCGGGTGGCCAGAATCGTATTTATTTGCGTCCCGCATCGCGGCAGCGATCTGGCGATCAACTGGATCGGCGCAATCGGCATCGCGCTCATTCGTCTGCCGAGTCAAATCGTGACTGGCGTCAGCGACGTGGTCGCGGAACCGCTCCAAAAAAGTCTTGGCCTCAAACGCATGCCAACAGGCATTACCGGCCTTTCGCCGCAGTCTCCTCTTCTCCGCGGACTGGACACACTCGCCATCCGCGCGCCCTATCATTCGATCATCGGCGACCGCGGCAGGGGCGATACTCCAAACAGCTCGGACGGTGTTGTGGCTTACTGGAGTTCGCACATTGCGGGCGCCCAGTCGGAATTGATCGTGCCCGGCCCGCACGGTTCCTTTGCCCTCCCTCAGACCATCAGCGAGTTAAAGCGAATCCTGCACCTGCATTTGGCGGCCGTTAGTGCTTCCCACCAGCGCGTGAAACAAAAAAATCGACGTTCGGCTGCCGGGGCCGAGCAGAGGGCCGGTAGATCACTTGCCTCTACCAAATCAAAGCTTGGCGTTGGGCAACCGATCACATCGCCACCAGCCGTCAAGAACTGGCTCAACTAGCACTCTAGCCGCCTCATATTCGGAACTCGCCATTGTATGCCACCGAGCAAATTGCTGAAATCCCCGGAACCTAGCAGGAAACCGCGCGCCCTGCTGGTGTGCCCTTCGTGGGTGCGTTGGATTCTCTTGAGCGTCGGCTTTTTCGTCCTGCTGGAGCGGGCTAATCCTTACGAAAGCTCTTCCTGCCGACTCGATTCCTCGCCCTGAACATAAACCGAAAGCGGTTCAACCAAATGGCCAGGTAACGGGCGCACTCGCTCAATGATATCAGCGCTCAGTCGGTGTCCAGTGCGATAGGCACCGGTCATGATTTCTAGTTTAGCGTCCAGGTTGTCGATAAAGTGTAGCGCAATTGCTTCTGGGGTCTTCGGCTCGACCGGAGATCCAAACTGCTTTTCTCCATGATGCGCTGCGACCAGGTGAAGCAAATGCCATCGGACAAGTTCGCTCTCCGGCTTCACATTCTTCCACGATTCGTAAATAGGCTCCCGCCGCAGCTTAGTCCAGAGCCGGTTGACCAACTCTGCTCCGATCGTGATATGGCCTACCAATTCGCCCAGCAAGTCATAGGGCATCTGAAAGCCCTCTTTCGGGAAAGCATTCTCCCATAGCTTACCGGCATCATGAAAGAGC
>WNFI01629499.1_pt1 | contig 14290 bp, 19 predicted proteins | sample 5400471 | NCBI WGS metagenome assembly WNFI01 (sample SAMN13153348, study PRJNA577476) | soil metagenome | isolation source: 100 cm saprolite on Douglas fir-dominated hillslope | place: USA:California | collected 2013-09-17
TGGCCTCACAAGTCTCGGTCGGCGAGCGCCCTGGCCAGATCGGCTCCCCGACAAAGCAGACGCGCTGGCCAGGATGCTTGTCGATGAATGCCTGCAGCTCAGGAATGATACGCGCCGGATTGCGGCCCATGTCTGCCATGTCCGAGCAGAGCAGATCCCCCGGCTCCTCGCTCAGCTGGTCGCCAAGTATGGCGGCCTCATTCCCGGGCACGGCGATAAACGATGGCTCGCCCCTGGCCAGGCCAGCCCGCGCGAACGCCACGATCTGCGCGCGGCGCTCCGCCCGGTCGCTATAGAAGAGCGCCACGTGCTCAAGGCCCGCGGCGCCAGCCTCACTCATGGCGCCTCGCTTGCCGCCATCGGAGCGCGTGCCGATGCGATTCTCTCTTGCCTCGCCTCTCCTGGCATGCAGCCCACTTACCCCACGGCCGGCCGTCCATGTGCATGCGGCCGGGGGTGTTAACCCAGCATACGATGGAGCCGTATCTTCCCCGGCGGGCCTGTGATCCGGAGGTGCACGTGGCGGAACTCCGGCTCTCGTCCGAGTGCCGCGGCGACAGCCTGATCGTCGCGATCGGCGGCGAGCTCGACATCGTGACCAGCCGCCAGCTTGACGAGCACCTGACCGGCGCTCGCCGGAAGCACCGCCGTATCGTTCTCGACCTGTCGGCGGTCGAGTTCATGGACACGAGCTCGCTGGCCGTGATCGTCGGTCACTGGAAGCGGCTGGAGGCGGCGGGCGGGACGCTGGTCCTGGCGGGCGCCAGGTACCGATACACGAAGACGCTCTGGATCACCGGGCTCGCAGACCGCCTGACGATGTACGACAGCGTTGACGAGGCGGTCTCCGCTGAGCAGTCGGCCGACAGCCACGCGGGCGATGAGAAGCGGCCAGATCCTGGCACTCTGGAGGGACCAGCGCCATCGGCGTCAGCCGGGCGCCTGCTGCGAACGGGAGACGGCCACGACCAGCCCAGACCTCGTCCATGAAGCCTCTGGCCTGCTGAGCGTCACCGAGGCCTCGGAGCCCAGGTCGCTGAACGAGCTGGTGGCTCACGCCACGCGCTTGGTGCCCGCCTGCTCCGGGGCCGGGGCAGTGCTCTGGCGTAACGGAGAGCCGGTCGTCTTCGCCGCGAGCCACCCGTCGCTGCCCGAGCTGATCGAGGTGCAGGTGAGCAGCGGCCGCGGCCCGGTGCTTGATGCTCTGGGTGGAGGCGAGCCGGTCTGCTGCTCCGACACGCTCGACGAGAACCGGTGGCCGGAGTATGCCAGCGCCGCGCTGCGCCTGGGCGTGAGGTGCTCGCTCAGCCTGGCTTACCGCTTCGGGGCCGATGTCGTCTGCCTGTCGCTGTTCGGCGCACGGCCGAGCACGCTGGAAGCGGACTCGATCGCGGTGGCCGAGCGCCTGGTCGCCTTGGGCGGCGCGGTGATGGGGGTCGCTTCGGGATATGGCGAGGCCCGGCGTACGGCACGGCAGCTTCGGGACGCTGCCGAGTCCCGCGCCGTCGTGGACCAGGCCAAAGGCATATTGATGCACGCGCTCGGGTGCGGCGCCGATGAGGCTCTGCAGCGAATGCGGCAGGTCTCGCAGGCGCGCAACATGAAGGTGACCGAGGTTGCTGAGCTCATCATCGGCTCCCGGGGGGCGGAGGGGCTCGGCACGCTGCGCCGGTTATGCGCGACGACCTGGTACGGCGACGCACGGATAGGCTGAAGTCGACACCGCTGCGGCCTGCGCACACTTCTGGGCTACGGCGCTCAGGCCCACGGGTCCGGCGGGCTCACGCACACGGAGATCGATAGTGAAGGCACAGTCAGCGGTCCCGCGGACGGCACGCGATGAGGCGGCCCGGCTCAAGGCCAGCGCCGACGCGCTCCGGCAGGCTGCCGACATATCAGGAGCCGAGCTCAGGCCCTTGCTCGAGGGGGCGCTCGCCGAGCTCGACGGGGCAGTGGAGATGCTGACCGGGGCGGGCGGCCGTGCGGCCGGGGATCTCGCCGACGATCCTGCGGGCGGGCCGCATACCGAGCGGCGGCTGCTGCAGGCCATCTTCCAGCAGGCCCCGGTACCCCTGTTCCTGCTCGCGCAGGACGGTACCGTCCGGCGGGCCAACTCGGCCGCCGGGCAGCTCGTGGGCTCGGGCTCCGGCTCGGGCTACCCGACGGGAAAGCCGTTCACCGCGTTCATAGACCTGCCCTTCCGGGCGGCACTGCAGTCGCTGCTGGGCGCCGCCGTTCGCGCTGGCAAGGTCCGCAGGGTGCGCTGCGGCGTGCTTACCGCTGACGGCACCGCGGAGCGCGAGGTCGTCGCGTGCCCGGTTCGGGTGCGCGGGGAATCCGGCCAGCTGATCGTGGCGGTAGGTGCCTCGGCGGCCAGGATCCTGCTGGAGAACGTGAACCACAGCGAGTCGGTGACCATGCAGCGCTTGGCGCGGCTGCTGTCCCGCGAGCTTGCCGCGTGGCTGATCCTGGATGTGGAGCGGCACCAGTTCCTGCGACGGCAGCTGGCGGTGGGACCGGACGATCAGCGGTCCGAGGAGCTGGCCCGGGCCGTGACGGCTGTTGACCCCTCGCCCGGCTCGGCGGCATGCCAGGTCCATGAGTCGGGCAGCTCGCTGCTGGTCGCCCACGCCGAGGATCCTGGCATCCTCGGCGAGGGCCCGGACGGTGTGCCGCTGCTCATGCGGCTCGGGGCGACGTCTGTGCTCTGCGTGCCCGTGTCGGACGGCGAGCGCAGCTACGGCGCCCTGACCCTGGCCAGGCTCGCCGGGCACGGGCATTTCGGGATGGCCGATATGGGGCTGGTCGAGGAGCTCGGCGAGCAGCTGGCGCTGGCCATAAGGGCAGACCGGATGTTCCGGCATAGCACGGAGATCGCCGATTCCCTGCAGGCCAGCCTGCTGCCGCGCCAGCTACGCCAGATCCCGGGCATCGAGGTCGCCGCCAGCCACGCGCCGGCCACGAGGGCGCAGGACGTGGGCGGTGATTTCTATGACATCTATCCCGCACGGGCGGGATGGGGCATCTCCATCGGAGATGTCTGCGGAAAGGGCCAGGATGCGGCGGCGGTAACCGCTGCCGCGCGGCATGCCATTCGTGTGCTTGCGCACTGGAATTCCGACCCGGCCGACGTCCTGCGCTGCGCAAACGAGATCATGATGGAGGAGGAGTTCGGCGGCCGCTTTGTCACCGCCAGCGTCGGCCACTTGCGATGGCGGGACGGTGGACTGCACATCGCGCTCGCGAGTGCAGGCCATCCGTGGCCGGTCCTGGTCAAGCCGGACGGTAGGACCGAGGTGGTTCCGGGCGGCGGGCTGCCGCTGGGGATCTTCACTGACCCGGAGCCTTCGACGCAGGAAGTTGAGCTGGCCCCCGGCGACCTGCTGTTCTTCTTCACCGACGGCCTGACCAGCGCGTGCGGCCCGGACATGGTCTACTTCGAGGACCGCCTGACCGATGAGCTGGCCGCGCTCGGCGGCGAGCCGGCCGACCGGGTGGTGTCGCGGGTGCAGGACGTGGTGCTTCAGTTCTGCCGCGGCCAGCTGCGCGATGACGTGACCATGCTGGCCCTGCGTGCGGGCGAGCCTCCAATCGACTGAGCCTCCCCCCGGGGAGCCTGCCTTCCTGCCCGCGCTACGAATCCGCGTCGGCGGCCGGCGAGTCTCGGTCGCCCGCGTCCGGGCCGACGAGGCACCCGCGCAGGTAGTCGAGCGCCCCGGCCAGCAGCCTGGACACGTGCATCTGCGAGATGCCGAGCCTCTCGCCGATCTCGGTCTGGGTCATGTTCCCGTAGAACCGCATCATCAGCAGGCGCTGCTGGCGTTCCGGCAGGTCGCGCCAGTGCGTCCAGACGGCCTCCATGTCGAGCGTGTGCTCAAGCTGGGGGTCGTCCGCGCCCATGAGGTCGGCCAGGTTCGCGCTATCGGGTCGGTCCGATGCCGGGGCCTCCAAGGAGGAGGCCTGGAAGACCATGTCGGCACGCTCGGCGTCCCGCAGGTCAGCGTCGCTGACGCCCAGGTGCCTGGCCAGCTCCTCGGCTCGCGGCGACCTGGCCAGGCGCTGGGTGAGCTCGACCCGCGCTCGCCGCAGCTCCAGCCGCAGCTCCTGCGCGGACCGCCTCACGTGCACCTGCCAGCGCTTGTCGCGGAAATGCCGCTTGATCTCGCCGCTGATGCAGGGCTGAGCGTAGGCGGCGAGGTTGCAGCCGATGGCCGGGTCGAAGTTGTTGATCGCCTTGAGCAGGCCGACGTACCCGACCTGCATCAGCTCTTCCTGCGACTCAGGGCTCTGCCAGTAGCGCTGGGCGCACGAGCGCACCAGCGACTGGTACCGGGCGACGAGCGCCTCGCAGGCTGCATCGTGCTCGGCGCTCCCGCGCGGCAGCGACTGGACCAGACGCACCAGTGCCTGATCGCTCGCCTTTTCTAGGTCGGGCGGCGACGTGGGCAGCTGGGTGACTGAAGCACTCATGACCGATCACCTTTCCACAGCGGAACTCGTCAGGTTGTGCCCCCTGTGCGAGGCTCAAACATTCCAGGTGCTGCCGACGCCGGCTCCGGCCCTTCCCCGCTGACGTGCCCGGCCGAGGAGGCGCGGCGGCACGCCCTGGCGATTCCCGGAAGCGCTACGTTGTTAACCCGGCTGGCAGGCGGGTAGTGGGCGCATATGGGTACCAAGCCGGTGGCGACCGGTGACGCCGTGGAAAATCCCGCGGCCACTGCCGACGCGGAACAGCATGCCCGGCAGGACATCGCCGGCCTGAGCGCCCGCCTGACCGCAGGGCTGCCTCGCGCCGCGCGGCCGATCGCGGCAGGGGCAGGCGTTCTGGTCTCAGGCTGGCTGATTCTGCGCAGGCGCCGAAGACGCTGACCATGCTTCCAGGCGCCCCGCGGGGGGCAGCAGGCGCGGAACGCCCGATGCCGACCGGCCTAAACCGGTCGCCGGTGGGGGCTGCCGTGCTCACATGAGCCGGCTTGGGCGGCATGCATGATTCGGCGTGACTGGGTAGGAGGCACCCGTTCGGCATTCGTCAAAGCTAAGGAGGGTGTCGGCATGGGTTTCATGAACAAGGTGCGTAACAGGCTTCGGATGGGCAGGGGACGCGCCAAGACCAAGGTCGGCCGTGCGACAGGCGACCCATACCTGGAGACTAAGGGGCACGGGGAGCGGGTCAGCGGCGCAGCCCGGCAGGTGACCGAGCAGGCCAAGGATGCCGGAAGGAACATCCGCGACTCAGTCAAGGAATAGGGGGTCCGGCACCGTTTCCGTGCCGGACGAGGTGGCAGTTCCGCAGGTCCCGGGCGGCATGGTCTAGTCGTCGTAGGGCAGTAGCGGGCCGAGCGGCCCGAGATCAAGGTTGAGGTCCTCGGGGGCCAGCCCGAAATGATTCCTGAGCTCGGCCATCCGGCTCTCGAGCGCCATGAGCGTGGAACCGATCCGCTCGATCTGGTCGTCGCTGAGTGTGCCCTGATCAACTCGCCGCAAGGCCTGGCGCTCCATCAGCTGCCGCAGCAGTTCCACGAGGGTGAGGACCAGGGTGACCAGGCCGCGCTCCACCGACTCCGGGTCGGCGTCGATCCGGTGACGCGGGGCCGGCGCGGCCTGGTCGGCGCGGTCCCTGGCCAGGTTCATCGCACCAGTTCCCTGACGTCTGCGCCGGACTCGGCCAGTGCGCTGACCGAGGTGACGAGCGCCCGCAGCGAGATGGTGACCATGTCAACGTCGGCCACGGACAGGGTGATCTCCCCGGCCACGACAACGCCGCCGGCCAGGACCCGGTCAAGCAGGTCGACCAGAGCAATCCGCTCCCTGGGCACGCGCGTGACGTGCCCCTCCCCGCTGTGATGCGCTGGCCGCCCCGGTCGCTCGGGCTGGTAGGGCTGCACCTCGTAGTCGGCGGTCATGCCTGGCGATCCTCCTCCGGCAGGCCGGCGAATGAATATGGTGGCCACGGCCCGGTCAACTCGAGCTGGACGGCCTGGTGCTCCTGCGCCAGGGCCGCTACCGCGGCGGCGAACTCATCACTGCGCGTGTCGTCAAGCAGGTAGGCGGCATTGAGAATCATCTGCGCCCTCCTCCCGGTGAGCTGTGGTGCCTGCGGGGCGTGCAGCCGGGTCTCGGACGCGAGACCCGAGAGCCGGGCGTGGATCATCTCGGCACTCGCCATCGCGTCGTGACGAACCCGCTGGCGCGCCGACAGGTCGTCCCGTCGCTGCCGCAAGTACGATGTCCCGGCCCCCGACGACCCGCCCGTTGCCGGCCGGGCAGGAAGGACGCGCTCGGGTGGCTGGGCCGCGTAGGCCTTGACCCCCCATTCCTGGTGCGCACTGGTCCGACTCAGAGCCGCCCGGAAGTCCGCGGCCCGTTCGTCCACCATTGCGACCACGCCCACATCGTCGGCGTACACCGTAGCCAGCCTCATCGGGACCAGCCGGCCCCGCTGCCCGAACTCGTCGATGACGTGGTGATGGGCTCTCGCCGTAGCCTCCAGCCAGGGCAGGTCCTCAAGGTTGCGGCGCAAGGCGGACTCCCCGAACTCGGCGAGCGGCACATTCCCGACCAGCGCGGTCAGTCCTCGCGCGCAGATGGTGCGCACCGGTCCGCCGCCGACGCCAGGGAGCCGGCCGAGCCGTTCGGTCGCGATGTCATCACAGACGGCGTAAACCCATACGCCACGGGGCTCAGTCATGGTTCCCCTGGCCTGACTCCAGCGCCGCGATCCGGTCTCTCAGGCGCCGGTTCTCTGCCTCAAGCTCGCGTCCGTCAGTCCTGAGGGCCGCGTCGCCGCTGAGCCAGGGGTCGTGCTCCCACCAGTTGATGCCGACTTCTCGCGCTGTGTCGAGCGAGGCGATCACCAGGCGTAGCTTGATGGTGAGGAGCTCGATGTCGAGCAGGTTGACGCGGATGTCGCCCGCGATCACCAGCCCCTTGTCGAGCACCCGTTCCAGGATGTCGCCCAGGTTGGCGGGCTCGCGACCTCCGCCGAGACCCGCGCCGTATACCTGCGCAGCGCCAGAGCCGCGCTGAACTATGTTTCCTGAGGTCATGTCAGGTGTCCTCGCTGCTGTCTCCCCGTCCGCGCGCGTAACGCCTAACTCGTCGGTATGACAGCAATTCCCCAGCCATATCGAATTCGGTTTCATAGGTGGCGAGGATGTCGGATGACGACGGAATCCGCCGGTCCTCGACGACCTCGACACCGACTATCCAGCCATCCTCGGCCGGCTCTACACCGGTGACGCCTTCCGCCTCCTTTCCAGTTAGCTCGGCCATCTGGCGGAGCCCTCTCTGAGCGGCCTCCGCAGCGGTCAGGCCGACATCGCGACTGCGGCTCGAGGTACGAGATCTGGTTTCCGCGTCCTCGCCGCCACTATTCCGCTCACCATTGTCCAGGACAGGCTCGTCCTCATTCTGGGTTCTGCGGCTGGTCCGTTGTTCAGCCATGTCGGATCACTTCCCTATCGCCCTTGAGCAGCCGTCCGGTGGCCTCACGCTCGATCTGGGCGAGATCCTGGTCGGAGATTTCGCCGGAGGCTCGCGCATCCTCGGCCTCCTCGAGTTGCCGGCGGGCCGTGGCGGGGTCGTGCAGTTCCCGTTCGGCCTGATCGCGGACTATTTCCGCCAGCCCGACCACCGCCCGGATCGGCAGGAACGGCAGCCTGAACAGCAGGGTTAGCGGGTCCATGTCACCCTCCCGGTTCCGTGACTCCGATGAAGTCGTATGCGGCCATGGGCCCGAGCAGGCGCAGCCCGACCCGCCCTTCCCATTTCGCGCCCAGATCCTCGACCACTCGCTCGACTTCTTTCTCCTGGCCGACTCTGACCAGGAACGCGACATGCACGGCGTCTAGCTCGTGTGTCGGGTCGCGCACCAGGCTGGCCTCACAGTGCTCCGCCATGGCTTTGCCGAGGGTGTGCGTATCTTTCTCGCGCTTCTGAGTGACCGCGTTGTTGATGATCTCTCCGAGCTGGATCCGGGCATCCCGGGAGGCGTCGGGGCTCGCGCCGCGAACCTGGTCCTGCAGCCGCGCCGCGTGTTTGTTCTCCGACAGGATCTCTCTCAGGATCGCCTGCTCGACATAACGGCCCTTGACCACGTACTGGGCCAGGCCGTCGAGTTCGTCCAGGGCGCGGGCGAACTCGCCGCGATGGTCCTCGAGAAGGTCATGGGCCACCGCGTCCTCGCTGGCCACCACCGCGCCGAAGCGCATCGGCAGGACGGGCGCATCCGCGGCGCTCGCGTCCAGGATCTCCTCGTGGGCCGCCAGGTCCCCCGGTGACCCCAGGGGGTTGGACAGGTCGACCTCGCTGACGAGGGCGGCCAGATCGCCGGAGCGAACGACGCGGACCTCGCTGGGCGGGTCCCCCACCCCGTGCATCTTTGAGGTGAGTTCGATGTCCCCGGGCAGGATCCCGTATACGTAAACCGCGGTCTGCTGCGTCTGTGCCGAAGCTGCCATGTCAGCTCTCCTCCCGGCTTCCGCGGCGTGAGGCGGTTTGCCTCTCGGCGCCATTTCCGGCGAAGTCCCTGAGTTTCTCCCCGGCCGCCTCCAGCGCACCCTTGGTCTTGTGCTTGGCACCGCCTTCCTGCATGCTGCCCACCAGGCCCGGCAGGCCCTCTTTCTCCTGGGAGATATCGAGCCGGTTGACGGCCTCGGCGAACCGAAGATAGGTGTCGACGCTCGCGATCACGACGCGGGCGTCGATGGTCAGGAGCTCGATTCCGACCAGGGAGACCCGCACGTAGGCGTCGATGACCAGTCCCTTGTCCAGGATCGTGTCAATGACGTCGGCCAGGCCCGTAGGTGACGGCCGGGGCGACATGCCGCCTCCGGACTGCGTAGCGGTGGTCATGAGCTGTCTCCTCCCCTGGTCCCGACGCGGTGGAGCGTGCGTCGCGGACGGTCTTCCTCGCCCGCGGAACGGCCGGGCCGTTCCGGCCGCCCGGCGGTCCGCCGGCCAGGCGCTCGGGCTTCACCGCTGGGGCGGCTGCGTGCGCGCCGTCCGCCATTGGCCTGGCGCCCGCCGTCTTCCACGTCCTCGCCTTCGTCCTCTGGCTCGGGTTCCTCCCCCTTCTCGTACTCGTCCAGGTACTCGTCGCTCGGGGCGCCCTCGCCGTCCGGCTGCCGCTCCTCATCGCGGGCGACGTCCTCGCCGTTGGATCCAGCGCCATCTCGTTCTTCCTCGGCGAGCGCCGATTCGTGATCCTGGACTACCTCGCTGTCCTCGATGACACCCCGCCAGCCCTCGATTTCGTCGGGGTGAAGAATGGCGTCGGTCATGACGTGCCGCCGGAAATGCTTGAGTTCCAGCCGCGCGCGTCGGCCCTGCGCTCGCCAGAGGTTCCCGGTCCGCTCGAACATGCCCTGCGGGTGGTACTCCAGCACGAGAAGGATGCGGGTCAGATTGGGCGCCAGCTCATGGAACGTCACCGCGCCGTCGACGTAGCCCTTCGCCCCCTTGGACCGCCAGACAATCTTGTCGTCGGGGACCTGCTCCAGGATCGTGGATTCCCACGTCCGGTGCGACCAGAGCACCTGCGCCTTCCAGTTGAGCTTCTGCTCCTCCGGCTGCTCGACGCTCTCGACCTTCTTCATGAAGGTGGGGAAATCGGTGAACTGGGTCCACTGGTTGTAGGCCAGGCTGACGGGAACGCCCAGGTCGATGGACTCGACGATGTTGGTCAGCTTCAGCTGCTTTTTCCCCTGGCCGCCCTTGCCGAAGAGCCTGCCGATCTTTTCCTTGGCAGCCGTCATCCCCGCGCCGAGCAGAGACCGGGCTGGGCTCTTCCCCTCGGCCAGGTCCTTCGCGCCGGTCACTGCGGCCATCAGGCCGGGCCCGGCGCCTCCCTCGACGTAATCGGTGAGGCGCCCGGTCGCACCTTCTACCTTGTCGCGCACGGAGGACATGGCGCGCTCGCCGAGCGCGTCCATCAGGCCGATGGCCTCGGACTTGAGCCGGTCCATGGGGTCGTTCGCTGATGCTGTCTTTCTTGGCGTCATATCGCTCACCTCCTCGTCCGAGAGGCAGCGGGCGCCCTGGTCCGGGTGACGGCCGATCCGGCCCGGGCGGTCCGGCGGCGTGCTGGCGCCGCGCTCTGCCCGTTCCCGCCTGCCTCGTCGGGTTCGGGCTCCTCGCCTTCTTCAGGCTCCCGCGCTTCGTCCCTGGATATGTCGGCGTCCTCATCCCGGCGACGCTGCTTGGGGATCCGCCCTGCCGTCTGGTCCGCTATGGACTGGGCAGGCTCGCGGATGCCTTGCGCGCGCTCGTGCAATGAGTCGGTCAGCGATTCGATCCGCTTGGTGACTGCGGCAGTGGCCGCAGCCTTCCCCGCGTCGAGCAGGTCGTCGCGGAGGGTATCGGCGATCTCGCCGACCTGCGGGGCGACCTTGCTCAGCATTTCGGTCGATCCGAGCATCTTCACGCCGCGCCGAACCGCCGCGCCGCCCGCGCCGCCCGCGCCGCCGGCCGCCGCGGCGACGGCGAGCATCGTGGTCAGGCGCATCTTGCGCCGTCGGCCAAGAACGTAGCCCACGCCGAGCGCGAGCGCCGTCTGCGTACCTTTCATGACTTCCCCCCCGTGGAGCTGCTAGCTCCTTCGTATTCCCCTCGTAGAGTGCTACCTCCTGGTATGTGGCACCGCCGTCATCTTCCTTGCGCAGCGGTTCGGCAAGTGCGCGCCTCTACCCGGCTGCGCAGGACCAGGACGACCCGGCGTGAACGGTGTACTGGTCCCCTAGGCTGCCGCGCATACCCCTGGGCGCCGACCTGAAACGAAATTCGAACGAGAGATTCGGCGATGCCCGGCACGTCACGTGCTCCGAGTACTGCCTGCTTCGCAGCAGGCGGACGGCTGGGTGCCCGGCTGCGCGCGGGCGAGGCGGGGCTAGGAAAGCCGGCCTGGGCGGCAATAAGTCGGCGATTGCGGGGAAGTAGGAACGGCGACCAGGCGCGGCACGAGAGCAGGTGAGCAGTCATGCCGGGGCAGCACCAGCCGACGAGCAGGGAGCTGGCGGCGCGGTTCGAGCAGGAGGCGCGATCATGACTAACACCTATATCAACAGCTACCGCAAGCGGCGCCGGGAGCCGCTGCTGCTGACGACAGGGTCGATCGACGACCTGGCCGTCTGCCGCCCGCAGCCCGCGCACGCCGGCCGGTCGGCCGAGGCGGAGGCACTGGATAAGATCCTGGCCCCGGAGCTGACCCGGGCGATGCGCAGCGTGCCCGCGGACTTCGCCACGACCGTGTACTTGGCCGACGTCGAGGGCCTGAGCTACCGGGACACCGCCGCGCGCATGGGGACGCCGCTCGGCACCGTGATGTCGCGGCTGCACCGTGGCCGCCGCGCGCTGCGGCTGTCGTTGACCCAGGGTGAGCCGACCACCCCGGCACGCGCCGCCATCGGCAGGTAACCCGGCCTGACGAAAGCGGAGGACGGTAAGGCACGCTGCGCAGGGCGCTGTCGGCCGTTTGACGGGGCATACGGACACCATGGGCTCTCAGCCGCTATGCGCGGTCAGAACTCGGCGCCTGCTGACTGTTGGTCACGGCACGGCCACTGCGGCGCAGCTGACTGGCCTGCTCGTGAGCGCAGGCGTCCATCTCGTCGTGGACGTGCGCAGCGCGCCGGGTAGCCGCAGGAATCCGCAGTTCAGCCGGGGGGAGATGGAAAGCTGGCTGCCCGCCGCCGGTATTGGCTACCGCTGGGAGCGCAGGCTGGGCGGTTTCCGCCGTCCCGCCGCGGACTCGCCCAACGTGGCGCTGAGTCATCCTTCGTTCCGGGGCTACGCCGACTACATGGGCACCGAACCCTTCCGTGACGGGCTGGCAACGGTCCTCGGCGAGGCATCCGGGCAGGTCACCGTGATCATGTGCGCGGAGACGCGGTGGTGGCGCTGTCACCGGCGGCTCGTCGCCGACGCGGCCGTGCTGCTGTGCGGTGCCAGGGTCCTGCATCTCGACCATGACGGGCGGCTGTCGGAGCACCGGCTCACTGGCAGCGTGCGGCTCGCCGGCCCCAGCACGCTGGTCTACGACGCCGGCCAGCAGTCCCTGCCAGGCTAGCCCGCGCGGGACCGGCTGCATAGGGCGCGGATTCACGGGTAGCGGCCCCGAGGATCCCAATCCCGACAACAGGAGCTAAGGTCATGGCTACTGCGTCACCGGTGCCTCGCACCCGGGGCGGGATCAGCGGAATCCTGCTGATCGTGCTCGGTGCCTGGGGCGCCATCGTCCCGTTCGTCGGGCCGTATTTCGGTTACGCGTACACGCCGGATACGACCTGGACATACACCAACGGCAGGCTCTGGCTGTCTGTCGTGCCCGGCGCCGCCGCCTTCGTGGGCGGCATCATGGTGCTGCTGGCCGCCAGCCGACCCGCCGCGATGAGCGGGGCCTTCGTGGCCGCGCTCGGCGGTGCCTGGCTCGTGGTCGGCGCGCCGATCATGGCCATAGTGGCCGGTACCGGCACGAACGGCCCGGGAGTACCGGTCGCCAGCCCCGGATCGCCGTTCAGCGCTCCGGTCATGCGGCTGCTGGAGGGCATCGGCTTCTTCTATGGGCTGGGCGTGGTCATCGTGTTCTTCGCTGCCCTGGCTCTCGGCAGGTTCGCGGTTGCCGCCGTTCCGGCGGCCGGATACGCGGTGACTCCAGCCGAGGGCGAGGGAACCAGCCTGGAGGGGCGCCACCGGGCCGCGTGATCCTGGCTGCCCCCGCCGACGGGTGCTGTGCGACCGGCCCCTGGCTTGCACGGACGGAGGGAATCGCTACCTCAGGCGGGGCGCGGGTTTACGGCCAGACCAGAGGGAAGAGGGCTCGCGACACATGTAGCCGGTGAAACGGGAGGAGTCATGCCGAGCGTCTTCGAGGTACTGAGACACGACCATGAAGAAGTCCAGCAGATGCTGTCGGAACTCGAATCCGGGCCCACGGCGGCCACGGCGGCCAGCGCGGACCAGCTCGCCCTGCGCAAGAAGATGGCAGAGACCCTGATCATCGAGGAATCCAGGCACGAGGCCGCCGAGGAGATGTACTTCTGGCCGACGGTGCGCGACCGGCTGCCCGACGGCGACCGGCTCGCGCATCAGGCGATCGGCCAGGAGCAGGAGGGCAAGGAGGTCTTGGCCAAGCTCGACAAGGTGGATGCCGGTGACCCTGAATTCGAAGTCTTGCTGGGAGAGTTCATCGGTGCGGGACGTGATCACATCTCGTTCGAGGAGACGCGGGTCTGGCCGGGCCTGCGGGCCAGGCTCAGCGAGGCCGAGGCCAGCGAGCTCGGTGACAAGATCGAGCAGGCCGAGAAGGCCGGGCCGGCCAGGCCTCACCCGCACACCCCGGCCTCTCCCGGCGTGCTCAAGTCCGCCGGGCCGGTGGCTGCCGCGGCCGATAGGGCACGCGATGCCATGACCGGCCGCGGCAACTGAGCCGCCCGGGGGCGGACTGAGCGCGGCGTCAGCGCTGCCGCCGGTCTCATGCTGCCGGGTTCGGGGAAGGCCGGCGGTGACTACCTGTCTGTCGCCGAGGACCGCCACCGCCATACCGAGCCGTCGTGGGTGCCAGGTTCTATTCGGCCGGCGCGTCCATTTCTTGCACAGTGTGGCTCCATGTGCCGATTACCATAGGAGCCCACTGTGGCAGCGTTAGATTGTCCGTTGCGGCGCTAACATATTTTAGCTTGCGTCGGAAGGGTAGGGGTTGACACCAGTGTGTTCGCCCTCTTAGCGTCCTGGCCATGGACCAAAGGGAGGACAGATGGCCAGGAAGAGCGCGATGCGGGACATGTACGGCGAGCGAGTTCAGCCGGCGTGGGGCGGGCCTGGCACGGTGGTGGACCTAGGCGACCTGAGCCGTGAAGAACTTGTGGCTGCGATCGATAGCAGCCCGCACTTGATAGTAGTTAGGCTCGACAACGACCAGCACCTGGAAGTCTGGGACGCAGACCACGTGGGCATGATCCGCCCTGATAGGAATATCGAGGCCGAGGTGTCGAAGGCCAAGCGCCCGAGGGCAACCGACTTAGCAGCACTGGCCGTTCGGTGCAGTGGCGACCTCAAGGGAACATGTAACTATGCTCCTGCCGTCTTGACGCTGCATTCGTGTACCGCGTCCAGAATTGCACTCCCAGGAGTCAGCCCAGTGGCGCCGCACCCATGCCAGCAGCTCCACGGCACGAAGCACAGTTCTCGACTCAATCGCCAGCAGTTGCCGGGATTCCGGGCAGGTTTGCGAGATCACCGCCGGGGAAGGTGGCGCGGGTGCCTCAGCCGACCGGAGCCTCCTATGGCGTTCTCT
>WNFI01110169.1_pt1 | contig 14287 bp, 10 predicted proteins | sample 5400471 | NCBI WGS metagenome assembly WNFI01 (sample SAMN13153348, study PRJNA577476) | soil metagenome | isolation source: 100 cm saprolite on Douglas fir-dominated hillslope | place: USA:California | collected 2013-09-17
GAGCCGGCCGACCTGCTTGGGTTCGTCGGGCGCGATGCCCGCCGCCGCGAAGGGATAGGTCTCGTACTCGCGTCCCCAGTGGAACTGCACCACCACCACGTCGGACATGCTGCGGGCGCGGGCGATGAGCGCGCGCATCGCCGCCGCGTCGAGGTGCGCGCCCACCAGGTTGATCCCGACCAGCCCGAAGCGCACCCCGCGCACGTCGAGCACCGCGACGCGATCGAAGCCGGTGACCTGCATGCCGTGCGCCTGCAGCAGCTGCACCGTCTGGGTGAGCCCGGACTGCCCCTGGTTGGTGCTGTGGTTGTTGGCGACATTGACGACGGAAACTCCGGCGGCCTGCATGGCGGCGGCGAAGCGGGCGTCGGCGCAGAAGGTGAAGCCGGTGACGACGTCGGGGCAGCTCGGCAGCAGCGGCGACTCCAGGTTTGCGAAGGTGAGGTCGCCACTGCGGAGCAGGTCCCTGGTCGCCGCCAGCGGGTAGCTCCAGTCGCCGCGGACGCGGATGAGGTGGCCGGTCTCCCGCGCCGGGATGACGTCGCCGGTGACCACCATCAGGCGCAGCCGCGACGGGTCGACGCCGCTGAACGAAGGGGCCACGCCGCTGTAGATCGACAGGGGCTGCACGTCGGGCAGCGGTGTCGCCGTGGGCGTGGGAGTCGGCAGCGGGGTCGGTGTGGCCTCCGAACTGGGCAGCGGGGCCACCGAGACACGCGAGCTGGCCGGCGTGACTGACGACGAGCACGCCGCCAGCAGGAGCGACGCGAGCACCCCGAGCCCTGCGAGTGCCGCCGGGCGACGCCGCACCGAGGCGCTCAGCCCACCAGCGACGCCGGCAGCGCTGTGTCGCCGAAGCGCGCCGGCCGTCCCAGCCAGTAGCCCTGGCCGAGCGGCACCCCCATCGTCTCCATCCGCCTCGCCTCCTCCTCCGTCTCCACGCCCTCGGCGATCACGGTCGCTGACGCGGAGAGCGCGAACGCCACCACCGCGTTGATGGCCGCGCGCGCCCCGGGATGGTCGGCGGCCGACACCAGGCTGCGCGCGATCTTGATGTAGTCGGGACCGCCGGCGGCGAGCATGTCGAGGGTGGAATGCCCTTCGCCGACGTCGTCGATGGAGAAGCGGAAGCCGTGCGCGCGGTAGGCGTCCATCACGGTGTGCAGCCGGTCGAGGTCGTGCACCGCCTCGCGCTCGCTCAGCTCCAGCACGATGTCGTGCGGCGAGATGTGCATCCAGCGCAACAGCAGGAGCATCTGGTCGACGTCGTGGAGCGGGTCGATGAGCGCCCAGATGCCGACGTTGACGAACAGCGGCAGCCCCGGCGGCAGCAGATGAGCGTCGCGCACGGCGGCGCGGCGGCAGGCCCAGTCGAGGTCGCGGTGCACCCCGGCGTTGCGCGCGGCCAGGAACAGGCCCTCGACGTCGGCGTCGGCGGCGAAGCCGGCGGGACGGCCGAGCGCCTCGTGGCCGACCAGCGCGTGGTCGGACAGGCGCACCACGGGCTGGTAGACCGTGCCGATGCCGCCCGCCTCGTAGAGCTCGGGGACGAGCGCGTCCCAGGTCTGGCGCGGCCCCGACTGCGCTCCCACGGTGTGCACCACCTCGACGCGGTCGCGGCCCCAGTGCTTGGCCTGGGCCAGCGCCTCCAGGGCGGCGTCCCAGCCCGAGCGGGAGTCGCCGGCGGCGGGCACCGAGGCGACGCCGATGCTGACCCGCGGCAGCCACGTCTTGGTCGGCGCGGCATAGACGGCGCGGCGCAGCTCCTCGGCGACGGCGATGGCGGTGCTGGCCTCGAAGCCGGGCAGGAGGATGCCGAACTCGTCGCCGGCGGTGCGGGCCAGCGTGCCGGTGTCGCCGAGGCGCGCCCGCAGGGTGGCGGCGATCGCGCTCAGCACCTCGTCGCCGACCTCGTGGCCCGCCGCGTCGTTGACGTCCTTGAGGTGGTCGACGTCGACGGCCAGCAGGCTGACCGGCTGCGCCGGAGTTTCGGCCAGGAGCTGCTCGAACTGGGAGCGCCGCAGCAGGCCGGTGAGCGGGTCGGTGAGGGCCGCCTCGGCGAGGTGCTGGAAGCGCACCGCGTTGGCCATCGCCAGGCTGGCCAGGTGGGCGATGCCGTCGAGCAGGCGAGCCTGGGCGGGGTCGAAGCCGCGCGCGTCGGGCGAGGCGACGCAGAGCACGGCGTCGAAGTCGCCGGGATGGAGGCGCACCATGGCCAGGCTGCGCAGCGGCCCGCGGCCGTCGGCGGACTGGACAGCACCGGCCTCAACTCGGAGGACGGCGGCGTAGGGCGTGTGCACCGCGCGCGCGGTGTGCTCGACGACCGCGGCCAGCACCACGTCGAGCCCCAGCGAGGCGTTGAGCGCCTCGGCCGCCTCCTGCAGGGTGGTCAGCTCGCGGACGCGGCGGCGCATCACCTCGTCGGCGAGCTTGAGCGGGTTGGCCTGGGCGATGGCACCGGCCACCGCGGTGGCGACCTCCTCCAGGAGCGCCGCGTCGGACTCGTCGAAGCTGCCGGGCTCGCTGCTGCCCATCTCCAGGACGCCGAGCACGCCGCCCTCGACCAGCACCGGCACCGCCACCATGCTGCGCGTCAGCGCGTTGCTGCCGACCGACCGGTTGGTCAGCTCCACGCCGGGGTCGGGCGCGTCGAGGTCGGCGACCAGCAGCGACCGCCCCTCGGCGGCGACGCGACCGGCCACACCGCGGCCGACGGGGAGGCGGATCTCGCTGACCTGCGCGTCGACCTCACCGCGGTGAGCGCCGAAGTACAGCTCGTTGCGCTCGTTGATGAGCAGGATGGCGCCGCCGCGCAGGCCGGGGCGCTCCATCGCCGCGATCACCTCGTCGAGGATGCCCAGCAGGTTGTCGGCGCCGGCGATGCGGGCGACGCGACGCGGCAGCGCGGCACGACGGCGGCGCAAGGCAGCCGCGCCGGGCGCGCGAACCCGGCGAAGGGCGAAACCCCCGCCAGCGACGGCGACGACACCCACAACGACTGCGAGGACGGCGACCACGGCCCCCCCTGTTCACGAGACTGTCGCGCGAGTCTACCCTCGGTGGGGCTGGTGTGCCCGTCTGCGAAGGCGGGGAGTCAGGACCAGGCGAGGGCGGCGCGGCGTCCCAGGCAGTGCAGGTCGTGGTACGCGCTGACCGCTCGGTCGAGGGCAGCCACCATGGGCGCGCGGGCGGCGAAGTCGGCGGCGTCCTTGAAGCCGCGATCACGCAGGGCGAGGTCGAAGCGCTCGCGCACCTGCCAGCGCTCGGCCGCCCAGCCAGCCAGCGCCTCCGGGTCGGCGGCGGCCGCGGCCTCCTGCGGGTCGCGCGCCTCCAGCTCGCGCCAGTCCTGCTGCGCCTGTCCGGCGCCCTCGCGGGCGACCCGGAAGACGCCGCTCACCTTGAGCTCCTGGAGCAGCGGTCCGCGCCAGTCGGCGCCCGGGGCGCTGCGGAAGCTCCGCGAGGCCAGCCGGGAGATGCGCTCCGCCTCGGGCAGCAGCTCCATCTCCGACGCCGACAGCCAGGCGCGCTCCCAGGTGCGCAGCGGTCCCGGGGCCATGAAGCCGCGGCGGCGGGCGTGCTCGGTGACGACGCCGGCGAGCGCCTCGATCACCCCGGTGTCGTCGTGGACGGAGACGCCGGCGGCGGCGAGCAGGTTGGCCACGGTGTGCTCGCGACGAAGATGGGAGAGCAGCTCGTCGCGGCACAGGCCGCGCTCGGCCAGCCACAGCACCAGGGAGTCGCTGTCGAGCCGCTGGCGCTGGGTGAACTCGCGGAGCATGGCGTGGCCCTCGCGCTCCCCCGCTCGCGGACGCGGCCGCGACAGCGCCGCCAGGGTGCGCAGGGCGACCGAGCGCTGGAAGCCGGGGTAGTCGACGGCGAGGAGGCGGCAGAAGCTGAGCACGTCGGCGTCGCTGACCAGGCCGGGGCCAGGCTGGACGTCGCCCGACACCTCGGCATCCCAGAGATGGGCGAACACGGTGGTGACGACGGCGGCGGCGGCGCGGGGACGGGGCCGGGGCGCGGCGCCACGGAGGCTGCGCACGGCGCGCAGGCAGCCGACGGCGTCGTCGTGGAGGAGTCGGGCAGCGTGCTTGCGCGCGTGTTCGCCGAGGCGCCAGGCGACGTCGGCGTCGAGGCCGGCCTCGACGGCGTGGGCCAGCACCTCGTCCCAGAGGCGGTGGCCACCTCGTCGTCGCCGTCGAGGACGCCGCGAGCGACCAGGCGGGCGACCCGGCCGTAGGCGCGCATCCCGCAGGCCTGCAGCTCGACGGCGCGCAGCGCGCCCGTCCCGGCGGCGCCCCAGACCTCGACGCCGCGGTCGAGCAGGCCGAGGATCTCCTTGTGGCGCACGGCGCGACCCGCGGTGAGCGGACCGTCGAGGACGACCACGACGTCGCCGGCGGCGACGCGGAGGCGGGCCAGGTCGCCGGCGGCGACGGGCGGGTGGAGCACCGCGTCGGGCAGCACCCCACGGACCTCGCGGCCGCTCAGGCTGGGCCCCGCGAAGACGTGGACGCGGCCGCTCATCTAGAGCCCCGCCCGGTGGCGCAGGCCGGGCACGATCACCCGGGCGACGGGGAGGCCGACGGCGTCGCGGGAGAGGTCGACCACCAGCACCGGGCCGGCGCCGCTGCGGTGCACCCGCTCGGCCACCTCGGCGACGTCGCCGGCGAAGCTGGCGGTGATCAGGCTGGGGACATCGCGGTAGGCGCGTGGAGCGGCGGAGGGGGCGGCGGCGGCGGTTGCCTCGCGGCGCGCGGGCCGCAGCGGAAGGTCGTCGCGCGCGCCGGTCAGCCTCGCCAGGCGCTCGGCCGCGGCGGCGGCCAGGGCACGGCAGAGGGCGACCTCGCGGTCGAGGTGGCTGGCGGCAGCGCTGACGGTCGGCGCGCCGGGCGCGGCGACGATCACCTCGAAGGTGGCGACGCGGGTGGGCCCGGTGATGTCGAGGATGGTCACGCCGGCGCCGGCCTCGGTCAGGCGTTCCAGCATCCGACAGGCGTCCTCGCTGTCGATGCTGCCGGGGTCGATGCGCGCGATCTCGCCCTCGGGGGCCTGGTGGGCGGCGGCGACACAGTCGCGCTCGATCACCTCGTACAGCGCGTAGAGCACGGCCTCGGCGTGGGTGTTGCCGGCGGCCAGGCCGTCGGCCGAGGCGACGAAGAGCGGCGGCGCCCACTCCTCGCGAACGCTCAGGTCGTAGGCGACGCAGGCGCGGGGCACCAGCGTCTCCCGTCCGGTCAGCAGCACGGTGGCGGGGACCCAGTCGACCACGGTGCCGTCGCCCAGCAGGTTGGGTGTGTGCAGCGGCAGGGCGAACGCGTTGTAGCCAAGTTCGGCACGAATCTCGGCGAGCGCGGCCCAGCGCACCGGGACGTGGAGTCGCTCCGCGTGCCACAGCTCCAGCGCGGACATGGCCGCACCGACCCGGGCCAGCATCGGGGTGATGCCGCCGCCCAGGGTGACGACGAGGTTGCGCGAGCCCGGCCGCACCGCCTGCACCACGGGAATGCCGACGGTGTCGAGACGCGTCTGCTCGGAGGTGCGGGTGATGCCGGCGGCGCGCAGCAGCGGCGCGATGCGCGACCAGGTCTCCTCGGGAGCGCAGGCGCGATGGGTGCCGCGCAGCCAGCCCTTGGAGCCGGAGCGCGCGGGTGCCGCCAGCGCCACGCTCATCGCAGTGTCCCCCTCATGCCATCGGCGACGCGCGTCTGGTCCACGGAACCCGCCAACTCCGCCGCATCCTCCACGCGCACTCTCACAGTTTGGCAACCGCGCGACGGCATTCCAATGACGCCAGGTCGCAGGGCCTCCACGGCCACGTGAAGCGCTGTAAAGCGCCGGTCGGGCACCGCTCAGGCGGTGGCGGCAGTGGTGACCGGGGGCAGCTGCTTGGCCGCGCGTTCCGCCTTGGCCGGCTGGAAGTACAGCTCCTCGCGCACGTCGTTGTGGTCGAAGCCGCAGCGCCGCATGATGCCGCGCACGGTGGCGATCATCTCGGGGTGGCCGCAGAGGTAGGCGACGGCGTTGTCCGGCGTGATCCCGAAGCCGTCGGCATGCTTGCGCACCACGTCCTCGGCGCGGCCCAGCTCACCGGTCCAGTCGGGATCCTCCCAGGGGCGGCTGACACTGGGCACGTAGGTCAGCCAGGGAAGCTCCTCGTGGTGAGCGCGCAGCTCGTCGAGATAGCTCAGCTCCTCGGAGCGGCTGCCCGCCTGGATGAGCACCATCTCGGGCGCGGTGAAGCCGGGATCCTCGTCGAGCATGCGGCGGCTGGTGCGCACCATGCTGACGTAGGGCGCCACGCCGGTGACCGTCGACACCAGCAGGTGATGGGTGCGCTCCGGCCGTTGATCGATGACGAAGAGGCCCTTGGCGCGGCGGCGCATGAGGATCTCGTCGCCGACGCCCTTCTCGTAGAGGAGCGGGGTGAGCGCGCCCTCGGGCACCAGCTCGAAGAAGAACTCGATGGTCTGCTCGGCGGGGTCGGAGACGATCGAGTAGGCCCGCTCGACGAGACGGCCGTTCTCGCCGGGCACCGCCAGGGTGGCGTACTGCCCCGGCGTGAAAGGGAATGGCTCCTCGTGCTCGACGCGAATCGACCACAGGTCGGGAGTGTGGTCGCGCCGCTCGACGATGGTGACGGGGGCGTGCTTGCCGTCGACGGTCATCGAACCGGCATTCTGTCACGCGGCTCCGGGCAGGCGCCCTCGGCTCGTCAGTCGGGTGGGAGGCGGTAGGACGAAGCCAGGTAGTCGTCGAGCATCCGCGACGCCGTGAAGCACTCCACGGCGGTGCGCAGCGAGGCGCGCACCCGGGCCACCCAGCGCTGCGGGATGCCGTCGGGGCCGCGGTCGTGGAAGATGGGCACGACCTCGCGCTCCATCACCTCGTAGAGCCGTGTGGCGTCGTGTGCGTCCTGGGTCTCCGCATCGGCCCCGGGCGGCGACTCGATGCCCCAGCCGTTGCTGCCGTCGAAGGCCTCCTCCCACCATCCGTCGAGCACCGAGACGTTGACGCAGCCGTTCATCGCCGCCTTCATGCCGCTGGTCCCGCTCGCCTCCAGGGGCGGGCGCGGCAGGTTGACCCACACGTCGCAGCCGGCCACCAGGCGCCTGGCCATGGCCAGGTCGTAGTCCTCGAGGAAGGCGACTCGCCCGGCGACGTTGGGCGCGCCCTTGAGCCCGAAGAGGTGCTGCACGATGCGCTTGCCCTCGACGTCGGCGGGATGCGCCTTGCCGGCCAGCAGGATCTGCACCGGCTGCGAGCCGGCGATCAGCGACAGGGCGCGACCGGCGTCGCGGATGAGCAGGTAGAGCCGCTTGTAGGTGGCCAGGCGCCGGGCGAAGCCGACGGTGAGAACCGAGGGGTCGAACGCCTTCGCCGCGGCCTCGACGTAGTCGGTGCGCTCCCCGCGGGCGAGGCGGTCGGAGATGCTGCGGTCGCGCACGTAGTCGACCAGCTCGGCGCGCAGGTGGTTGCGCACCGCCCACAGGTCGGCGTCCGGGATGCTGTCGATCCTGGCCACAACTCGCGCGTCGGTGGGGGTGCGCCACCACTCCTCGGGGAGGTGGCGGTCGAGCAAGTCGCGCATCGGCGGCGCCATCCACGTCGGCAGATGGACGCCGTTGGTGACGTGGCGGATGGGCACGGCGTCGACGGGCACGTCGGGATACAGCGGCTGCCACATGCTGCGGGCGACGACGCCGTGCCGCCGGCTCACCGCGTTGGCGGCGCGACTCAGGCGCAGGCCGAGCGGGGTGAGGCCGAAGCCCTCGTTGTCGTCGTCGGGATGGACGCGGCCCAGGCGCAGCACGGTGTCGTCGTCGCCGCCGAGTCGCACGGCGAGGTCGCCGAGCACGCCGGTCAGTTCGTGCAGGTTGTATGCCTCGTTGCCCGCCGCCACCGGAGTGTGCGTGGTGAAGACGGTGCGATGTCGCGCCGCATTCAGCGCTTCGTCGTGCGACTTTCCTTCCGCGACGGCCTCGCGCGCCAATTCGCCCGGGGCGAATGCGGCGTGGCCATCGTTGAGGTGGATGACCGCCGGGTCGATGCCCATGGCGCGCAGCGCGAGAACACCGCCGGCGCCGAGAATCGCATACTGGGCAAGGCGAGTCTCGCGGTCGGCGACGTAGAGGCGGGCGCTGATGAAGCGGTCGACGTGGGAGTTGTCGGGGTGCTCGGTGTCGAGCAGGTAGAGGGGGACGCGGCCGACGTCGACGCGCCAGATCTGCGCGACCACGTCGCGTCCGCGCACCGGCACCGTGACGGTGAGCGGGCGTCCGCCGTCGCCGGTGACCAGTGCGTCGGGGAGTCGCTGCGGGTCGACGTCGACCCAGTGCTCGTGCTGCCAGCCGCTCTGGTCGATGTGCTGCCGAAAGTAGCTCTGCCGGTAGAGCAGGCCGACGCCGACCATGGGCGCGGCGTGGTCGGACGCCTCCTTGAGCATGTCGCCGGCGAGGACGCCGAGGCCGCCCGAGTAGATGGGCAGGGAGACGTGGATGCCGTACTCGGCGCAGAGGAACGCGGCGGGCCGCTCCGGACGCACCGGGGCCACCAGCGGCGGGCGGGCCAGGTCGGCGTCGAGCTCGGCGGCGAGCTGGGGCCAGCGCGGGTCGTGGGCGGCGCGGTGGAGCGCCTCCAGGCTGGCCTCCTGGAGCAGCCTGACGGGGTTCTGCGAGGTCAGCTCCCAGCGGTGCGGGTCGACGTCGCGGAAGGCGTCCTCGGCGCCGCGCAGCCAGGACCAGCGGTAGTTGTAGGCGAGCCGCGCGGCGGGGGCCAGGGGCTCGGGGAGTCGCGCCGCCAGCTCCTGCGCGGCGCGGGCGATGTCGGCGGAACCGTCGAAGGTCATCGGGCCCCACGGTAGCGCCCGCAGCCCGGGTGATGCGAGCCGCACGCTGGCCTAGCGCCCCGCTGACACCGGGTCAATTCGGTCGGACGTGTCAGCCCAGCGTGATGCTGACCGTGACGGTGTTGATCGGCGAGCCGTCGCGCGGCGAGCGCTCGTAGGCGACCAGCGTGGCTGCGCCCTTGGCGCTGGTGGTGACCGTGGTGTCGAAGCTGCCGCGCGTGCCGCTTCCTGACGTGGCCATGACCTGCTGATCGAGCAACACCGCGCCGCCCCCGTTGCGAAGCTGCAGGCGGAAGACGGCCTCGAAGGTGTCGGCGGGGCCGGTGACGTGGAACGGGGTGTGCACCGTCGCCCCGGATGCCGGGCTGGCGATGACGATGGCCGGGAGCGGCGTGGGCGTTGCGGCGGGTGCCGCGGTGGCGGTGCTGACCGATCGGTCAGTGGTTGGGGCGACTGTGGCCTCTGCCTGTGGCGACGTTGCGGCTGTCGGCGATGCGGCCGGTGTCTGGCCGGTGGTGCCGCCGCTGCCGCCGCACGCGGCAAGCGCAATCAGCGCGATCGCGGCTCCGGCAAACGCGAAGTGTTGAGGTGTCGAGATGTGTCCCATGGTCAGCACCCTGGCATGCGATGATTGCGGCCCGTCCCCGGCCTGCTGTTGCTTCTTGTTTCGCCATGCACACCAGCACCGCGTCGCTCTGGCGCCATCCCGACTTCCTCAAGCTGTGGGCCGGGCAGTCGATCTCCCAGCTGGGCAGCCAGGTCAGCTTCCTTGCCCTGCCGCTCACCGCCGTCATCGCCCTCGCGGTGCTCATCGTCGCCGACGTCGGTCGCGCCATCGCGCTCGCCTCCATCCCGATCGCCGCCGGACTGCACATGCTGCACATGCCGCAGCTCTACGTGGTGTCCTTCGTCGTCGGTGTGCTGACGGTTTTCTTCGATGTCGCCTACCAGGCGTATCTACCGTCCCTGGTGGAACGCGAGCAGCTCGTCGACGGTAACGGCAAGCTCGAATTCTCCCGCGCCACCGCGGAGATCGCCGGGCCCGGGCTGGGCGGCGCCCTGGTGGGATTGGTCACCGCGCCCATCGCCGTCGCCGCCGACGCGGTGAGCTACGTGGTGTCGGTGGCGTCGCTGCTGCTCATCCGGCGACCCGAGGTTGTCGAGCCGCGGGTGACGGGCAGCAGCCTTCGCCAGGAATTGGCCGAAGGTGTCCGGTACGTGTGGCGCCACCCGCTGCTGCGTCCCATCGCCCTGTGCACCGGCATCGGCAACTACTTCGGCCACATCGGCGTCGCGGTGCTCATCCTCTACGCCGTGCGTTCGCTGGGACTGAGCCCGGGATTGATCGGGCTGTGGTTCAGCGTCGGCAGCATCGGTGCGCCGCTGGGTGCGATGCTCGCCGGACGCATGGCGCGACGCTTCGGCGCAGGCCACACCATCATCGCCACCGCGGTCGTGTACTCGCTGTCGTGGTTCTTCGTCCCGTTGGCTCCGCAGAGTTTTCCGCTCCCCTTCCTCATCGCCTCGGGACTGTTCGGCTCACTGGCCAGCGTGATGTACAACATCACCCAGGTCAGCCTGCGCCAGGCGATCACACCCCAACGCCTGCAGGGACGGATGAACGCTACCGTGCGCTTCCTGGTCTGGGGCACCATCCCCCTCGGCGCCTTCACCGGCGGCCTGCTCGGCTCGTGGCTGGGGCTGCGCGCCGCGCTGTGGATCTCCGCGGGCGGCGGCATGCTCGCCCTCATCCCGCCGCTGCTCTCGCCCGTCCCCCGCATCCGCAGCATCGACGCCGCCGTCCGCGAATACGTCCCCGTCGAGGAGCTCGGCTCACCGTATACGCAGGTCGAGGCGCCCAGCTAAACAGGCTGCTGCTGGCGCTTGCGTTCCTTGATGCGGGCGTCGGCGCTGAGGAGGCGCTTGCGGAGGCGGAGGGCGGCGGGGGTGACCTCGACGAGCTCCGTAGACGGCGGTGCCGGGGCCGATGAAGGGCTGGCCGCGCTCCTGCAGACCGAGCAGTCCATAGGCGACGGCGGTGCCGCTCTGCGAGGCGGTGAGCACGCCGTTGCGGGCGCTGCGCGGCAGCGGGCGCCAGCGCTCCCAACCCAGCAGGCGGGTGGCCATCACGCCGGTGCCGCGGGTCAGTGTGAGCAGGATGCTGCGCAGACCGATGAGCGCGCGCGTCGGCGCCACATAGGTGAGACGCACGCCGCCCCCCGCGTCGGTCCGCATCGACTGCAATTGCGCGCCGCGCGTGCCCAAGGCTTCGGTGACTGCGCCGACGTGATCCGCACCGCAGTCGATGATGCACTCCTCGACCGGCTCGACTCGGTGCCCCTCCTCCTCGCGCGTGATGACCGCGGGGCGCGAGACCTCGAACTCGTAGCCCTCGCGGCGCATCGTCTCGATGAGGATGGCGAGGTGGAGCTCGCCGCGGCCGCTCACCTCGAAGATGTCAGCGGTGGGGCCGTCGGCGACGCGCAGGGCCACGTTGGTGAGCAGCTCGCGCTCCAGCCGCGCGCGCAACTGTCGCGACGTGCTCGACAGCTTGGCCTCGCGTCCCGCGAACGGCGACGCGTTGACGCTGAACTGCATGCGCAACGTCGGCTCGCCGACCTCCAGGCGCGGCAGCGCGTCGGGATGTTCGGGATCGGCGATGGTGTCGCCGATGGCCACGTCGGCCATCCCGGTGACGATGACGATCTCACCCGCACGCGCCTGCTCGACGGGCATGCGCTCCAGCGCCTCGACGGTGAGCACCTGGCCGACTCGCTGCAGACCGCTCGGGCCCTCCGCACCGCACAGCACAACGGACTGCCCCGGGGCGATGCTGCCGCGGACGACGCGACCGATGGCCATGCGGCCGCGGTAGCTGTCGTGGTCGAGCGCGCTGACCAGCAATTGCAGCGGACCGTCGATCACCACGCGCGGCGGTGGCACGTGCTCCAGCACGGTGTCGAGCAGCGGCTCCAGCGTGGTGCCCGCCATGCGCAGGTCGCGCGTCGCCGTACCCTCGCGGCCGTTGGTGTAGATCACCGGCGCGTCGAGCTGCTCGGAGTCGGTGGCCAATTCCAGCAGCAGGTCGTGCACGGCTTCGACCGTCTCGTCGGGACGAGCATTGGTGCGGTCGATCTTGTTGACGACGATGATCGGACGCAGTCCCAATGCCAGCGCCTGTCGCAGCACCACGCGCGTCTGCGGCATGGGGCCTTCGGCGGCGTCGACGAGGAGCAGGCAGCCGTCGGCCATGCCGAGCACGCGCTCCACCTCGCCGCCGAAGTCGGCGTGTCCCGGCGTGTCGATGATGTTGAGCTTGACGCCGCGGTAGCGCACCGAGGTGTTCTTGGCGAGGATGGTGATGCCCTTCTCGCGCTCCAGGTCGTTGGAGTCCATGATCAGCTCGCCGACCTGCTCGTGCTCGGCGAACACGCGCGACTGCTTGAGCAATGCGTCGACGAGCGTGGTCTTGCCGTGGTCGACGTGGGCGATGATGGCGACGTTGCGCAGGTCGTCGCGGACCGCGCCGTTCACCATGGGCGCGGTTACGCCTGCTCCTGCACGGTGACCGTGGTCATCACATCGTTCGGTTGGATCTTCAGCACCACGTCCATGCCCTTGCTGACGCTGCCGAAGAGGTTGTAGCTCTTGGCCAGCCTGCTGTCGTCGGCGGTGCAGATGAAGAACTGCGAGCCGTTGGTGTTGGGGCCGGCGTTGGCCATGGCGACGCAACCCGGAGTGTAGTCGCCCTGCACCGGCTCGTCGGCGAACTGGTAGCCGGGGCCGCCGCTGCCGTTGCCGGCGGGATCACCGCCCTGGATGACGAAGCCGGCCTCGACGCGGTGGAACGTCAGCTTGTCGTAGAAGTGGTTGCGGGCCAGGACGACGAAGTTGTTGACCGTCTTGGGCGCCAGCTTTGGCTGCAGGCAGAGCACGATGTCGCCACGCGGCGTGCTGATGGTGGCCTGGTAGAGCTTGCTGCTGTCGATCTGCGTCGCCGGCGGGCTGGTGTAGACGTGCACGCTGGACGGCGCGTCCTTGGGCTGCAGCGGGCTGCCGAACGACGCGGTGCTGCAGGGCGTCGTGGGGTTGGCGACATTCGCGGCTGCGCCGCCACCGGTGGCGGTTGGGGCCGGCGTCGGCGACGCGGCGCTGCCCGTGTCGCTGCTGCCGCACGCAGCCAGCAGCCCGCCGCAGGCGAGCAGCAGCATGGGAACAGCGCGAACAGACCTCAGGACCATGGCGGGCAACCATACCGCGAGCCGGCTGAGCGGCGCACGCACCGTGGCCAGTCGGGTGATCGCCCTCGCCGGCGCCGCAGGCATGGCAGCGCTCACCGTCCGCGCCCTTCGCGGTCGCACCAGGGAGGCCGGCGGCGAGGACGTGGTCGACCTGCTCCAGGCGCGCCACCGCGAGGTCACGCTGCTGATGGAGGAGTACGAGCGCTCCGCCAGCGACCCGCGCCTGCGCGAGCACCTGCTCGACGACATTCGTCGCAAGCTCTCCATCCACGAGGCCGTCGAGGAGCAGCTCATCCACCCGCTGGCACGGCGCTCGCTGCCCGACGGCCACCGCGTCGTCGTCGAGGTGCTCGCCCAGGAGCAGCGTGCCACCGAGCTGCTCGCCCGCATCGAGCACACCGAACCCAACACGCCCGAGATGGACGCGCTGACCAGCGAGCTCTTCGCCGCCGTCCGCGCCCACGCCCAGACCGAGGAGGACGAGGTCTTTCCCGCCCTGCGCCTCTACCTCGGCCCCCGCGAGCGCATGCGGCTCGGCGCCATGTTCGAGCGCGTCGAGCGCCTCGCACCCACCCATCCCCACCCGCGAACGCCGAGGACGCCGCCAGGCAACGTCATCCTCGGCGCGCCGGTGGCCGTCCTCGACCGGGCCCGTGACGCCCGCCACCGCGTCGCGTCGCGTGGGGCCTAACCAGCCACCTCGACCAGCACCTTGACCGCGCTGCGCTGGTCCATGGCGCGGTAGCCCTCGGGCACGCCGTCGAGGGGAACGCGGAGGTCGAGCACCGGGGAGGCGTCGAGCCGTCCTGCGGCGACGGCGGGCATCAGTTCGGGGATGTAGTGCCGCACCGGGGCGACGCCGCCGCGCAGCGCGATGTTCTGTCCGAAGAGACGCGAGAGGTCGAGCCGGGCGCCGACCGGGACACCGACGTACCCGATGCTGCCGCCGGGCCGCGCGATCGCGGTGGCCAGGTCGAGCCCGCCCTGGGCACCGACGGCTTCGAGCACGCACTCGGGGCCGCCGTCGGTCATGTCGAGGATCTGCTGCGCGGCCTCGGGATGCCGGGAGTCGACGACGTCGGTGGCGCCGAAGCGCCGCGCGATGTCGAGACGGTTGGAGTAATGGCCGACGGCGATCACCCGCGAGGCGCCGAGGTACGACGCGGAGAGCACTGCGCAGAGCCCAACCGCGCCGTCG
>WNFI01649379.1_pt1 | contig 14286 bp, 17 predicted proteins | sample 5400471 | NCBI WGS metagenome assembly WNFI01 (sample SAMN13153348, study PRJNA577476) | soil metagenome | isolation source: 100 cm saprolite on Douglas fir-dominated hillslope | place: USA:California | collected 2013-09-17
CGAGAGCAACGAAACGATGAATGAAGATTTTCATCTGACGCCGCTGGCCGCCGATGCGGACGCCGCCGACCTCCTCGAGGCGCTCGGCCCGCTCGAAGAACGCCCGCCGGAATCGCAGTACTGCGTCTTCCGCAGCGGCCGCGAGCGTTTTTGCTTTCCGGTGCTGGACGTCGAGGAAGTGCTGGATTGGCCGTTGCTGACCAGGCTTCCCCTCGCGCCCGCATACCTGCTCGGTATTTTCAATTTGCGCGGCGTCATCGTGCCGCTGATCGACATCGCCATGACCGAAGGCCGCAAGCCGGGCCTTCTGCCCAAGCACGTGGTCGTCGCTTCGCTGCGCGGCGAGGGTAATCATGACGACGTGCGCATCGGGATAGCCGCCGACGAAGTCATAGGAACCTACAGCGCCCCATCGGAAGATTTGCTGGAGCAAGCGCCGGAAAATGTGCCGCACTGCGTGGGCATGCTGCGCCACGACGACCGGCTTGCGCTACTGATCGACTTGAGGAGATTGCTCGAGGTATACCCGGGCCCCAGTATTTGAGTGCGGAAGCCGCATCAACCCGCGGTGCGGCAACCGCCACAGTCATTTGGAGGAAGGCATGAAATCGCGATTGAGTTCCACAATCTGGACGCTGGTCCTGGTCAACGGACTGATGCTAATCGGCGTGCTGTGGCTGGCGTACAGCGCCGGCCGGCAGTCGAATGGCGCGTCCATGCTGGATTTTGGCTCCCTGCCCAGCGGTGCCAGCGGGTCGGTGGTGTTCGCTCTATTACTGGTGTTGGGAGCGATCGTGTTTCTGGCCTGGCGCCTGAACAGCACCTTTATATCTCCGGTTCAGGAGCTCGCGCAGTTCTCCGAGCGCTTTGCCGCCGGCGACGCTCGTTCGCGCGCGGAGGTCAACTCTAACGACGAGTTTGGCTTCATCGCCGAAAACCTGAATCGCGCCGTCGCTCGCGTCTCCAAGGCCGCCAGCAACCAGGAAGCCAGCGATCATCTCCAGCGCAGCATCACGGAGTTGCTCACGATCATTAACCAGGTGGCGCGCGGCGATTTGACCCTGCGCGGAAAGGTCACCAACGACGCGCTCGGCAACGTCGCGGACTCCATCAACTATATGCTCGACAACTTCACCAAAGTTCTCGAGCGCGTCCGCAAAGCGGCCATGGAAGTCACCGCGTGCTCCAACAACATTCTCGTCGCCGCCGACGAAATGCAGGCCGGCGCGACACAACAGGACCAGGAAATCACCAACACCTCGAGCGCCGTCGAAGAACTCACGGTTTCGATGAAACAAGTGTCCAACAACGCCGAAGCTAGCGCCGAAGCTGCGCGTCGCGCCCTGGACGCCGCCGAGCAGGGCAACCGCGCCGTACGCGATACGCTGGAAGGCATGCAGCGCATTCGCGCCTCCGTGCAAGCCACCGCAAAGAAAATCAAATCGCTTGGCGACCGCTCGCTGGAAATTTCGGAAATCATCAACGTCATTAACGACATCACCGAGCAGACCAACTTGCTGGCGCTGAACCATGGAAGAAGGCACCAAGGAAGTGGAAGGCGGCGCAACGCTGGCCGATCAGGCCGGACGCGCGCTGGACGCCATTTCCAGCGTCGTTCGCCAATCCGCGGAACTGGTGCAGGAAATCTCGCTGGCATCGAAACAGCAGGTGCGCGGCACCGAAGGCGTCGCGCACGCCATGCAGATTATTTCCAACATCACGCGCCAGACTTCGCAGGGCACGCGCGGCACGGTGGCCACTGTCAGCCAGCTTGTAAAGCTCTCGGACCAATTGAACGAAGCGTTGGCCCAGTTCCGTGCAATCAACAAGCAAGGTAGCGGCAACAGTGCTTTGGAAGTCTCCGAGCGGCCCGTCCCGGCAGGCGCTCTGCGGTAAGCGGTCGGTGATTTTTTGCTCCGGCCGGTGGCCGGAGCCGGAACGTGGGCACGATGAGCGAATCCCAGGGACCAATGGCTGGTCTGAGCGAACATGAATTGAGCGAGATCCGCATGCTGATCGAAGAGCGGACCGGCATTTGTTTCGACGAATCGCGCGAGCGTTTCTTCTCCACGCGCGTGCGCGAACACTTGGACATCGTTTTTTCGCTACCCGGCGGTGTACGACACATTTGAGAAGCGCGTGCTCCCGGAACTGCACGTGAAGAAATTCTGGAAGAATCCGCGAACGCTGCGCGTGTGGAGCGCCGGATGTTCCACAGGCGAAGAGCCTTACTCCATCGCCATCACTGTTGCGGATGCGCTTTCGTTCGCCGATGCGTGGAATGTCGAGATTTTGGCCACCGACGTGGGGCGCCAGGCGCTCAAGCAAGCCGAGCGCGGCGTCTACTCCGGCCGCTGCCTCGCGAGCGTGACCCCGGCTCAGCTCGCCGCGCACTTCACCGCGGTGGAAGGCGGTCACCAGCTTAAGCCGCGTTTGAAGAAAATGGTCACCTTCGCGCAAATGAATCTGGCCTCCGCCGTGTACGTCGGGCGTATGGACCTGATTTTCTGCATGAATGTGCTCATTTACTTCTCCGAAGAGCGCCGTCGCAGCTTAGTGCAGCGCTTCTACGATTCGCTCGAGCCCGGCGGCTACCTGTTTCTCGGTCACTCCGAGTCCATCTCCAAAATGCCTGTGAAGTTTCAAGCCATCGTGCTGAACGATTGCATTCTGTATCGCAAGCCGACTGCCGAGGAATTGCAGAAACCCGAACTCGTCACGGAGGGACGCGCGTGAGCATGCCCGACCGCGAAGCCGTCGAAATCTTCCTCCAGGAAGCCTCGGAGCACCTGCTATGCGATGAACGCCACCCTGGGCGAAGACCTGCACGGCCCGCTGACGGAATTCCTCTCCGACGGAATTTCCGTCCTCGAAACCGATTTGCTGGAGATCAGCGACACCGGCGAGGAAACGGTGGAAGACATCGCCGCTTTCAAGGAACGCTACCGCTTCGCGTTTCCGGTCGAGCCGGCGCCCTTGAACTATGGACAGCAGCGCATTGCCGAGCAGGCCATCGAGCAGCATGCGCAAGAGGCTCAAGAAGAGGCGTCCACCGGCTCCTACTTCGACGCGCTGCCCGCCGACGACGAGGTTCCGGACGAGATTCTCGAATTTTTCCATCCGGAAGCGGAAGAGCATCTCCAGGTCGTCAGCGATTGCCTGATCTCTCTGGAAGGAAACAACAATCCGGAAGAGGTCAATCGCCTCTTCCGCGCGATTCACACCGTGAAGGGTTCCGCCGCGCAAGTCGGGCTCAAGCGCCTGAGCGCTATCGCGCACCGTGTGGAAGACTTGATCGGCCGCCTGCGAGATTTCGAAATCGAGCCATCCGCAGCGGTGGTCGACCTCTGCCTCGCCTCCGTCGATGTCTTGAAAAAGACTTTGCACTGCCAGTGGGCCGACGAATCCGAAATGCGCGCCGAAGTCGATTCCCTGCTCGGCCGCATCGCGGAATTCGCGCCGTCCGAGGAAGAAGAACTCCAGGCTACGCAATCAACCGTTGAGGAAATGAAAGCTGCGGCGGCGGACGAGAACGCTGCGCAAGCGCCGGCAATGACGCGCAAGCCGGGCAAGCAAGCCGGCGGAGCCAACGCCGCAAAGTCCGTACGCATCGCGCTGGAACGCCTCGACCGTATGATGAACACCGTCGGCGAACTGGTCATCAATCGTACCCGCATGGTTGGTCGCGTGGCGGAGCTAGAGAAACTCGTCGACACCCTCGGCTTTTCCAGGGAGCGACTGCACGGCAAAGTTTCGGAGTTCCAGGAAAAATACGAATTCAATCGCATCAGCTCCTCGCGAAACCCCGGGCCTTGGAACCCAGCAACCACACCGCAGCGCCTCAGCAGCGCCGCGGCCGGCGATACCTGGTCCGACTTCAGCGAACTCGAAATGGACCGCTACGACGATTTCAATATTCTTTCGCGCTCCATGGCGGAAATTTCCGCCGACGTCAACGAGGTTCTGACGCAGCTCGAAGGCTACATCGGGCGCGTCGAAGGCGACATCCACGAGTTCACCAAGCTCGCGCATCACCTGCAGGATGAATTCACCGCCGCGCGCATGGTGCCCATCGGCACGCTCTACTCGCGGCTGTCACGCGCCGTGCGCGACGCCGCCACTTCCGCCGGGAAGCAGGTCGAGCTCGATCTCGCCGGCAGCGAAACCGAACTGGACAACAGCATCATTCAGCAAATTTCCGACCCGCTTGTGCACCTCGTGCGCAACTCTGTCGCCCACGGCATCGAGTCCGCCGACGTCCGCCGCGCCGCCGGAAAGTCCGAAGCCGGCAAAGTTTCTCTCCGCTCCTACCATCGTGGCAATCACATTTACATCGAAGTCGCAGACGACGGTGGCGGCATCGATTACGATCGCGTGAAGCAAAGCGCACTGGAGCGCGGCCTCGTCTCTCCCGAAACCGCCGACCGCCTCACCGAGCGCGATTTCCGCGAGATGCTCTTCCATCCCGGCTTTTCCACGGCGCCTGCAAAGACCGAGCTTGCCGGCCGCGGCGTCGGCTTAGACGTCGTGCGCGCCAACCTCAATGTGCTGAATGGCGAGATCGACATCCAAAGCACGCGCGGCCAGGGCAGCAAGTTCACCCTGAAAGTTCCGCTGACCTTGATCATCTCCCCCGCGCTCTTCGTGCGCTGCGGCGGCACCAGTTTCGCGCTGCCGCTCGCCGTCGTCGAGGAAATCCGGCGCCTGCGCGCGGATGAAATCGAGGACGTCGGGGGCAAGCTGCTCACCAAGGTTCGCGACGTGGTCACGGAAGTTGTGCGCCTGGACTCCTATCTCGGCCTTCCGCCGCTCGAACCCATCAACGGTTACTTCCGCATGGTCGTTGCCAATGCCGGCAATCGCCAGATCGGCCTGGTCGTCGAGGAAGTAATCGGAAAAGACGAAATCGTCATCAAGAATCTCGGCGAGTACTTGCGCCGCGTCAAACTCTTCCCCGGCACAACCATCGCTCCGGACGGCAGCTTGATTCTTCTGATCGACTTGAACCGCATGGTAGCCACGGAACCTGGCGAGCGCCGCACCCTGCAAGCGACTCCAACGGCCGCGCGCATCTTCGCTCCCGGCTCCGCGGCAGTTGCTCGCGGCACGATTCCCGCCGAAGCTATCGACCGCGTCGAACACGAACGCGTCGTTGTCGTCGCCGACGACTCCATCAGCGTGCGCAAATTTGTCGGCCGCATGCTCGAGAAGAACGGCTATCGCGTGAAGCTGGCCGCTGATGGTCTGGAGGCCGCGGAGCACGTCGCGCAGCACGGTTGCCACTTGGTCATCACGGATCTCGAGATGCCGCGCATGACCGGCTACGAACTCATGGTGCAGTTGCGTCAAAGTCCCACAACGCGCCGCATCCCCGTCATGGTAGTCACATCGCGCGCAGGCGCCAAGCATCGCGATCGCGCCATAAAAGAAGGCGCCGCCGCTTTTCTGACCAAACCCGTCCAGGAAGATCAACTGCTCGCCGCGGTCGAACAACTCATGGGAACGGAGGCGACGCGTCCGGTCGTACCGGTGGCGTAGACCACGATGGCACCTGCGGCAAACAAAAAGTTTCGCGTCTTGATCGTGGACGACTCTGCCTTCATGCGCAAAGTCCTCGAGCATATTTTCAATGCCGACGATCAGCTGCAGGTCGCCGGGCATGCCAAAGATGGCCGCGAAGCCGTCGCCATGGCCGAATCGCTAAAGCCTGACATCATCACCATGGACATCAACATGCCGCACATGGACGGCCTGCAAGCCACCGCGGCAAGCCTTCCAGTGGCGTCGACCTGGACATGCACAGCGTTAAGGATGAGCTGCTGCGCAAGGTGCGCATGGCGGCGAAGGTGCGCGTCGTGCGTACCGCATCGAGGCTCGCCCTCACGCTACAAGGTGCAAGTGGCAACGTTGCACCTGCGAAGCCATCGCCGGCCGTTCGCACAGCGCCCGTGATTCCCGCTGACCAGCGCTTCCCCGTCGTCGTCCTCGGCGCTTCCACCGGCGGACCCGCCACCGTGATGCGCCTTGCGCCAGGGTTTACGCGCGACTTCCCGGCCGCGGTTTTCCTGGTGCAGCACATGCCTGCATCTTTCACGACGCAGTACGCGGCGCAGCTCGCCGAATTCACCAGCATTCGTGTGAAGGAAGCCGAAGCTAACGAGACCGTGCAGCCCGGCACGCTGTACATCTGCCCCGGCGCGCAGCATCTGCGCGTGACCCCGGCCGGCCGCATTCAACTCGACACCACCTCCGGCCGCATTAACGGCTATTTGCCCAACATCGACGTCACCATGGAAACGGTCGCGGCCTACGCGGGCGCCATGAGCATTGGCGTGGTCCTCACCGGCATGGGCAACGATGGCGCGAATGGCGCCAAAGCGATCAAGTCCGCCGGCGGCATGGTTCTCGCGCAAGACGAAGCTACCTCCGTAATTTTCGGCATGCCCGCAGAGGCCATCAAGCTCGCCGCGGTAGACCAAGTCCTCGCCATCGACGACATCTACGCCGCCATTGAAAAACGCGTTATCGGCATCTGCAAATCCACACCGGTAGGAGTCAAGTAGTGCGCCCCAATTCTCCAATCAAGGCGCCCGCTCCGCGCTCCGAGCAAATCATTCTCTTTCGCGTCAGCGGCCAGATATTCGCCGTCTCTTCGGCTTCCGTGCAGGAAGTTCGCGGCATCGACAGCCTCTCCGGCGCCGTCAAGGAGGTTTCGCACCCGAGCCTGCGCAAAGTAAAGCACGTCGTGCGTCGCGGCGAAAATTCCGTGTACGTCGTGAACGCCGCCATGCATTTCGGCTTGCCGCCGGCGCCACCAGCTCTCGTTTTTGTGCTGCGCCGCACGCGTACCGCCCTGCTGATCGACGGCATCGAGAAAATGACCAGCATGACGCGCTTGCAGGCCCTCCCTCTGGCTTTTTGCCACGAAGAACGCGGCTGGTATCGTGGGCTCACCGCGCTCGACCAAACTGTCGTGCCGGTCGTGAAACCAGACGGTTTCTTGACCCCCGACGAGCTTTTCCTGTTGGACGCTTCGCTGTCGCAAGAAGCCGACGCAGAGGCAATCCGCATTGCCGAAGAGAACGCGCAAGACGCCCAAGACTCGAGTTTGACGCAATGACGCTGATCGCCGAAACCGAGCTGCAATCCTTTGTCCTGCTCCGCCTGGGCGACCGCCGCTTTGCGGTCACCGCCAACCAGATTGCAGAGCTGGTCGCGCCGAGCCGCATCTTCCGCTTCCCGCACCACACCAGCGAAGTCGAAGGCGTGATTCTGCGCCGCGGCCGCATTGTGCCAGCTAATCAACACCGAGATGACTTTGCCCAGCGACACCGATGCCCCGCACGTTTCCGGCTGGCTTTCGCACGCCGGCGACGTCATCGAAGTGCTCAACCTCGCCGCATTGACTCCCGGCCCCACCGAAATCCCGCCCAGCACCGCGCCTCTGCAGCCGCAGGAGGCCCGGCCATGATTCCCAACGGGCGTGCCGCCAAGATTTTGCTGATCGACAGCAACGTCTACTTCGCCAAGAAGCTCGGCGATGCTCTGAAGCGCGAAGGCTTCGAGGTAATTTCCAGCACGCAAGCGGCTTTTGCGTTGACCACTCTCGAATACGACGCGCCCGCCGCCATCGTTTGCGCCACCAACCTGCGCGAGATGGGCGCTCTTGAAATCGCCAAGATCATTCATGCCGACCCGAAAAATTCCGCGCTGCCCGTGATTGCCCTCGGCGACGGGAGCCAGCGCGCCCTGATGGAAGCGTTTCAGGCCGGCTGCGACGACTACATCGATCGCCGCCGCGCGCCCGCGACCATCGCTTCGCACGTGCGCAACATCGTCACCAGCAAAGCGGAAGGTTTCCAGCCTACGCAGATGCTGGCGCAGGCCGACACCAGCCTCAGCGGCAGCCTCACCCATACCGACCTTCCCGGCGTGCTGCAAATGCTCACCCACGCGCATCAGACTGGCGCGCTGCACATCAACGCTGCGAATGCCGACGCCGTGCTCTTCTTCGATGCCGGCGAAATCCGCCACGCAGAGTGCGGCAGTCTCTTCGGTGATGAAGCCGTCGTGCACATCGTTAAGACTGTTCATGGAGGCCGCGCAGGCGTTTACAAATTTGTGTACGGAAGCACTTCAACGCAGCACACCGTGCTGCGCAATTCCACGGATCTGATGCTCGATGCCATGCGCGAATTCGACGAAGGCGCTCGCGACATGGCGGATAAGGAAGCGCTATGAGCGAAGCAATGACCATCCCGCCATTGGCCGATGCGCCCGCGAAGCGCACGCCCACGGTCTATTTCATCGACGACAGCGCCACCATGCGCGAAGTCATCAAGATTGCTTTCCGCCGCGAGAGCATCAACATATCATCCTGATGTCCGGAGTCGTGAACAAAACTGTCGCCGACAAGGCCATCGCCGTGCACGCCGACGAATTGATCCGCAAACCTTTTCAGCCGCAGGAACTGATTGGCCGCGTAAAAAGTTTGCTCGGACCGAAATTTGCCGCGCCCGTGCCCGAACGCCATGTCGGTGCCAGTTCGCTGCAGACCCTCTTTGCGCCGCCCACGCCTACGCCGCAAGCGATTCCTGTTCCGCCGCCCGTGCACGCCCTGCCACAAGCGTTGCCGCCAGCGCCACCAGAAATGGCGCCGCCAGAAAACGCTTGGCCCCGCGCGTTAGCCGAAGCTTTCACGCCGCGGCAATCCGCGCCCGCGGCGCCTCCAACCCAGGGCTTCCGCGCACCCATAGCGAGTCCAGACATCGTTAAGCTGAAAACCGAAATCGCCCGTCTAGAGCTATTGGTGAAAAAACTCCAAACCGAGTTGCAAATCGAGCGCCAATACAACCAAGCCCTAGAACAACACCTCCACAACCTAACCACGGTCGACTAACGCACGTCCTGCTCTCGGCTTGATGTAACGGTTGGAGGAGTTTCTAACCACTGAATTAGGGTCGGACTCACTAAGACATCCAGGGGTTGAAGACCGGCACCTGGATGCCGGCGAAATCACTGTCATTCCGCGAAACAATCGTCAAATTGTGGTGAATCGCCGTCGCAGCTAGCAAACCGTCTATGGTCGACAACCCTCTTCCTTTCTTTTTTGCAGTTGCCGCAAGCGAGCCCCAGCGATCTGCTATTGCAGCATCAATCGGTAGAATTCTTGCGGAAAAACGCGCCTGCAGTTCCACATCGAGCCAGGTCTCCAGCGAGGTTCTGCGCCTGCTCTGCGGCAAAGAAGCCACACCCTTGCGAATTTCTCCCAATGTCAGAACGCTGAGATACAGAAAGCCTTCATCAACGCTTTCCAACCAGCTCAGGACCCTCGGTTCTGGACGTAAGCGAACTGCTTCCGAGACGCAGTTCGTGTCGAGCAAGTAACCCTTCATAGTTCGACTTCGCGCCCTTCATCCTTCTGTCGCTCTAGGTCGAGTTCGACGCCCACGAAGGGCGATTCCCGGAAAAATTGGACCAGGGTTTTTGGTTGGTGAGACCGCCCAACGAACTCGTCATACTGCTCGTCGGATATCATCACCACGCCTTCCTTTCCCTGACGGGTGATGAGTTGGGGCCCTTCCGTACGTGCCCGACGAAACACCTCGCTGAATCGTGCTTTGGCCGTTTGAACCTGCCACTCCGCACCGATGTTCTTCGGAGGTCTCTTTTTTCCCCGTGCTGCCCCTACGCGCTTGTTCTTCCCAAACACTCTTGCCATTTGCGCTGCTCCGGTATACTGACTAGTCTGACCGGTCCATTCTATCACAAACGGGTTAGAGAACAAGCACTTTTCGGTCGTTCAGGCAGTTTGAAGGGAAGCCCCATCAGGTTCATATTGAAAGAGGATTTCGTTTGAGGGGCTTATGCGCAGTTTCATTTGGCTGGCGTTAGCGTTACTGCTGCTCTTTGCGTGGATCGGTAGCTTCGTTATGTACCACGTGGCGGGCTTTCTGATTCACCTGCTCTTGATCTTTGCGCTCCTCTCGCTTGTGATTCACCTCTTAACCGGAAGACGCGCCACATAAAGCAGCTCGATCCGTCGGGACGCGGGCTCAATGGCGCGAGGGACCACGTCACAACGCAAATGCACGCTTCCACAGGGATTATGTGTGCGCAGCGCCTTCTAGAACCTCAATCAACTCTTCGACATTGTCGTAGCTGAGCCCCGGACGCAGCCCGACGGGATGCGGATGTACGACGAATGGCTTTCGCTGCTGCTTTCCAGATTTAATCGAGCCCAAACCTCGGAAATAACTGACCACTTCCCTCAAGGACGCAACCGAATGGCGAACCCTGCCGAGCAGCAGCTTGGCCAAATCCTCTATTGAACGCATATCTAGCACCTCATGAGGCTCGTACAATAGAAAAGCGGGCCGCTAGGCCCGCCCATCAGACACCAACACCTAACAACCAAAAACTAAAAACAGTCTACGCCTTCGCCGTCTTCACCCCATTGAACGCCAGCGCCAGACGCGACTTATACCGATTCCCCGTATTCTCGTGCAGCACGCCCTTGGTGATAGCCACATCAATCGCCGACAGCGTCGGTTGCAGCAACGTTCCCGCCGCGGTGGCGTCTCCCGAACCGATCGCCGTACGCAGCTTCTTGATCAACGTGCGCACCCGTGTGCGGTTGGCCCGGTTCACTTCCGCGCGTTGACGAGCTTGCGCCGCCCGCTTCAAAACGGACTTCTTCTTTTTCTTTACTTTGGTAGCCTGTCCCTGGGCCATCTGTTGCTCCTTGTGCGTGTTCCGGAAACCTCTAACGTTAAACGAGGCGTTTCCCTTTGTCAAACGACCCCAAAGCCGCTTCGTCGGCGCCAATCGCAACGCAAGCGCCTGGCACAGTCACCACGGCGCCAGTGAAACCTGCGGCTCCGCACCAGAACAAGCACGACGAGCTGCGCCTGCTGGTCAATTCGCACCATCCCATCATCACCGTCGAAACACCGGAGGAAGAGCGCGTCGAGCAACTACTCCTCGACGTCGCTGCGGAGCTTGCCGTTCCTCTCTACACCTGGAGCGTCACCGCGGGCTTGGCGAGGGCGCACGGCGCGCCGATCTACAACACCGATAATCCCGAGCAGGCGTTGGCTAATGTCGCACTGATTCAGGGCGATGCCATTTTCCTGCTCAAAGACTTCGCCCGTTACTGCGACAACGACCGCGTCTGCCGCCGCTTGCGCGAACTGGCCGAAAAATTCCGCGCCGAGCGCCGTTCCATCGTGATTACCGCGGCCGCTTTGCAGTTGCCTGCGGACTTACGCGGTGATTCCCTCCCGTTTCAGTTGGGTTTGCCAACCGCCGACGAATTGCTTGCCAGCGTAAAAAGCGTGCTGGCGGAAATGAACCGCACGCAACAGATTCCGCTGGCCCTGGACCTCTCCGGCATCGCGCAGCTCGCGCAGAATTTGGTCGGCTTGCCGCAGGAAGAAGCGATGCGCGCATTACGCATGTGCATCCTCGCGCGACGGCGCGTGGATGTGGGCCTGCTCGACGCCGTGCTCGATGCCAAGCGCGAAGCGCTGCGCAGCGACGGCTTGCTTGAGACGGTGCGCCGGGACGCATCGTTTGCTGATGTCGCTGGATTGCGGCGGCTGCGCGAATGGATTGCCAAGCGCAAGAGCGCGCTGACTCCAGAAGGCCGCCGCTTCGGGCTCGAACCGCCCAAAGGGATTCTAATCACCGGCGTGCAGGGATGCGGCAAGAGTTTGGCTGCCCGCTCCGTCGCCGGTGAATGGGGCTACGAAATGGCGCGCCTCGATGCCGGCGCGCTGTACGACAAATATATCGGCGAGAGCGAAAAGAAACTGCAAAAAGCCCTGGAGTTGGCGCAAAAACTCGCGCCCATGGTGCTGTGGATCGACGAAATCGAGAAAGCCTTCGCCTCCGCGGGCAGCAGCGGCGATGCCGACGCCGGCTTGTCCCAGAGGCTGCTGGCTACGCTACTGACCTGGATGCAAGATCGCGAGGGCGGCGTCTTCCTGGCGGCGACCTCAAACAATATCTCGGCTCTGCCGCCGGAAATGCTGCGCAAGGGCCGCTTCTCGCCGGACTATACACAGCGTTCGCGCAGAAGCAACAGCTCAACACGGAAATATTGATCGCGGAAATCCGCGGCACACAGCCCCTCAGCGTAACCCGCGCCGAAGACATCCAAGCCATTCGCGACTGGGCCAAAACACGCGCGGTCCCTGCCGACTAAGCCAGCTTCAAACTCGGATCTGCATTCAGAGAAGTGTCGGCGAATTCGTTCGCACGAAAACGAAAATACGCAGCGGCCGCGATCATGGCGGCGTTGTCGGTGGAGAGCGCACGGCTGGGGAAGAATACTTCGAGGCCTTTGGCGCGCGCGCGGTCCTCAAATGTGGCGCGGAGTTGGTTGTTGGCCGCGACTCCGCCGGAAACCAGCACGCTCTCGGCTGACAATTCTTCGGCTGCGCCTAGCGTGCGGTCGACGAGATCGCGCACCACTGCGTTTTGAAATTCGCGCACCAGCGCTAGCGTTTGCGGGCTGCACAGCGGCAGCAACTGCTCGTATTTGCGTTCGCCGCGGACAAGGGCTTCTTCCCTGCTGCGAATTTCCGGCGCGTATTCCGGATGCTCGCGCACGTGATAAAGGACGGCGGTCTTCAGGCCGCTAAAACTGAAATCGTACGGATTGCCGCGCGTTTTGATCGTGCCGAACTTCACCGGAGCGGGAACGCCATTCGTTGCAGCAGCAAGCCGATCGAGAATCGGCCCTCCCGGATAGCCGAGGCCCAGCAGCTTGGCGACTTTGTCGTACGCCTCGCCGGCAGCATCGTCGCGCGTCTGCCCGATTTTGCGATAGTCAAAGGTCCCGCGCGATTCGTCCGGCTTCACTTCATACAAAACCGTGTGGCCGCCGGAAACGATGAGGCAGACCGCCGGTAATTTCGGTTCGCGACCGCTTTTGTGCGCTTCGAGAAAAACAGCGTGGACATGACCCTCGAGATGGTTCACCGGCACCAGCGGCTTTTGCAGCGCTGCGGCCAGCGTTTTTCCATATGTGATACCGACGAGCAAGGCACCGACAAGTCCGGGGCCATGCGTCACGCCGATAGCATCGATATCCGCCAGACGCATCTTTGCCTGCTCCAGAGCTTCACGCACCACCGGAACAATTTGGCGCAGGTGCTCACGCGAGGCCAGCTCCGGCACCACGCCGCCATACTTTCGATGCGCATCGATTTGCGAGGCAACCACGCTGGACAGAATTTCACGCCCGTCGGCAACCACCGCCGCGGCGGTTTCGTCGCAGGAAGATTCGATACCCAGGATGCGCACGCTCATCGTTCCATTCTGCGCCACGGCCGTACAAGCCTGCAAACGCGCCGAACGTAGCGCCACCATGTTGCTGGCGCGCTCAGCCGTGGATTCGCGGTAACAGGTGTTTTCTCCGCGGCACTACAGCTTCCACGGTATTTTCTCTTAGCCGCGGATTGACAAATCTATTGCGACGCGTCTACTGTGCGAAAGGAATGCTGACCATCCTCTGCGGTTCGCGCTCGCGCTAAAAACTAATGACTACAAACGAGAGTGCGTGGCTTCCGGCATCGAGCACATCATCATCGTCACCGGCCGCGGAAAAAGCTCCATCGAAGATCACTTCGACGCTTCGCCATTTCTCGAAGCTTTTCTCGAGAAGCACGGCAAAAAACAACAAGCCAAGATGCTGCGCAATATCGCGGACATGGTGCAGGTCAGCTACACGCGCCAGAAGGAGCCGCTCGGCCTCGGCCATGCCGTGCTCGTCGCGCGCGACTTGGTGGGCGACGAGCCGTTCGCCGTGCTGCTCGGCGACGTGCTGATCCCGGGAGAAAATCCCGCGACAAAGCAGCTCATTGAAGTTTACGAAGCGACCGGCGTCGGCGCGATCGCAGTCGAGGAAGTGCCGCGCGACCGCACGCATCTTTACGGCATCGTCGACGGAGAGCCGGCGCCACAACCGCCATTTGGCGCGCGACTGCTGCGCATTCGCGATTTGGTGGAAAAGCCCAAACCGGAAAATGCGCCGTCGAGTTTGGCGATTACCGGGCGCTACGTTTTGCCGCCGGCAATCTTCGATTGCCTCGAGCGCACCAAACCCGGCGCGGGCAACGAAATTCAGCTCACCGATGGCCTGCGCATGTTGGCGCAAGAGCAGGGACTATGGGCCTACATCTACGAAGGCATTTCCTACGACGCCGGCGACAAACTCGGCTTCCTGAAAGCCACGGTCGAACTCGCGCTGCAAAACCAAGAACTAGGCGCGGACTTTCG
>WNFI01485819.1_pt1 | contig 14285 bp, 15 predicted proteins | sample 5400471 | NCBI WGS metagenome assembly WNFI01 (sample SAMN13153348, study PRJNA577476) | soil metagenome | isolation source: 100 cm saprolite on Douglas fir-dominated hillslope | place: USA:California | collected 2013-09-17
GTGCAGTCGCGCGGAATCAGCGGATGACCCACGAAGGGAGAGCGGCCGCTCGACCAGAGCACCAGTTCGGCCGCACCCAGGCTCAGCATGACCTGCGCCGCGTCGAAGGCGACCCGGTGCGGTGAATGGCGGGCCAGACCGACCAGGACGATCGCTGCCGCGCGCACCACCACCGCGATCGCGAAGCCCCAGAACAGCAGGACTGCGAGAGTAATGGTCCGCGCAAGGGCAGGTGAATCCGATCCCGGACGGCCGGGAGTGGCGAGCGGCCAGATCTCGGCGATCAGGATCATCCCGGCCACCACCCAGAACATGGGGGTGTGGGCCAGGCGCGGCAGCGCATGCAGATTTGCGGCTGCGATGCCGAGCACGGTCGCACCAGCTATCGATACCGCGCCGACGTAGAGCCACGGCGGAGAACCGAAACGGGGGACGACGTCGCGCGTGTCGTTCGGGGTCCTCATAGCGTCCTCACGGCCGGCGGGGTCAACCCGGGGGGATTCCGGTTCGTGGATGTATGTCAGGCATCGTAGCTATGAAACCGCACTTGACGAAGCCATACGCATACTATCTGTTACGAGGTGGTCCGGTAGTAGTTACACGCCTGCTATCCGGAGGAGACCGCCTCGTGCTATCCGGAGGAGGCCGCCTCGGCCGCGGCCGCGGGTCCGTCGGCGAGCAGCACCCGCAGGCCGGCCTCGTCCAGGACGGGCACGCCGAGTGAGGCCGCCTTGTCCAGCTTCGAGCCTGGACTCTCCCCGGCCACGATGAAGCTGGTTTTCTTCGATACCGAGCCCGACACTTTTCCGCCGCGGGCCTGAATGGCTTCGGCAGCCTCCTCCCTGGTGTAGCCCTCGAGGCTGCCGGTCAGCACCACGGTGACCCCGGCCAGCGACCCGCTAGGCTGCCCATCGCCCAGCGTGAACCCGGCGAAATCGGGGTCGGCGAGCCTGACCCCCGCATCGCGCCACTTGGCCACGATCGCCTGATGCCAGTCGACGCTGAACCAGTCGATGATCGAGCCAGCTATCGTCGGGCCGACCTCGTCGACCAGCATCAGCGTCTCGGCCGGCGCCGAGGCAATGGCATCGACCGCGCCGAACGCGGCCGCCAGCGCCCTGGCCGCCGTGGGCCCCACGTGCCTGATCGACAGCGCCACGAGAATCCGCCACAACGGCCGGTTACGCGCCTCATCCAGGTTCCTGAGCAGGCTCGTCGCGTTCGCGGTCAGCGCGCCACCGATGGTGACGAAGAACGGGGACTGGGCGAGCTTGCCGGCATCCAGCGAGAACAGGTCGCCCTCGTCGGTGACCAGGCCCGCGTCGAGCAGCGCGGACGCCGCCTCGTAGCCGAGCACCTCAATGTCGAATGCTCCCCTGCCCGCCAGGTGAAACAGCCGCTCCCGCAGCTGGGCAGGGCACGACCTGGTGTTCGGGCAGCGCCAGTCGACCTCAGTCGCCTCGCGTGCCAGCGCTGTCCCGCAGCTCGGGCAGGTCTCGGGGAAGACGAAGGCCCGCTCGTCACCGGACCGCAGGTCGAGCACGGGGCCGACCACCTCGGGAATGACGTCGCCGGCCTTGCGGAGCACGACCATGTCGCCGATCAGCACGCCCTTGCGCGCGATCTCGTCCTCGTTGTGCAGGGTCGATCAGCACGCCCTTGCGCGCGATCTCGTCCTCGTTGTGCAGGGTCGCGCGCTCGACCGTCGAGCCGCTCACCTTGACCGGGGTCATCACGGCGAATGGAGTGACCCGCCCGGTCCTGCCGACGTTCACCCTGATGTCGAGCAGCCGCGTGGTGACTTCTTCCGGCGGATATTTGTAGGCGATCGCCCAGCGCGGCGCCCGGCTGGTGAAACCCAGAGCGTCTTGCACGGCGATCTGATCGAGCTTGACCACCACCCCGTCGATTTCGTAGGGCGGGTCATGCCGGTTCTCGGCGTAGTGGCCGATGTAGTCACGCACGCCGTCGATGCCGTCGACCACCTGGTAGAGCTCGCTGACCGGCAGCCCCCACTCGCGCAGCCGGTCATACCACCCGGACTGGCTATCCGGCCTCGCCGTCTTCTCCCTGTCGATCGCACCGACACCGTGCAGGATCAGGCCGAGCGGCCTGCTCGCGGTGACCGCTGGATCCTTCTGCCGCAGCGACCCTGCGGCTGTGTTCCTGGGGTTCACGAACGGCGGCTTGCCGGCCTCCGCCTGCCGCTCGTTGAGCTCGTGAAACGCTGTCACGGGCAGGAAGACCTCGCCCCTGACCTCAAGCGTGGCCGGCCAGCCAGAGCCGCTGAGCCGCGCCGGAGCGGCCGCGATCGTGCGGACGTTGGCGGTCACGTCCTCGCCTGTCACCCCGTCACCCCTGGTGGCGGCCCTGGACAGGACGCCGTCCCGATAGACCAGGTCAACCGCGAGGCCGTCGATCTTGAGCTCGCACAGGAACGGGCCGGTACCGCCGAGCCGCTCGGCCCTCGCGAACCAGCCGTCGAGCTCGGCCGCCGAGAAGGCGTTGTCCAGGCTGAACAGCCGCACGAGGTGACGGACTGGCGCGAAGCCGGCCGCGACAGCGTCACCGACCTGCTGGGTCGGCGAGTCCGGCGTGCGCAGGTCCGGGTACTCCTCCTCGAGCTGGCGAAGCTCGCGCAGCAGCGCGTCGAATTCCGCGTCCGAGATCACCGGGGAGTCGAGCACGTGATACCGGTGGTTGTGCTCGGCAATCTGTTCGGCCAGATCGGCGTGGCGATGCCTGGCCTGGTCATCGGCCTCGCTGACCTCGGCGCCAGCGTTGGCGCCCGCGCTGGCTTCGGCGCCGACCTCGGCCAGTTCCACCTCGTCAGCTTCAGTCACCGCACTCCCTCCTCGATCAGTTCAGGAATCAGCCGCGCCGCCGCCTGACACTGCGCGAGCACGTCCCTGGCCCTGGCGGGCGAGGTGGCCGCCGGTCCTGCCGCGTCCTGGACCGGCGGTTCAGGTGGCACGGCACCGACGGCAACGCCGAGGCCGGCCTCGGCGACCTCCCCGACCGCGTCCTCGTCCGCGCGGCGCAGGAGGCCGAGATCGAAGGATACGGCGCGGGCTCCGGCGCTTGCCATCACGCTGAACGGCACGTCGGGCGCGCAGCAGTGGATCATCCCCGGCGCCTGCGCCGCGGTCAGTACCGCGCGGAGTCCGTCAGCGGCGACCGGATCGTCAACGGCGTGGACGCGGCGCAGACCGCTTGCCGTGGGCACCGAACCGGCCAGGACGCCGGGCAGAGCTGGCTCGTCGAACTGAACGAGCAGCGCCGCTCCGGGCAGCCTGCGGCGGACGTCGGCCACGTGCGCGGCTACGCCTTCGGCCAGCGATGCGATCAGGTCGGCCACGGCGCCTGCGTCGGCGAGCGCCGGCTCGACGCTGCGGGTCAGCTCAAGGGACGCGGCTAGCGTCCACGGCCCGGACAACTGGATCTTGAATGCTCCCGTATAGCCCGCCGCCGCGACCGTCATCGCATCGAGGTCGGCCTCCAGCATTCCGATGGCCCTGCCCAGGTCACGGCCTCGCCGTTCGGCTAGCCGCCAGCCCGCCGCCGTAGTCTCGACCGGGAGGTCGACCAGCAGCGCGGCCGTTCGGCCTACGAGGTCGGCTCCCGGACCGCGCGCCGGCAGCTCGGGCAGGAATGGCAGGTTCGGCAGCTCGCCGAGGATGACGGCGTCGGCCTCATCGGGGTCCGTGCCCGGCATAGAGCCCAGGCCGGTAGCGCTCTGCGCGGGCCAGGGGAAGTGTTGCTCGCTGCTCACCGGCACATCCTAACGAGCGGGCCTGCCACCCTTCCGCTGCCGCGACCGCGTCGGGAACTGCCTGCGCCCGGGCGGGTTAGGCGCCAGGTTGCTGGCATGGCGAGAACGGGGCGGCCGAGGCCGGGCTGAAAGTCGGCGATCAGCGCAAAACGTATGTCCAGCTATCTCCTCACTGCTGCTCACTGGCGATGAGTACCAGATGGGCCTCGGGGTGTTGCGGGGCTGAGGGTGCCGGTTGCGGTGCTGAACACGCCGTCTGGGTCGTAGCGCTGCTTGAGATATTGCAGCCGGGGTGCGTTCGGCCCGTAGGCGAGCAGGACGCGGTCGGGCTCGTCGGGCCCGAGCAGATTGGGGTAGCCGCCGGGCAGTGCCCGGGGGGCCAACGCGCCCGACAGGTCGCTGGCCCAGGATCGGTGCGCGGCGGGGCCGCCTCCGGGCGATGGTTCCCAGGCGGCGACGATCTCGACCAGCAGGTGGCCGCGGCGCATTGTAAAGGCGGTGTCATCGGCCGGGACTCGCGTGGCGGCACCGTGGAAGTGATGCACGGAGATCAGCGACCACGGCGATGTCGCGCTGCTGGCCGCGGAGGTGAGCACCGCAGCGATGTCGTCGGTCATCCCGGGAATCCATCGTGTGGTTATGGAGTAGTGACGGCCACTGACCACGCTGGCGTCGAACATACCCAGGGCGTCCTGCTAGGGCATGGGGGCGACCTGCGCGGTGACGGGCGTGCCGAGTTGCTGGAGCCGGGTGATGGCGTCCTGGCCCTGGGCCGGGTCACCGCTCCAGGCGGGGAACAGGAACAGCAGCCGCTGGTCACTGGTACCGAGGAATCCGCACATAACGGTGAGCTCATCGGGTCCCCCGGCGGCGATCTCCTCGTATCCGCGAAGCACGGTGGCGGCCTGGGCCAGGGGGAACATGATGAGGCCGGCCAGGACCGACGGGAGCGGGTGCAGCAGGTAGCGGGCGGTCGTGACGACGCCGAAGGTGCCGCCGCCTCCGCGCAACGCCCAATATAGGTCGCTGTCGCCGGTGTCAGCGGCGGTGACTAGCTGGCCGCCGGCCAGGACGACCTCCGCGCCCAGCAGGTTGTCCAGGGCCATGCCGTGCTTGCCGTTAACGGGCGCCCGGGTCGACCGTGACGCCGCGCATCGCGGACAAGTCGAGCACCAGCCCGCCGTCGTTCAGGGCCCGGCCGGCCCAGTCGTGGCCCCCGCCGCGCACCGACAGTGGCAGGCGGTGCTCCCGCGCGGCGCGCACGGCGGCGGCGATGTCCTGATCGTCCCCGCAGCGGACGATCAGGCCCGGGTGGCGGTCCACCGCGCCGTTCCAGATCTGGCGCGCGGCATCGTAAGGCACGGCGGCTGCGGCCAGCACACTGCCATGAATGGACCTGCGCAGTTCGCGAGCTGCGGCCGCTGCACGCCCCGGCAGCAGTTTCGAGGTGATCATCGGTCATCCCCCCGTGACGACCATCATGGAGATACGGGCACCTCAGCGCAGCGCTGCGGCCAGGTTGGTCGCCGAGATCGTTCCGCAGCCGAGGACGGTGTCCCCGTCGTAGAGGACGGCCGCCTGACCTCTCGCCACGCCACGGGCAGGCGTGTGCAGCCTGATCCGCAGCGCCCCCTCTTCCAGCCAGCAGGTTGCGGCGTATGTCTCGCCGTGCGCGCGCAGCTGCACTGTGGCCTCGATCGGCTCCGCAGGCGCCGTCCGCCCCGTCCATACCGGCCGGACGGCGTCGATCTGGTCGACTTCGAGCGCCTCGGCAGGGCCAACCCGCACCGTGTTCGTGACCGGCTCGATGTCGAGCACGTACCGGGGCATGCCGTCCGGTGCCGGGCTGTCGATCCGCAGCCCGCGCCGCTGGCCGACGGTGAAGCCATAGCTGCCCTCGTGGCCGCCGATCACCTCGCCGTCGAGGTCCACGATTGGCCCGGGCGCCGAGCCCAGCCTGCTGCGCAGGAAGCCACGGGTGTCTCCGTCGGCGATGAAGCAGACGTCGTGGCTGTCCGGCTTATCGGCCACGGCCAGCCCGCGCCTGGCCGCTTCGGCACGCACCTGGTCCTTGGTGCTGTCACCGAGCGGGAACATGGCCCGGCTCAGCTGACCGCCGGTCAGCACGGCCAGCACGTAGGACTGGTCCTTGGCCAGGTCGACGCTGCGCATCAGCCGCGGCGGACACCCCGGCCCGGTTCGCTCGAGCCTGGCGTGATGACCTGTGCAGACGGCGTCGAAACCAAGCGCGACGGCCCGGTCGAGCACGGCTGCGAACTTGATCTTCTCGTTGCACCGCACGCACGGATTAGGTGTGTTACCGCGCGCGTACTCGGCGACGAAGTCGTCGACGACATCGGCAGCGAAGCGCTCGGCCAGGTCCCAGACGTAGAAGGGGATGCCGATCACGTCGGCGGCGCGCCTGGCGTCCCTGGCATCCTCGAGCGTGCAGCAGCCGCGGGCACCGGTGCGGTACGACCGCGGGTTCGCCGACAAGGCCAGGTGGATTCCGGTCACCTCGTGCCCAGCGGAAGCGGCCCTGGCGGCCGCGACTGCCGAGTCCACGCCGCCCGACATGGCCGCCAGTACGCGCATGCTGCTCACGGCGCCGCTGCCCGCCTGGCCACGTGCGTGCGCGCCTCCAGGCTTGGCTGCCCGTCCGGCTGCGCGGCTATCTCGGATCCGGCCGCGCGAGCCGGGTAGAACCCGGCTTGCCTGCCCGCCCGCCGTCCGCGTTCGACGACCTCGCCGAGCGCCGCTCCGAGCGCATCGACGTCCGCCTCTGTGCTGGGCCAGCCGAGCGTGAACCGCAGCGAGCCGCGGGCCCTCGCGTGATCAGCACCCATCGCCAGGAGCACGTGGCTTGGCTCGGCGACTCCTGCCGTGCAGGCCGACCCGGTCGAGCAGGCGACCCCCCGCGCGTCAAGCAGCATCAGCAGGGCATCGCCCTCGCAGCCGGGGAACGAGAAATGCGCGTTTCCTGGCAGCCGGTGCTGGCCGGGAGCCGGGCCGTTCAGGATCGCGTCAGGGACGGCAGCGCGCACTCGCTCGATCAGGCTGTCCCGCAGCCGGCCGAGCCGGGCCGCGTGCTCGTCCTTGCCTGCGATCACGGTCTCCACGGCGACGGCGAAGGCCCTGATGGCGGCGGCATCGAGCGTGCCGGACCTGACATCGCGCTCCTGCCCGCCGCCGTGCAGGACGGGCACCGGGTCCTCGCCCCTGGCCAGCAGCAGTGCCCCGGCCCCGACCGGCCCCCCGAGCTTGTGCCCAGTGATCGTCAGCGCGGCCGCGCCGCTGGCCGCCAGGTCCACCGGCAGCTGCCCGGCGGCCTGAACGGCGTCGCTGTGGAACGGGATGCCGTGCTCGCTGGCCACTGCCGCGAGCCCGGCAACGGGCTGGATGGCGCCGACCTCATTGTTCGCCCACATCACGCTGACCAGCGCCACGCTGTCAGGATCGCGCTCAATAGCGGCTCGCAGGACCTCCGGGTCAAGCAGGCCAGCGCTATCCACCGGCAGCCAGTCGACCTGAGCGCCCTGGTGCTCGGCGAGCCAATGCACGCTGTCAAGCACGGCGTGGTGCTCGATCGCGGTGGCCAGGATCCGGTGCCTCGGCCGTACGCCGCCCTGGCGTGCCCAATACAGACCCTTGACGGCCAGGTTGTCGGCCTCCGTGCCGCCGCTGGTGAAGACTACCTCGCTTGGCCGCGCACCGAACGCCTGAGCGATCTGCTCGCGGGACTCCTCGACCACCCGCCTGGCCCGGCGGCCGGCGTTGTGCAGCGACGAAGGATTCCCGGTATGGGCCAGTTCCTCCGTCATCGCGGCGAGCGCCTCGGGCAGCATCGGCGTGGTCGCTGCGTGGTCGAGATACACCAGCGAGCCGGATGCGACACGGTCAGCGGGCGTGCGGCCAGCGCTGACGGATTCGAGGTTCACCATGATGATTCAAGCCTAACGGGAACCTCAGGTCAGAACGCCCGGTCAGGCACCTTCCGCGGCAGGTGCTCAGCCGGTTCGCTTCTCGATTTCCTCGACCAGCTGCGGCACTACCTTGAACAGGTCCCCTACCACGCCGAAGTCGGCGAGCTCGAAGATCGGCGCCTCAGGATCCTTGTTCACCACCATGATTGTCTTCGAAGTCTGCATCCCGGCCCGGTGCTGGATTGCCCCGGAGATGCCGACCGCGACGTAGAGCTGCGGCGACACCGTCTTGCCGGTCTGGCCGACCTGGAACTGATGCGGATACCAGCCCGCGTCGGTGACCGCACGCGACGCCCCGACCGCTGCGCCGAGCGAATCGGCGAGCTTCTCGATCAGCGCCATGTTGTCCGCCGAGCCGACGCCCCGGCCGCCGGAGACGACGATCGATGCCTCGGTGAGCTCCGGCCTGGCGCCGCTCTGCTGCACGACCCGCTCGGTGATCTTTGCCTGCTTGGCCGCGTCACTCACCGTGATGCTCACCGACTCGATCGCAGCCTCGCCGGGAGCGGCCTCGGGGCTGATCGCGTTCGGCCGGACGGCGATGATCGGCGTGCCCGACGTGACCCGGGACTTCACGTTGATCGCGCCGCCGAAGATCACCTGCTCGGCGTTCATGTCGTCGTCGAGGCCCACGACATCGGTCAGGATGCCCCAGCCCGTCTTCACCGCCAGCCGGCCGCCGACCTCGCGGCCTTCGGCCGTGTTAGCCAGCAGGACCGCCGCTGGGGAACTCCGCTTGGCCAGCTCGGCGAGCAACTCGGCCTTGGGCGCGACCACATAGTCGTCATATTCGGGCGCGGCCGCGACGTAGACCTTCGCGGCGCCGTGCTCAGCCAGCCTCGCCCGCGCCGACTCGGCGCCAGGACCGGTCCACACCACGGCAGGCACGCCGAACCTGCGCGCGAGCGTGACCAGCTCAAGCGTCACCTTCTTGACAGTCTCGCCATCGTGCTCTGCGAGTACCAGGATCTCAGCCATCGTCAGCAGCCCCTCAGATGAACTTGCGTGCGGCGAGGAACTCGGCGGCCTTGCTGCCGCCGTCGCCTTCGTCGGTCACGACCGTTCCGGCCTGCCTGGGCGGCCGTTTGGCGAAGCTCAGCACCTCGCTGGCCGCGTTCGCGAGGCCGACCTGCGACGCGTCAAGGCCGATGTCGGCCACGCTCATGGTCTGCACCGGCTTCTTCTTCGCGGCCATGATCCCCTTGAACGACGGATACCGCGGTTCGTTGATCTTCTCGACGACGCTGACCACGGCGGGCAGCGTCGCCTGCACAGTGTCGTAGCCGTAGTCGGCCAGCCGGTTGATCGTGATGGACTCGCCGTCGATCTGGACCTTGCTCGCGAAGGACAGCTGCGGAACCCCGAGCCGCTCTGACAGCATCGCCGGGATTACGCCGGTCCGCGCGTCTGTCGACTCGGAACCCAGGATGACCAGGTCAAAACCGATCTGGCGCAGCACCGCGGCGAGCGCGGACGAGGTGGCGAGCACGTCGGAGCCAGCCAGCGCGTCGTCGACGAGGTGCACGGCCTTGTCGGCGCCCATCGACAGCGCCTTGCGGATCGACTCGGCGGCGCGCTGGGGACCCATGGACAGGATCGTCACCTCGCCGCCGTGGGCCTCGGCCAGCCGCAGTCCCTCTTCGATCGCGAACTCGTCAAGCTCGTTGATCACGGCGTCGGCCGCGTCCCGGTCAAGCGTCGAGTCCGACTCCCTGAGCGTGCGCTCCGACCATGTGTCGGGTACCTGCTTCACGCAGACGACAATGTTCATGACCGGCAGCTGACCTCCTTGTCTGTGCTAGCCCGCGCGCGGGACGTACGTCCCTGGCTGCAGCCCTGCTACAGCCAGCCCGGGCAGTGCAAGCCTGCCAAACGGTGCGAGCGTGCCGCATTTCGGGGCCTGGCATGACCCGGGCATTATGTTACTCGCTAGTAGCCTGCGCGCTGCTCAGCCTGCCGCTCAGCCAGGCCAACCACATTGGCGAGCAGCATGGCCCTCGTCATCGGCCCGATGCCCCCGGGGACCTTCGCCAGGTACCCGGCGACCTCGGCGACATCCGGGTGCACGTCTCCGACCAGCCCCGATTCGGACCGGGTAATGCCGACGTCGAGCACCGCAGCGCCGGGTTTGATCATGTCGGCGGTCACCAGACGCGGGCTGCCAGCCGCAGCTACCACGATGTCGGCGTTGATCGTGTGGGCCTTCAAATCGACGGTTCCGGTATGACAGAGGGTCACGGTAGCGTTCTCGCTGCGCCTGGTGAGCAGGAGTCCGAGCGGCCGTCCGACGGTGACGCCGCGGCCGATCACCGTGACGTCGGCCCCGGCGATCGGCACCTGGTACCTGCGGAGCAGCTCGACGATGCCGAGCGGCGTGCAGGGCAGCGGGGCCGGCTCGCCGAGCACGAGCCGGCCAAGGTTCACCGGGTGCAGGCCGTCGGCGTCCTTGGCGGGGTCCATCAGCTCAAGCACGGGCTGGCTGCGCAGGCCGGCCGGCAGCGGCAGCTGCACGATGAACCCGGTGCACTCGGGATTGGCGTTCAGCTCGGCGACGACGTCCTGAACCTGCTGTTGGGTGGCAGTGGCGGGCAGGTCCCGGCGGATGCTGGCGATGCCGACCTCCACGCTGTCCCTGTGCTTGCCTGCGACATAGACGGCGCTGCCTGGGTCATCGCCCACGAGAACGGTGCCAAGGCCGGGGACGATGCCCCGGGCGGCCAGTTTCGCCACCCGCTCGGTCAGCTCCGCTCGTATGGCGGCTGCCGTGGCCTTGCCGTCAAGGATGATCGCAGTCACCGGATCATTCTGGCCGGCCTGCCCCCGCCCCGCGACCCACCCCCGCCTCGCGTCACCTCCGCCCGCACCCGCAGCCCCGCCGCTGACGCCCGTTGGCGCCCCGGCAAAGCGACAACGATGAACCCCGGTTGTCGCTCTGGCATGCTCGAACGCTCAGTGCCAGAAGTGGCGGACGCCGGTGAAGTACAGGGTGACGTCGGCGGCCTCAGCGGCGGCGATGACCTCATCGTCGCGGACCGAGCCACCCGGCTCGACGACGGCCCGGACACCGGCCTCGGCCAGCACCTCGAGCCCGTCAGCGAACGGAAAGTACGCGTCGCTGGCCGCGACCGATCCGACCGCCCGGTCGCCCGCCCGCGCGACCGCCAGCCGAGCGGCGTCGACGCGGTTGACCTGGCCCATGCCGATCCCCACCGACGCTAGCCCGGACGCGAGCAGGATCGCGTTGGATTTGACGCTGCGGCAAGCTCGCCATGCGAACTCCAGGTCGGCCAGCATGGCGTCGCTCACGGCGGTCCCGGCTGCCAGCCGCCAGCCGGACGGGCGATCCCCGGGCTCGGCGACGGTGTCAGTCTCCTGCATGAGCAGCCCGTCACCGATCTGGCGCCACTCGACCGCCCCCTGCCCGGCTGGCCCCGCGCCGCCGCCCGGACCGGCCGACCGCGCGCAGCGGAGCAGCCGCAGGTTCTTCTTCTTGGTCAGGATCTCCACCGCGGCTGGCTCGTAGCCTGGAGCGACAATGACCTCGGTGAAGATGTCGGCGACCTGGGCAGCCATCTCAGCCGTGACGGGTCCGTTCGCGGCGATCACACCGCCGAACGCGGATACGGGATCGCACGCGTTGGCCTTGCGGTGCGCCTCGGCGATGTCGGCGCCGACCGCTATCCCACACGGGTTGGCATGCTTCATGATCGCGACGCACGCCCCGGAAAACCCGATCACTGTGCGCCAGGCGGCATCGGCATCGACGTAGTTGTTATACGACATGGGCTTGCCGTGCAGCTGTTCGGCAGTCGCCACTCCGCCCGTGCCGCGGGCGCCCGGCCCGCCGCCGTCGGCGCCGACGTAGAGCGCGGCGCGCTGGTGCGGGTTCTCGCCGTAACGCAAAACCTCCCGCCGGTCCCACACGGCCGCGGCAATGTCCGGCCAGCCGGTCTCGGCGGCAACCTCGTCTGGGGCGTAAACGGATGCGAACCAGGACGCCACCGCGGCGTCATAACGGGCAGTGTGCGCGAACGCATGCGCCGCGAGGCTGCGCCGCTCCTCGAGCGTGAACCCGCCAGCCTTGATGGCCGACCCGACCAGGCCGTAGGCCTCCGGGCTGGTGATGACGGCGACGTTGGCGTGGTTCTTGGCCGCTGCCCGCACCATCGCTGGGCCGCCGATATCGATCTGCTCCACGCACTGCCGCGGGCTGGCACCGGAGGCAACTGTCTCGGTGAACGGGTACAGGTTGGATACGAGCAACTGGAACGGGGCGATCTCAAGCAGGTCGAGCTGGCTGCGGTGACTGGGCTCGCGCAGGTCGGCAAGCAGGCCCGCGTGGATGGCCGGATGCAGCGTCTTGACCCGGCCGTCGAGACACTCGGGGAATCGGGTCACCGCCTCGACCGGGGTGACGGCAACCCCTGCCGCCCTGATCGCCGCCGCCGTGCTGCCGGTGGACACGATCTCGACGCCGGCCTGCTGCAGCTCCCTGGCCAGCTGGTCAAGCCCGGTCTTGTCGTAGACGCTGATGATCGCCCGTGTAATCGCGACCCTGCTCACTGCCGTCGTGGTCACTGCAGCGATCCTCCCAATCCCCCGAGCCTGACCGTGCGGCCCGTGACCGACCAGCCATCGGTCAGCATGGCGCCGACGGTTTCCGCGAGCAGAGCCCGCTCGGCCGACTTGACCCGTTCCGTCAGGGTTTCCTCATCGTCGTTATCGTGCACGCGCACGGCCTGCTGCGCGACCACGGGGCCGCTGTCCAGGCCGGAGTCCACCAGGAAGACCGTGCAGCCGGTGACCTTGACCCCGTAGGCCAGCGCGTCGCGCACGCCGTGCATTCCGGGGAAGGATGGCAGCAGGGCGGGATGGGAGTTGATGCACCGCCCGGCGAACTCGTCAAGGAACTGCGGTCCGAATAGCTTCATGAACCCCGCCGAGACGAGCAGGTCAGGCCGGAATCCGGCGCAGGCCTCGGTGAGGGCCTTGTCCCAGTCCGCACGGCCTGCGTAGTCGCAAACCCGGCAGACGAACGTCTCGATACCGGCGGCCTCGGCGCGCCTCGCGGCCCCGGTGCCGTGCCGGTCGGAGCCGACCGCGACGATCTGCGCCCGGACGGAGCCCGTCGCGCACGCATCGATCAGATGCTGCAGCAGCGTCCCCTCGCCAGATGCCAGGACAAGCAGGCGTGACCGCATGAGGCCACCATAAACGTGCTGGCCGGCCAGGCCGTGCGCGACGGGCACCTGAGAACTGCGCTGGCAGGCGTAATCTTGGCAGGCCGGCTGGCCTTAGTCACCGGCCATGGCCCGGTTCGCCAGCAGTCGTGGACCGCGCAGGTCGCAGCGTAGGATGCGCCGGCAGGAAGTGATGGAATAGGACTCACGTACGTACTCGAAGTAGACCGGAGGAATGGCACTGCCCGCCGACATCAGCCCGCCACCCGGACCGGGCGATAGCCCGCGGCCATCACCGCGCGACCCCGGCAATCCGAGCGAGCCCGGCAACTCCGACCAGGACCGCGGCGACAGCCAGCGCGATGGCACGAGCCAGCCCGGCCAGGAGGCTGGCATGCTACCCGGGCTGCCGCGGCTGTTCTTTGCCGAGCCCGACCAGCAGGAACAGCCTGCTTCCGCGACCACCCAATACGGGCAGCCTCCTGGCCCTGGCCTGCCATCAGGACCCGGCCAGCCGCGCGCATTCGGCCAGCCAGGAGCATTCGGCCAGCCACCCGGCTCGGGCCAACCACCCGGCTCCGGCCAGCCGAACGGGCTCGGACAGCCCGGAGGGCTAGGCCGGCCAGGGCAGCGCCCGCCAGCCAGGGCCGCCAGGCCGCGGCCGACCCGGCCGCCGGACCGCGAACTCAGGCATCGCGCGATCGCCTCACTCGTGCTTGGCGTGCTCAGCCTCGTCGCGCTGCTCGGACTGGGCGGCAACCTGCACCGCGGCGTCTACCTGCTGATCTTCAGTGCCGTGATCGGGATCGCGGCGTGCGCCATCGGGATCACCGCGGTGGTCAAGGCAAGGAAGACCGGCTCGTACCGGCCCCGTGGCGCGGTCGGCGGGATCGTGCTCGGCATTATCGCCGCCCTGCTGTCGATCCCGATCCTCGCGACATACCTCGCGTTCCCCCGTCAGGTCGACAACTACGTCAAGTGCCTGAGCCAGTCCCAGTCCCAGTCCTCCGGCAGCCAGCAGGCGTGCATGAACAAGTTCTATAAAACGATCCACCTGGGCGCACTGCCACCGGGCAACCGCGCCACCGTCCGGATCAGCGCTGGATCATGGCAGCGCCGACGGTCCGCCTGAACGCCGGCGAGGCGGCGCGCCGTCCGGATCGGATCCCCACCTGTCGAGGTAGATGACGTGTCCGTGGTCCTCATCCCGGCCGGACGACCACCGGCCGCCTGCTCCTGGCCGCTCGGCCGGAGCCGCCGCTGGCGGTGCGCCGCGAGCCGGCGGCTCGGCGGGCTCGCCGGCCGGCTGCCGGCGCACGGACCACCAGTTCACCGCGCCGGCGGTGACCG
>WNFI01125941.1_pt1 | contig 14282 bp, 14 predicted proteins | sample 5400471 | NCBI WGS metagenome assembly WNFI01 (sample SAMN13153348, study PRJNA577476) | soil metagenome | isolation source: 100 cm saprolite on Douglas fir-dominated hillslope | place: USA:California | collected 2013-09-17
AGGTGCTCCCCGCATTCACGGCGAACTACGCATGTTGGGCTTTGATGTGTCTGAGCGAACCATCTCCCGCTGGCTGCGCCGGGCGCCCAGAAACCCTGAGCCTGCCAAGGGTTGGCTGGCTTTTCTGCACAATCACCGTGAAGCCATTGCCGCCATGGACTTCTTCAGCGTACCAACCCTCACCCTCAACCTGCTCTACTGCTTCTTTATTATTAGCCACGACCGTCGAAAAATCCTGCACTTCAATGTCACGCAGCACCCGACCAGCAATTGAATTATTCAGCAGCTACGAGAGGCATTCCCTTATCAGTCCGCTCCCAGATTCCTCCTCTTCGATCACGACCAGAAGTATGGGCTGGAGGTCCCGGCAGCGATTCGCTCCATGAAGATTACTTGAGTGCAAACCTCGATCCAAAGCCCGTGGCAGAACGGAGTAGCTGAAAAGCGAGCTCAAATTAGGGTCGGGTCAGAGAAGAACACTCTCGTCGAATATACAAGTTTTCTGGTGCGCTATAGATTGTGGCGAATGACACATCTCACCGGATCCAGCCATTGGCCGAAATGCGCTGAACCTTCCATCCGCATCACCTCAAACATGACGTATCGTCTCGCTGGCTAATCTTCCCTGAGCTCTGACTCCACTTCGTCCCGCAGAGCTAGTGACCTACGCTGGACGGCCTGAATCATCTCGTCGAGCTTGGCATCGGAGTCTGTCAGGGAAACCAGCTTTGAGGGATCGAACCGAATACTGAAGGCTATTTGACGGATTTTGTTCTCCCGATATTCGATGTTAACGCCTGCCAACTCCGGCCCTTGGCAGACAAAACCCCGGCGCTCGATGGAGTCCAGCCGTTCCTCATCGCGAAACCCGTCCGGCGCATCGCCAACCAACTGGAACGCGTGAAGCCATTGCGCTACCCGCTCCAAGTCGCAGAAGAAAGTTTGGAAAGCAGCGAAATATTGCCTCCTGTGTACGCGAAGGACCTCGGTGCCGTCCTCTGATCTATACCTTTCCGCCTCCCCAGCAGGTAGTAGTTCAGCGGCAGACAGCGGCCCCAGGATTGGAAAGAGCGGATCGAGGACATAAGAAGGTGCCACTTGAAGGTTGTAGTCGATTACGGACAAGCCCATGACTGCAGCGGCAAAGAGAGGCGCAATGATGGCTTCGTCCTGCTCCATTGCCTGGAGCGCTTTGCGGGCACTCCCTAGGCTGCTGACGCGAAGCGGACATACGATGCATCGTGGCGGCCCGTCAGGGAAATAGCAATCACGCCCGATCTTTTCGCTCAGGATGCGGTAGGCCAAGTTGTAGCGCTGCTCGAGGCGCTCCTTCATTGCCTCATCGAGGCTTGCTGGATAGATACAGAGATGGACGTCCGTAAATGTCTGCCCTGTCGCGGTGGCCATCCACTTCTCTCCTCGCCAGGAGAAGTTGACTTCCAGCGTGCCGTTGTAGGCGACTTCCGCGCGGGCCTCAGGGGTGGGATGTCGGTAGGAAGCCGCCCAGCCGCTCTCGGTCTTCCCGAATGAGCCTTTTTGGAGACAACCGAACATGAACCTACGTGGGAGATCTTCCTCGGCCTTCACATCCGGTGGTTCGGCGTTGATGCCTCCATAGGGTCTCACGATTAAGCCAAGGGGGAGAAATTCGGGAAACGTGAAAGAGTCGTGCGGACTCATCGATGAAACCTGCTCTTCCGTCACAGGCAGTCTGGCGTAGCGAACACTCCTACCGGAAATTCCACAGCAGATAGCCGGCCCATACAGTTCCGAGAATGGCTCCGCCGTAGCAACAAAAGAAGATCAATTCATTCAAGTGCTTAATCTGCAGGCCATCGTACAGGGTGTAGCGGAATCGGTGCGCCCAGTGAAATAGCGCCAGGAAACACAGGGCAAACAAATAGAGTCTGGTAATGGGCAGCCGGGCCAAGGCATGCAAGGATTCATAACCAGGAGCAGGGATCCATCCTAGGGGAAAGGCCAGGCCGAGCAGGAAAAGGTGCACCGGTATCACGAAAGCGGCAAATACACCGCCGGCGCTGAACAGCGCCCAAAGAACCGGCTCATTCGATTGCTTTGCCATTACGGCCTCACCAGAAACCAGGCTACAACCAACGAGACTGCTGCCCAGGCGGCATAATTTGCGCCCACAATGAAAAGGTCCGGAACCCGCTTGCCACGAAAGCGCACCGCCATCGCGCTGGGCGCCAGGTTGAACCAGGTGATGGCATGAAAAACGACAAAGAACAGCGCAACTAAATTCAACAGCAGGACAAGCGGATTTTGCAGCCAGTGCTGGAAGCGGGCGTATGCCTCCGGGCCGCGCGACAGCGCGCGAATCTGCAGCAAAAGAACCATCACAAACCAGGCAACGAAAACACTACTGATCTCGCGCAAAATAAATCTTAGGTACGGCCATCGTGCCAGCCACCACCAGGTGGAAACACGGGAGCGATACCAGCGTGGGTGGTACTCGGTGTATCTGGCGAGGTGACTGGTGTCGCTCATTTCGTACCCTTCATTTTGCACCGCGGGGCAGCAAAAAAGATTTGAACCGCTCGATGGTTGCGGTCAGCTTGTATTGCTGTATCGCGCCGGCGGGGTCCACGTGCTTGGGACAAACCTTGGTGCACTCGCCCACGAAGGTGCACCCCCAAATGCCCTCGTGCTGGGCCAGGACGTCCATGCGCTCGTCTGCGCCCTCGTCACGGGAATCCATGTTGTAGCGTTGGGCCAAAGCAATAGCTGCAGGGCCGATAAATACCGGATCGAGACCGTAAACCGGACAAGCCGCGTAGCACAGCAGGCAATTGATGCACATGCTGAACTGTTTGTAGCGATCGAGTTGATCAGGGGTCTGGAGGTATTCGCCCGCAGAAGGCGGCTTCTCCTCTCCGCGGATCAGCCAAGGCTTGACGCTTTGCAGCTTGGTCATGAAGTCGGTGACTTCGACGACCAGGTCCCGGATAACGGGAAAGTAGCGCAGCGGCTGCACGCGCACGGGAGCCTCTTCTTTTGCGTAGGCGGAAAGGAAGGTGGCACAAGTCAGCTTGGGCTCGCCGTTCACCATCATGCCGCAGCTTCCGCAAATACCCATGCGGCAGGACCAGCGAAAGGTAAGTGAGCCATCCACCTTGTCCTTGATGTAATTCAAGGCGTCGAGCACTACCCAGTCATTGCGCAGGGGTACGTCGTAGCGCTGAAAGCTGGGCTCGGCGTCGCGTTCCGGCGAATAGCGAAGAACTTCCAAGCTGATGGTTTCAGGCATGTCTTATCTCGCTGCGACCTCTTTCACCTCGGATTTCACTCCGTACACGCGTTCGCCGGGCGGCCAGCGCGTAATGACCACAGGGGCTGGTTCCAATCGCGTGCTGCCATCAGGATTGCGGGAAATCAGAGTATGCGCCAGGAACTTCCCGTCATCGCGGCCAGGGAAGTCGGTGCGCTGGTGTGCCCCGCGGGACTCCGTGCGATGCAGCGCCGACTCCACGACAGCCACGCCCACATCGAGCATAAACGCGAGCTCCAGTGCCGTTGTTAACTCGGTATTAAACGTGAGGCTGTGGTCGTCCAGGCTGATATCCCGGAATCGCTCTCGAAGCTCACGGAGCTTGTCTGCCGCCTTCTCCAGCGAAGTCTGATTGCGATAGATCCCGGCGCCGTCTTCCATCGCCTGGTGCATTTCCGACCTGATGGTGGCGATGCGCACACGGCCTCCAGTCTTGCGCAGGAACTGTTGTTCCAGGCGAAGCTTTTCGTCTCGGGCTTGAGAAACGACTTGTTCGCTGGGTGGCTTCTGTTCCATTGCCGCCAGGGCCGCAGCCTTGCCGGCGCGTGCCCCAAAGACCAGCAACTCAGGCAGCGAGTTGGAGCCCAGGCGGTTGGCGCCGTTGATGCTGACGCACGCCACCTCTCCTGCCGCATACAGGCCGGCCAGCGGAGTCGCACCGTTATTGTCCGTGTGCACGCCACCCATCATGTAATGGATCACCGGCCGCACCGGAATCAGTTCCTTCACCGGATCGATGTTCTCGTACTTTAAACACAGCTCGCGCACAAACGGCAGCCGGGAGTTAATAAATTTTTCGCCCATGTGACGAAGATCAAGATGGACGACCGGGCCGTATGGAGTGTCGGTAGTGCGGCCCTTCTCTACCTCCTTGACGAAGGCCTGAGAGAGACGATCGCGGGGGCCGAGTTCCATGTTGCGCAGGACCGGCTTGTCCGTCGGCGTGCCGAGGTTGTAATCCTGGAGGTAGCGGTACCCGTCTTTGTTGATCAGATATCCGCCTTCGGAACGAGCCGCTTCCGTGATGAGAATGCCGGTGAACGGCAGGCCGGTGGGGTGGTACTGCACGAACTCCATGTCTTTCAGGGGAGCGCCCGCCTGATACGCCAACGCCATACCATCGCCCGTCTTAATGCTGGCGTTGGTGGTGAAGGGAAAAACCCGCCCGCAACCTCCGGTGCAAAGGATCACGCTCTTCGCTGTGATGGCTTGAATTCTGCCCGACATCAGTTGCAAGGCAACCACGCCCTGTACCCTGCCCTCATCTACCAAGAGCCTGGTTACAAACCATTCGTCGTAGCGGGTGACGGTCTTGTATTTGAATGTGGTCTGAAAAAGGGTATGCAGGAGGTGGAACCCGGTCTTATCGGCGGCAAACCAGGTGCGCATTTTCTTCATGCCGCCGAACGCCCGGACCGCAATGCGTCCATCCGGATCTCTGCTCCAGGGGCAGCCCCAGTGCTCGAGCCGCAGCAACTCTTCCGGCGCCTCTTTTACGAAAATTTCGACGGCATCCTGGTCGCAGAGCCAGTCGCCGCCGGAGATGGTGTCGTAGGCGTGATCATCCAGCGTATCCCCCGGTTTGATTACCCCCGCAGCCCCGCCTTCGGCAGAAACCGTGTGGCTGCGCATCGGGTAAACCTTGGATACCACGGCCACGCTGAGATTCGGATTGGTCTCGGCCACGGCAATAGCGGCTCGAAGGCCGGCGCCACCCCCGCCGACCAGAAGAACATCGTGGTAGGAGATGTCCATAGCCGCGAGCCTCGCGTGCTCGGAAATAATCCAGGCCAGTTTCTATGACCTGAGACCCCAGTAGAGAACGAAGCGGGGCACATTCTGCAACTAATTAGGAGCGCATGCAACCTAAACCAGCATTTCCGTTTTGGACTTCCAAGCAGACCGCATTGTACATTGAGTTGCCTTCCGTGGCGCTGTTCCAGCGCAGTTTTGCGTCCAGGTGGTCTCCGACTGGCTTCACCCTAACCCTAGAGCCCAGGAAGTACATCTACTCCAAGTGATTTCTCGGTCACCGCCCCCTCCTCCGCCACTTGTTGACCGATTTCTGTGCTGCTACCGCTTCGCCCGGGCACCGGTAGTGTCGCGATGCGCTGCAGCATTGCCCTGAGAAATAAACAAGATAGCGCAAATCTCCAGGCCACCATCTGCTATAACACTGAGCCATGTTCGCGTTTCCGCCGTTTGTGTTTCAGGGCCTTTCTTCGCTTTTTTTACACGCTCCGACGCCTCGTCTTGGAGAACCTCGCACTCCGCCAGCAGGTCGTAGTGCCGAAGAGCCGCCTCACGCCCTTCGGACCTCTTGTCTGCAACAAAATTTCTCCTAGGCTCGTGGGCCACCTTCATACTGCTCGGAATGCTTCTGGCGTTTGCCGTCTACTTCATCACGGTTGAAGAGGGTCCATTGGCGCATTCACCTTGGGGAATCGCTCCCCCGGGCGTTTGGGCGGCGAAAGCGTATCACCTTGCGCCCATCACCAAATATACGAAGGTCAATCTCTCGAAGCGTCTCTTGGCAAGCTTGCTTTGAGAAGTCCAATCTGCATGTCTGAATTATAGCTTAGCGATCTGCCACTCATATCGCTCGTGAGCAGGCTGGGCTGCCTCACTGAAAACACCCCATAAGAACCAACCACGTCAGCTCGCGCCCCAGAGATACTTCGGGACTGAGGTAATTCGTCATTGGTGAACGTACAGAATCATCAGTGTTTACTATGGTGGAACGCGTGTCGTGTGCGTTCTGCTCAATGTTTATACGGTTTTACGATAGATTGCAAAATTATAGTGCTGGCACTTGCTGCCCGCTGCCATTATCCCCCTTATCCCCCTAGTGTGAATTGACCCGCTCATGACGCTGGACTAGACTCGTCCCGGAGGTGTTCCATGCGCTGTTTACTCAAGGTTTCAATCCCTGTTGAGACGGGGAATGCCGCGATCAGCGATGGCAGCTTGCCCAAGACCATCGACTCCATTCTTGCCGACCTGAAGCCTGAGGCAGCCTATTTTGCCGAAGACAATGGCAAGAGAACGGGGTTCATCTTCTTCGACCTGAAGGATACGTCTCAAATACCCGCCGTGGCGGAACCGTGGTTTCAGGCTTTCGATGCCCATATCGAGTTCCATCCGGCGATGAACCTTGAAGACCTGAAGAAAGCCACACCGGGCATCGAGAAGGCAGTCAAGAATTACCGCCGAATGGCACACGCAAAAGCGGCGTAACCGAACTCCCGCATAAGCCCAATAGCCCTGGGAAGAGGGCTTTCTTATAGTTCGGCTTGAGTTGACGCTCGCAGCGGTCGGGATCGATCTTCCTACCCCTATGCTTTGGTTCGTCCGAATCGGAGTACCGCTCTCGGCGATTCTCATTTCGGCGGGATTCTTTTTCTATGTGCTGTCGCCGACAGCTACTCAAGCCAGTGGAGCCGTTTCTCTGATCTACACCGGGGCACTCATTTTTGCCGTTGGGGATGTCACACTTGGCATTGGATTGTCGCGGTCTCCTCAATCGAGCTAACTAAGGCCGCTCCAAATGCTCTATCTGGCGGAAGGTCAGGTTGATCCGCGCTTGCGTGACGCGCGGCTCCTTGGGGACTTCGTGTTTGAAGTTTTTCTGGGTACTCCCCGCCATGATCAGCAGGCTCCCATGCGGCAGCCTTTCGGAAAAAGCCACAGCACCTCCCTTTCCCTTAAGCCGGAAGAGGCGCTCCGCGCCCAGACTGACAGACGCAATCACCGGACCCAACTCCGGCTCAGCATCGGCATGGAGACCGACGCTGTCATTTCCGTCCCGATAGAGATTGCACAGCGCGGCGTTGTACCCTGTTTTCGGCAAGCTGCTGTAGGCCGCCACCGGAGTGGCTTCCTCGACGCGGGCCTTCAACAACAGCAATTCCGGCAGCCAAGGCAGCGGGTTGTACTCTCGCCGTGAATACGCGTAGTGCGTTCCGGGATCACCGTAGTAGGCTTCGTCCCGAGGGACGACCTGTCCAAACGAACCCTTCCGTCTTTGCCACGCGCACTTGCTGAGCAGCGCGTGGAACAATCGTGGTGCTTCCTCGGGCTGAAGAAAGTGCTCGTCATAGAAGATTTCCGCTCGGGGAATTGGAATATGGCTCATGATTGGTGTGGAGGGTCCGCCTGCTATAGGGGCTTTGCGAAAACTAAGAGATACGCGAACAGCAAGAGTGCCAGAGCACTGAGTACAGTTCTCACGGCATGCAAGGTGCCCCAGTGTGAGAGTAGCTGACCTGTTTGTGATGACCGCCTGTCCAGAGTGGGGTTCAGCAACTTCTTATTCGTGGGCATGATCACGACCAGCGTGAATGGGATAACCAAGCCCAGCAAGGCTCCGGCAATGACCCACCAGAACGTCGCCCCGGCGACCCACGCTGCAATGGGGCACAGCAGACCCACGGCCGCCAAGGTCGCCTGCATGATACTTGCTCGGCGATAGCTCGGGGGAAATTCAGCCGCAGCTAGTTCCACGCCGCATTCCATTCGCGGATGTTCAACAAGGCTGATATAGACGGCAGCCCCTGTGAACAGACCGCATGCGAGCACAGCAACGAATTCAGCAATTTGACGCATCGGTTCTTCCTCCCGACGAAACTCTCACAGATGAACCTCAGTATCGCGGATGCGTTGCAAGAGAAGCGGAAGTTGGCGAAGAGTGCGGATTGTGTAGGTGGGGCGAACATCCTTGGGCAAGAGTGTTTCATCAGCGCTGCGGTAAAACGAACTTGGCTTTGTCTCCCTCATGTTGGGTGATCGCCAGAGTGTACGGGAGAACTTCAGGAACGCGATCAGGCATGCATCACTGGCCGGGGAGATCATGCGTGCAGCGCAGATCAAGAGAAACTTCAGCGTCGCACTTGCAGATCTGGGAATGAGGGACTTGGGAGGCGAGTACATCCTCTCCGCAAGAACCGACTTCCAGCTTCATGGCGTCCAAGGTGCCGATCAAGAAATTACTGTTTCGAACCAATACTTCGAAGAGTTCGCAGTCCAAGGTAGTCGACGGTGCCGCGATGGTGCTTGACATCCACTCTCAAGTCCCGAGATCCGCGCAGCGTTTCTTGCATGGCGTTTCAGCCACGGAGAGGACTGGATCAGCCTACAATCAAACGACGGCTCAGGGTCGGTGTCGTAGAAGCGCGGGATGGAACGAATCTCGATACTCCGGCAGGTGAGCAAGAGTCTCATCCGAAATTCATAACTCCTAACGGAAGGCGGACCATGGAGAGCTATCTGGAGCAAGGGCCATGTCAGTTCACTACTTGGATACGAACTCGTACAGAAGGATTGTGCGGGAGCATCTGCGCATACCGCCACGAAAGACCGTGGCTCTTTCGTACGTAACTCTCTTGGAATTGTTGGATCAATTCCAGCGGGCAACGGCAGGTAGTTTTGCGGAGATCAAGGGCTCAATTGCTTTAGCGCGAAAACATGCCCGGTCAAAATTCCTAACGTATCCGACCGACTACGTCAGGAAGCATCTTCTGAAACAGAGAGTGTCCACTGCCAAGCTAGACCGTGACCTGACGGTGTTCGTCAGTACGCGCGTACCGTAGTCTTGCCGGCTACAACGGAAGGCCATGGACATGGTTCTCACAGTCAGGCGCCACATCGACGTGTTGTCTCCAATTCGCTAGGGGCCTTCCTGTCGGGGGCGGAGCAAGCTCTGGCCGCGATGCGGGTGATGATGTCGAAGCTGACGGTGAACGAGAGCAAGACGCGGGTCTGTTATCTGCCGGAAGAGAAGTTTGACTTTTCTGGGATACACGTTCGGGCGATGCTACTCGATGAGGAAGGGCCGAGTCTTTCTAGGCACGGTACCATCGAAGAAACGAGTGCAGCGCATCTGTCGAGCTATCAGCGACGAGACCGGAAGAGACAAAGTCTGGCAGGATTCGACGACAATCGTGGCAAGGCTCAATCGGATGATGATCGGCTGGGCCAACTACTTCTGTCTGGGGCCAGTCAGCAACGCCTACAGTGCGGTCGATACACACGCCCGCACGAGGCTGCGTCGGTGGTTATGCGACAAACACAAAGAGCCGCAGCCGGCATACAAACGATTTCCGGAAGCGTCTCTTCACTCCGTGTATGGTTTGGTCCGTTTACCACACCGGACTGCGAGCCTTCCGTGGGCGACAGCGTGAGTCTTTTCCGAGAGCCGGATGCGGTAAATCTGCCAGTCCGGTTCGATGAGCGGGAACAGGAAACAGAACCAAGCCAAACCGGACTGAGGTGGCGAGACGAAAGCCAAGTCAAATATCCACCGGGAGACCCCAATCCGTACTACTCATGGCGAGCCAACCCTTGCAAGGCCTCCAGCGCCGACATTCATGGTCATGGCAAATTCGCAGTTGTGGTGGGCCCAATCGCTTCGAGTACATATAACCTCAGATACGTTCGACGTGCTGCTGGCTGACAGGCCGCATGATTGGATGCGGGCATTGAATCATGCTCGCGCTGAAATTTCACGGTGGTCAGGGAGCTATTTTGATCCCGAGGTTGTGGAGGTTTTCTTGAAGATACCGAATGAGGTTGGGGTTGCGGATGTATCTTGAGAAAAGAGCCGGCCCCTAAAACCCAAAGCGGAATCCGAGACGCACCGAACGGGGTGCCGGGAGGGCTACTGGCAGTCTTTTATTAAACGAGGGGCCGGTCAGGTCGTTCTCCTGGATGGCTTGGTCGGCGTTCATCACGTTCAGCAGGTCCACCGTCCCAGCGATGCGCCCCCAAGGAAGCCGAAACTCGCGGCCAACTCGGACGTTCCAGTTCGCGACGTGCTGGGCACGGTTGCCGCCTCCAGGACTCCCACGCACCGTGGTCGCGACGATGAAGGGACCCTGCGCCAATCCAGTGACCAGCAGTTGCCGCGCAAACACAAGGCCATCTGCGTAAGCCACCACCGTGCCCAGCTCGATTCCCGCCCAGGGCAGACGATAAGATGCGTGGATCTTCCCGACATAAGCCCGATCGAAAAAGCTCCGGCCCGTGGCGTGGATTGCGGTGTTTGGATCAAGAAGCAGAGCGCCGAGGATACCAGGATCGTTTGACAGTGCCGCATCGCCAGGGTTCGTCGGCCCCCACGATTTTTCCGCCACCATGGACGCCCCCACATTCACGCCCCGCGACTCCGTGCGGATTTCAGCCACCAAGCCGCTATGAAATTCCCTCAAACCCAACGGGTTAGTCAACAGATAGCGGTCTTGGCCGAGAGTCGCGGGATTCTGCTGGTAGACGGTGAGATGCTGATCGTCAAACGTCCCGGGAACGCCGTCCGGCCCGGGATCCAGAATCGCCACGGGAATAAAAGCCTGGGCCGGTATGCCGACATCGGCCCCGGCAATTCGGTCTTTGTCATCGCGGCGAAACAAATGAATACCAGCGAAAGTCCGCCGTAGCGGCACGAGGTCCGCTCCCACATCGAATTCGTCCGAATAAGGCCGTCGGAGCGACGACGAAATTGACGAGAACAGCCCGCCGAAACGCATGAGCAGAGGACCCTGTTCGGCGCTTTGAAACCAGCCATCAGAATTGCGGTCGATCCATGAATACTCGGAACCGCTAAGACTGTTAGGATTCCCGAAATCAAGATACCTTCCGGCTAGGGGTGCGTATAGCCGGAAATACGCGCCCCGGAACACCAGACCGCGAGCGTGCGGAACCTGCCATGCAAACCCAGCGCGAGGCGATACGCTGTTCCACGCGATCAATGTACAGGGTTGGCCGCGTACAGAGCCGCGCGAGAGATCCACGAGCACGCCCATATCAAGCGCCAAGGCGGAGGACAAAGTCACGCGATCGGCAACATAGCCCGAAGAGGAACGGATAGTCTCGCGTGTGTCGAGCGGCGTATTGAACCGCACAACAAACGCCGGCGCGCCGTTAGCGGTGATCAAGTTCATATTGGAGGGAGTGCCAAAGCGGTTTCGCGCCGAAGAAACCGACCATCCCCCGCCGCCGACGATCTGATGAGAGACAGGCCCCGTCCGTAGTGCTCCCGGCTGCCACGCTGCCTGGATGCTGTTGCGCGTCCGGATCGCGGAATTCTGCAACGGAGGGGCGCCGGTTACGATGCCGTCGAGCAACTCGATTCGGCTTTGTGTCGGACTGGGCCCGTGCCCAGTGCGCTGCCCATTGAGGTGCGCCGTCGAGTAACCGTACCGTACCTGGAGGGTACCTAAACCCGAAGCCTCGGACGATTCCCGAGTCCAACCCGCCTGGACGAAATCCAAGTGGTCGACTTCGGCCTCGCCCGAGAACCCCCCGAGCAATGTAAAAGGAGGCCCGACGCGATTTCCGGCTAATGTTTCAATCCCAACGGGGACGCCCCAGTCCGACAGGTCGATCCGCGAGCCGACGACTGCGCCCTCGATCTGGTCCCGAGCGCCGGTCCGGACGCGGCCCCGGGCATTGGCAAAGAGCATCCGGCTGCGCTGATCGTTGCCCGGCGCAGCCAAGGGAACGGTCTGTGAGGCCCACTGCCCCGCCCCCGATGCGAAGATGTCTGCCCGCGATGTCAACGGTCCCCCGAGCTCAAGGTCATCCCGCGTGAACCAGCGGAACATGTCGGCCTGCTCCACCAGGCCGCGACGCTCCAGAGGCGGCAGATTGGAAGACGCGAGAAAGGAGCCCGTGTCATCGCTAGTCAGAGCGCCATGCCAAGAGCGGCTGGGCTCTCGCAAGAAGAGACCCACTTCAGTGCCGCTGCTGGTGGAAGCGGTCTGCGCGAAGCCGGTGCGCACCACAACGTCGTCCAAGGCCTTGACGTTAGGGACAATCAGGGTGCGCCCGGGTTGATAGGAATCCGTGGCATCGATTCCCTGAAGTTTGTACTGCGTGGAGGTCCAGGAAAGCGCACCTTGCGACTCGAGCCAGAGGCGATTGTCCCTCTGTCCGGTCAAATCGAGCGGTTCGGTGACGCTCGCTGGTTCGCGGCTCAACAGCACACCCGGCAGACTGAAGGCCTCGGGATAAACGCGCGTCCGTGTGGGGTCCTGCCAGGGGCCGGGCTGAGGCCGGATTTCGAGAGTTCCCTTCGCATAGGCCTCAAGGTCCACAAAGGTCGTCTGCAAAGGCGCGACGAATACAGGAATCCCGGAGATCTGGTAATTTCCATAGGGTAGGGTAGCTGTAAATGCGCCGTTCGGATTCGTGTGAATCGCCATGCGGAACCCTGCACCGCCCGTTATGACCAGCGGCGTATTCCCCAGTGGACGGCCATCAGCAGCCCGGAGAAATCCCGCAACAATCCCCGTCGTCAACTGTGCACGCCCCACATCTGGAATCAGCAGGCAGAATGCCAGCAGAAGTACCCGTGCATGAGAAAGGCGGCATTCACAGCAGTCTGAAGTTCGGCTGTCGTCGACCAGAGACGCGAACGGATTCTTCATAACCGCGAGGTCTCATTGTACGGTTTGAGCGACAGGATGTCCCGAACTCAAGGTCATTGGGTTAGCAGACTAGGGATTGAGGGATTGTGCAAGCTGTTGATTTCATGCGCGGGCAGAGTTTTGGCGAGGCACAGGCCGCAGCCTGAATCCTGCGCAGCATTGCCGCCTCTTTGAAGAAGTACGAACTCGAGAAGACTGCTGTTGCTGTCCAGCCAATTACGTTACCACACTCGGAAATCCTCCTAAGGTGCTGACTCAAGCACTCGCTGCAATCGTCAGCAAATCTGTACGCGTTTTTCCCCATTCCTGCAGAACAAATCCCTGCGACTCGAACACGGTTCGAATCTGCACAGGATCGTAGCCGACGATGTCTTCCAGGATCGGCACGAGCACACTGAGGGCGTCGTCGCTCAGTACCGTGCGTTTTGCGATCTCACTGAGGTGTTGGTTCTCGGAGACGGCGATCGTCAATCCGTCCAGCCGGTTGATATGCAGCATCACGTGGACATCCGAGCTGCCGTCCCCTACATACACCAAACGATCGTGACCTACTTCCGCGCGGCTGCGCAGTTCTTCAAGCACCGCAACCTTGCCGTAGCCCGCAGGCGCGCGAACGATGGACTGAATCTCGCCTGTATCCGAGGCATAGCGGAATTGCGTTCCATGAATGTGATTTTCGGGAACGATACCGGCTAGTGCTGATTGAATGACTTCCTCCGGAGCAGATGAGAGCACGTGAAAACAGAAGTGGAAGCCCTCCAGATTCTGAAGGACTCGCAACAGCAACTCAACGTTTGCCTTCAGACGAACTCGCTTGCCCACCTCGATCAGGTGCTCCTTGCGCACGCGCCGAAACTCGGGGTCATGGAGTAGGAGATATGCAAGCTCTCCACCTTGCTGCACGAGATGAATGTCCGACAGGCCGGCAACTCGCTGGCGGAAGTCTGAGATTCCGAGCATCTCACTCAGCACGACTCCCGAATCGTTGTAACTCAGCGCCTGGTCGAAGTTGCTCACCAACAGATATTCCCGCTTCCGTTTCAATGGACTGGCCAACATGTCAATCTCCTGCACCGCCGGTTCGGATGTCGATGCAAAGGCTCAGGTTTCGGTGGAGAACAACGAGGTCAGGAAGTCTGCAGTGCCGCTACAGAGCGGGCACGCATACATCAACTTCGCGGAAACCGGCTGCGGAGCAGGATGCGAAGTGAATCCAGCATGAACGAAGTTGGAGCATGAGTCCAATGGAAAGAATTTATGAGAATGATTCGCGCGCGGCGATAACCAAGGTAACATCCTTGGCCGGATTTGATGTTTTGTTGGGCCCGAGGTGACCGGTCTATAGATCTGGGCTGCTTGAGTTGTCGTGCGCGCTCTCCAGCGCGCGCCTGGGAGATGCGAAAACTCAATCGCGAACTGCGACACTGGGAAAAGATCTACAACACCGTGCGTCCGCATCAGTCGCTCGGATACTTAACTCCGCAGCAGTTCCCGCTGCGGAGCTCATCTCAAAGAAAGGAATGAAAAGTGTCACCCATCTACTGGACGAGTACAACGAGTGTTGTAGCAAC